>Ga0224508_10004018_pt1 | contig 12086 bp, 8 predicted proteins | sample SF_Jan12_sed_USG_4_FD_170157 | JGI IMG/M metagenome (GOLD analysis project Ga0224508, IMG submission 170157) | Sediment microbial communities from San Francisco Bay, California, United States - SF_Jan12_sed_USGS_21 | ecosystem: Environmental > Aquatic > Marine > Sediment | place: USA: California...
TTTGAAACGCCGCACATCACGGTTATCTCGCGGCGGACAACGAGAAGGGGCCGGCAGACACAAAGCGAGCCGAAGCGCTGGGGTCAGGTCCGACTAAATCAATCGAACCCGACCCCTTTGATTCCCTGACCAAATCAATCGGACCCGACCCCTTTGATTTTGCGACAAAGCGGCTCAGTAGCAACGATTCGTGCCCCACCGACTGCAGGTGGGATTAACCGATATCAGACCCCCAGGGACTCTTGAGTTGACGCCTGTCTCAATAGCACAACCAAACTCTCCACTCTCGGGATTTAGTTCACCCGGTTCCGTGAACTCGTCACATGCAAAATCTCTCCCATCTAACCCCTCATCCGGCTGCTCGGCCAGGTGATTACAAACACAAAAATTACTGGTGTCTATATTGCCTTCTATAGTGTTACCTATCTGTTGACCAAAGAACGGCACCCGATCGCCAGCGCTATTCCTGATCTCAAGTACATTAACAAGTACCTGGCTCACGCCAGGCGTATGGGTTGTCCCCTCGCAGGCAGTTGCAGGATCAATTGTAAGTCCCCCAAAGCCGTCTTCGTTTTCGCCGATAACGGTTACGTCCCTACAATTTGGAATGAACTTACTTAAGGATCTAGGTGGTAGATCTTCATCGGCATCCGCGAAGAAAAAAGCCGAATTAGGATTTGAAATCTGACCATTATTTTTTACAAAAATCCCACCCGCCGCAGTGACTATATCTTCGGCATAGGACCATACGCAGTTACTGCCTTTCGTAGCTCCTTCTACCATGAACTGGTCAACGCGCCGTATCGCAAACTCTTCCCCTAGCTGCTGATCGACCTCAAACTTCACACCGGGCGGGTCGTCAGGATCGCCCACGGGTATATTTTCAGCTGTCACTTTCAATGTCTTCCCGTTAGTGTCCGTAGCTTCACAAAATCCTGGGAAACTTTGTATCTCACAGCAGGTTGTACCGGGTATGCTACTGCAACTGGCCGAACCCCCGAAAAGGCCCCTGAAGTTCGACGTTGGCGTCGTTTTTTGGCACTGATTGGGAACGAGTTGTGCACCCGCGGGTCCTGCAAGCCCAAAAGCTGTCAGCCCTATAGTTGCCAACGCTAATTTAAAAAAGTTGATGCGCATAACTATCTCCTCACTAAATATGTTAACGGCTTAGGACTGAAGTCCCTTGCCAGTGATCTCCGTTTTCTTGGTTTTCTTACCCTCTCGCGATTTTTATATGAAACTGGTTCATGACCCTGCATCAGAAACTGAGGCTCACCTGCCCGATGATGATGCGATCAGCGAAATAGGGGCCAGTCGATGATTCGCCCCTGAACTCACGAAAACTGTCGTCCTGATAATTGAATTTCTCATCAAATAAATTCCTAACTCCGAGGCTAGCGACCCCGCGCCGTTTTGGAAAACGGTATCCCACCCCGACATCAACCACAAAAAAGCTGTCTTCGCCCTGCGCACGGATAGTATTGGGCGATCGCCGCACGTCTTGATCCACGTAAGTACCCACGACACCAGCAAAAAATCCAGATTGATGGAAATAGTTCACGCCAATCGGCAGGCTAAGTGTTGTGATCTTCTCGGGCAGATCGGCGAACTCAGTGATTAAGCCCTCTTCAGCCTCATATTGGTCGTAAACGAACTCGGCAGTCACGCCCCATCGGTCACTGGGAGTCCAGTACAAGTACAGTCGATGGAGCTTTTCCTCACGATCTTCAAACACGGTGTCCGGTGGGTCGTTAAAAAGCCTAAAGACTGGCTCATCCATATCACGTTTCGTGAGCTCTCCCCCAAATGAGATGTCAGAGCTCGCGTCGAAATCCAATCCCAATCCATATCGCCATGACTCGGTTCCATTGATGTCATCGAAGAACTGGTTAAAGCCGGCAACTTGGGTCGGCTCGATGGTTCGATTGTTGACTATCAGTGGCTTGACGACCTTGAATGCAGCAGCGCGTAAGCGTATTTTGTCATTGACTCCCCACTGCACCCCGAATTTCGGATTGAAACTCGTTTCCTCCAATATTCCCTGCTGAAAATCGTCGTAGCTCGCACCAATCGTCCAATCAATCGACTCCTCCCCGGTATGGATATTGGCATAGACATATCCTCGCGGGTGTTCGATTTTCTCATCAAACGTACCACCAAATGTTTCAACTGGGCCTAAATCGATGTCGGATATCACAATCTCCTCCATGGTGAGGCTATCGGCATCGCTGTAGGCCGCCCCCACCAAGAAGTTCAAGCGTTCTCTTTGATAAATGTACTGTGCTTCCCACTGATCGCCCTTATCGCGTATATCGGCATCAAAGGATATGGTAGTGAATGGATCGAGCGGCTCGGATAGCCTCTGAATCTCTTCTCTGTCATTATGAATGTACGAAAGCAATATGGTGGACTGCGGTGATCGTGGCATTGGTGAAATGCGCAAGCCAATCCGCGCCGTATCCTGATCTCGGTCGGTAGTTCTGTCCAGGAGGAAATCGTCAGGATCGAAATTGAAGGCTAGATCACCCGCTGTCGATTCTTGATGCTGGAACTCTGCCTGGAGGTTCACCTCCGGAGTGACGGCGCCTTGTAAGTAAACGTTGTACAGGTCCTGATCCAAACCATTGTTCGGTCGCCAGCCGTCCGTGTTCGAAGTAAATCCGCCAACGCTGTACGAGAATCGGTCGTATAGGCCCGAGAGCACACCCTCGCCCCCATATGTATCGTTGTTACCACCGAACCCCGTTACATTGAACTGTGACTTGTTACGCTGAAATAACGGCGTGAACTCATTGAAACCGGGGCTTGCCGGGCCACCTAGAGTGACGATATTCAGATTGGTTGCGGCAACACTCGGCTGCACCGGGTTGATGTTGATGTCCTGCATGAGCTGCGCTTGCAGCAGTTCACTGACGCGCGAGATCTCAAGGCGACGCACACCCAGATAAGTGTCGGACAGAAACCGATGGGCCGAAGCGTTGGATGGATCGAGGGTTAGAGATTCTGTCGATTGGTTGACCCCAAGCTGGTTGAAACCGAGGTCCTTGTAAGCTCGGGCCAGGCTGGTGCCTCTGGCCGCGCGGTCTTTGTCGAGCAACAGTCGGCTGCGGTAGACAGCGCGGTTGTCGTTGAGCTCGATGGACCTCTCCAGATCCTCGACTGCTTCGATCGGCCGGTTGACGGTCTGCTTGAGGATACCGTCGTACAGGTAAGCGGTTGGATCGTTCGGATCGAGTTGCTTAGCAATACTGTACTGCTCGGAATCGAGGGGATAACGTCTCTCCTCAAAATATGCCTTACCGAGGTAGGCGCGTAATAGAGAGTTGTTGGAGTCGAGGGCGACCGCCACTTCGAGATCCCCAGTTCCTTGCTCGAGCTTGCCGCTGCTGATCTTCGCCAGACCCAGACCGAGATGGGCGAGCGGGTCGGCCGAGCTCAGCTCGATGGCTCGCTCGAACGCGGCCAGGGCATCCGCGTTCCTGAACTCCGCAAGGGCGGCAAAGCCCAGAACCAGTTGCGTACGTGCCAGGTTGGGCGCCAACTCGGTGGCCTTCTGCGCCGCTGCGCGCGATTCCCGGCTGTTACCCAGCATGAGCCAAAGCTCGCCCAAACGCGCCCAGGCCAAAGGGTCTTCCGGGTGCTGTTCGACCGCGTGCTGCAGCGTGTCCCGTGCCGTCTCGATCTGGAAATTCGCCTGCTGTGCATAAGACAACGCAATTTTGGCCGCCGCCGTCTCGCTCAACTCGACACCGCGTATAGCACTGGCAAGTGCCGCTTCATTTTCATTCTGGATGATTTCAATAATCGCACGCAGCGAATAGGCCAGCCCGGCATCGGGGTCGAGCCGCAAGGACTGTTGAATATCGGGGCCTGCCTCGTCCACCCGGCCTACAGATAGACCCAACGTCGCACGGAAGAGATAGAAACTGGCGTCACGGTTGGCTTCCGCAACACCTTCCAGTTCGGTGAACGCGCCGCCAATATCGCCGTCGGCTGCCATCTGCATCGAGGAGCGAAGGTAGGCCGGGGCGTCCGCCGGTACCCTACCGGATGCCCCACCGAGGAAGGCAAGTATCGGTGGATAGTAGAGTGACCATTGCACCGCATCGCGAGGTCGAACGACGATGCGTGGCTCGGGTGCCTTGCCTGCCTCTGCGGCGACCGATTCGCCAGAGGCAACTGAAATGCTCCCCTGATCGTTTGCCGCGAGTACTTGCCCTTCAAGAACCGTAAGAATGGTGCGGTCGCCTTCTACTCGGAAGACGAACTCAGTGCCTTCTATCGACCCGTTAAGGTAAGGGGTGTCGACTTCCATCTCGCGGGGCTTACGACTAAACGACTGAAAGGCCCCCGCGAGCAGACTCAGAAAGGAACGTTCCTCCTCTTTGTCTGTGATATCGACCAGACGTACGGCAGTACTCTGATCGATTCGCAACACGGCTTCATTAATCAGCGCTACCGCAGCGCGGCTATGCTGACCGGCCCGCACCGTATCGCCTTGGCACAGCACATCCTGGAGGTTCGCGCGTATCCAATCGGAGTCACCCGTACGCTGGACCTCGACGTTACCCTCGACCGAAACAAGTCGTCCTACGACCGGCTCACAAGACTCAGCCGCGTCAGCTAATTCTGGAAAAAAAGAGACTAGGGACGCACAGATTATTGCGCCGGATGCCGACTGCAACAGCGTCTTTCGCATTGCTCTCCTCCTCGTTTTTCGTTGATATTAGGCGCGAGCATAAATGCTTATGCCTAATCCTCGCGTTTTGTTAGCGCGATTCTTAGTCAACTAGACGGAAGGGCACGCCCCTCGGGAAGCATCTAGCTGCAATGAGCTAGCAATTGTTTTTATTTCTTAGTTTGTTTTTATTGTTTAAGGAACATCAAACTGTCAATGCCAGAGTGATGGTGTCCTCTATTCATCACAGGATATTAGATCACACTTCAGATTTTTCTACTACTTTAGATTTTTCTACTACTTTTATTGATTTGGATTAGAACTATTCTATATCTCTTTATTTCTTCGCTTATTCAAGCTATGACCCAGCAAGCGACCAATAAATCATGTCGTTCCCGCCGTCACTTTCAAAGTTGGACCGAGTAATTCTCGCAAAGCTAACATAAGCGCCATTCGTTGTATGGCACGTAGATTTCTTTGTAACTAGCCGATAAATCAGCCGGAAATTGGACCCTTTTTGCCAAGTCGCTCACATCACGTCCCGGCGAACCCATTGACAGGTCCGTCACGACGGGCACCTATGTGAAACGCTGTCGGTTATCCCCACCACCGCATTTTATGCATGGATCGCTTCCGCGCCAGACGACACCATTGAGGGCTCGATCAGATACGACAACCAGGTAAAGGACTAACGATGGATCTGGATGCAGGCTTAATCGGATCAGGCCCAATTCGATTAGTATTCAACCTATATAATGAGTGATCAGATCCAGATTTTTCCGATATGCTCGGGACGTCTGGCTTGACGCAATGGATCATTATAGGCGGCCAATGTACCAGCAAGTGAACTCTCATTCCTCGCGGTTACAACGACCAAGCTTAATAAATTCTTCCACCATAAATGTTCTTCTGCATTCGCACAGCCCGCAATGCCGATTTAGCAAAAGCTTTACAGCTGACTGAATCAAGCAAGCACTGCCAAAGAAAGAGTTGATTAATGCCAGATGAGTCTGCCAAACGGATTCGCGTAGGGTTCAGAAGCGCGGTGGTAATCGTCGCTCCCTATGTGTGGGAGCGGTACTGGGAGCAGATCAAGGTGTGTATGCCGATTTCGCTCTACTTGGCTTTATTTCAGTTCATTGTGCTCGGGAAGACGCCGGTGGCGGCCCTGCAGATAGGGTTCAGCATTTTCGTTTTGATGTGTGGTCTGATGTTGTTCATGGAAGGACTGAGACTCGGCCTGATGCCTTTCGGTGAGAACATCGGATCCACGCTACCGGCAAAGTCGACCCTCACAATCATGCTGACATTTGCGTTCTGCGTTGGCGTGGGTGCGACATTCGCTGAACCTGCAATCGGAACACTCAAGCAAGCGGGGACAGGTATTGATCCCACTAAAGCACCGCTGCTTTTTGCATTGCTAAACGATTGGAGCACGATGTTGGTATCGTGCATTGGCATCGGCGTCGGTATCGCCACATTGCTCGGGGTCCTGCGATTTGTGAACCACTGGAACCTTGCGTCGCTGATTATCCCGAGTGTTGTTACGCTAGTCATCCTGTCAGTGCTTGCGTCACTCGACGAGAATACATCGGCAATCATCGGTTTAGCGTGGGACTGCGGCGGCGTGACCACCGGCCCAGTGACTGTACCGCTGGTATTGTCACTCGGTATGGGTGTTACCAGCGCACTGGGTGAGAAAGACACAGGCAGGTCTGGGTTCGGCATCGTGACACTTGCCTCGCTGCTCCCAATCATTGCGGTACTTATGCTCGGGTTGGTGCTTCACTATGGCGGGTTGGTCGACTATTCGGCATTGGCCTCCGAGAGCATCCAGAGTGGTGGAGTCGAATCAGCCGGTTTCCTTGGCAGCCCAATCATTGGTGCAGGCGTCGGGGCACTGCGAGCAATAGTGCCGCTCTGTGTATTCCTATACTGCGTCCAGAGATTCTTACTGAAGGAAGAGATTCGATACTTCGATCAAATTTTACTGGGGATCATATTCACTGTTATTGGTATGACGTTGTTTCGCGTCGGCCTCGATTTCGGATTGACACCGCTCGGCAGCCAAGTTGGATCTGAGATTCCAAGCGCTTTCAATCCTCCACCAGGACTTTATGGTGACAGTCTGGGGCGAGTAGTTGCGATCACCTTTGCGTTTATTCTCGGATACGGGGCGACGCTAGCTGAACCGGCGTTGAACGCACTAGGCCATACAGTGGAGGAGATCACCGCAGGTGCATTCAAGAAAAAGGTTTTAGTACAGGCAGTAGCAATCGGCGTCGCCGTTGGAATTTCATCGGGTATCATCAAGATAATCTTTGACATTCCACTCATATATATTTTAATCCCGCCGTATCTCGTACTCATGGTCCTGACCCTCCTCTCTTCCGAAAAATTCGTCAATATCGCATGGGATAGCGCGGGGGTGACAACTGGTCCGATTACAGTACCGCTGGTTATCGCAATGGGTCTGAGCGTGGGTGATTCTGTCGGGATTATCGACGGTTTCGGAATCATCTCCTTGGCATCGGTTGGTCCTATTCTATCGGTGCTCACCCTAGGGCTATTTATAGATCGTGCAACGAAGCGACTACAGGCACAAGTGTAAAGCGCTAAGGCAACTGATTTGGGGGCTAAGTAATTCAGGAGAAAGATCTCGATGAGTGATGCAGCCGATAACAAAAAACACAGTGATCTCGATGCGATCACCGTCATCGTTCAACGCGGCAAGGCGGAGCCGATAGTGAAAGCGATGATGAAAGCAGGCGCGACCGGCGCTACGATCTATTTTGCGCGCGGCACCGGTGTCCGCGAGCGATTGGGTCTACTGGGCATCGCGATTCAACCGGAAAAAGAGGTCATCATAGTGGTCACGCCCAGAGCCATCACCGATCGGGTGTTCGATGCGGTGGTGAAGGCGGGAAAACTAGAACATCCTGGCATGGGATTAGCCTTCACCCAAGAGGTTGGTCGCGTCGTCGGCTTAATTCGATCCAACGACAACGACGAGTAAGAATTGTTTGAGCCTCGCACGCCACTTACCCAAACTTGCAAGGGATTAGCCCGAAACCTGGTTGCCTGGCGTTTCAAGAATTCGCTTTGCAAACGCAGGATAAACTTCACTGATCGCAGCTCCAACCGGCCCTCGAATCAACGCCAATGATTCAGTGTCAGGCTCCGGTGTCTCGGCAACATTATCAGGCGTGTCAAATTCGAATCCAGTGTTGTCTCGAACTTCTTGCAGAGTATGTCCGGGGTGGACACTGGATAGCCGAAATCGAGATTGACTGAAACGAAACACGCAACGTTCAGTGACAAGGGCGTATGGACCTCCAGGACGATAAACGTTAGCCGAAGACACACCGGCCGCACTCACGAAGTCCACTTTTGGTACCAACACGCGTCGAGTGTGTGATGTCGTGAATAGAATAACCCGAGGAATCAAAAGATATAGATAGGCAGATCCGAATGACCCTGGGAATCGGACCTTACTTTTCGGATACCCATTAACACCAACAAGATTGATGTTAGCTGAGCCATCGATCTGCGCGCCACCGAGAAAAAAAGCATCTATTCGACCCTGTGCGGCACAGTCGAACAACTCACGCGAGCCATCGGTGAAAAAGTTGTTGGTCTCGCTGCCCAGTATCGAAACCCGCAACTTGTCCCGAGCGCGCTCACTTGCAAGCAGTGCGGCCGCCCCTGGGATCGGTGATGACGCACCCACAGCCACATGCCGTACGCCTTTTAACATATGGGCGATGGTCGTGATCAACAGCTCTTCCGGGCAATATTGGGTCACGTTCCGGTATGTGCTGCCCCAACATATCGATTTAGGTATTCTGAGAATCCCTCTTCAGTGGCCGCCATTTCAACATACTGTGCGAGATGTGCTTGGTCGGTCGAGTAATGACCTCGCAATCCTAGCGGCCATGCGCCGTGTTCCACTTCGGCAAGCGACGTCACATACAGCGCTGGGATTGTCCCTGCAGCCATTTTGTCATCTGCGAGCAGGTTGTCTTGTGTCAGAGACTCGACGGTCACCAAGGTCATCTTGGCCGCATGAGCCATGGACATGAGTTCCCGCCGCACCCCGATCCACACGTTACCGGTTCGATCAGCAAAGGGGGCATGAAATAGCGCAACATCGGGTCGAATGGCCGGGAACAGCATGATGGGATCATCATCCTCAGCGTAAGGGTTGCCGATGACTTTCCAATCATCGCGGTGGCTCACCAGATCAGAACCGATGACTCCCCTCAATGGCATAAACGGCACGCCCTTTTCCGCAGCCAGCAACCCTGCATGAATTGCGGGGCAAGTGGAATCCTTAATGGCGACCGCACCTGACGTTACTGCTGCCGAAAATCGCGGCGCCAAACCGTGCTCACCCAAACTTACTGCACTGGTCTCAATGGTTGAGACACAACCCGCGCCGATTAACAAATCGGCCTGCAACCCCGTTTGCGGCACTCCAATTAAATGCAAGTCCCGCACCCCACGTCTTATCAATGCGTACGTCGCCGCCATGGCGCAGCCCGAGTAGTCAGCGGGGACAGCTACCTGCATCCCATCGCCGACGTGCGACACCAACTCTTCAAGCGAGACAAACAATGGGTCGATCAGTTGATTCAAAATCTAGCCGAGTCCAGACATGATGAGGGCTAAGAAGTATTATATCTTCGGCTTGACGTCTTATTGAATGCCTTAGTGGGCAGAATTCAATCTGCCTAGCGACGCAATAAGGATACAGACAACATCAAGCATCACATGTTCTGCGCGATGCCATCGCTCTCGACCCTGCCGGGGGCCGCGAACACTCAGGGAATAAAAGCGATATAGTTCTTGGATTATCGCAACAAAAGAGTTACGGCTGGAGTTGGCGTTCGAATTCTATCGGCCGAGAGGCATATTTCGCCTTCGACAAAACGACGCTTTTTTGCAAACCTCCGCTCCGTTACGGCTTCTGACTACACCAACGGTAAAGGCATGCTGGCCCGCCTCATGGGGCATCCCATGGCGAAAGGAAAAGTCTCCGAAAGTTCCTCTAGTTGGATCTTGCGATGTGCGAAAAGATCTCATCGGCGGCTCCTAGGATAACGATAGGAGGATCGAAGCCGATGGCCTCAGCTGTCTTCAGATTTATTGCAATCTTAGGAGGCTCCTCAAACAACTGATTCAGATCATTTGGCCTTGCACCATTGAATACCTTGGCAAAAGTCTCAGCATGAAACTCCCCCACATACTTAAACCCAGCCTGCGATAAACTTACCAAAAATCCAAGCTTCACTTCTTCTGATCCCGACTGCGAAAACGTCGGAATTTGATACTCGTTAGCCGCCTTCACCAACTCAGGTATGCTCTTCATCGTGACCCCTTGTTGAACCGTCACATAAATAGCATCCACCTTCTGCGCTAACTCATGAAAACAATCTACAACACTCTGCTCCGCTTCACCCGTGTCCGGAATGTCCGTCTTGGTATAACAACGCACAATCTCAAAGCCTCGCTCCTGCGCCATCTCCTCAATTAAATCAATCGCTGCGTAGCTCCTCCCGTTCACACTGTCCTCATACGCTACCCCTAACTTCTTAAATCCAATAATCTCATGAAAAACCCGTATCTGCCTCTCATATCGACCTGGATCTACCGTGGCATGCACATGATCAAACCCAGAATCCTCAACACTCTCAATAATCCCCGATGACAACGGATCACTCGCCGATAAAACCATCGTCGGGGTATCATGCTTGTCGTTCGCTAAATCCTGACCAGCCTTCGTCCCCATCGCAATCAGTAAATCAATATCCTTGTTCTCATTTAAACGATTCACAATCTCATCAGATATCTTTTTGCTCTGATCATCATCCCAGTTCGCCGTGTAATGCGCATCCTTAACAAACTCAATGTACTCACTTTCTGCATTCCCTGATAACCAATTCCATAACTCCGCAGTCTGCTCCCCCTGTTGCTCCGGTATCTCCTTCATCTCAATCCAACCAAGCTTCATCAAACCATGAATCGTCTCAATAAACGTCTTCTGATAATCTATATACTCTCCACCCTCGTAATAACCAATTCGCCATTTCTCACCATGGTTCGTCTGAGGCTCTACTCTAAATTCCCCTTTATCCCCAGCTACAGCAGCCGCCACAGCTAAAAACATGCCCGCAACAACTATCCCTATCACTCGATTTAATATTCTCATCTATCTAGCCTCCGACCACCGACTTAACGATTTGCCGCCTGATAATGCTCATAACCCCTTAGTATAGATTCAAATTTGCGGACTGCTAGGTACATCGATAGAGCGCCACTACCAAGTGATATCGCCCGAAAGGCATCTAAATACCTCCCCATTGTTTGTGGTTCATTTGATAACAATCTGATCCCGTAGGATCCCATTGCATACTTCAGCAAGCTGTCTCTTCCAGTCATTGGGCGCAATGCTGGCCAGGCCGAGTTCAGTGATGGTTTCGAATAGGGACGCGATGTGGGCATCGCGAACAGTCAGTGACCGAATAAGTCGAAGCTCCTCAGTTGTAAGACCGCCACTAGCGATAATTTCGAGCGGCCCGGCGGGCACTAGGTGTTCCCGATCGATGCGCCGCATGACGGCCTGCATTCCGCCAAGGTAAGCTCTGGTGTGAACTTTTGTTACGCAATCGGCGGCATGCCGATAGTTGTAGAACCTCCTCAGCGCCCTCACCACACCGTCCTGAATTGCTGGGAGGTACTCGGCCTGATAATAGCCGCCCAGACACGTTACGCCTCGTGCGAAGGAAAGCGTCAAGAATGAGGTGAACAGTGATGGGATCAGTCTCTTTGCGCGTAATCCTTGCAGCACAGAATGTGAGTTGAAGGGCCATTCAAAACGATGACCTTTGTCGTCGATCCCTTGAAGCACATCCCCTGCCGTATCGCTGGTGGTCAGATAGAGTGGAACCTTCCTAAGCGCATTGCTTATTCCCCAAAAAAATACCGTACCTCCGCGATTCGAATCCTTACATTGCCCGCCAGGCGCGGAATCCATCAACAGACGCTCAGCAAGCTTTTTTGTTTCCCAGCATACTCGGGCTCCATCCAATTCCGTCAGAATACACCGTCTTAATTCGGGATCGAACATGACAGAACCCGCGAGACTACCGGGATTAACCAAATCCTTCTCCAACAGTTTTGAAACAATCTTTTCCAGCTCCAAATAAGCTACATCGGGAATAGCTTCGTGATTCGCAAGAAGTCTTTTCCAGATGCGATGATTTATTGCCACAGACTGATCTGAGTAAGTTCGAAGATCAGTCACCTCAGGCGCAGAGTAATCCTCCATCAGAATGCGCTCGATCACCGCAAGCGATGATTCGGAAAATTCCCCCTGAGCCACCATCTTGATAAACCGCTGTTGCGC
>Ga0224508_10004019_pt1 | contig 12086 bp, 11 predicted proteins | sample SF_Jan12_sed_USG_4_FD_170157 | JGI IMG/M metagenome (GOLD analysis project Ga0224508, IMG submission 170157) | Sediment microbial communities from San Francisco Bay, California, United States - SF_Jan12_sed_USGS_21 | ecosystem: Environmental > Aquatic > Marine > Sediment | place: USA...
CGAGGATGGGAGCAATCAGGAGATGTAGCCTAGCCCCTTGAGGCGCTTCTTGATTTCCTCTTCGGAGTCGGCGCCTTCGAGTTTGGCGATCTCCTTCTCGAGCGCGTGGTTGATGAACTCGTCAGGAGATGAATAACCGGCGGCCTCCGAGTACTTCGAGACCTTTTCCAACAGCGCTTTGTCGATCTTGACCTTGGATCCGAACATTGGGTGCCTTTCTCGTCGCGCGAATGGAACGCGGCCCGCCATCGAGCGTCATGCACGCGATGCTACTAATTCAATGCGTCCTCGCCGATCATCTCGGCCGTTGGCGCGAGGCCAAACTCGTCGAGGACCGCGACCGTCACGTCATACAGTGCCGGTTCCGCGAGCGCAATCTCCCGGTTGGTGAGCAACACGCCTGGGACCAGCCGGTAGTCGTTCTGATGGTCACCGCTCCAGGCCTCGAGGTTGTCGATAAACACCTCGCGTGGAAACTCCCCGAGGACGCTTTCCCACGTCGTCCGATAGCCCCAGTCGTAGCCGACGACGATGTCCGGAGCGTTCTCCAACTCGTCGCCATGCCATTCATCCCGCGTGCGGAAGGCGAGACTCACCGGCTTCCGGCCGTTACGTGGGTCTTCCATTGCCAACAGATCCTCTTCGAGCCGATCGATCAGACGATCGTACTCCGCGCCCGGCGCAATGGTCCCGTTGACGTCACGACCACGTAGGTTCACATAGAGACCCTGCAGGCCGAGTGCGTATGCCGTCGTGCGATCCCAATCGACATTGAGGAAGAGCGGAAGTTCTCCTTGTCGTGATGGCTCTCGGAGCGCGACGTACCCCTTCTCGACAAGCCACGAGTTCAGGTTGACGCCCCAGTAGAACGGCGAGAAGCCGTGATCGGACATCACGATCAACGTCGTCCGCTCATCGACCTCCTCCATCACGCGCCCAAGTGCCTCATCCATTTCCTCGTAAAGGGTGCGCATGCCGGTCGCCAGTGCGTCTTCCGCGTATCCCGGGTGGTCGGGGTCCTGGAAGTGGTACAGCATGTGGCTGCCCTGGTCGACGCTCGAGAAGTAGAAGAAGAGCAGCCCTTCATCGAACGTGTCCAGCAGGTAGTCCAGCGCTCTGCGTCGTTCCTGGAATATGAACTGTGACTGGTCCCAGAAATCCCGCGCCGTGAACACACCGTCTAGGAAAGCGTCGGTGTCCTCGGGCAGTTCCTCCGTGTAGAAACGGCCGATCGCATCTGACAGTTCACGGGTCCAGTCGTCTGGCGTCGAGATCGGGAGGGCGGGATTCGCCGGGTCTATTTGTAGGGGGGTTACGTATAGCCTGAAGTCAGGTTGCATCTGTTGCAGATAAAACCTGGCGGAGGCTCCGACATTGACGAGGAAGGGGACCGCCTCGAAGTTCACGCTGACCCAGTCACTCCACTCTCCCTCTTTCAGAATGAACTCGGTGTCTTGAACGATCAGCTTTGCCGCGCCGGCGTCGTAGTCGAGATAGACCTCGAAGTCGGCCGTCAGGTCGGGATTCTCGTATTCAATCTCTGTGTCCGCTTGTCGCAGGCTTCCATCATTCTTCGGAAAACGACGCAAGCTGTTGGGCGGTCCGACGAGCTGGGCGCTGACCCGGCCGTTGACGACGTCGACCAGTTGAGCCGTGCCAGAGAGGTCGTTCAGGTTCTCCGGAGGGTAGTCAGTGTAGAAAGAGTAGGTGCCCGAGGTTCCGAGGATGTCGGGCGTCCCCATCCCTGAAACCGACTTGCCGCCAGCTTCGACCGGTGGGTAGTTCACCGGCATACGGAAGACCGTTGTGGGCACTCCCGCATCCTCCAGCAGTTCCCACAGTGCCGGACCCTTTCGAAGTAGCTCCGCCTCGCCGCCCGACAACGGGATTTCCCATGAGCCAAAAGCGATCGTCCGCCCTGTGGGTGTCACCCTTGCGATCGGGTTGTACGGCTCGAACGTGGCAGGATCTCGATGCAAGAAGTCGAAGAGACCATGGCCACCTGGATCCATGCCGGTGATGAAATTGGACCAGGCCACCGGACTGAGTGGCGGCATGCTCGTTTGAAGGGGCCTGAAGTCGCCCTCAGCCGTAAGCCGCTGGAAGTTCGGCAGGATCCCTTCGTCCATGTAGCGCTGCAGATACTTCGGGTCCATGCCGTCGATGCCGAGCACGATGACCCGGCGATCGCTTTGGGTGCCGACTTGGCTGCTCAGGGGCCCCAGAAGCAGGCCGGTCGAGACACCAAGCACAACGACGACCGGTAGCGCACGTGTCCAGGGGGGCGTCATCTTGCTTCAGCGCGTCGCGCTGCGGGCTCGGCGATGGGAACGGCTACCGGCTCAGACGTTGGTGTCTCCGGCATCAGCGAGCCCCCGTCGCATTGCGGCGGGACCTTCACGCCGAAGAGGTCCAGCACCGTCGGCCCGATGTCCATGATGTTCGGGTTGGTGGCCGTGATCTTGCGATTGACGAACAACATGCCGGGGACATCGGGCGGGTTGAAGTTGTGGTCCCCGCTCCACGGGCGCACATTGTCCTCAATGATATCTTCGCTGACGCCACCCGTGACCGATGACCACCCGACGCGGTGGCCCGGCCTGAAACCGACGATGAGGTCCGGCGCTTCATCGACATACGGTCCTGAGTACACCTCGTTCGAGTCATAGACTTCGCGAACGGGATGCGTCTGCTCCTTCTCGTCATAGAGCTGGAGAAGCCGATCTTGAATCTCACGCTTCGTGCGAGCGGTCTCTTCGCCCGGTTCCACAACTCCCTGCGCCTCTCGGCCCACCTGATTGATGTAGATGCCACCAAAGCCGACCGCATAGGCCTTCGACTTCGACCAGTCGACATCCTGGAACATATCGGCGCCTGTTGGGCCACCGTTCTTGAGTGCGAGAAAGCCTTCTTTGTGGAGCCAGCTGTTGAGATTGACGCCACGGCGAAACGGCTTGAAGCCATGGTCGGACATCACGATGAGCAGGGTGTCGTCGTCGAGTCGGTCGATCGTCCGCCCGACCAGGTCGTCCATCTGCTGATACAGCGTGCGAATCGCGTCCTTGTGGGTTGTGTTGTCTCGACCTCGATTCGCGGGATGGTTCTCGTCGAGATGTCTAAAGAACATGTGCTGGAGCCGGTCTGTGATATCGAACACACAGATAACGGCACCACGATTCGTCTTGTCGATCGCATCGAAGAACATGCGCTCGCGTTCCTCGTGGATCAGGTGCGTCTGTTTCAAGAAGGCGTCCTCGTCTATGACGCCCTCGTTGAGAGCCGAGGTGTCTTCCGCCAACCCGAGGGTTGAATAGCGGCCCTGTGTCTTCGAGAGATAGACTGCGTACGTAAACGGATGGGAGACTGGCAACGCCGGCTTGTCGGGATCAATGTTGATCGGCGTCATGTAAAGCTTGATGTGCGGCGACGTCTCCAATAGGTAGAAACGCACGATTCCTTGAACTGTAATACCGGGGGCCGCCTTGAAATCCAGTTCGATCCACGGCGTGTACTCTCGGCGCGTGAGCGGGTAGCTCACGTCGTCGAGCCGTAGCTCGGCGTTGCTCCCGGAGACTGTAACCTCGAGTCCGACCGAGAGTTGACCACCCCTGGAACGGAGACTGTTTTCAGGGCCGGGGATCGCTGCGCGGCCAACGCCGTTCGATACGTCGAGTCGAATGCGCTCTCCGCTCGTCATGTTTGCGGCGAGTCCACCTTCCGCTTCCTCCGAAGCGTCGTTGCTGAAGTAGTAATACGTCCCCTGGCTTCCGTTGAGATCGGGCACGCTCATCGCAGAGAGCAGCACGCCGTTAAACTTTTCAGCGGGGAAGGTGATCGGCACACGAAGCACCGTACTGAAGATGCCGTGGTCCCCGAGGATCTTCCAGAAGGGTTGGCTTCGACGGCCCGCCTGGATGAGCGGCTTCCCGAGGGGGATTCGAAAGGGTCCCAGTGGAAGCGTGCGTTTCGGCGGGTCGACGCGCGCCGAGCAGAGCTCTGGCAGATGCGATTTCCGATTGGGCACTAGAAAGTCAAAGATCCGGTGCTTTCCTGGGTTGCATCCCGTCTGAAAGGACGTCCATGCCACTGGAGACTCGGCCAGTAGGGTCGTTCCGAGCGGTGAGAAGGTGCCTTGCTCCTTGAGACGAGCAAAGTTCGGGAGCAGTCCCTCGTTCATGTACTGCTCAGTGAGCTCCGGATCCTGTCCATCGAGGCCCAGAATCACCACCCGCCGGACCCGAGCGGACGCCAGTGCCTGGCTCCCACGGATGCGCTGAATCACCCACCGAATCGGCCAGGTCAGCAGCGTAAGGAATGCCAGAAACGTCGTGAAGATGATGATGAAGAGTGATGAAACGAATGCGAAGCCGGCCCCAGGGCCGACGTACGCAGCTGCCGTTGCCGGATTGACCATGACCATCAGTCCGACGAGCAGCGCAAGTCTGAAGTAGGGTCGCGTCATGATGCGGGCGTTGGTCCTATTTCCGGTTTCTATACAGCTGGGGATCGACGACCGCCGCCATGGCCTTCGTGTCGAGCTGACCTCCCAGGAACTGGTTGATCGCCGCCGCGGCCTGCGTCGGATCGTCCACTGCGTCGCGATGATCGACGTAGAGCACGTCGAAGTTTGGTCGCTTCGCGAGCCATCTCTCGACCTTCGCTACGTGGGCCTCAAACATCTGGGCCATCTCGTCATCGCTGACATCGTCGACCTTCTCTCCGCGCCGAGCCAGCATCTTCTTCTGTGATGCAAGGACCTCGGGGAGGTTTCGCCGTAGGAAGACAATTTTATAGTCGAAATCCTCTGGCAGATACTGCAAGAGGAACGAGATGATCTTGAGACCCTTTCCTTGGGCCTCCGCGACCCACGACTTATCGCCCGGTTTGTCGAGCGATTTCACACGTTCGAGCTCGTGGTAGCCCTTGGGGTTGTCCTCGTCGGGTGCACGAAGACCGTCCGCCATCAGCGGCACGCCGCCTGCATCCAACATGCCCATCAACATCGAGGTGCCTGATCGAGGGAGGCCGGATACGACAATCACCGGGTTCTGGAACCTCTGGCGCCCAAACAGCCCCTTCAAGAATCTGCGCACTAGCAGCCAGAGTTTCGACCGATTCCCTGGCGTGGGTCAAGGTGGTCTTGGGAGATCGATTCCCGATCCGAGTAGACTACGGGCCGTGCTGACACGAGACATCTCCCTAGAGCACGTCAAGGGAATTGCCGTCCGAGCGGCGACCGCCGCGGTTGAGATCTACCGCCGGCAGGACGCGTGGATCGAGCACAAGGCTGACGGTTCGCCGTTGACTGAGGCGGACATGGCATCAGAACGAATCATTCACGCCGAGCTTCCGCCAGTCGATCCCTCCATACCCTACCTGTCGGAAGAGTCGGCTCCGTCGAGCTACGAGACTCGCCGCGGCTGGAGCCGTTTCTGGTTGGTCGACCCGCTCGACGGCACGAAGGAGTTCATCAAGCGCACCGATGAGTTCACTGTCAACATCGCCCTGATAGAGGACGGCGAACCTGTGCTCGGTGTCATTGCGGCCCCCGCGCTTGGAGTGGTGTACTCGGGCTCGAAGTATCACGGAGCGTGGAAGGAACGGGACGGTGAGTCGCCCGAACGGCTACGGTCTCATCTTGCTGATCCTACGCAGCCGCTGCGTGTTGTCGAGAGCGCATCACACCCGAGTCCTGAGCTTGAACGTTTCCTGGATGGATTCCAGGTCGCGGAGCGGGTCAAGATCGGTAGTTCGTTGAAGTTCTGTCTGCTAGCCGACGGGTCGGCTGATCTCTACCCGCGACTCGGCCCGACGATGGAGTGGGATGTCGCAGCCGGCGATTGCATCTATCGCTACTCGGCCGAGGGGGAGACACCTCACCCAAGTCCACTCACCTACAATAAGGAATCTCTCCGGAATGACAGGTTTGTGCTCGGCCTTGAGCCGGGTACGTACGCATTGCCGCAGCAAGCCTGAGTAGAACCCCCGCAGCTCTTCGTGACCCTGCCAGACCACCGGAATCTCTGCGCCAGAGGGCGGCGAGGGCGACGCGTTCATGATAAGATTCGAGGTTCCTTAGCCCCGTTCCACACCCACAGGAGAAGCGCATCTTGACAGATCATCTCATCGCCCCGCACGGCGGGGTGCTCGTCGACCTCTTGACCGATTCAGACCAGGCCGCCGCCATCAAAGCGGAGTCGCGCGACTGGCCATCATTGGACCTTACGCCCCGTCAACTCTGTGATCTGGAGCTCCTCATGAATGGCGGGTTCTCTCCGCTCAAGGGGTTCATGGCCAAGGCGGACTACGACAGCGTCTGCGCGGAGTTGCGCCTGGCGGATGGCACGCTCTGGCCGGTGCCCATCACGCTTGACGTCCCGGAGGAGCTTGCCAAGACGCTTGGTGCCGGGTCGAAGCTGGCGCTCCGCGATCCCGAGGGGGTCATGGTCGCCGCGTTGGATGTCGACGATGTGTGGCAGCCGGATCGACAGGCTGAAGCCGGAGCCGTCTTCGGAACAACGAACAGCGAGCATCCTGGCGTCGCCCAGCTCTTGGAACAGTCGAATCCGTTCTACGTGGGTGGGACGATCATCGGCCTGGAGCCGGTGTCGCACTACGACTACAAGCTTCTCCGCCACACGCCGAGTGAGCTCCGGGGCGAGTTCTCGAAGCTCGGATGGACCAAAGTGGTTGCCTTCCAGACCCGCAACCCGATGCACCGCGCGCACCAAGAACTCACGCTACGGGCGGCCAAGGAGATCGAAGCCAATCTGCTGATCCATCCGGTCGTTGGCATGACCAAGCCTGGTGACGTCGACCACTACACCCGCGTGCGCTGCTATCAGGCGCTGTTGCATCGATATCCTCGAAAGACGGCGCTGCTCTCGCTCCTGCCGCTGGCGATGCGCATGGGTGGTCCGCGCGAGGCTGTGTGGCACGCAATCATTCGGAAGAACTATGGCTGCACTCACTTGATTGTGGGACGCGACCACGCCGGCCCGGGTAGCGATTCGAGTGGGAAGCCGTTCTACGGTCCGTACGATGCTCAGGAATTGCTCCAGAAGCATGAGGCCGAGCTCGACGTGGCGATGGTCCCGTTCAAGTTGATGGTCTATGTCGAGGATAAGGACGCCTATGCCCCGGTCGACGAGATACCCGAGGGAACGCGTACCCTCAATATCTCCGGCACCGACCTCCGCGACAGGTTGGCGAGGGGAACTGAGATTCCAGAGTGGTTCACGTTCAGCGATGTGTCCGAGGAGCTCCGACGAAGTCATCCGCCACGCCACCGCCAAGGTCTGACGGTCTTCTTTACGGGCCTGTCTGGCTCCGGCAAGTCGACGATCGCCAATGCTCTGATCGTGAGGTTTCTGGAGATGGGCGGCCGTCCGGTGACGTTGCTGGACGGGGATCTCGTCCGGAAGCACCTGTCATCGGAGCTCGGGTTCTCAAAGGAGCATCGCGACATCAACATCAAGCGGATCGGCTATGTGGCGTCCGAGATCACGAAGAACGGCGGGATAGCCGTCTGCGCGCCGATCGCGCCATACGATTCAGTGCGGAAAGATGTGCGGTCGATGATCCAGCCGCTTGGCGGCTTCCTCTTGGTTCATGTCGCCACGCCCCTGGAGGTATGCGAGCAGCGTGACCGTAAGGGGCTCTATGCGAAGGCGAGAGCCGGAATCATCAAGGAGTTCACTGGTATTTCTGACCCGTACGAGGATCCCGCCGATGCCGATATCGTGATCGACACGACCCAGCTGACTGCCGAAGAGGCGGCGCAGCAGATTGTGTTGCACTGCGAGAGAGAAGGCTACGTTGCGGGGGACGTCTGATCCGGCTGACCGAGAGGCACGATTGCGGGAGGCGTTCGCGCGCTTCGACGAGGCGAACGCCGAGGATCCGAATCGCGTGCCGTTCGAGGGCACGCTCCAGCCGAAGGAACTCGTCTATGCTCGTCGCATGACCGATCGGCTCGATCGGTTTGCACCCGACGCGTCCGAGGTGCTTAGGCTGGCGGCTCGGTGTCAGCACATCCGGCGTTGGACCATTCCTCGCGGACAGTTCCCCGCTGGCCGTGCCGGATACCGCAGCTGGCGGGGGACCCTGGCGACATACCATGCCGATACCGCGGCGGCGATACTCCACGAGGTTGGGTACGACGAATCGACGGTCGGTCGAGTGCAGGCACTCCTTCGGAAGGTAGGACTCAAGTCAGATCCGGATGTGCAGGCGCTTGAAGATGTTGCGTGTCTCGTCTTCCTCGAGCACTATCTTGCGGAGTTCGTAACCGAGCACGACGAGTCCAAGATCGTCAGCATCCTTCGAAAGACATTGCGGAAGATGTCGGATCGGGGGCGGGCGTCGGCCCTCCAGCTTGATCTCGCGTCGAGTCTACGGGTGCTTGTCGGGAGAGCAGCGGCGTCGGGTCAGGGCGCCTAGTGGACTCACGGCGTTCGTCACGAGCGAGCGTCTGGCTCCGGTGTCAGTGCTGGCGAACGCGGATGCCGGTGGACCGCCACATCGCCGCCGCGGCGCTCCCCACCAAGGAGTGAACCACGGTTGAAATCGCGCACGGAATGGCCACCAGCGGGTTCGCGAAGTTCTGCTGCGCCAGTACCACGCCGAGACCCGAGTTCTGCATCCCAACCTCGATCGAGACGGTTCGCGCTGCCGTTTCGCGACCAAGCACGAGCCGGCCCGCCACATACCCCAGCACGAACCCGCCGATGTGTAGGCAGAACAAGGCGATCAACAGTCGCGGACCGGCTTCGAGCACATCTTGACGCCCGGCACCAATGACCGACGCCACGATCAGGGTGATCGCGACCACTGCGACCAGCGGGGCGAAGGGCAGTAGGCGCTGGCTGACTTCGGGAAACCGCCATTGCAGGAGAACACCGCCGACAACTGGCAGGATGACGACTTGTACAGTGTCAAGGAGCAGGCCTCCGGCTGGAACGTCAACCCGACTCCCGGCGAGCATTTCGGTAAGGAGCGGCGTCATCAATGCTGCGAGCAGCGTCGACATCGCAGTCATCGTGACAGACAGCGCCACGTCGGCCCGGGCGAGGAATGAGATAACGTTAGACGCCGTCCCGCCAGGGCAGCACGAGACGAGGATCAAGCCGACGGCGAATGGGGTCGGTAGATCCAGGAGCGTCGCGAGACTCCACCCGAGACCGGGCATCACCGTGTATTGCAGTGCGACCCCCGGCAGGACACGGGCTCGCTCCCGACCGACGCGACGGAAGTCATCCACACTGAGAGTCATGCCCATGCTGAGCATGATGACGCCTAGTCCGATCGGAATCAGCGGACCGCTGAACCACGTAAAGAGCCTCGGTTCGACCAATGCCAGGCCACTGGCGAGCAATACCCAGAGGGGGAAGGCGTTGGTGAGTATCGCGAGCAGGTTCAACGTACGGGAATTGTATATGGAGGCAACGTGACGTTCATTCCAGGTTTTCTTGCGGGGAAGACGGCGCTCATTTCCGGTGGAGGGACCGGAATCTGTCGCGGCCTTTCCCTTGCGCTCGCAGCGCACGGGTGCGACGTGGCGATCACGAGCCGCAAGGCCGACCACCTTGAGCCTACGGCTTTGGAGATTGAGGCGCTTGGTCGACGCTCGCTTGCGGTGGTGGCCGACGTTCGTGACCCAGCAGCAGTCGACGCGGCTGTCGCCAAAACTATCGACGAGTTTGGTCGGCTGGACATCTTGGTCAATGGCGCGGCCGGCAACTTTCTGTGTCTCGCCGAGAACCTGTCGCCAAACGGCTTCGGAGCAGTTGTCGACATCGACCTGAAAGGCACCTTCCACCTGTCGAAGTCAGCCTTTCCACACTTGAAAGCAGCCGGCGGCGTCGTCCTCAACATGAGTGCAACGCTTCACAACGTCGGAACGGCCGCGCAGGCGCACGTTTCGGCGGCCAAGGCTGGAGTCGATGCGCTGACTCGCGTGCTGGCGGTGGAATGGGGGCCATACGGCATCCGGGTGAACGGGATCGCTCCCGGGCCGATCGCGGACACCGAGGGGGTAAAGCGCCTACTGGCTGGGCCGGCGAAGGCGCGCGCGGCTCAGGGCACACCGCTTGGGCGGCTTGGCGAAATCCGAGATGTCAGTGACGCCGCACTATTCCTCTGCTCGAGTGCGGCGTCGTTTATCACCGGCGTCACGCTCGTCGTTGACGGTGGTCTGTGGCTGGCGTCGAGCCGAATGACCGAAGCCTGGACAGAAGGGCGTCACAACCTTTGATAATCAGCCCGCCAGCTGACAATCATCTCCTTGATCGTCTTGCGTTCCCCGATGCCATCGTCGAGCACCTTGCGCCCAAGCTCAGGAAGCTCCTCGTCACTCGCGAACCGGAGGGCAACCAGCTGGTCTGTCGTGAACTCATCGATGCGAGGCTTCAGTTCGTCTGGCATCAGCCCCTGCATCCGGAGCCGTTCCTCGAGCCTGATCACGCGGTCCTGCGCACCGAGTGCGAACGTCCGCGCGAACAGAGCGAGCATGACGAGGCTGAAGGCGACGGCCGCCGCGATGGCTGTATCGATCGACACTTCTGTGACGACGCGATAGAGGGACCAGAGCACGTTGACCGCCAATATGGGGAAAGCAACATAGTGGAACAACGGGACGAACTTGGCGTGGTTTTCAAGGGTCTGCGGCTGTTTCTCCGCCATCTGTCCTCCTGAGTCTGAAGTGAACGTATCGAAGTGTGTATCGTAGTCTGACACGGACTAGCAACGGGAGCGAAACAAAGCGGGGGTGACCATGAGCGAGCTGTCTGAGAAGCAATGTGTGCCCTGCAGGGGCGGTGTGCCGCCCCTGCAGGGGGACGAGCTACAGGCATTCCGAGCCCAGGTGGATTCGGGCTGGAGCGTCGTCGACGAGCACCATCTTGAGAGGGAGTATCTGTTCGACGACTTCCGTCAGGCTCTGGACTTTGCCGTCAAAGTGGGAGAGATGGCCGAGGAGCAGGCGCACCACCCGGACATCCACCTCGCGTGGGGCAAGGTGAGAGTCACGATCTGGACCCACAAGATCGACGGACTCACGGAGAGCGATTTCGTCTTTGCGGCAAAGGCTGATGCCCTTCGCGCATAGCCTGTCTATGGCCGATGTGACGGGGCTGTCTACGCCCCCGAATCGGGGTCAGGCTCGCTCCAGACGGGGAACTCCGGGTCCACAGGCGGGGGTGCAACACGCACTTCGCCGAGGGGCTAGCGTGGCTCGACTGGTGTAAGATCTCGGCTTGATGACTACCGACGCTGGCATTTCAGATCGTGATGTCGAGGCGGCTCGCACAACCCTCGACGAGTGGGTCAGGGAGGTCGTGGAGTGGCACTTCAATCCCGAGACCGGCTGTCAGTTTTGGCTGGAGTGGGCCGAGAAAGCTGGGTGGGAGCCGCGGAAAGAGGTTCGCAGTTTCGACGACCTCGCGAAGTTTCCGCACTTCGAGGACGACTGGCTGAGAGGCGGACCGGTTCGCCGCTGGGTGCCCCGGGGTTTGGCCGACAAACCAGTCTACGTGTTCGAGACGGGTGGGACGACCGGTATCCCGAAGTCTCGGGTGGCGATAGACGATTTCAGGACGGACTACGAGCTGTTCTCGGAGACTCTTCCTGACGAGCATTTCCCCAGAGGCTCCAACTGGCTGATGCTGGGTCCAAGCGGACCACGACGGCTGCGTCTCGCCGTAGAGCATCTCGCGCACTACCGGGGGGGGATTTGCTTTTGTGTCGATCTCGATCCCCGCTGGGTGATCAAGCTGATCAAGAAAGGCTGGACGGACCACCTGAAGGCCTATCAGGACCACGTGATCGATCAGGCGCTGACTGTCTTGTCGGCGGGCCATGACATCAAGTGCATGTTCTCGACGCCAAAACTGCTTGAAGCTCTGGCAGATCGCCTGGAGGCCGACGGCTCCAGCATCAAGGAAACGGGGATTACGGGAATCTTCGCCGGCGGAACGGAGTTTACGCCTCAGTGGAACCGGTTCGCGCACGAGGAGTTGCTCGACGGCGTGTACATGACGCCAACCTACGGCAACACGCTGATGGGGCTCGCCGCGAGTCCTCCAAGC
>Ga0224508_10004020_pt1 | contig 12085 bp, 12 predicted proteins | sample SF_Jan12_sed_USG_4_FD_170157 | JGI IMG/M metagenome (GOLD analysis project Ga0224508, IMG submission 170157) | Sediment microbial communities from San Francisco Bay, California, United States - SF_Jan12_sed_USGS_21 | ecosystem: Environmental > Aquatic > Marine > Sediment | place: USA...
ATAGCTTGAGCGCCTCATCGCGGGCGGCCGTGGCTTCTTGCTTGAGGAGGTTGGCTTCGTTGCGAATAGTGGAGGCCTCGCGTTCGGCTGCCGCCAAGACACTCTGTGCTTTGCGCTCGCTCTCTTCAGCAGAGTGCGTCAGTTCGAGCGCATGGGCCTTGGCGTCGTCGGCGGCGGCGGCCAGGGCTTCGGCTCCCTCGGCAATCTCCCGCTTTCGCTCGTCCAACTCGCTCCTGACCGACGCAGCGTAGGCGTCGGCCTCGTTGCGCACCTGCTCAGCATCCTGCTTGGCCGCGGAGCGAATGACATCAGCTTCCTGCTCGGTCTGAGCCACGAGATCAGCGACGATCTTATGGGCCTCTTCTGTCTCGGCCTGGGCGGCGGCTCGGATCTGCTCGGCGGAGTCGCGGGCGCTTTGCACGATCTCGTCGGGTTGATGTTCGAACGTGACTTTTTCGTCGGCCTGTTGCTGAACCTTGGCTGCCTCGGTGCGAGCTGCTTCGAGCAGCTCTTCGGCCTGCTTGCGGGCCGCCTCAAGAATGGTCGAAGGCTTCGACCCGGAGTGGATCTCCAACGATTGGGCTCGCTCACGTGCCTCTGACAGGATGCCCTGGGCCCGCGATTCGGCGCTCCCGAGGATCCGGTCCTTGACCTCCAACAGAGAGAAGAAGGCCTGATCGACAGCGGCTGCTTCGGACTCCTTGGCTTTGGAGGCCTCGATCTCCAGTGACGCGATGCGACGAGTGGCTTCGTCGAGCATCTGCTCGTACTTGCCAATAGCTTTCTCGACCTCGGCCCGGGAGTATCCCCGTCCGACGGTCTTGAAGCGCGGTTTGTCGTTGTCCTTCTTCGCCACGGTTATTCGTCGGCAGCCTAAACGCCGCTCTTGAGCTATGAGGAAGGAGACGGAGAAGGGCGAAAAACACAGCGAGTAGCTGTGATAAGAGCTCGTCAGGTGCGAGCCGGCGTGAGAGGTGCGAGCTTCGCTCGCCCAACGCCTCCGGCGTTGGTACCCCCCTACCCCCGAGCTTCGCTCGGCGGTACTTTCCCCCCAAAGGGGGGACTGACGTAGAAGCCCGGATCTCGAAGGGAATTGGACTTGCCACGAGTTTGCGAAGCAAACTCGAACAGCAACGCCGAAGGCGTTGCCGTGGGCCCACCTGGATTTGAACCAGGGACCTCATCCTTATCAGGGATGCGCTCTAACCGAGCTGAGCTATGGGCCCAAGAGGGCGAGATTGTAACACCGGGCCAAACTGCCACCCACCAAGGCGGTCCCATAACCACGAGTTTGCGGCAACGCTTCGGCGTTGCTGAGCAAACTCGCAAGCAAGCCGAAGGGTTGCCCCCGTCGTATTATGACCACTCCTGGGGATGTAGCTCAGCCTGGCAGAGCACCTGGTTTGCAACCAGGGGGTCGTCGGTTCGAATCCGATCATCTCCACGCAACTCAACGAAAGGTATCCCATGACGAACGCCGTCATCGTCGACGCGGTCCGAACTCCCACCGGCAAACGCGGCGGCAAGCTCAAGGACACTCACCCGGTCGATCTCGCCGCCCACGTGTTGAACTCCATCAAGGACCGCAATGGAATCGAGGCCGAGCAGGTCGATGACGTCATCATGGGCTGCGTGTCTCAGTTGGGCGAGCAGGGGATCAACGTGGGACGCAACGCGGTGCTGGCGGCCGGCTGGCCTGAGAGCGTCCCCTCTACAACGGTTGATCGGCAGTGCGGGTCTTCACAACAGTCGGCCCACTTCGCGGCTCAGGGAGTCATGGCCGGCGTCTACGACATCGTCGTCGCGGCCGGCGTCGAATCGATGACCCGGGTCCCCATGGGATCGAACGCCACCCTCGGTCCCGGCTTCCCGTTCGGCCCGGCGATGATGGAGCGCTACGACAACCACATGTTCAACCAGGGGATCTCGGCCGAGATGATCGCCGAAAAGTGGTCGATTCCCCGTGAAGAGCTCGACCAGCTGGCCTACGAATCACATATGCGAGCCCAGCAGGCCACCGACGAGGGACGCTTCGAACCGGAGGTCACGCCCGTTGAAGTTCCGTCCGAGGGCGGCGGCACCGAGGCGATGACCGTCGACGAGGGGATTCGGGCTGGCACCACCATCGAGAAGCTGGCGACCCTCAACCCGGTCTTCCAGGAGGACGGGGTGGTGACTGCGGGCAACTCATCCCAGATCTCGGATGGAGCGGCCGCCGTCCTCATCATGAGCGAGGAGAAGGCCAAGGAGCTCGACCTCACTCCGAAGGCTCGTTTTGTGCAGTTCGCCATCGCCGGAGTAGACCCGGTCATGATGCTGACCGGCCCGATCCCGGCCACGCGCAAGGTGCTCGACAAGGCCGGGCTCACGATGGATGACATCGACCTGTTCGAAGTGAACGAGGCCTTCGCCTCAGTGGTGGCGGCCTGGCGGCGCGAGCACGAAGCCGACCTCTCCAAGGTCAACGTCAACGGGGGAGCGATGGCGCTCGGCCACCCGTTGGGAGCCTCCGGGGCGAAGCTGCTGACCACGCTCGTGCACGAGCTGGAGCGGCGCGGCGGCCGCTACGGCCTCCAGACCATGTGCGAGGGCGGCGGCATGGCCAATGCCCTCATCATCGAAAGGCTGTAAGCCTGAATATCGTCATTGCCGTCGTCATGTTCGCCGCCATTCTGGGGGCGGGGGTATGGGGGATTCGGTTGCTGGCCCAGCCCGTCCCACCGGAACCTGCCCTGGAGGACTTGATTGAGGTTGAAGCCAGGTATCACTGCACCGTGTGTGGGATGCGCCTGACCGTCACGCGGATTCAGGGCGATGAGGAAAAGCCTCCTCGCCATTGCCGGGAAGAGATGGATCTGGTTCCCAACTCGTAGCGCTTGGGTCTCGGTCCGGGGAGGGAAGTGTGGAGACCCATCCCGACCCCGCTCTCGCTCGGCCACCCTTCCCTGAGGGAAGGGAATCAGAACGTCGTCCGCTCCGATGTTTGGCGACGACGACTCAGCCGGTTGAGGAGGCGGCGACGTCCCTGAGGTACAGGAGCACGCTCGGGTGGCCCTCGGTGACGAGTCCGTCGGCGCTTCCCCTGCCCCATAGGAACAGATCGAGGGCATCTCCGGAGCCGCGCACTACTGCGTTGGGGGATGGGCCATCGGCTTCGAGCTCAATCCCAGCCTCGTCATCGAAGGCCTTGCCGCTGTTGGGGGACGTTCCCGTCCACGACAGGAACCGCACATTCCAGCTGCGCCCCTCGCTCTCCAGCCGAACCGCCACCGGTGAGCGGGTCACTTCGGCCCACGGTGGGTATCCCTCCATGAAGGTGGTGAGGATCTCATCGACACCGTCGGCGCCGAGGATCGGGTTGACGGGAGTGGGCGCACCGTGGCCCAGCTCGGCATCGACCCTGTGAATAACGGTTTCGTGGGCCATCCGCCGAATCCAGAACCCGACGGTCTGGTCTGGCTCGTGCCAGGTGTGGACATGGGTGGCCGGATCGGCAACGGAGAGGACAGCCGTCAGCTCGTGCAACCCCTCGGCGAACCATTCGAGGAGGGAATCGTCGCCCCGTAGCGCAAAGTCGCTGAAATCTGGTGCCTCGTCCACGAGGAGCTCGCGGACGATGTGGGTCTTCTGGCGGTGGACCTGGCCGAGGTGGGCGATGACATCACGCACGGTCCAACCCGGAGTAGACGGAACCTCGGGATCCAGGCCTTTGCGGCCCGCATCCAGGACGGCTGCCCCATCGGAGCGGATTGCCTGGAGGTACTCACCCCAGTTCATGAGTTATCCACAGGTGTGGACAAACCTGTGGGAAGATTACAGGCGTGTAATTCCACGCGAGTCATCGGTAATTGAGGGTCATGGCAAACCCAACGCCGATGGCGGCCAGTCCGCCCACCAGCCAGATACCTTGGACGTCGCCGAATACCCCGATGTAGTTCAGGATGATCATGAGCGCGCCGATAGCCATCAAGCCAAACATGACCCCGATATACAGCGGGGAAGAAGGAGGCTTCACGTCTTTCTTCGGCGTGGTTGTATGGTGCGGCTTCTGCTGCTCTCTGCGTCCCTTGGGTCGTGCCATGGCGCCAGATTACCCGTTTTTAGATAGCGAGCCCACGTGAGAACACGATCCATCCGAATCATCCGCGGAGCGGGCTGGACCTTCATCTGGCTCGGCGTCTATCTCATGGGGTTTGTGGCCTATCAGTTGTGGTTCACCAACATCCTGACGGCCCGCGATCAGTCGGCCCTCGCCTCCGGTCTCGAGGAGCACTACGAAGCCGTCGAGGTCGAGCAGATCGAGTATGAGCCAATCACCATTCCCGGCTCGACCCCCGCTCCGACCGTCCCCGACCCCGAGCCCAATTTCATCCTGCAGGAGTCGGCCAGCGAGGTCGGTGAGGCGTTTGCCGAGATCCGCATACCCAAAATCGACCTTGACGTCGCCGTTCTCGAAGGAGTCCGCCGTCGCGATCTGAAGAAAGGCCCGGGCCACCTCACGGGGTCGCCGTTGCCGGGACAGCCCGGCAATTCAGTCATCTCCGGCCATCGCACGACCTATGGAGCGCCGTTCGGGGCCCTCGCCGAACTGGTGGCCGGAGACCGCATAGAGGTCGAGACGGCGCTCGGGGTGCACGTGTACGAAGTGCAGGAGGCACCGGAGCGCTGCCGGAACGAGGACGGTTTGTGCGTCGTCAAACCCACCGACCTGTGGGTGACTGAGGCCCGGGAGGAAGCCTGGCTGACCCTCACCACCTGCCACCCTAAGTTCTCGGCACGCCGACGGCTCATCGTGTTTGCGAAGCTCGTCGACGGTCCGAACGCCGAAGTTATTCTGGCCGCATGATGATCCAAACCATCTTCCGCCGCCTGCCGGGTCCCGCCCCGGTCCGGATTGCCGCCATGGTGCTGGTGGCCCTCGTCATCCTGGTTCTCGTCATCTGGAGCTACGAACTGCTCGGCGATATCCTCGACAGCGGGGGTACGGTGGGGGAATGAAAGTCCTCGTCGTCGACAATTACGACTCCTTCACCTTCAACCTGGTTCAGTATCTCGGGGAGTTGGGGGCCGACCCGATGGTGGTTCGCAACGACGAGCTCACGGTGGCGGAGGCGACGGCTCTTTCTCCCGACCGGCTCGTCATTAGCCCGGGCCCGGGAACGCCGGTCGACACCGGGTACTCCCGCGACTACTTGCGTGAGCTGAGCCCCACTATCCCCACGCTGGGGGTGTGCCTGGGCCATCAGGCGATCGTTGATGTGTACGGAGGTTCGGTTGAGGCGGCCCCGGCTCCCCGCCACGGCAAGACCTCCGAGATCACCCACGACGGTGAGGGGGTGTTCGTCGGGCTTTCCAACCCGCTGGTGGCCACTCGCTATCACTCCCTGGCTGCAACCAATGTCGGCGACGACCTGGTGGTGAGTGCCCGTAGCGAGGATGGGGTGGTGCAGGGGGTCCGCCATAAGACGCTTCCGATCGAAGGTGTGCAGTTCCACCCGGAGAGCATCATGACCGCCGAGGGAATGGCCCTGCTCAAGAACTTCCTGGGGTAGTTCCTCCAGAGATTCTGCCCGCCGCCGCCGGTAGTTGCCATCGTCGCCCGCTCCGTTCGACCAACCCGTCGGATTCCAGCGCCTCCAGCGCCTCCCGCAGCCGGGTGGTGGCGAGGCCGGTCTGTTTGGCCAGCGCGGCGTGGCTTGCGCTGTTCCCGTGCACCAGGGCTCTGACAACTGCCCCCCGCGCCTGGCGAGTTGATCCCGAGAACCGCGCTTGCCTGGCCGGCGCGGAGTACACCGAGGCGTCCGCACACCAGTCGGTCACCGGGCACGAATCGCAGTCGGGCTTGGGCATACACACCCGGGCTCCCAGGTCCATCATCGCCTGATTCCAATCGGCCGGCCGGTCTCCATCCAGGGCGGCCGCGGCGGCCTCCGCCAACCGGGTCCCTTCCAGGGGAGTTGCCTCCCATCGGCTCAATACCCGCTTGGCGTTGGTGTCGACGGCGGGCACCGCCTCTCCGAAGGCGATGCTGGCCACGGCCGCTGCCGTGTAGGCGCCGACGCCGGGAAGGGCTTGCAGCTCCTCCGATGTGGTGGGCCATCCGTGTTGGACGACATGGGCGGCCGCGTCGTGCAGGAAGCGGGCCCGGCGGTTGTAGCCCAGGCCCGACCAGGCGGCCAGCACCTCAGCCAGGGGAGCCCTGGCCAGGGACTCAGGCGTCGGAAACAACGCCAGGAACCGTTCGTAATGGGGCACCACCCGCACGATCTGGGTCTGCTGGGCCATTACTTCGCTGACCAGCACCGCATAGGGGTCCCGGGTCTGGCGCCACGGGAGCGGGCGGCGGTTGGCGTCGTACCAGGCGAGCAAAGCATCTCGCCGGGCAGTGCTCACGGCGTGGTGGTTGTGGTGGTGGTGGTGGTGGTGGGTGGCGGCGGTGCCTGGCCGATCCGCACGGTGATGGTGGTGCCCGGCTCGACCAGCACATTGGCGGCCGTCTGCTGCTCCAGCACGATGCCCTCCCGGCCGTCGCCGGCCACCACTTCGATCGGCTCGCCGAATGCGATCACCAGCCCGAGCGCGGCCAGGGCGTTCTCGGCTTCGGCCTGCGTGTTGCCGATCAGGCTTGGGACCGTGACCGGCTCGACTCCGAGCGAGCAGATCAGGGTGACCGACTCGTTCTTTGGGATGATCTCCAGCGCCCCCGGTTCTGTGCGAATGACTTCTCCGTCGGGAATCGTGGCGTCGAATTGCCGCTCAATCACAACCTGTACACCCAGATTCGACAGAGCGGCGAGAGCATCAAGGCAGAGGAAGCCGGTGTACTCGGAAAGCACTACCTGCTCGGGTCCCGACGACACGGTCAGCATGATCTGGGTACCGGGCGGGTGGTTGGTCCCGGCGGGAGGATCCTGGCTGATGACCTGGTTGGCCACCACCTCGTCGTCGGTCACCGCCTCAACCAGGTACAAGAAGTCGGCGTCGGTGAGGGCTTGCTGGGCGGCCGCCAGGTCGCGACCTTCGACGTTTGGCACCGTGAACGTCTCGGCTCCGCTCGAGATGACGACGTTCACCCGATCCTGCGGGTCGACCAGGACTCCGGCGGCCGGGTCGGTTGCCGATACCGTGCCTTCCGCGAACTCGTCGCTGGCCCGGCGGATCGGTATCGGTCGGAGCCCGAGATCTCCGAGCTCTTCGAAGGCCTGCTCCTCGGTCGATCCCAACAGGTTGGGCATCTCCACAAGATCTCCGCTGGTGTCGGATGTCCCGAGGCCCTGGACTACGAACACTCCCGCCACCGCCACGATGGCCAGCAGCGCTACCGAGCCGAGGATGACCGACCAGGGGGTTCGGCGCTCCTGGGGATAGGCGGTGAGCCGGTAGGCCTCATCGGGGGGGACGGTGGGGGGTGGGGTGGCGGCGACCACCCGGGTGGCAGCTTCGGGGTCGGCGGCGCCAACCGGGAGGCCACTGAGGAATCGCAGCAGGTCGCTGCGCATGTCCTCGGCCGTCTGGTACCGGTCGGCAGGATTCTTCTCGAGGGCTCGCATCACGATGGCATCGAGCTCGGGAGGCACGTCGGGGTTGCTGGCCGACGGGATGGCGGCCGCTTCGGAGACATGCTGATAGGCCACCGACACCGGGGTCTCACCGGAGAACGGTGGCCGGCCGGCCAGCATCTCGAAGAGCACCACGCCCAGCGCATACAGGTCGGAGCGACCGTCGGCCTGCTGTCCCTGGGCCTGCTCGGGACTGAAGTAGGTGGCGGTGCCGATGACGGCGCCGGTGCGGGTGAGCTCCTCGGAGTCGTCCCACGCCCTGGCGATGCCGAAGTCGGTGACCTTTACGCTGCCGCTCTCGGTCAACAGAATGTTGCCCGGCTTGACATCGCGGTGGGCGAGGCCGCCCCGGGCAGCAACAGCCAGCGCCGCCGCCACTTCACTGGCAATCTCGGCGGCTCGGCGCGGCATGATCGGCCCCTCGCCACGGATCACGTCGCGTAGCGTTTGGCCTTCGACCAGCTCCATGACGATGTAGTAGTTGCTGCCGTCTTTACCGGTGTCATAGATGCTCACGATGTTGGGATGAGTGAGGTTGGCGGCAGCCTGAGCCTCCCGCCGAAATCGCTGGACGAAGGCGTCGTCGGTGACGTAGTTGGCGTGCAGCATCTTGACCGCGACGTCACGACCCAGCAATTCGTCGGTTGCTGAATAGACGTCGGCCATCCCTCCACGGGCGAGGTGGTGATTTAGCCGATATCGCTCAGCAAGGACGGTGGTGTTCATGTCAGACATGAGTGACGCCGGGGAAGGGCAAGCCGGTTCCCGGATGATAGGGAGAAATGGGCTTTTTACCCTTCACTTCTTACCCGGCGAGCAGCCAGGCGGCCATGATTTGCGCGGCGATCGGTGCGGCCACCGTCCCACCGGAGGCCAAATCCCCTGCCGTTCCGCCATTTTCGACGACAACCGACACGGCGATTGCCCGGCCGTCGAGGGTTCCGAACCCGATGAACCAGGCATGGGGGGCCGAACCCGGTACTTCGGCCGTTCCTGTTTTGCCGGCCACCGTTGCCCCGGGCACCCGGGCGGCCCCGCCGGTGCCGTTCTCAACCACATCGGTCATCAAATCGCTGAGGACGGAGGCTGTTCCGGGGCTGACCGCCCGACGCAACTCAACCGCGGCCGTTTGGTTGAGGATGTTGAGGTCGCGGTCGAATGTCTCTGACACCATATAGGGCCGCATTACCACGCCCTGGTTGGCAACCGCCGCCGCCACCATTGCCATCTGGAGGGGGGTGGCTTGCACATCTCGCTGGCCGATGGCGCTCTGGGCGGTGGCCGGCGGGTCGTTGAGCAGGCTGGCGGCCGGGAAGACGGAGGGCGTCACCGGCAAGTCAAACGGCACCTCACCGTTGAAACCGAAGGCCGCGGCCGTCTCGCCCAAAACCTCGGCTCCGACATCCATGCCGATCTGGCCAAACACCGTGTTGCAGGACCGCCGAAAGGCGGTGGCGAGGGCGACTTCGACTCCATCTCCACAGGTGGCCCGGTCGGCGTTGCGGATGACGGCGGTGGAGCCGGGCAGCGTGAGTTCGAGAGGATCGGCGTAAAGGGTGTCGGGGTTGGCTAGGCCGCTTTCGAGGGCGGCGGCCGCCGTGATGACCTTGAAGGCCGAGCCGGGCGCCAAAATCTGAGCCGTCGTCCGGTCCCGCAATGGTTCGGCCGGGTCGGCGGTCAGTGCATCGCCGCCCACCGGGGAACTCCCCAGCAAGGCGTTGGGATCGAAGGACGGGGAGGAGTACAGGGCCAGCACTTCGCCGGTGGTTGGCTCCAGGGCGACCACTGCTCCGGTCTGGCCGGCCAATCCGGACTGGGCCACTAGCTGGACCGCTTGCGACAGGGTCAGCCGAAGCCCTTCAGCTCCCTGTTCCCGGCCGAGCAGCTCGTCGATGATGCCCGAGATGGTGAGGTCGCTGTCGCTACTGAGCGACTGCGAGTACTCCCGCTCGATGGCGGTGTTGCCGAACAGCAGCGAGGTGTAGCCCACGGCATGGGCATACAGGTCGCCCTCGGGATAGTTGCGCACGAATTCTTGCGCCGAATTGGGATCGGCGGTCGATTCGGCAACCACCACCCCTTCGCGGGTGACGATGGGTCCTCGCTCGGTTGAGCTGCGGGAGGCGGCCAGCCGGGGGTTGCGGATGTCGTCGCGGTACCGGGGGCCGGCCACCACCTGGAGGTAGGTGAGGTCGAGCACGATGACACCGAAGATGACGAGCAACACGAGTGCCAGACGGCGGATCGGTGTATTCACGAGGCGACCTCATGGGAGATGCGGGCCAACACCACGATGGCGATGAGGTTGGCGACCAGCGCCGATCCACCGTAGGACATGAAGGGGAGGGCAATCCCCGTCAGAGGGAGCAGGCGGATGACCCCCCCGATGATGAGGATGGTCTGGAGGGCTATCACCGAGGTCAGGCCGGCTGCCAGGAGCTTTCGGTAGGGATCACGGGCTCGCAGCGCGATCCCAAAGCCGACTGCCACCAGCAGGCCGTAGGCGGCCACGATCGCCAGCGATCCGGCCAGGCCGGTCTCCTCGGCCACCGCCGCAAACACAAAGTCGGTGGTGGCACTTGGGATGAAGTCGGGCCTGCCCAGGCCGAGGCCCGACCCGGTGAGGCTCCCGCTGCCGAGGGCGAAGAGGCTCTGGGCCACCTGGAAGCCGCTGTCGGCGAAGTCATCCCACGGCCGCAGCCAGGCATCGAAGCGACGCTGGACATGGTCGAAGGCCTGTCCGGCCACGATGGCGCCGACCAGAAAGAGACCTCCTCCGACTGCCGGGTAGATGCCGCGGCCGGTGGCGGCGTACAGCATGGCGGCGAACAGGCCGAGCAGCAGGAGCGAGGCGCCGAGGTCCCGCTGATATACCAGGATGATGAGGCTGACCCCCCAGGCAGCCGCCAGGGGGAAGAGTTGCCGCGGCTCAGGCAGCGTGAATGGTCCGAGCCGCCGGGTGAGAGTGGTGAGCGCGCCCTGGCGCGATGCCAGGTAGGAGGCGAGGAACACCACCAGCAGCAGCTTGGCGATCTCCCCCGGTTGGAACTGCACCACTTCCGTGTCGAACACCCGCAGCTGGAGCCACAATCGGGATCCGTTGACTTCGAGACCACCGAGCGGCCAACTCGACGGAAGCAGCGGGAGCATGAACACGACGATGGCGCTGGTGAGGAACAGGTACCGGTAGCGGAGGAGCCACTCGGTGCCCCCTCGCCCTAACACCATCAGCGCCCCTACTCCCACGCCGGCGGCGATCAGCAGCCACCACCGCTGGAGGCTGGCCAGTCGCGGATCGAGACGGTAGATCTCGACCAGGCCCACCACCGTTATGAGAGCGGCCAGCGGCAACAGGTAGGGCGAGGCGTTCGGCGCCGATTGACGGAGGCCTAGATGGAGGGAACCAAAGGCCAGGGCCACCACGACGAAGGTGAGCGCCGTCTGGGCGTCCGGTCGGTCTCCGGTCGCGGCAGTGACGATCGCTATGCCGAGGGCGGCTAGTACGGCTGCGCCTGCCAGCAACGCCGCTTCGGCGTTGCGGCTCACTCGAGAACGTCGACGATGGCCACGGTGATATTGTCCTCGCCCCCGGCGCCGTTGGCAGCCTCGATCAGAGCCCATCCGGTCGCCTGCGCGGCCGGTTGGGCATCAAGGATGGCGGCGACTTCATTGTCGCTCACCATTGACGTCAAGCCGTCCGAGCAGATGAGGACGCGGTCTCCCGGGCGGAGGTGCACGGTGTGAGCGTCGGCCTCCACCTGGCGGTCGATTCCGAGGGCCCGGGTGACCACATTGCGCTGCGGGTGATGCTCGGCCTCCTCGGCCGATATCGCCCCAGAAGCGAGATATTCTGCCACCAGCGAGTGGTCCTTGGTCACTTGCAGCAGGTTGGCTCGCCGGAAAAGGTACAGCCGGGTGTCGCCGACATGACCGACTCTCAAGGTGCCATCCTCACCGAAGACGCCGACCGTGAGCGTGGTTCCCATGCCCCACTGGTCGGATCGCTTCTCGGCCGCTTCGACAATCGCCTGGTTGGCCTCGACCACCCGGTCGGCCGGTTCCGCCTCGGATTCGGTCACGGTCTCGATGGCGATCCGGCTGGCCACCTCGCCGGCTGCGTGACCGCCCATGCCGTCGGCGACCGCCACCAGCAGCGGGCCAGGCCCACTGCCATCAGAATCGGGAAACACCGCGTCCTCGTTGCTGTCCCGCACCAGGCCGGGGTGGGTGGTTGTGGCCCACGAATAGTTCATTTCACTTCCATAATGGTCTTGCCAACCTGCACCGAGTCCCCGGAGTTCAGAACGATTGGGCTCGTAACCCGCCGTCCGTTCACATAGGTTCCGTTGGTGGTCCCCAGGTCGGCCAGGGACATTGTTTCGCCGTCCATGGTAAGCCGCAGGTGGAACATCGAGGCATAGGGATCGTCGAGCAAAGCGTCGGCATCGGGGCTGCGTCCGAGCACGACCGAGTCGGTCACGGTCACCGATACGCCGGTCTGGGTCTCGGAGCGGACGATCGTCACC
>Ga0224508_10004021_pt1 | contig 12084 bp, 7 predicted proteins | sample SF_Jan12_sed_USG_4_FD_170157 | JGI IMG/M metagenome (GOLD analysis project Ga0224508, IMG submission 170157) | Sediment microbial communities from San Francisco Bay, California, United States - SF_Jan12_sed_USGS_21 | ecosystem: Environmental > Aquatic > Marine > Sediment | place: USA: California...
ACATGCCAAGCGACCTCTCTGGTTGCATCCCCTCAGCCTGTCACGTACTTTCGGTAGGGCTTTAATCCTTCCTATCCGCGCATCTCGATTATTCCGACTTTTGTCCTCACACCACTGACTTATCTGGGCGGTGTATTTTATTCTATTTCCTTATTGCCCGAATTCTGGCAAGTGGTCTCCCGGGCCAACCCGATTTTGTACATGGTCAACGCTTTCCGCTATGGCATCCTGGGTGTCTCGGATATTAATATACAGACTGCTTATACGATCATCATAGCGTTCGTGATTGCCTTGTTTGTTTTCAATTTGTATCTCCTCAAGCGGGGTGTGGGGCTGCGTCCCTGATGTGCGGCCGGTTTGCTTTCTATTCTCCGACCGAGGCGATTACGCAGTTGTTTGGTGTGGAAGATCCACCGGAGATCGAGCCACGCTACAATATTGCGCCGACGCAATTCGTACCAATAGTGCGTGCTGACGACAGCGGCAAACGCAGCATCAGCATGTTGCGCTGGGGGCTGGTGCCGTTCTGGGCGAAAGACAAAGCTATCGGCAATCGTATGATCAATGCGCGTGCCGAAACCCTGGCAGAAAAGCCCGCCTACAAGGATCCGTTCAGGAAGCGCCGCTGTATCGTGCCGGCTAACGGCTTCTATGAGTGGAAAAAGCAAGGCAGCGGCAAGCAGCCGTATTACATCGGGCTGGGCGGTGACACGCCGTTCGGCATGGCCGGTCTGTGGGCGCGCTGGCGTGACAAGAATAACGAAGATGAAACGCTGGAGAGTTTTACGATTATCACGACGACTCCGAATGAAGCCGTTGCGCCATATCACAACCGTATGCCCCTGGTACTGTCCCCGGACAGTTTTTCCACCTGGCTGGCACCGGACAACAATGATGTCGATGCCTTGCAGGCGTTGCTGGTCCCGTCTCCGTCAGAAGGATTTACGATCTGGCCGGTCAGTCGCATGGTCAACAATGCCCGCAACGAGGATCCTGGACTGGTCGAGCCCGACACATTGATATGAACACCGGATCGCCAATTCGAGCCGGGCGTGGATTACTGCTTTGCGTGATTCTGGTTCTCGGGTCGGCTTGTGTGCCCGTTGTGCAATCCGCAAAACCGGATGCGGACACCGAACCCTGGTCAAGTGAGGCACAAAAGAAACGGGATCATATGATCGGTAAATGGCTGGGCGAGTCAAGAACCCCGGACGGTAACCTGAATTTTTCGCTGGTCGAGAGAAACGAAAACGGGACTTACAAAATGACTTTCCGGTCCTACGACAGTAACGATTATGAAGAATCCGTAGAAGTCGGTCTTTGGGGTATTTCGGGATCTACGTATTTCACGATCATGCGGGGCTGGATTATCGGTGACAGTTTCAAACCATCCGATCCCACTCGGGCTTACTATTACGATGCATACCGGATTTCAAATCTGAACGCCACCACATTCGAATACGAATCGCTGGAAACGGGCAATCGCTTCAGCAATCGGCGCGTCGGTGAGGATTTTCAGTTTTCCGATTAAAGCTCGCATAGTCTGATAGCAGTCTGCCTGAGACAGGTCTGGTTCACGACTGCCGAGGGGTTTTGCGCCGGGCGGCTCCGCCCGGCGCAACCCGCCCGCCAGAAGGCCTACGGCACGAGGCCGCTCGGCCCCGGCGCGCCGAAGAAGAATGCCCTGACGATGGCCAGGTCCAGGAAGTTGACGATGCCGTCGCCATTGAGGTCGGCGTTTGGATCGTTGCCGAAAAACACGGCCCTGAAGTGTGCCAGGTCGAGGAAGTTGACGATGCCGTCGCCGTTGATGTCCGGGTCGCAGACATTGCCGTTACCGTCGCCGTCTGTGTCGCGCTGGTCCGGGTTGCCGATCAGAGTGCAGTTGTCCTGCGCGTCGTCGACGCCATCGCCGTCGGTGTCGATACTGCCGCCGATAACGAAGCTGCTCTCAACGGCGATGCTGCCGTTGAACGCCGAGTCGACCGCGCGCACGGCCCAGGTGTAGCTACCCGGCGCCAGGCCCTGCAGCGACCAGCTCGTGACTGTACTCACGTTGCCCGGTTCCGGCGTGCGGCGGTACTGGTTCATGGATCCGGTCGTACCCTGCGGACGAACCTCCAGGTCGTAGGTGATCGCCTCGCTCGGGGTCGTGTCGTCCGTTGCCGGATTCCACGACAGCGTGATCGATCCGCTGCCGCCAGCGCGTGCCGTGGTCGCCGACGCCCCGGACGGCGGGTTCGGCGCGGCATTGGGCACGATCGAGTCGTTGCGATAGAGGTGCATCTGCCGCTCGACCGAGTTGTTGCCGTTCGGTACCCAGTAGACGCCTGCCACGAAGTAGTCGAGATCGCCGTCGCCGTCGACATCGAACCAGATGAACGCACCACCATCACCGATAGAGTCGATCGGCGCGGGCAGGTCGCGGCCCAGCGGCACGAAGTTACCACCGTCGTTGATGTAGACCTCGGACCTGCCCTCGATGTCGTCCGGTCCGATCACGCTGCCGGTCAGCAGGATGTCAACATCGCCGTCGCCGTCGTAGTCCGCCCAGGTGGCAGCGTTCAGATTGAGCCACGGGAAAAAGCTCGACTGTACGATCGTGTTCTGCTGATACACGCCGTTTACGTTGTCGTAGATACGCAGCAGTGTCTTGTACTGATCGTCGACGTCGAGCACGAGGCCGACGATGAGGATGTCGAGATCGCCGTCGCCGTCGTAGTCGGACCAGTCAGCCATGCCGTAGTCGATTGTCAGATTGCCGATCGGCTCGGCACTCGTGAACACGCCGGCATCGTTGCGGTAAGTGCGGACGAAGCCGTTGCCGGTGAAGTTGTCGACGTTCGCCATGAACAGATCCAGGTCGCCGTCACCGTCGTTGTCGCCCCAGGCGGTCTGCGCGTGGACCGCGGCGTCAATCTGGGACGCGACCTGCGTGAACAACCAGCCGCCGGCCCCGTCGGATCCGTCATTGCGCATGAGCGCTGTTGCGAAGAACGTCGCGTCCGGTTCGCGCACCGACGGGATCAACAGGTCGAGATCCGAGTCGTTGTCGTAGTCCGCCCAGGTCAGCGAGCGCAGGTCATAAGCGTTGGAGTAGTTCGAGTCCTCCGCATACGGTGGCAGCTCGGTATCCATGGCCACCAGCGTGCCCGCATCGTTGCGGTACAGCACGGTCGCGCCTTCTGCGCCCACGGCCAGGTCGGGATCGCCATCGCTGTCGAAGTCGCCCCAGGCCAGATCGGACTCGTTCGAGAACAGATCGTTAAGCGGCACTTCCTGCGTCGTGAACAGCCAGTTGCCGTCCACGTCCGGCCCGTCGTTCATGAACACGACCAGCCGCTCCTGGACGCCCACGCTGTACTCGACGTAGTAGCCAATGGCCGCCAGGTCGAGGTCACCATCCCCGTCCACGTCCGCGGGTGCGGCCGCGTTCAGCACGAAATCGTGCTGCGCATCGGTGACCCAGAGTGGATCGGACAGGGGAGTGACCTCCGTAAAGGTCGGGCCGTTAAACGCGATCCAGCCGAAATCGATCTGGCCCGTGGCGCCGGCCACGCCTTCCAGGGCGATGTAATACACCTCGCCGGTCTGAACCTCGATGTCCTGCACCCGGACACCCTGGGTCGAGACTTCGTTATTCGAGGCCACTTCGACCAGCGTGTCGAGCGTTGTGCCGGTGTAGACAGCCAGTGCGGTGTCGAAATCCGTCAGTGTCCCGTCGACAGACAGGAAGCCGTCCTGGGCGGCCGTCCAGCGGAACCACAGCGACGCACCGCCCGGATCGCCCGCATGATCGGGTTCACCCGGCTCCTTGGTGGCGCCCACATTCGTGACCATGATGTGGCCCGTGCCGGCGATGTCCATCGCATTGGCGAAATTGTCGTTCGTCTGGGCGATGACCTCGTAGCTCACGCTGTCGCTTGCGACGTTGCTGCGATTATCGGTGCCCGTCACGGTCAGCGTGGCCGGTCCGACCGTGGTACTGTCGAGCTCTGTCCAGTTCTCGACGTCGCCGACGCAGCTGGCAATACCCGAGCCCAGCGTCTCGTCAATGCACTCGTAAACGGCGAAAATAATGGTGTTCTGGAAGTAGAGACCCCCGTCTTCCGGCGAGTGAATCCTCACCAGCGGCGGCGTCACGTCATTGAGCACGAGGAACGACCAGTTCAGCGTGTAGTTGCCGGTGTCGCCCCAGGCGCCCGAGATCGCGATGGAATAGGTGACGCCCGCGCTGACCGGTGCATTGTGCACAGCGCTCTGTGCGCCAACCGAATCGTCGTTCGAGTCGACTTCGGTCAGTGCGTCGACGGCGGTGCCGGTGTAGACCGCGAGCAACGTGTCAAAGTCCGAGCCCACCGTATCGGCGGACAGGAAGCCGTCCGCGGGCGCGGTCCAGCGGAACCAGACCGAGGCGCCGCCAAGTATGTTCGCGTGATAGGGCTCGCTCAATTCATCGGTGGCGCCGAGGTTGGTGCCCGAGATGGTGCCCTCGGTAGCCAGCACCGTCGCATCGGCAAAGTCATCGTTGGCCGGATTGCCCGCAATCGTATAGCTGTGCGACTCGCTTGCCTGGTTGCCCTCGCCGTCGGTGGCGGTCACGGTGAACGTGAACGTGCCCGGCACGGACGTATCAATCAGGGTTCCTGACGGGATGTTGCCGTCGCAGGTCACCAGCCCGCTGCTGGGTAGCGGGTCGTAGCAGGAATAGCCCGCCCATAACGAATCGTGTTGCGGCACGACCTGCCCGTCCCACGGACTCCAGAACGTGATGACCGGCGGTTCGAAGTCGAATTGTTCCGCGAACGACCAGTTGAGCGTAACCAGCCCGGTCTCGCCGAAGAAGCCGTCGAGCGCAATGTGGTAAGTCTCGCCTGCCGTGACCGGGACAATCGGCATTTCGCTCTGGAAGCCCCCGCCCGCGTTGATGTTGGCCTCTACGAACGTCAGCGCGTCGACCGAGGTACCGGTGTACATGGCCAGCGCCGTGTTGAAGTTGGAGCCAAACGTGTTGACGGTCAGGTAACCGTTGGTCGCCGGCGTATAGCGGAACCAGATCGAGGCGTTGCTCGGCAGGTAGACGTGTGTCGGCTCGCCCGATTCGACGGTGGCGCCAACATTGGTGCCATTCCAGGTTCCGCCCCCGACAGCCAGTTCGACCGCATTGGCGAAGTTGTCGTTGTCGGGCGAGACGACGATCGTGTACGACGCGACGACCGTCGCGAAGTTGCCGGCGTTATCCGTGCCCGTCACGCTGAAGGTGAACGCGCCGGCGACTGACGTGTCCAGTGCCGCCCCGGCCGGCAGGTCGCCGGCGCAGCTCGCGATGCCGGTGCCGAGGAACTCGTCGGTACAGGTGTAGTCGACCGTGATGGCAGCACCCACTGCGTACACGCCATTGTTTGCCGGCGTGAGCAGACTGACAGTCGGCGTCGTCGTATCGGTGCCGCTGACCGAGTAGTTAACCGTGGCGGTATCGCTGTTACCCGCCACGTCCGTGCCCGTTACGCTGAACGTGTGAGGCCCGACCGTTGACGTGTCGACGGATTCGCCATGAGCAACATCGCCGAGGCAGCTGGCCACGCCCGAACCGAGCGGTTCGTCCTCGCAGGCGTAGACGGCCGGCACGATCGCGTTGTGCACGAACACATCGCCCTCCAGCGGGGCGTAAATAGTCACCTGTGGCGGTGTCGTGTCCGTGCCGTCGAAGAACGATACGTTAACAGTAATGGCGCCGGTGGCACCGGCGTAACCGTCGACGGCGATTTGATAAACGGTGCCGGCGGTGACCGGGACGTCGGGCAGCTGGCTTTGCACTCCGCCCCAGTCGTCGTTGTATGTAACGTTCGTCAACTGATCGACCGCGGGCCCGGTGTACAGGGCCAGCACGGTATCGAAGTCCGACCCGAAAGTATCGACGGTCAGGTGGCCGTCCTGTGGTGCTGTCCACTGGAACCAAACGGACACGCCACCACCGACGAAGGCATGCACGGGCTCACCGGGCTCCGACGTGGCCGTCACGTTCGTGCCCAGCCACGTGTCGTCCTGCGCCAGCACGTGGGCGTTGACAAAGTTATCGTTCGGCAGCGAATCGATGACGGTGTAGGTGGCCGAAGCGGTATTTGCGTTGCCCGCGTTGTCCGTGCCGGTCACCGAGAACGTGAAGGTGCCCGTGACGGATGTATCGATCGTGCTGCCTACGGCCAGGTCGCCGTTGCAGCTTGCCAGGCCGGTGCCGAGGGCTTCGTCGGCGCAGGTGTATTCGGCCGTGACCACGGCACCCTGCACGTAGAAGCCACCGTCCAGCGGGCTGGCGATGGTGACCGTCGGCGTCGTCGTGTCGGTGCCGCTGACGGTATAGTTCACGGTCGCGGTCGCGCCGTTGCCCGCGACGTCGGTGGCCGTGACGGTAAACACTTGCGGACCGGCGACGCCGGTCGCGATGGCGCTGCCCACGGCCACGTCGCCATCGCAGGTCGCCACACCGCTGCCCAGCACCTGGTCGGTGCAGCTGTAATCAGCCATGACGACGGCGTTCTCTACGTAGGTCGCGCCTTCCGTCGGGCTGACAATGTCGATGGTCGGCGGCGTCGTGTCGGCGCCGTCAAAGAAAGAGTAGGTCAGCACGATCTGGCCTTGCGCGGCATTGTAGCCGTCGACCGCCAGGCGGTAGGACGTTGCGGCCGTAACCGGCACCGCATACAGCTCGCTCTGGACGCCCACCCCATCGTCGTTAGCCGCGATCACGCTCAGCGCGTCCACGGCGGTGCCGATATAGAGCGCGAGCACCGTATCGTAGTTTGAGCCATAGGTGTCTACGGACAGAAACCCGTCCGTCGGGGCGACCCACTCGAACCATATAGATGAGCCCGTGGGGACCCCCGCGTGCTGCGGTTCGCCAGGCTCGGCGGTCGCGCTGATATTGTCACCCAGCCAGGTGCCGTCGTTCGCGAGCAACTCGGCGTCGACAAAATTGTCGTTGGCCGGTGCCTGCGCGGCGGCGGGCATGGCCCACAGCAGGAGTGCCAGGGGAGTGGCCAGGGCGAACCAGAAACGACGCAGCTTGTTAGAATTCATGCGCTCTCTCCAACAAAAACCCAGGCGTGGCCGGTGCCACTTGCCTGCTTGAGCGTCGCGGACGCCTTGAGGTGGCCGTTCAGGCCCACGATCAATGCTATGAAACGCCCCATGACAGCGACATGACAGCGGTTTTCGAGGTTCCGGGTCGGCCTGCACGCCGTTATGTCGGTGTCATGTCACCTCAATTAGACTGATCGGCGAGGCTTTTCGGAACACCTTTTTTAGAGGGCCCGATGATTTTTCTCGTTGACGACAACGACGAGTTCCGTACTGCCCTGGAGGAACTCGTTCGCACCCTGGGCTATGAAGTACGTGCGTTTGCAGCGGCGGAGCCGGCGCTGGCCGGGCTCACGGCGGATCGTCGCCGTGTGGACCTGCTGATCACCGACATCCGGCTGCCCCGCATGGACGGTCTGAAGCTTGTCGAGCGGTGCCGGCGAACCCGGCCTGCTTTGCCCGTCGTCGTGATCTCGAGTATGCCCGGCGACATCGAGTGGGAGCGAGGAAGGGGCGACGGCCACACCGAGTTTCTGCGCAAGCCCATCCGCATGGCGCAGCTCAAGGCGGCGATCGAATCGGCAACTTCTGCGCGCGGCGCTCTGGCGACCGCTCAGCCGTCCGATTCCTGACGGGGGCGTCCGCCCGCGCCCGGGCCTCCAGCGAGCAAGTCCCGCAGTTGCTCCGAGAGGTTCCTGGCCGTGAACGGCTTGTGCAGGACTCTGGCCTCACCATCCAGCAGACCACGATCGAGAATGACGTCGGTCGTGTGACCCGACATGAAAATGACCGGTGCGGTCCCGCCGGCTGCCCGAACGGCGTCCGCGAGCTCTCTGCCGTTCATGCCGGGCATAACCACATCGGTCAGTACCAGGTCGATCTCGTGCCTGCGCTGTGTGTAAGTCTGCAATGCATCGTGGCCGTCGCTCTCGACCAGGACTCGGTAACCCAACTCTTCGAGCAGCGCGCGTGCGGAACGGCGAAACTCGTCGTTGTCTTCGACCAGCAGGATGCATTCCTCGCCCTGGTGCATCGCATTGGCCGACTGCGGCGCACTGTCATCGAAATCATGCAGGCCGCTCTCGCGCGCGACTCTCGGCAGGTAGATCTTGAATGTCGCGCCCTGGCCGGGCTTGCTGTAGACCCGGATATGGCCGTTGTTTTGCACGACGTTGCCGTAAATCGTCGATAGGCCGAGTCCGCTGTTGGTCGCTTTGCCCTTGGTCGTGAAGAACGGCTCGAAGATGCGGTCTTGAATTGCCTGTTCGATCCCGTGGCCTGTGTCGCTGACCGACAGGAGCACGTACTCACCCGGTGCCACGTTGAGGTGCATCGCCGCGTAATGAGCGTCGAGGACAGCGTTATCCGTCTCGATTGAAATCATGCCGCCCGTCTGCATCGCCTGGCGCGCGTTGATCACGAGGTTAATCAGTATCTGCTCGGCCTGGCTCGGATCTATGTGGGTTGACCACAAGTCGGGTTTGAGTTTTGTGACGAGGCGCACATCCTCGCCGATCAGGTGGGCCAGCATGGCGTCGAGATCGCCGATCAGCGCATTGAGGTCCACGCTCTCCCGGCGCGCGGGTTGCTGGCGGCTGAATGCCAGGAGCTGCTTGATGAGAGCCGTGATTTTGGCGCAGACACGCAGCACAGCATCCATTTTCTTCGCGATGGGGTCGCCGGGCTCGGCGTGCAGCTGAACCAGCTCGCAGTTCGTCGTAATGGCGGCGAGATAATTGTTGATGTCGTGCGTGATGCCGCCGGCCAGGCGGCCTACTGCGTCCATTTTTTGTGATTGCAGTAGTTGGTGTTCCTTGTTGTGCAGCGATTCCTCGGCGCGGCGCCGCCGATTTTCGAGTGCCCAGAGCCCTGTCACGGCGAACACAATGAGCGCGAGCCAGGTGATCAGAATCGCGTGACCCAGGTACCTTGCGAGGACGGCGCGCTCGGCGAGGTGGCCCCGGGTGGCGGCCTCTTCAATCCGTACGGCGTCGATGAGCGCGTCGTAGGTGCGATCGTAGTGCGTATCGAGTTCGGAACCGATACCCACTTCGCCGCCATCGGCAATACCGCGCTGGCGCCGGGCCGTGATATCGGCAAACTCGCCCAGGAGCGCGCGCGTCGCAATCGCCGCGTCGCGCGCCGGACCGGCGGGCAGCGGTGGCAATTCGAATTCAATTTCGCCAACGATGCCGCCGGCGATGAGAGTCTGGTTCAAGTCCGTGGCGCGCTGCAGGCCGTCGGCGATCTCGCTCAGGTCGACCTCGTCACCGGTGACAAATTCTTCGAGCCACAAATGGACGGTCGTCACGGACAACTGGATCTCGACAAGCGCATCGAGCCTGGTCTGATCGGCAGCCACTAGCCGATCACGAATCCAGTTGCTGGCCGCGAACAGGACAAGCGCGATCACGCCGAGAACCGCAACTGTCGCGGGCACCCAGAACCCGCTGGCGTATGCGTCAGGACTTGCTGCGTTCTTGTTTGAGGATGTACCCAACGCCCTTCACCGTGTGCAAAATTCTGTCGTCGCGATTGCCGTCGATTTTTCCGCGTAGTCGATAAATGGTGACGTCGACGACGTTGCTCGATGAATCGAATGAATCGTCCCACACGTGATCGATCAGGTCGCTGCGCGTGACAACCTCCTCCGGCCGGCGTAGAAAATACTCGAGGATCGCAAATTCCTTGGGCGAGAGCTCGACGGGCTGGTTGCCGACCGTGACCTGCCGCGAGGCGCGATCCATGCACACATCGGCCACACGCAACTCCCCTTGCATTGGCCGCTGGCGGCGGCGCAAGAGGCCGCGAACGCGGGCCATGAACTCGCGCAGGGAAAACGGCTTGACGAGGTAGTCGTCGGCACCGCTGTCGAGCCCGGTAACGCGGTCTTCGACGGCACGGTGTCCCGTCAGCATGAGCACCAACGTCTCGCGGCCAGCCTCGCGCCACTGGCGCAGCAGGTCGATACCGGTCGGCGCCGGAATGGACCAGTCGAGCACGACCAGGTCGTAGCTGTTCACGAACATCAACTCATCCGCCGTGCGTCCGTCAGCGGCAACGTCGACCGAAAAGCACTCCTGGCGCAGCGACTCGGCGAGCGGCGCGGCGAGATCCTCCTCATCCTCTACAAGCAATATTCGCATGAAACGGCACTTGTTTTTGGCAAATGGGCTTCGATGGTGGCGCTCGCTCTCATGACGTGAACAAACGCGTATCGGGCTACAAACAGGGCACAGCCCGGACGCACCGGAAGGACAAGTAAACTCCACCTGGACATGACGAATGCTCCGTGTCGAGCTAGCGGGGCTGTACCGCCCATACATTAGTATACAGGCAGACATCTCCCCCGAATTTGGACAGCCTCCGCTGCAGAATGGAACAGTATTCTCCGTCGACGCCGTGAAAGCTGGCTGAATCCAACATCTAGTACAACGACTATCGTGCACACAGCTCCCTCGACGAAACACCGCCCACGACGCGATCTGCCGACGAGCAAAGAACCGGGCCGGAGCAACACCACGCCATGACCTGGGCTCAACGACTGAAACGTGTTTTCCGGATCGACATCGAGACTTGTGAGCACTGCGGTGGGGCGGTGAAGATCATTGCCAGCATTGAGGACCCGGCAGTGATTGATAAGATCCTGGCGCACCTCAACGGCCGCGACGCACTTCGGACCACACCCCGGGCCGCGCGTGCACCACCGGCTGATTCCTCGTTTCGTTTGATGGACTAGAGAATCGCCAGCACGGACGCTGTGTCATTGAGGGCACCGGCAAGATCCCGTTCACCCATACCTCGATAAATCCCCGCCATCTGGCGCGTTCCCGCCATACAGCCCGTGCTTAAGCGCGTTATGCAATGAGCAACTGCGACTCGACATGCCAAGCGACCTCTCTGGTTGCATCCCCTCAGCCTGTCACGTACTTTCGGTAGGGCTTTAATCCTTCCTATCCGCCGGCAACAACTGTCACGAAGAAATCTCGGACTGACCCCTAGTTCCGACCCTTGTTTCCGCAACAGCATATTTCAACCACACGCACCGGGCCACCAGACCAGTGTCGGGCTCGAGTTTACTTATTAATCAACAAGTAAACTGTCACTGTAATTCAGGGCATACGTGTATCCCCGAATTGAAAACTGCCGTTAATTGAGGGATAAGAGCTATCAACAACGATAAGTCCTCGTCGATGCCAGGGACGCAACCCACGGGGTCGTCGTTTCCACTGGTAATGCTACCGAATCCGCATCTGGACGGTTTGCCAGGAGAAAATCCATGATGTTATACACAAAGCTACGCAGCAAAGCAGGCGTATCGGCAGCCTTCCTTGGCATCGCGGTCCTCGGTGTTTTCTTGATCGCGACAAATAGTGCGGGGGCGTTCCCAACGTACTCCCAAGACAGGGACGCGACAAACTGCCGACTCTGCCACGGCGATTTCCGTGCAGACAACTATATTTCGACTTCTGACAGCGAAGACTGGGGCAATCTCCATAACCTCCATCGACTTGTGATGCTGGCCGAGGACTCTCCTGTCAGCAAATGCGACGTGTGCCATATGGGTGGAGGACCCCTCAGGTTTCCGGTGTTCATGAATCACTCCGCGTCAGACTACCTGGAGCCAATCGGCTGCATCGGCTGTCATGGCCGACGGGAAGACGCGGGGAACGACGGTCTGTCTGAAGGACTTGGTGCAGGGCTGCGCCAGCATCACACGAATGCCGGCGTAAATGCTTGTGCGGTATGTCACTCGGATGCCAACCCGGATAACTACACGCCAGTGGGGGAAGACGTAAAACCACCCTACTACTTCACGCCGGATGTTATTTTCGCGGGCAAGCCGACCGACGCATGCAGTTCGTTTGGAGAAGAGAACTACGGCGGTATTTGGGAAGGCCTGGATAACGACGGTGACAACGTGTACGACGTACTCGATCCCAACTGTACGCCTCCGTTCGGTCGGATAACGATCTGTCACATACCACCGGGCTGGCCGGGCGATGC
>Ga0224508_10004022_pt1 | contig 12083 bp, 9 predicted proteins | sample SF_Jan12_sed_USG_4_FD_170157 | JGI IMG/M metagenome (GOLD analysis project Ga0224508, IMG submission 170157) | Sediment microbial communities from San Francisco Bay, California, United States - SF_Jan12_sed_USGS_21 | ecosystem: Environmental > Aquatic > Marine > Sediment | place: USA: California...
TCACGATCATGCTGACGATCATGTACGGCAGCGACCAGAGAAACTGCTCGCGAAGCAGCGATGACATGACGAGGAAGATCGACAGGAACAGCAGCACGAACTGATCGCGCCGCTTGCGCGTTTCGAGCAACTTGAGGGCTGCCATTACCGCCAGCAATGCCGAACCCGGGCCGACACCACTGATCGCCGAGTACGTCGCGAAAACACCGAGAAAGCAGCCGAGCGCAAGGCCCGCGCGGAGCCACGTCGATGGGAGGATGCCTCGGCGCTTCTCGATAACATAGCGCCACGCGGCGCAGCCAACGAAGGCGACTGTAATCCATGCGGGAATAAACGGCACATGCGGCAGGAATGCCACGAACATCGCGCTGAGCGTCCAGGGCAGGCTGGAGAGCAGTGAGCCGTCAGTACCGCGCGGCCGGGCCATCAGGATTGCCCACCGTCGAAGAGCGCCAGCGTTTCCAGGCATTGGCGCCGGTGTTTTTCGCCATGCGCCGGCTCGAATTCGGCACCAGGGACTCGTAAACCGTAGTCCTCGAGCGTGCGGTCGGCATCGACGATCCAGCGTGTCAGGATCGACAGCCGTTTTTCGATGTCGAAGTCAGCGATCTCATTGAAATCGAACCACTGGCTGCTCGTGTCGGCGCCTGCGAACTGCTTGGACAGCAACTGTCCGGTGCGGGCGTACGCCTTCCAGGCAACGTGGCGTGGTGAGTCACCTTCGTGATACTTGCGCAGACCGGCGAAATCTTCTTCGCCGCGGGCATCATGCTGGCGGTGACCGTGCGCAACCATCGTGGGCGGCGGTTGCGGGGCGTTATCTGATGGCGCGGGATACACGAGGCCATTGACGTTCATATGCAGCCAGGCCCAGGAGCGGAACAACTCGAACGGGAACAGGGTGCGTACACCGAAGCGGTCGAGTGAGATCTGACCACGCTTGTCTGTTGCCACCGGCAGAATGAAAACCTTACTTTCGCCGGGCTGGAGATCGTGTATTTCGCTGTAGGTATCCGTTGCATACAAGCGAATGCCGTAACGCGCGCTCTTCGACTGGTTGGTGACCGCGACACGAAACCGGATCGACTGCCCGGCGTGCACGGGGTCCGCACCGGCGAACGTCAGCTCCAGGCCGACGAGGTTACGCTGGCACTGATGCATCGAGACAAAGCCGAGGCCCACGAGCACGAAGGTCAATACGAACGACAGGTTGTTGTTGTAGTTCATCGAACCCAGCAGCATGGCGAACGCCATGAGGCCGAACATGAGACCTACGCCTGTCGGGAGAATATAGACACGGCCGGGTCCCAGCGTCGTGGTGTCCGGGTCGCGTCCCTGGCGCTTGCGCGCCCAGGACTGTACGCGCTTGCTTGCGCGTGCCTTTACCGAGGAGACAAGTCCGCGCGGATCAGGGAATGGCCACAGAATCGAGGACATGCTGGCAGAGCTCGGCCGGGCGGCGGAATCGTGTGCTGCCGGCGGGTTTGAGTCGATGGCCCGCGACCGATGCGAATACAGCCTGCACGTCATCGGGATACACGCCAGAGTGATTCTCGACGTACGCGTATGCGCGCGCTGCTGCTACCAGCGCCTGGGCACCACGCGGCGAAAGTCCTATTTCAATATCAGCGGATTCGCGGGTGTGGCGAACCAGCGCCTGGACGTAGCTAACCAGCGCATCCTTGACCGGAATCTTGCGCGCTGCCTGTTGCAGCGCGATGAGCATTTCGGGGCCCGTAACGGCCTCGATTTCACGGAGCATGGAACGGCGATCCTCGCCCGCGATCAACTCGCGCTCGCTCTCTTCGTTGGGATAACCAATTTCGATGCGCATCAGGAAGCGATCAAGCTGGGATTCCGGCAATGGGAATGTGCCGATCTGGTCTCCGGGATTCTGCGTCGCAACCACAAAGAACGGCGTGGGCAGTGCGCGTGTGTTGCCATCGACGGACACCTGGTGCTCTTCCATGGCTTCGAGCAATGCGCTTTGCGCTTTTGGCGTGGCGCGATTGACTTCGTCAGCCAGGATCAACTGCGAGAAGACCGGGCCGGGCTGGAATTCGAATTCGCCGCTTTCCTGGCGAAATACCGAGACACCGATAATATCGGCGGGCAGCAGGTCGCTCGTGAACTGGATGCGACGGAAACTCAGGCCCAGGACGCGCGCCAGTGACTGTGCCAGCATAGTCTTGCCGAGCCCGGGCAGGTCTTCGATGAGCAGGTGTCCGCGAGCGAGCAGGCAGGCAATCGCCAGCGAGATCTGCTCATCCTTGCCGAGGATAATCGTGCCAAGCGCCTTACGCGCCCGCTCGATCACTTCGCGTTGTGCGTTTTGGCCTGTCGGCAGGGATTCCAATGTTGTCGGGCGCTGCATACCGTGGTCCTCGGATTTAGTCCGGCTTCGGCCACCATATCGGTACTGAGTCTGGCGTCAAGCAAGCTCGTCAAGTTTTTGCAGCTGTTCCTTCAATTGCGAAATGGTCTTCTCGAATTCTGCGACACGGTCCCGTTCCTGTTGCACGACAGCAGGCGGGGCGTTGTCGACAAACTTCGCATTTCCGAGTTTGCCTTTGGATTTGGCCAGTTCAGCGCACACCTTGTCCATTTGTTTTTCGAGTCGGGCACGTTCGGCTTCGACATCGATCAGGCCCTTCATCGGCACCAACAGACGCATGTCGCCCAGTAGCGCCGTAGCGGATGCCGGCGGCTCGTCACCTTCAGCGAGCAGGGAAATGGTCTCGACTCGCCCGACACGCTGCAGCAAGTGGGCATGTTCCGCGGCCCGTCGCTCGTCCGTCGCGCTCGCATGCTGCAAGACTACGGGGAGGAACTTGCCCGGCGAAATATCCATTTCTCCGCGAATCTGCCGAATACCCAGTACGAACTGCTTGACCCACTCAATGTCCGCAACCGCGTCGTCGTCATCGTTGTCGCCTGATGCCTCAGGATAGGGGCGCAGCATGATCGTCTCGCCTTCGATACCGGCGCGCTTCCCAACCTGTTCCCAGATCTCTTCGGTGACGAATGGAATCAGCGGGTGTAGCAGGCGTAACAAGGCTTCAAGGACGTCGATCAGCGTGCGGCGCGTACCGCGCTGCATTGCGGCCGACGATTCGTCCGCTTGCAGGACCGGCTTGGAAAGTTCGAGGTACCAGTCGCAGAATTCGTGCCACGTGAATTCGTACACGGCCTGCACTGCGAGGTCGAGGCGATAGGAATGGAAGTGTTTGTGCATCTCGGCCGTCGTGGCGTCGAGGCGTGCCCGGATCCAGCGATCAGCCGCGCTGAACTCCATGTCACCGTCATCGAGAGCCTCGGTGTTCATGAGAACGTAGCGAGCAGCGTTCCACAGTTTGTTGCAGAAGTTCTTGTAACCCTCGATGCGGCCGAGGTCGAAGCGAACATCACGCCCCGTCGTCGCGAGTGCGGCAAAGGTCATGCGCAAAGCATCACAACCAAATGCATCGATGCCGTCCGGAAATTGCTTGCGGGTCGCTTTTTCGATTTTCGGCGCGAGGTGACTCTGCATCATCCCGCCGGTGCGCTTCTCAACCAGTGCTTCGAGGTCGATGCCGTCGATCAGATCGAGTGGATCGAGGACGTTGCCCTTGGACTTGGACATCTTCTGGCCGTCCTGGTCGCGGATCAGTCCGTGGATGTAGACCTCGCGGAACGGCACGTCGCCCATGAACTTCATGCCGAACATGATCATGCGCGCGACCCAGAAGAAGATGATGTCGAAGCCCGTGACGAGCACATTGCCCGGGTAAAACCTGTCGAGTGCATCAGTCTTCTCGGGCCATCCCATGGTGCTAAATGGCCACAGCGCTGATGAAAACCACGTATCGAGCACATCATCGTCCTGGCGGAGCGAGACTGACGCGTCAATGCCATGCCGCTCGCGAACGGATTCCTCATCGTGACCGACATACACGTTCCCGGCATCGTCATACCAGGCCGGAATCCGGTGCCCCCACCAGAGTTGCCTGCTGATGCACCAGTCCTGGATGTTGTACATCCAGTCGAAGTAAGTCTTGGACCAGTTTTCCGGAACGAACTTGATGCGTCCGGATTCCACGGCTTCGATGGCCGGTTTGGCAAGGGGATCGATTTTCACGTACCACTGGTCGGTCAGGTAGGGCTCTACCACGGCGTGTGAACGATCGCCCTTCGGAATCTTGACAGTGTAGTCCTCGATTTTCTCGAGCAAATCAAGTGATTTGAATTCCTCGACGATCTTGTCGCGTGCGACGAAGCGATCGAGACCCTGGTAGGCCCCGGGAACTTCGTCATTGAGCGCGGCGTCGTCGGTCAGGATGTTGTACATCGGCAAATCGTGGCGTTTGCCGATGTCGTAGTCATTAAAGTCGTGCGCGGGCGTGATTTTCACGCAACCGGTGCCGAACTCGGGGTCGACATAGTCATCCGCGATAATGGGAATGCGGCGCCCGACGATTGGCAGGATGATCTCCTGCCCGACCAGTTCCTTGTAGCGCTCGTCTTCGGGATGCACGGCTACGGCGCTATCGCCCAGCATCGTCTCCGGGCGTGTCGTTGCCACAACAAGATGACCATTGCCAGAGGCGAGTGGGTAGCGGAAGTGCCACAGGTTGCCGGCCTCGTCATCCGACAAGACCTCGAGATCGGACAGGGCGGTGTGCAATACCGGGTCCCAGTTGACGAGGCGCTTGCCGCGATAGATCAGGCCATCCTCGTACAGGTCGACAAAGACTTTCCTGACTGCTTCAGAACAGCCTTCATCCATGGTAAAGCGATCGCGGCTCCAGTCGACCGAGGCGCCGAGGCGCCTTGTCTGCTTCGCAATCTGGCCGCCTGACTCTTCTTTCCACTGCCAGACCCGCTCCACGAATTTCTCGCGTCCGAGGTCGCGTTTCGACTTGCCTTCGGCGTTGAGCAGGCGTTCGACCACCATTTGCGTCGCGATGCCCGCATGATCCATTCCAGGCTGCCACAGCGTGCGGTGACCTTTCATTCGATAGTACCGGGTCAGCGCGTCCTGAATCGTGTCACCAAAGCCATGCCCCATGTGCAGCGTACCCGTCACATTCGGTGGTGGGATTACGATGCAATAGGGATCGCCATCGCCCTGCGGGGCGAAGTAGCCTTGCTCTTCCCAGCGCTTGTACAGGCGCTGTTCGATATCTTTGGGTTGGTAGGACTTGTCCATCTACAGCTTATGTGTGTTGAGTTCGTGGCCCTGGTCGCGATACGTCGCGTAACGCTTGCGACTTGCCTGGCGGCAGGTTTCGTCGGAGGTTACAAGTTCGGCGACGCGGGGGAAACCCTCGATGAACGCGGGAATTTCGTCACAGAGATTGATCAGGAGGTCTCTCTCACCGACCCCTTCGTCACCCGATCCGATCATGATGGGCGATTCCTCGGTGCCGTCGTTCCGCCCGGCGAGACCGTGCGGTACGAAACTGCCGTCGCGAAAGGTCCAGAGCAGTTCGTCGAGGCGCTCCGCATCGCCGTGGTCTTTCGCATGGATGTAGACCGTATTCTCGAGACGCCAGGCTTTCTCGGCGAGCTTGCATGCGAGTATGTGCCGCGCGCGCTCGTCAACCTGCGCGAGAACGTAGAAATCCACTCGTGCCATCTCAGGACCTAGTCAGACCGCGGCATTCGGCTAGGGCAGGGCGCCGCAGCGTGCCAGCAGCACCTGCGACAACATGGGCACCGGGCGGCCCGAAGCGCCTTTCTTGGCGCCGGACTTCCAGGCGGTGCCTGCAATATCCAGGTGCGCCCAGTTCATGCCGTCTGTGAATTTGCCCAGGAAGCAACCGGCCGTAACGGCACCGCCACCCGGGCCGCCGATATTGGCCATGTCGGCGAAGTTGCTCTTGAGCTGCGCGGTGTACTCGTCGCCGAGTGGCATGGGCCAGCCGCGATCCTCGGCGGCGTCGCCCGCCGCAAAGATCTCTTCGCGCAGCTCGTCACTGTTGCTCATGATGGCCGTACGATGCGCACCCAGTGCAACGACGCAAGCACCCGTCAGCGTGGCGACGTCAATGATTGCCGCCGGCTTGAAACGCCGTGAATAGGTCAGGGCGTCACACAGAATCAGGCGACCCTCGGCATCCGTGTTCAGAACCTCGATCGTTTGTCCCGACATGCTCTTCACGATATCGCCGGGTTTGGTGGCCGTGCTGCTGGGCATGTTCTCCACGGCGGGCACGACGACATTGACGTTGATGGGAAGTTTCATCTTCGCGACGGCCGCCATCGTACCGATGACACTGGCCGCGCCGCACATGTCGAACTTCATTTCATCCATGGCCGGACCGGGCTTCAGTGAAATACCACCGGTGTCGAACGTCACGCCTTTGCCGACGAGAACAACAGGCGCATCGCTGCCGGCGCCCTTGTACCGCATGACGATAAGCTTGGCGGGTTCGGCAGTGCCGGCCGTGACGGACAGCAACGAGCCCATGCCGAGACGTTTCATCTCCGCTTCATTGAGAATCGTGGTGGTCAGCTTGCCGTTGCCGGACGCCAGTTTCTTCGCTGTGCGCGCGAGGTAGTTCGGCGTACAGACGTTGGCCGGCAGGTTGCCGAGTTCCTTGGCAAGCGAAACGCCAGCGGCGATGCCATCACCGTGTTCTGCACCGCGCATCGATTTCGCGGCATCGCCTCGTTTGGCGATCGCCAGTCCAATCTTGCGCAGCGGGCTTCCGGCTTTCTTGCGGCCCGACTTCATCTGCGTGAATCGATACAACACGTCGCTGACGGCCTCAGCCGTGTGGCGAGCGAGGTAGTACGGGCTGCTGCCAGCGACAGGTTCAAGTGTCAGCGTGTTGAATACCTGCTTGGCTTTCGTTTGCGAGACAGCCTGCGTCGCGGCAGCGACTGCCTTCTTGAAAGTGGTCGCATCGAGCTTCGACGACTTGCCGAGGCCGACAACAGCAACGCGCTCGGCCTTGACCCCGGGCACGTTGGTCAGGATGCAGCACCGGCCAATTGCGGAAGATGCATCGCCGCTCTTGATACGGCGCTTGATCTCGCCTTTGCTGGCTGCATCGATGTCGGCGGCGCCGACACCCAGTTGGCCTCGTTCATAAATGCCGACAATGGCGCAGTCGGTTGCTCGACGAGATACTTTGCTCGTAGTTGTGAAATATTCCATAAATCCTTCGCCGCCTTATTGTTTTTCAGGGCTGTCACGGACAAAACAATGCGGTAGTCTAACCGTTTAGGGCAACCGCAGCTACGCCATTCCTATCTTGTGAAGCGCATCCTCGACCGCTACATTTTTCGCGAAATTGCCCTGACCTGGCTCGGGGTCACGATGATCCTGCTCATGATCCTCCTGACCAACCAGTTTGCCCGGGTTCTTGGTGACGTGGCGAAGGGCAAATTGCCCAGGAACGCCGCGTTTGACGTGATCGGCCTGTCCGCGGCGCAGTACCTGACGGTGTTGGTGCCTATTGGCCTTTTTCTCGCCGTGATGCTCGCCCTTGGGCGCCTGTATCGGGACAGCGAGATGCCAGCGATGATGGCATGCCGGGTCGGTCCATCCGGAATTTTCCGGCCCCTGATGTGGCTGCTCGTGCCGCTGGCACTTGGCGTCGCATGGTTGTCGATCGAAGGCACGCCTCGTGCGCTCACCAAGATTGAGCTCATCAGCGCCGAAGCAAGGCGCGAGGCGGATCTCGCCAGTATAGAGCCGGGGCGATTTACTGTGATCGGCCCTGAGCGTGCCGTGGTCTACGGGGAGAGCATCTCGCCGGAGGGACACATGGAGAAGGTGTTCATGGAACGGCAGGTCGACGGGGATGGGGTCGAGGTGGTCGTCGCCAGGCGGGGCGAGCAGGTCGATTCGGACGACCCGAACACCCGCTTGCTGGTGCTGCACGAGGGGCGTCGCTACGAGGGCGTGCCCGGCCAGCCCGATTTTCGCGTGGTTGAGTTCCTGGAGCATGGCATTCCGTACCGCCTGCCAAGCCTGAAACCATCGGATCCGCGGCCGCGCGCCATGACGTTTTCCCGGCTGCAGGCGTCGAACGAACCACAACTTATCGCCGAGCGACAGTGGCGTCTCAGTGTGCCGATCTCGACCGTGCTGCTTGCATTGCTTGCTGTACCGCTGGCGCGGAGTCGACCGAGGGAAGGCCGTTACGGTCGCATCGCCATCGGCCTGCTCGTGTTCATCATCTATTTCAACCTGCTGAGCGCATCGAAGGCCTGGACCGAGGAGTTGACGATTCCTCCATCGCTTGGACTCTGGTGGGTTCACGGCTGCGTCATTCTGTTCACGGCCATACTGCTTGCACTGCAGAACGGCTGGCACCGGAGGATATTCCATTGAGCTTGCTGAGCCAGTACATGATGCGCACGATCCTCGCGAGCACAGCGCTCGTGCTGGTCGTACTGCTCGCGCTGGCAGGCTTGTTCGAGTTCATTGCGGAACTCGATGACATCAAGGGTGATTACCAGACGCCGCAGGCGATTCTGTTTACCGCATTGCGCTTACCGAACCTGGCGTTCGAGATGCTGCCGGTTGCCGCGTTGATCGGTTCCCTGCTGGGGCTCGGCGCACTGGCGGGCAACAGTGAGATCATCGTCATGCGATCTGCCGGGCTTTCGGTCGGCCGTCTCGCCAGCATGGTGGCCGTGTCCGGTGCCGTGCTGCTGATCTTCACGGGGCTACTTGGTGAATTCATCGGTCCGCCGCTGGACTTCTATGCGCGCGACATGCGCATGGAGGCTCGTTACCAGAAGGAGGATGACCTCGGCAACGACACGTGGGTAAAGGATGGTCCGGTCTACCTGCATCTCGAGCGTGTCAGCTCGGAGTTCGAGTTTGGATCGATCTACCTCTTCCGGTTCAATGAAGACAATGAGCTCGCCTCGATCGCGCTGGCCGAGAACTCGGGTATCGACGAGGATGACAACTGGATACTCGAGAACTTCCGGGAAACCAACTTCCGGGATGACGGCGTGCAGGTCGTCGAGTCGTCGGTGGCCGTCGAGTCGTTCGAAGTGAATGCGGAGTTGCTTGGCAGTTCCATCGCCAAGCCATTGAGCCTGTCGGCGCGCGGCCTTCTCGTGTACATCGATTACCTCAAACGCAATAACCTGGATGCGTCGCAGTACGAGTCGGAAATCTGGTATCGGGCGTCGCGAACGCTAACCGTGCTCATCATGCCGATCCTGTCGCTCGCGTTTGTCTTCGGCTCGTTACGCAGCGGTGGCGCGGGCGGTCGCCTGATGATCGGCGTCGTGGTGGGTCTTGCGTACTATCTCGCGAGCGAAACGCTCGCCAATTCCGGGCAGGTATTCAAGCTCGACCCGGCGATCGTCAACTGGCTGCCGTTTGTCGTGTTGTGTGCGATAACAGTCGGCGCGCTCGCGCGCGTTCGTTAGCTAGACTTCTTCTCTTTCTTTGGTTTGGGGTAGTAAACCAGCCGCGTACCGCTCAGGCGGTCGTGCCAGGCGAGTTTGTCTTTATCCACGAGTTGCCACAGAAATCCGATGCCCGCAGGCGCCCATGAGAGCAAGGCGGCGAAGAAGCGGATGCTCGCCTGTGCCAGCGTCGGAAGTTCGTCGTTGGCGGTCTGGAGCTGCAGTCCCCAGGACTGCATCCCGAGCGTTCGGCCTGACCTCGTCCAGAAACCAACGAAAAAACCATAGACCACAATCGCCAACACGACGCGGTAGACCATGTTGTCCCCAACCTCCACGGGCTCTCCGCCGCGCATGGCGATGAACGGAATCGTCGCCAGAAAGAGCAGCGCGGTTATCAGTAGCGCGTCATAGAGCATCGCCGCCAGGCGGCGCAGTAAACCCGTGTTTTCCATTTTTTCTAGAGGCTCGAGAAGTAATCGGCCATGCGTTGCCGCGTGGGTGCGTCGGGCATAGTACCGAAACCGGCGCCAAGATTGTCAGTCATGTGATGCGGCTTGCTGGTTGCAGGAATGGCGCAGGTCACGGCCGGATGGCTGATAATGAACTTAAGGAAGAACTGGCCCCAACTATCGACAAACTCCTTTGCGAAGTCCGGCAGCGGTTTACCAGAGACCGCGCGGAACAGGGCACCAGCCTGGAAGGGGCGATTGATCAATACAGCAATCCCCAGGTCCTGTGCCATTGGCAGGACGTTGTTCTCGGCTTCTCGTTCGCCGATTGAGTAATTGATCTGGATAAAGTCGGGTTTGAACGCGACCATTTCCCGGGCGAGCGCTTCGTGCGCGCCGGCCGTGTAGTGCGTGAGCCCGCTGAAGCGAATGCGGCCCTCGTCCTGCCATTCGCGAATCGTCTGCATGTGGATCTTTGTATCGCGCAGGTTATGTACCTGCATCAGGTCGATCGTCCTGGCGCGCATCAACTCCGCGGAGCGACGCATCTGCTCGATACCGGCATCGCGGCCGTCGGTCCATACCTTGGTGGCGAGGAACAGGTCGCTTCGGGCTACGCCGGCCTTGATGACATCGCCGATGACTCGTTCGGATCGGTTGTACATTGGCGAGGTGTCGAGCAGGCTGCCACCGTGATTGAGAAGCCGTTCGACGATCTCCTTGCGCGTGGCGATCGCGTCCTCGGTGCTATCGACGTCGAACACGCTGTAGGTACCGAGGCCGACAACCGGCAGCGATTCGCCCGTGGAGGGGATGGGCTTGCTCAGCATGCCCGAGGACTCGTCACTGAATGCGGTGCCGGGCAGTGCGGTAAGCGCAGCGCTGGCTGCAATAAATTTACGTCGGTTCCAGTTGTTCATCATTCGACTCCACTCATCTTGAGCGCCTTGGCTCTGCGTTTGTAGTCCCGGCCCAGCCAGAGGGCGACTACGGCTGATATCAGTGCGAAAGGCACCATAAGGATTGCAATTCCAGCGATGCCCAGTCCAACTATCGACAAGAGCCTGATGGTCCAGGTTCCAATTACATCGCCACCGCGATAGATCGCAGTATCGATCGCGTTCTTGGTCTTATATTTCTCTTCGGGCGTGACGACCGAGTACAACATGTCTGTCGACGGTTTGGCGAAGCCAAACCCAAGGCCGCGACGGACTACGTCAAGCACTGCGACGGCCATGAGCGTTGGTTCCATTGCAAGTATGGCAAACCCGATGATCGATGCCAGCGGGAACAGGAACAGGGAGCGGCCGATTCCGAATCGTGTGACGACCTGCTTAACCAAGAACATCTGTGCTATGAGCGCCAGCGCGTTCGCCGCAACATTCATATTGGAGAAGAACTGAATGCGGATGTCGGGATCCAGTATTGCCTCCCCAATGAGTTCTGCACGGAACATATACAAAGCGGTGCCGAGAAGGCTCGCAATCAGTGACATTAACCCGATGGCAAGAAAATACCTGCTAGAAAACAGGTGCGTGAGTCCCGCAAATGGGTCACCGCCTAGCGGTTTGTTGCTCTCGACCGTTGCATCGATCTCATCCTCATGTTCTTGGTGCACCCAGTCTTTCAAGCGTCCGATACAAAGCACTGCCAACATCAGCAAGGCGGCTGAGATGGGTAGCAAGTTCTGAAAGCCGATGTTGGTCACAAGCGAGCTAGTAATAAGACCGCCAATCAGCGCTCCGATACTGCCTCCGGAGGCGATAAACCCGAATAGGCGACGACCTTGTTCACGCGTGTATATATCAGCCATGAAGCTCCAGAACACGGACACGACGAACAAGTTGAAAACACTGAGCCAGACGAAAAACACTCGTCCGAGCCAGACATAGTCCTCACCTGAGTCCCTTGCCTGAGTAAACACCATCCAGAAAATAAGGATGTTCGATATGAAGAACAGGTAAACCCAGGGCAGGAAGGTACGGCGCGGATAGCGTGATGCAACCCAGCCGAATATCGAAGTTGCGAAAATCATCGTGACGAAGGTGCCGATGAACAGGAGTGGTATGGTATTCGGACCGCCGCCTACGGCCATTTCCTCGCGAACTGGTCGTATGATGTAGTAAGAAGACAACACGCAGAAGAAATATAAGAACGACCATGCGACTGCGACAATTTCATGCCGCTTTGGCCCAAAGACACTTTCGAGGAACCCCTCGGTCGATTGCTCGGTGGCGCTGGTTGTCATGCTATCGATCATAACAACAA
>Ga0224508_10004023_pt1 | contig 12081 bp, 11 predicted proteins | sample SF_Jan12_sed_USG_4_FD_170157 | JGI IMG/M metagenome (GOLD analysis project Ga0224508, IMG submission 170157) | Sediment microbial communities from San Francisco Bay, California, United States - SF_Jan12_sed_USGS_21 | ecosystem: Environmental > Aquatic > Marine > Sediment | place: USA...
AAACTCGGGCGTTGCCTGGTACATCTCGAACGAGGCCTGCCAGTCGGCGTCAGTCAACGGCGGCAGCCAGCCGACAACCGGCCGCCAGTCCACCATAGACAGACCGGACCCTGTGAGTCGCGTCACGCCGCCGAGGACGACCATGCAGAAGACGAGTCCGCAGACGAGCAGCAGCCACGTCGCGACGGCGCGGTTTCGGGATGCAGTGTCGATGCTAGCATTCATGAGAAGAGAGGTTGTTGCCTGGCGTGGAAAAGCAAGCGATGTTAACAGTCTCTGCTGCCGAATTGCGACGTGCTAATCTGCGACCATGCGCCTGGGTCAATGCAACAACCTGATGGAATTCCGACGCGTTGCACGGCGCCGCCTGCCGATGCCGGTCTTTCATTACCTGGACGGTGGCGCCGACGATGAGGTTACCCTCGAAAGAAATACGACTGCCTATGACGACTACGAGCTGCTGTCCTCGCAGTTATCGGATGTCAGCAGTATCGATCTTCGGTCGACGTTATTTGGCCAGCCGATCGACTGGCCGGTCATGATCGCGCCGACCGGTGCATCGAAACTCTTTCATAGCCAGGGCGAGACGGCGGTCGCCCGCGCGGCGCGAAAGTTCGGCATGGTTTACAGCCTGTCGACGCTGGGCACGGCGACGATCGAGGACGCCGCTGCCGCGAGCGACGGGCCGAAGCTCTTTCAGCTGTATATATTCAAGGATCGCGGGCTGACCGAAGAATGGCTCGAGCGCTGCAAGGCCAGCGGCTACGTGGCGCTCGCCTTGACAGCCGACACGCCGGTTGCGGGCAACAGGGAACGCGATTTCGTGCACGGCTTTACGGCAAGGCCGAGGTCGCGCGTCAGGCAGGCGCTGAGTTTTGCGCGTCATCCCGGCTGGCTTGCGCGGGTATTCATACGTAAAGATATCGATATGGTGAACGTCACCTCGACCGGCAGACGCGTGCGTGCCCTGCCGGCCGGCGTGCGTGACTTCATCGACAATGAGCTCGAGCGCTCGCTGACGTGGAAAGACGTCGAGTGGCTCAAAAGTCGCTGGGACGGCGCACTCGTCATCAAGGGCGTACAGACCGTCGAAGATTGCCGTAAAGCGGCGGATTCCGGCGCGACTGCTGTCATGTTGTCCAATCACGGTGGCCGGCAACTCGAGTCGGCCCCGGCCCCGGTGGACTGCATTGCCGCTGTCGCCGATGCGCTGCGCGATCGCCTCGAGATTATCTGCGACGGCGGGATCCGACGTGGTACGCACGTCGTCAAGGCGCTTGCGCTTGGCGCAAATGCCTGCAGCATTGGTCGTGGCTACCTGTATGCGCTCGCCGCCGGTGGACAGGCTGGCGTGGAACAGGCGCTGGGGTTATTGCGAGGCGAAGTCGAGCGAACGCTTGCGCTGGTGGGCTGCAATTCCGTGAAAAAACTGGGCCGAAGCTACGTGCAGGAGCGCCGCCAGAGAGTCCGGTGACACTGCGAAATTGCGCAATTCGCGGATAAATTTGATGTGTCGTGGGCCGACCAGATACGGCGCTTGAGTACTCAGGCAATCAAAAACCGCAGAAAATCCCGCTATTAGCGCGTTCGGCACGGTGTCACGCAAAAGACACACGCGATTCGCGAGCCTTGTACGGCTTTTGCGAGTACTATCAGCGATGCCTGCCACCTAAAGGCAGGCGTTCCAACCGTCAGCGGACGGCGTTTTTGTTACGAGGTAGATATGTCAGGCGAAAGAGTTTCAGGAACCGTCAAGTGGTTTAACGACGACAAGGGATTTGGTTTTATCGAGCGTGAAGGTGGACAGGATGTTTTCGTTCATCACAGCGCGATCCAGATGGAAGGTTTCAAGACCCTGAAAGAGGGTCAGGCCGTCACAATGGAAGTCACGCAGGGCCAAAAGGGCCCGCAAGCCGAAAACGTCATCGCCGACTAGGTACCGACTGGCCGGTTGCCTCTGGCATACTGGTTTGGCTACAGCTTCTGTTGCTTGCTTGCCTTTGCAGGCGGCCCACGTATGCGTCAATGAACCTTGAAGCTAAGAATCCGTGACAACTCGGTAAGGTTGCGTTTAACGCGCGGCGAGGTCGATATGCTGCGCGACGATGGCCTCGTAAGATCACGCGCCTGCTTTCCAGGCGGGCGCGAGTTTCAGTATCTTGTCGAGTCGAGCCCGGCCAGCGTCAGACCCAGTGCGTCGCTTTCTGAGTGCGTCATCACTGTGCGACTGCCCGAGACGATGGTGCAGGCCTGGGCAGATTCTGACCAGGTTTCAATAAGTGGCGAGCAGATGCTCGACAGTGACGTGCTGACGATCCTGGTCGAAAAAGACTTCGCCTGCCTGGCGCCCCGGGAAGGCGAAGACGAGTCCGACATGTATCCGCACCCGGCGACAAAGGCCGCCGCGGATGAGGACTGAGCCGGGTGGCGCGTTACGCCAACTTCAAACCCGAGACCCTGGCGTATCTCGAGGAGCTTGCCGAGAACAATAATCGCGACTGGTTCAGGGACAACAAGAGCCGCTACGAAGAGCAGGTACTGGACGTCGCGCTGCGATTTATCCAGTCGATGCAGGGCCCGCTCACAGAAATTGCGCCTCGTTTCGTGGCACAGGCTACACGTACCGGCGGGTCGCTGATGCGCGTGTACCGGGATACGCGCTTTTCGAAAAACAAGCAGCCTTACAAGACCAATATCGGCATTCAGTTTCGCCATGAGCAGGCCAGGGACGTACATGCGCCGGGCTACTATGTGCATATCGATCCCGACGAGGTTTTCCTCGGGGTCGGTATGTGGCGCCCGGATTCTGACCCGTTGCGGGCGATCCGTGAACGCATCGCTCACCAACCGCAGGTTTGGAAACGCGCGATGAGCGATGCGAAGTTCCGTCGCCACTTCAGCCTCGGCGGTGAATCATTGTCGCGCCCACCGCGAGGCTTCGACAAAAACCATGAGCTGATAGAAGACATCAAGCGCAAGAGCTACATCGCGGTCAAGAATATGGATCGCGCGGAATGCCTCAGCCCGCAGTTTCAGCGTAAGGTCGAGACCGCGTTCAAGGCAGGTACTCCCTATATGCGCTTCCTTTGCAAAGCCGTCGGAGTGCCATTCTAGGCCGTGAGGGGAGCCAAACTGACGATGGCCGAAAACCCGATTTTGTGGCAACCGAGCGATTCGCGGATGAAGGCTGCCGCCATGTATCGATTCATGCGCGATTGCGGTTTTGATAGCTATGCCAGCCTCTACCGCTGGTCGGTCGAGGACCTGGCCGCATTCTGGGAGGCGATCTGTACTTTCTTTGCAGTTCGCTTCGATAAGCAGCCAGAGCACACCCTGGCGCGGCCCACCAACATTATGGACGCCGGCTGGTTCGACGGCAGCCGGCTTAATTTTGCTGCACACCTGTTACGCCATACCGGTGGCAGCGACGCCCTCGTATTCTGTGCAGAGGATGGCAGCCGTCGGGCGCTGAGTCGGGATGAATTGCAAAGCGCAGTCGCGGCGATCGCGGCAGGGCTAAAGCGAGCTGGCGTCGTGAAAGGTGACCGGGTTGCGGCGTTTCTGCCCAACTGTCCGGAGGCGATCATCGCCATGCTGGCAAGCGCCAGTATCGGTGCAACCTGGTCGTCATGCTCGCCGGACTTTGGCGTTAATGGGGTTATTGATCGCTTCGGCCAGATTGAACCCAAAGTCCTGTTTGCTACTGACGGTTACTACTACAACGGCAAGCGCATCGATTCGCTGCCGGTTGTTGCCGGAATCGTCGGAGCAATGTCGAGTATATCGACGACGGTCATAGTGCCGTTTCTCGGCGACCGGGAAGACGCTGCCGGTTTCGAAGCGGTCGGTTGGGACGCCTTCGGCATTGCGGGCGAGGCGCTCGATTTCGTATCGGTGGATTTCAATCATCCGCTGTACATCATGTACTCGTCCGGAACGACGGGCGTGCCCAAATGCATCGTGCACGGCCATGGTGGCACATTGCTCAAGCATCTGAATGAACTCGGCCTGCACACGGATATCAGCGCGGACGATCGCGTCTTCTATTTCACGACCTGTGGCTGGATGATGTGGAACTGGCTGGCCAGTGGCCTGAGCCTGGGGGCCACATTGATCCTGTTCGACGGTGCCCCGTTCGCCGCCGATGGTCGGACCCTGTGGCGCATGGCTGAGGCTGAACGGGTGACCATCTTCGGCACGAGCGCGAAATATCTATCCGCGCTGGAGAAATCGGGATTGCGCCCGCGAGACGAGTTCGATCTGGCGGCGCTGCGGACGATTCTCTCGACCGGCTCACCTCTGGCGCCAGAGAGCTTCGATTTCGTTTACGACGCGATCAAAAGCGACGTGCAGCTGAGTTCGATCGCGGGCGGCACGGATCTGCTTGGCTGTTTTGCCGGGGCGAACCCGCTGCTGCCGGTCCGGCGCGGCGAATTGCAATGTCGCGGACTCGGTATGGACGTGCAGATCTTCGACGACGAGGGTAACGCTTTGCTCGAACAGAAAGGCGAGCTGGTTTGCGTCAAGCCGTTTCCGTCAACGCCTGTGTGTTTCTGGAACGATGAGGGCAACGCGCGCTATCGGGAGGCCTACTTCGAGCGCTTTCCGGGCGTCTGGGCGCACGGCGATTTTGCCGAACTCAAGGAAAGCGGCGGCATGGTCATCTACGGACGTTCGGACGCCGTTTTGAACCCTGGCGGCGTACGTATAGGCACGGCGGAAATCTATCGCCAGGTGGAAAAGCTCGACGAAATCCTCGAGAGCATCGCCGTTGGGCAGGCGTGGGACGATGATGTGCGCGTCGTCCTGTTCATCGTGCTGCGGCCGCATGTTGCACTCGATGACGGACTGCGCGATCGTATTCGCATGGTGATACGCAAAGGTGCCACGCCGCGACATGTGCCCGCGAAGATTATTGCGGTAGATGAGATTCCGCGCACCAAGAGTGGCAAAATCGTGGAACTTGCGGTGCGCTCCGTTGTGCATGGAGAAGAGGTCAGGAATACCGAGGCGCTCGCCAATCCCGAGGCGCTGGACAATTTCCGCGATATCGCCGAGCTGCAAGAAGCGTAGGGGCAGCTCCGGTGGCGAGAGACGAAACGGTCGGAGTCGAGGTTGGTCGGGGCAATGTGTTGCCCGAATGGATCGATGTGAACGGCCACATGAATGTGGCGTACTACGTTCTCGCTTTCGATCTCGGTGTCGATGCCTTGTGGGAACGGTTCGGCATCACCGAAGACCACATACGGTCGACCGCCAGTTCGACATTCGCGGTTGAATCCCATGTCCTGTACCGGCGCGAACTCAAGGAAGCCGATCCGTATATTGTGACGGCGCAGATACTCGCCTATGACGAAAAGAGAATTCACCAGTTCCAGCGCATGTACCATGCCGAGCAAGGATTTCTTGCCGCAACGGCCGAGTGGATGAACCTGCACGTCGACCTGTCGACGCGTCGTGTGGCTGCATGGCCGGCAAAAATACTTGCGGGCATTCGGCAGGCGGCCGAGGCACAGGGCGACTGGCCGTACCCAGCGGACGCCGGTCGCACAATGCGAGTAGGTAAGCCATTGTATACCTTACAAGGGGAACGCTGATGGGCGGGCGCTTTTTGTTGGCGATCGATCAGGGTACGAGCAGCAGCCGAGCCGTCCTTTATGATCATGAGGTGAACGTCATTCGCAGCGCGCAACAGGAGTTTGCGCAGCATTACCCGCAACCTGGCTGGGTCGAGCACGATCCTGAAGCGATCTGGGAATCCGTGCAAAACGTTATCCGCGAAGCGCTCGACAAAGCGCGGGCATCGGCCGCCGACGTGACTGCGATAGGCATCACGAATCAGCGTGAAACAACGCTGCTCTGGGATCGGCAAAGCGGAGCCTGCGTGTACAATGCAATCGTCTGGCAGGACCGGCGCACGGCGTCGATGTGTGAGGATCTCAAGTCCGATGGCGTTGAACCGATCGTGACGGATAAGACCGGCCTGCGTCTCGACCCATATTTTTCTGCAACGAAAATCAGCTGGATACTGGATAATGTTCCGGGCGTGCGCGAGCGCGCCGCGGCCGGCAAGCTCGCTTTCGGCACGGTCGATAGCTTCCTGTTATGGCGCCTGACAGGTGGCCGCGCGCATGCAAGCGATGCGAGCAATGCCTCGCGCACAATGCTTTTTAATATTCATACCCAGCAGTGGGACGACGAGCTGCTGGAAATCTTCAACATTCCGCATTCCCTATTGCCAGAGGTGCTCGACTGCGCTGCCGATTTCGGCGTCAGCGACACCGCAACAGTCGGCGCTGCAGTGCCGATACTTGGCATGGCTGGCGACCAGCAGGCGGCACTGATCGGCCAGGCCGGATTCGACTATGGAATGACGAAGAGCACCTACGGTACCGGCTGTTTCGTCATCGCCAACACCAGCGGCGACGCGCTGATCTCGGAAAACCATCTGCTGACAACCGTCGCGAGCCGGCTCGATGGCGTCGTTACCTATGGTCTCGAGGGCAGCGTTTTTGTGGCTGGCTCTGCAATGCAGTGGCTGCGTGATGAGCTAGGAGTGCTGGATTCGGCACCGCAGTCAGAGGATATCGCGAAAGCTACCGGCGTGGTCGACGATGTGCAGGTCGTACCGGCGTTTGCCGGGCTCGGCGCTCCGTATTGGGACCCGCATGCGCGCGGCGCGATTCTCGGGCTGACGCGCGGCAGTGGGCGCAATGAAATCGTGACCGCCACTTTGCAGTCGATCGCCTACCAGACACGGGACCTGATGGAGGCAATGGCCGATGACGGCATTGCGCCGTCGGTGATGCGTGTCGACGGCGGTATGGTGGCGAACGGCTGGTTCCTGCAGTTTCTCGCCGACATTCTGGATACGCCCATAGAGCGACCGCGAAACGTCGAATCGACAGTGCTCGGCGCGGCGAACCTGGCCGGCTACCGCAGCGGCGTGTTCGCCAGCATTGAGGACATCGCAAAGCGATGGCAGCTTGATGCCCGCTTCGAACCGGCGATGTCGGCCGATCAGCGGGATCACCTGCTTAGCGGGTGGGCAGCGGCTGTCGGTCGCATCCGATCCGATCATTGACAATGCCGGCCCTGCTAAGAGCCCGGCAGAAAGTCGGCAAGTACAAAATACTTGGCCGGATTGCGTCCGGACCGCTCGCCGACGTTTATCGTGCCTACGACACGATTCAGAAACGCCGCGTTGCGCTGAAAATTCCGAAGATCAGCGACAACAGCGGTTTTGAAGAATGTCTGCATGAGGTGCAGGTGGCGACCCGGCTCAAGCACCCGAATATTCTCTCGGTACTCGACGCGAGTTATATCGACAGTCATTTCGTCATTGCAATGGAGCTGGGTGACGAGTCGCTGGCGGATCGCATAGAGCGCAGAACGTCGACGGCGCGTGCTATCGACCTCGGTTCGCAGGCGCTCGCAGCATTGGCGCATGCGCATGAGAAGAAAATCATTCATTGCGACATCAAGCCGGAGAACTTCATCCTGTTTTCGGGTAATCGCCTGAAACTTGCCGACTTCGGCTTTGCGAAGCTCAGCCTGCGCACGCTCAAGGCATCCGGATCCGGCACGATCGACTACATCGCCCCGGAACAGGCGATGGGGCGACCCAAGTTTCAGTCCGACGTGTTTTCGATGGGACTGGTTCTTTACCGCCTGTTCTCGGGCAAGCTACCGGAGTGGCCATTCAACTGGCCTATGGTCGGTCACGAGCGCCTTGCCGCGCGTGTGCGCCCCGAGGTTGTCGCTATGCTCCAAAAAGCGATTCAGCTCGATCCCGCAAAACGTTTTCGCAACGCCGTGCAGATGCAGGTGGAATTCGAACGCGCGCACAGTCACGCACGCAAACAAAAGCGGTCGCGGTCAAAAAGCGCGGCCCGTAATGGCTCGACGTGGCGGCAACTGCAGTGGCGACAGTTTCAACGTCGTTTCCGTCAGGAACTGGATACGCGCCACCAGTGCCGACGTTGCGAAGGACCGGTGGCCGAGGGGATGCAGGCGTGCCCGTGGTGCGGTTTCGATAACCCGGCACGCGGATCGGCCTCGGTATTTGCTTCGAGCTGTCCTCGTTGCGAACGTGGCGTCAAGAACGACTGGGATTACTGCCCCTGGTGCTATGGCCCAGGATTTGTCGAAGAAACCGGCCGTCGTTATCCGGACAAACGTTACACGGCGCGTTGTAACAACAAACGGTGCCGCGGCCGGCTGATGCCGTTTATGCGTTATTGTCCCTGGTGCCGGGTGAAAGTGCGCAAGCCGTGGAAGATCAGCGGCAGCAAGCACGCGTGCCGCGCCTGCGGCTGGGGCATTGCGAAAGAATTCTGGAATTACTGCGCCTGGTGTCGCGAGCCCGTGCGGCGCGAATAGCGACCTGGAACGGCTTGCCAGGAATTTGATATGGCGGATGACGTAATACTACTGGAGAGCGACCGTGAGGCCGTACGGCGTCACGGCTCGGTGGGCGGTGGTGAGTTTGTCGCCTACTCCTGCCCGTCACCGGACAAGGAGACAACCAACGAGGACACGATTGCCGTAATACCATACGGCCCGCAGGCCGCGGCACTCGTAGTCGCAGATGGTGCCGGCGGGCTGCCCGCAGGCAAGCGCGCATCGCTGGCCGCTGTCACCACGTTCATCGATTCGCTGCAGACGGCGATGGCCGAGACAGCGCTGTTGCGCACCGCCGTTCTGAACGGCATCGAGGCGGCGAACCGCGCCGTGCTGGAACTCGGCAACGGTTCGGCAACGACATTGACCGTCGTAACCCTCGAAGGATTGACAGCCCGCGCTTACCAGATCGGGGACTCTGAAGCGATGATCGTCGGTCAGCGCGGTCTCCTGAAACTGCAGACGCCCGTGCACTCACCGACCGGGCTGGCGGTCGAGGCTGGCTTCCTGGACCAGCGCGAGGCGCTGCATCACGCCGAGCGACACCTCGTGTCCAATTTTCTCGGTACGACGGAAATGCGCATCGATGTTGGCGGCGAAGTGCACCTGAAACCACGCGATACGATAGTGCTTGCGAGCGACGGGTTAATGGATAACGTTCATACAGAAGAGATCATCGACAGGATCCGTAAAGGGCCGCTCAGCGACGCCCTGGAAAGCCTCGTGTTGCTGGCCGGGCAGCGCATGGCCGGTCAGTCGGTCGGGCAGCCGAGCAAACCCGACGACTTGTCGCTAATCCTGTTTCGCAAACCCTACAATCCGGCCGTTCGGCAGCCCACGCCCGAACCTTAGTCACCAGCTTGCCCTGATTATGTCAACGCAGCGCTTCGTACTGCGTTAAATATCAAAGGGGTGTTGATCACGCTTTCGCAGCGTATTATCGTCAGAGTCAGCTCGTTACTTCGTTTTGGGTGTCATGCGAGGCTGATTCCGATGGAACTTGAAGCCGGTTTTCTTGCTCAAATCGAGTAGTTCAGGCGGCTCGCCATAGCCAGGGCGGAGATTTCGCCGCCAGCCACCACGCCTCGCAGACAAAGGGTCAGGATCATGAATCACAGGCAAGCATCAGCCAGGATGTCGGGAGGCATTAGAACTCTCCTCTTAGTTGCCGTTGCGGCGTTCCTCGCGGCCGGCTGCAAAACATCGGTAATTACGCCGCCCGGTGGGGTCAGCATGCCTATGCCGCCAAGCGGCGGTATGCCTTCGCCGCCCAGCGGTGGACAGTCCGGTGGCAGCCAGTCGAGCGGCGGCCAGTCCGGAGGCGGCCAGTCCGGAGGCGGGCAATCCGGGGGCGGCGAATCCGGGGGCGGCGAATCCGGGAGCGGCTCGTCAGGCGGTATGCCGGGTGGCGAAATGCCCGGCGGCGGTGCCAGTGGCCCGACCGGTAGCGCAGGCGGCGCAGACGGGTCCGGCGGCGATGTCGGCAGTTTTCCGGGCGAAGATCCGCTGGGCGTTCCGCCGATGCCCGGCACGGGTGGCGCTGGTGGCAGCGCCGGCGAAGAACCCGGTACTGGCGGCGAAGGGGACGCCGATGGTGACGGGGATCCAGACAGCGAAGGCGGGGGCAATAGCGAATGCGGCGAGACCGGCGCGCTGCCCGGTGGCATTGGCGGTATGGGCCAGGCCGGCGAGTGCATCGGCGGCGGTGGCGCGTCCGCTGACAGCGAGAGTCAGAGCGATAGCAGCAGTTCTGGCGCGGCCGGCGGCGGCGCTGCAGGTGCCGAAGGTGGCCCTGAAGGAGCTGGCGGCGCTAGCGGTTCCGAGGGCGGCGTTGCAGGTACCGGCGGCGTGGGTGGCGTCGGTGAGTTTCCCGGGGAAAGCGCTGCCGAACGCGCCGAGCGACTCGGCAAGGAACTCGATGAGGCTGTCGGTGGCTTCGACGAGGTGCTGATGGAAGAGCAACGCGAAATTGCGTCGGTCGGACGGAACACCGAGGGATTCGGCAGCGGCGCCGCGGGTTCTGGCGGTAGTGCGGGCGGCATCGATCTGGGCGAACAGTCTGCGGGATCGGGTGGTTCGATCACGGTGGCAAACCGGGGCATGAGCAGGGCGCCATCGCCGATCGAAGGTATGTCCGATGAGGAGATTCGGGAGCGGACCCCGGAAGATATTGCGGTGATGGTCGACGACGACATTATTGCCAGGCAACTTCGCGAAGCGGCTCTGGCCGAAAAGGATCCGGCGCTGCGGGACCGGCTCTGGGAGGAGTACCGGAAATACAAGGGCATTTGAGGAGTGGATTTGCGCACAAGCACGAGCACAGCGATAGTACTGTCGATTGCCAGCCTGGGGATGACAGGCTGTGCGGTCAACGAGGTCGTGACGGCCGAGGAAACCGAGCTGATTGTGGCGGAAGCGGCGCCGGACGAAACGCTGTTGCTCGATATCGGTATCGTTCAGTTCGAGAAGGGCATACCGAGGAATAATGACCCGTCAGATTCCCGTATTTACGAAGAAATTCGTGCCGCAGAATCCAATTACCTGGCGTATCACCTGAAGACGACGTTGCAGGGAACCGGTCACTGGGGCGCTGTCCGTGTTGTTCCGTCGCGAAGCGCGTTCACCGATGTCATTATCGACGGCAAGATCGAGGAATCAGACGGCGAATTCGTCACCCTGGAAATCTCGGTGAGCGATTCACGCGGCCTTGGGTGGTACCGGAAGGACTACACGACGCAGACCGGAATTTCGTCATATTCGGTGAATCGCGACCGCCGCGACGACCCTTACCAGAAAGTCTTCAACGACATCGCCAACGATCTGCAGGCCTACGTCGCGCAGCTGCCGCCGAAAGATATACGCGAGATGCAACAGGTCTCGGAGCTGCAGTTTTTCGCTGACATGTCACCGCAGGCCTATGGCGATCACCTGGCACGCGACGAGGACGGCGTTGTATCGATCATGCGCTTGCCCGCGGAGAACGATCCGTCAGTGGCGCGCCTACGGCAGATTCGCGAGCGCGATCGGCTGGTCGTGGATACGCTTAACGAGCACTATGCGAATTTCTATTACGGCATTGCGATTCCCTATCACTCCTGGCGCAAGACCACGCGCGAAGAGGCGATCAATTACCGTCAGGTCAAGCGAGCTGCCACGATGCAAACGCTGATGGGTGCCGTCGTCATTGCCGGCTCGCTGGCCGTGGATACGGACAGCAGCAGCAGCAGCCGGAGGCGGGTGAACCGGAGCCTGCAGAATATCGGTATTTCAGAAGGGCTCAACACAATGTTTCGGGGCTTTTCGCGACGTTCCGAGGCGACCATGCATCTCGAATCGATCAAGGAGCTATCCGAATCTTTCGGCGCCGAGGCCGCACCCATGGTCGTGACGGTCGAAGGACAGACGCGTCGATTGACGGGTACGGCGGCCGCTCAGTATGAAAGCTGGCGGCGACTGCTCAAGGACATTTACGAGGCGGAAACCGGTTTCGTCGAACCGGAGGAGGCTGCTGCGCCGCAGCGTGCACCCGAACCGGCCGGATAGGCGATCGGTGTGAAGCAGGACCTGCAAAAAGCGACCGAGCTCGCCAACCGCTATACATTGGTGAAGAAGCTCGGCAGCGGCGGTGCGGCCGAAACCTGGCTGGCGAAGGATCGCATGACCCGCGCCCAGGTCGCG
>Ga0224508_10004024_pt1 | contig 12079 bp, 15 predicted proteins | sample SF_Jan12_sed_USG_4_FD_170157 | JGI IMG/M metagenome (GOLD analysis project Ga0224508, IMG submission 170157) | Sediment microbial communities from San Francisco Bay, California, United States - SF_Jan12_sed_USGS_21 | ecosystem: Environmental > Aquatic > Marine > Sediment | place: USA...
TTACTGAATCAACTGTAGATGAAGCATTACCAACAAATGCCGTTTTTCAACCAATGATGGAAGAAGAGATGATGATTGATACAAAGATGGAAGGAGAAACCATGATGGAAGAAGAAATGATGGAAGAAGAAACCATGATGGAAGGAGAAACCATGATGGAAGAAGAAACTATGATGGAAGAAGAAATGATGGAAGAGACTATGATGGAAGAAGAGATGATTGAAGAGACAATTCCAATTTCTTATGCTGGAACTTTTGTAGGTGCAGGTGATGGAATTCATGATGCTCAAGGTGATGCATACATAATACCCTTAGAGGATGGAAGTGATGTATTAAGACTAGAGAATTTTAAATCTACTAACGGTCCGGATTTGTATGTTTATCTCTCAACTGATAATAATGCATCAGAGTTTATCAATCTAGGAAAACTAAAAGCAAATAATGGAAATCAAAATTATGAAATTCCAGACGAGGTAGATCTTGGTGAATACAACAATGTTCTGATTTGGTGTAAAACATTCGCAGTTTTGTTTGGAAGTGCTGAAATTTCTCCCCAATAATGTTATTGAAAACTCACAAAAGGAATTTTTTATATCTTATACCAATCCTGAGCAATCAATGTTTGGAATAATTTTTATTTTCCCATCTTTTTCTCTTTCAGAGATAATTCCTAGAACCATGTTTTCCTTTTCCGGCTCAGATAGAATACAATCCCAACCAGATCCAAAATTCAAAATGATACTTTGGCTTATTATTGCAGGCACAAGAGGAGGGGTAAATCGAGCAAAAATCCTAAATTTAATCAAAAATAACCCAATGAACGCAAACAAGATTGCCTCGGTTTTGAACCTAGACCACAAAACAGTGGTCCATCATGTAAAAATCCTTTCAAAAAATGACCTAGTTGTAAAAGCCCAAAAAGAGTATGCAGCAGAATACCATTTAACACAAATTATGAAAGAAAATCAAAATGTATTAGAGGAGATTATGAAAAAAATTGAGACAAAGTAATTTAACAAATAACAAGAGAGGGCCAACATGGTAGACTTTATGCTAGCTGCAGTAATTTCTGCATTTCTAAACATTGGTTTATTGCTGGTAATAATTGGAACGTATGTCCAAAACATGAGAGTGATTAGATCATACTATACTTCTGGTTTAGTTTTGGTCGCATCTCTCCTAATGCTTCAAAACATTGTGATTGTTTTATTTTGGTTTACTCTATACATGAATGACAAGGCTTTGATGATGTCAGCTGACATGTTAGCACATTACTTGTTTGCAATCAATGTCATTCAAACAATTGGATTGTCTGTTCTTGTATGGATTACAAGACGATAATTCCAAAAAAGATTGGGGTCTAAAGTGGACAAATCCTTAAGGTGAATTTTTGAATCTTTTTATTCAATGAAATCAAAAAAGACAGGCATTCTTGCTTTTACTTCAATAGTTGCATTGTTAACTGTTGTAAGTTTAACGGGAATACCAGAATCTGATGCTGCACAAGCAAAGATGTATGAGGTAACTGTAACGAATCTAACACCCGGTCAACCCCTTACACCACCTCTTCTTGTAACCCATGAGCATGATGCTGGATTTTTTTCAGCAGGTGAAATGGCAAGTGAAGAATTGCGACAATTAGCAGAGAATGGAAACTTGGACCCGCTAGTTGCAATGTTACAGAGTAAATCAGGAGTTTCAGATATTGTTCAAGGAACGGCACCTTTAGTTCCTGCAAATGATCCTGGAAACACTGGATTGAATCATGCTGAAACCTTTGTAGTATCAGCCGAAGGAACAACCAGATACCTTTCTTATGCTAGTATGTTGGTATGTACAAACGATGGTTTTGCAGGACTTGACACTATCAGGCTCCCAATTAACCAAAAGACCGTATATGCTATAGCATATGACGCCAGAACTGAGATGAATACAGAAGACTTTGCAGACATGGTCCCTCCATGTCAGGCAGCGATTGGAATTTCTTCAGATGATAAAGGAACAGGCATGAGCAATCCTGCAATTTCTGAGGATGGAATAGTTATTCCGCACACTGGAATAATTGGAGACGAAGATCTTCTTGAAAATGTTCATGAATGGGGAAACCCTGTAGTCAAAATCGATATTGTTCGAATGAAATAACCTCCAACGCCAAGTTGGATTTTTTTTATTTTTTTTCAAATTATTTTTTTGGAAAGGATGAAAAATTAAATTTAGATTAAATTTAGGATTCGAGTATGGGGTTTTTTGATACTGAAAAAGGTGTAGGTGAATATCTAAAAATGACAGAAGGATTTGATGGGGCAGAATTAATTAAAATATTGCAAAAATTTGTACCTGAGAAATCCTCTGTATTGGAACTTGGAATGGGTCCTGGAAAAGACTTGGCAATTTTGAGTAAAACTTACAAGGTTGCAGGCTCTGATAACTCTCAAATCTTCTTGGACAGATACAAGAAGGAAAATCCTGATGCGGATTTATTAAAACTTGATGCAGTAACTCTTTCTACGAATAGAACTTTTGATTGCATATATTCCAACAAAGTTTTACACCATTTAACAACCGAAGACCTTAAAACATCGCTAAAAAAACAAGAAGAACTCCTTAATCCTGAGGGAATCTTGTTTCATTCTTTTTGGAGAGGTAACAAAACTGAGACAATGGAGGGACTGTTGTTTGTATATTATGAATTAGAAGACTTGAGAAAACTTTTTGAGCCAATTTTTGACATATTGGAATTAAGGTTGTACACTGAAATGGAAAAAGATGATTCCATCTATGCAGTTTTAAAAAAGAAATGGACCTAAATTATTTTTTGGGAAGGATAAAAAAGAAAAAAGGTTAGGCTACTGTGAACAGTGACATCATTCCTGCTGAAATGTGATCATTGACATGACAGTGGAACATCCATGTTCCTACATTGTCTGGAATAAAGTCAACTGTCTTTAGACTAGCTGGCATTAACTCCATCACATCCATTCGATTACCATTCCACAATACAGTATTTCCATGCCAATGTGGAGTGTGCAAGTCTACTTCAGTTCCAATTCCAATTAGGTACCAACGTACATGCTCGCCATTTTTCATGGTTTGTCCAGGCTGGTTTCCATAAACATATCCGTTAATGCCATGCATGAGATTGCTTTCAGCAAAGTCTTCATCTTCTACCAGTTCCTCATTATCACAAGTCTCATCTGTAAACTCTTCTAGATTATCGCATAGATAGTTACTGGAATTTTCGTCAGATACTGTAAACAGACTTACAAATTCTCTGTCAACATCCAAAGGTTTTCCTTCTTCATCTGCCATATCCTTTGCAGTTATAACCATTGGACCAACAAGACCTGAATTAGTATCCATTGGAGAGTCTACATGTGAGTGATACATCCAGATTATTGAGGATGGATCATTTGGTCCAGGCCCTGCTCGTGGTGGAACTTCCCAAATGTATGTATGAGTATCTCTAGGAGCAACAATACCGTCTGCTTTGTTACTTTCAGAGGTTCCATCATTGTATTCTGCCCCTTCAGAGTCTTTTTCATAGAAAACTCCATGAGGATGTACAGAATAATCGTGTTCAGCAGAGTTGTTCTTGAATACAACTTTGATAGTATCACATACTTCGGCATGAATCATTGGACCAAGTGTTCCAAGATGTTCCCATTCAGAAACTCGTGGTTTTAATTCAGAGAATGTCTCATTGGTGTACTCACGATACAAAGCTTTGATGTATTTGCTTCCAATTCTATCTGACGTATTTTCAACAAAGACATTTTCATCTTCATTAAATGCCTGTCCTTTCATTTGGTTAATGCCTGCAGGGGCATAATCCCAAACTACTTCATCAGCAGCAATGTAATAGGTACGAGTGGTGCCTTCATTGCTATCACATGTGCTTTGGGTTACCTGAAGTGATAATTTCTGGCTTGCAGAGATTGCTTGGGAAGACATTGGGCTAGCAGATGACTTTTCAATCTCAGAGCAAAGTCTGTCACCACATACTGGTGAATTAAAAGAGCCTGTTTTAGATTGATAGTTTCCTTGTCCTTTAATGGCTTCACTTTCTTGAATCAAACCTACTGATAGAGATGCAAGTAATGTTACAGATAATGCAATTAACATTAAAGATGTTCTTGATTTAGTCATTATCAAAAAACAAATTTATTTTCTTTTAAATTATGGGTACATTCTTCAAATTTATTCTATCTTTTTAGAACAAGATTTTGTTTCAAAGAAACAAATCGATTTTTTATTTTTAGAACATACTCCAAGAATCAACCAATGGCATATTAGTGAAAATTAATAATTTTTCTTTAATGACTAGAATAATACAAATGACTTCTTTGGTAACACTCTTTGTTCTGGGAATTTTCTCAATCACAGAATTTGATAAAATCTATGCAGATGAAGGATACAAAATGGCTGAAAACGTTCAAGCTAATTTTACTTTCACATTTAGAGATGGTGTAGAAGTTTATCAGTTTCCAGTTTTCAAAATGACTTCGGATTTTGTATCAAATGATGGTACAACATTTGAGATTGAAGGGGTTATAGGAAAATCTCCTTACTTGCACAAGGCTTTGGATGAGGCATTCAAATACCGTATGATGACCTCAACTGGTGCAAGCAGCTTTGAATTTGATTACAGATACTTTGATGTAGATGTAGATTTGACAAGGGAAGGACACACTGTTAGAACTCTAAATTACTACAACTGTGAAATTTTGGAATACGAAGCGGTAACTCTGAATTCAAATGACTACGAAAGTTACACATCTCCTAAAAGCGGATTTGCAGTAGTAGATAAAATAGAGTTTAGATGTGGTGGGCTAAATGGAGAATCTCCAGAAACTGCAACATTCCAAAACACCGACTATGGTGAGACCTACAACTTTGTAGATGATGTGAGAACCTTCATTACTTTTGAGTTTGATGGAGGAGTAGAGAAAATTGAATTTCCAAACTTTGAGCTAAATTCAGGATTCGAGGAATCAAGTGATGCCGTAACTCCAAATTTTAGCGTAGAGGGCGTGGTAGGTTACTATCCGTTATTGTACAACGCAATCGATAATGCAAGAAAGGTTTCAGGAATGGGTACTGCTTTTAACACCGACTTTGAGGCTCTAGTAGAGTTTTCAAACGGTGAAAAAACCCTAAGAGCACTTGACTTTAGAGATTGCCGGGTATCAGGGGCCATAATTAACACTGAATCTGACAAAGAAGAGGGATTTACAGGAAAAAGTGGATTTGCCCTAGTAAATGAGATTGACTTTAATTGTGCAGGTTTGAAACCCATGAATGGAGGTTATGCCAAACTTCATGGGGATGCTCCAATATGGAGAACGTCTTTGATGGAAAACGAGCAACCAAATGAGATTTTGAACATGGCAGAAGGCCTTCGAGTCAAGACCGTATTTACCTTCAATAACGGAGTGGAAAAACTAGAATTTCCAATTTTCCGACAAGGTGATGTTTTATCAAAAGCAAACCCAACGTTCGAGCTAGAAGGAATTGTCGGAGACTATCCATTGTTGTACAAAAGAGTCGATGAGAATCTCAAACTTCAAAGCGTTTCAGGTGCTAATCTGATGACAGAACTTTTCGATATTGATGTGAACCTTGTCAATGGAGATCTTGTACGAGGATTCAACTATTCGAATTGCCGTGTGATAGATTACGACATTGGTTCTGATATGAACAAAGAAGAAAACTACATCAAAGGACACTTTGCATTGGAGAATACTTTTGACTTTGAATGTCAGGGGTACCATCCAAACAATCCGTTATATGATGTAATGTTCAACTCCTACGTCAAATCAAATACTATCAGTAGCAACGATCTGAGAAATACAGCTGATTGGGATCCTGGATTCTACATAGAGCACTAACCTCTTTTTTTATTTTCCAAGTAATTTGCTTTTTCTTTTTTCACGAAGATGAGTTCTGCAACAAGGACATTGGGACTTGTCGTATAGTAGATAAATGTCACAAGAGGTACATCTTTTGACTCCATCATCATACCTGCGTCTCTCTGAGCGGTATCTTTCACAAATTCCTCTGCAGGCCAATTTTTACGGAACTAAAAGATCCTTGCATTTGGGACATCTATCCTTAGGATTTGCAAATGGCTGAATTGTAAAAACACCACCACATAAGACACAGATTTTCAAAGATGATTGTTTACTCATTTCTTCAAATGAGGATTTTTGCTAAGAAGCGATATTACTGGCTCAGATTTTGATATTTCGATGTGGATGTCACTCACATTGCTTTGATAAAGCTGAACTATTCGCCCATTATCTAAAAAATCTCTTTCCATTGATATAAGAGAAACTTTACTGAGGGCTTGAATTTTATTGTAAACTGTACTTAGTGGTATTTTTAACTCATCTGAGATTTCTTGAACACTTTTTGGTTTTTTTATTATTGAAAATAAAATATATCTTGAATCCAAGTCTCCAAATCCCTGGAAAATCTTGTTGGCGATATCGTATTTTCTGATCAATTTTGGAATAACTTTTTTTACCATGCAAAAAATCCTGAGATTCGCTAGGATATAAAAAAATCAATCATTCCAAAGACATAGAATATAATTTAAAAATCATTTTAATTTTTCAAAGAAAGCACTAATATCTATTATTCTGAGTTATGCCAATAGCAATCTGTGGATGAGAATGATCCTCTGAATGACCATTAGTGCTTTCTCTGGTCTAAAATTATGCTTGTAAAGGAATGATGATGCAAACATGTTTCAGACAAATCCTAAGAGTTTAATTGTTTTAATAAAATGATTGGAGATTTTATTTTGTTGTTCTATGATCTTAGTATCTGAAATTGTTTTAGGAATTTAAAATCATCTTTATGTTTAATTCATTTGTTACAAAAGACATTCCATGACAGAACAACTAAACCCTTGGGTTATTGTTAGCTCCCTTGGAAAAGATACCTCAGACCAGGATCTTGAAAGAATTGTCCCAAAAATACAGTCACTTGTGGATAATTGGCAGGAGTCAGGCAAGATCATGTGGTCTGGTTCTTTTAACAATCAGCCAAGCAGCATGGCAGTTTTTGAGGCAACCGATGAAGAGGCAAAAAGATTCTACAAAGAATATTCAGATGCATGTGAGAATCTTCTGGTGCATTATCTGTACCAATGGGAAGCCATGCCAATTTTGTCAGTATTATCTAATTGACAAAAATTTTCTTTTTTTACCTGAAACGAGTGGGCATCAAATTAAATCAACAATGCCGCATTTGGTTTTGAAATCATTTTTTGGGAAGGATGAGGACTAATCCTCAAACCATTTGGAAAAAATTCTTTTCACATATTGCTGATAAGCCTTTTTCATATCATCATCAGTAGCTTGAATAAAAAGACGTAAAAATTCTGTTCCACTTACCATACCTACTACCTTGCCATTATCGATAACTGGAATCTTGCGTATTTCCTTATTGGCCATAATGTCAATAACTTCAGCAACAGATTGATTTGGGGCGACATGAATTACTGGCGATGACATCACTACTGAAACTTTAGTGTCTGGCAAATAGGGCTTTGTCATAATTTTGGTAGCAAAATCCCTTTCAGTTACAATACCTACAGCCTTATTATTATCTACTACAACAACGGAACCAATCTTCTGTTTGTCCATCAGTTCAGAAACCTCTTTCAACGTTGCATCAGGTCTTACTGATACTACATTTGGATTCATTAGTTCTTTTGCTGGCAGGTTAGCAGATTCCTCAATTACCATGTTGTCTTATCTTCTGTTTTGTATTTTAGTAAAACGAAGAATATCAATCATGGAAACATGATTTTAAGATTATTCTTTGGGAAGGGCGGATAATTGGAAAAATATAGTTTACATTTTATTATTAATTAATAGATTGTCCTACTAGTAAAAGTGTTAGTTAATTATGATTTTATAAAAATTGGATCTTAAGACCAAAAACAATTAGTTTTTTGGTGACAGCTCCAATCATATCTGTTTTTTCAAAATGATATTTAGGACATACTGATGATTCATACGAATGATTTCTACGAGAGTCTTTTAAATAAAAATTAATAATTTTTTTTGTGATTTAACCGCTAATAGGAGCGTCATTTACTTGTCTATTGGTCGGCCTCGCGTCCTAGGATTGGGCAATTTTGCCCAATCTTTTAAATTAAAATTTTCAAACTATTCTTCTTTTAATTGATAAATTAGAAGAATTTATGAGCCTCTCAGATACCTACTGGATAATTGAAAACCTCCAAACCTAATTTGATGTTTAATACAAAAAATTTGTTTCTTATCTCATTTTTCATAGCCTTGATAGGAGTTAGTCTCTCCATGTGGGGCGCAAGTTGGGATATTACTTCACATTTACTTAGAACTCCTGAGACATTTTTTACACCCTCCCACATGGTTTTGTACACAGGTGTGGGAATAAGCCTGATAGGTGGAATCCTAGGGTTAATTCTAATTTTCACTAAAAAAGAGACCAAGGGACGACCTTTTGTTTTTGGTGCTAAGATAATTGTTGTTGGAGCACTAGTGCAAATAATAGCTGGGCCTGGAGATTTTTACTGGCATGAGTTATTTGGAATAGATGGGTTACTCAGTCCAACTCATTTAGCGTTGGCTGTGGGAATCATGATGGTCTCAGCTGGTTCTACTATCGGTTTTGCAAGAATTCGTTCTGAGATGAGTCAAAAAAATAAAGTTCTAAATTTTATTCTCCCAGTTTCATTTGGAATTTTTTGGTTTAGTGTAATGTGGTTAATCTTTTTCTTTGTGTTGCCAATTTCAGAGGGGGAAACACACAATTTTAATCCAAATCCCTATGTAGCAATAGTTCTTGGAGCTGTACTTCTTCCATTTTCATTTTCTTTAGTTTTTTGGTTTACATCAAGAACTATCAATAGCTTTGGTGCAGCAAGTGTAGCCTCACTTGTTTTTCTTTTAATGAATATCACATCTAATATTTTTACATCGGAGAACCTCTTGTTTTATCTTCCTTGGTTTGTAGCACCAATGATCAGTGCAATTCTTGCAGATTACATATTAAATAAAAAAACAAAGTCTAAATTTATTCAAACCCATTCAGTAAAAATCTCGGGAGCTATTTTGGGCTCAATGTTTTTCATCATGTGTTTTCCAATGTTAGCGATGACCTTTCTGGAATTTTATGTTTTTAACGATGTTTTTTCATATGATGTAATTCATTCATCTTCAAACACCATTGTCAATATTTGGTTAATGACTATTATTCCTGGTGCAATTTTTGGAATGGCTGGAACCATATATGCCGAGAAGAAATTGTCTCATCGAATGTAAGTCAAAACCAAAAGCGTAATCCTGCCGTGAGTTTTTTTGATAATATCAATTATGAAAATCAATAGTGCATATTTATCCAAAATTTTGGTATTGTAAAATATGGCCTCCGAATCCCAATCCTACCAACAAAAATGTGATCGGTTAGTAAAAGAATCTGAAATTAGGTTTGCTGGGTTCTTAGACCTTATGGGGAATTTAGTGGTTGGAAAATTTCGAGAGGATGTGACGCCTCTAAAAAATGAAGACGAGAGGAAAAAAATGTTCATAGAGGCAGTTTTACGAATTCGAACGCGTCAAGAATTTGATGAAAATCTTGGACTTGTTGAATATGCGGCTGCGAGGAGGACAAATGTGGTAACTTTGACCTTTTTAGTTGATGATATGGTTCTTTTTGTTTCTGCAGAGCCTAATGTGGATATTGATATCACCGCAAGGAAAATTCTTAAAATCATAGAATAATTGTTAATTTTTCCTCAACGAACAAAAATTGGTGAAAATAATTTATAGTATTTGGCTTTTTTGCAATCAATGACATCAAATTTTACAAAAAAAATGACCATAGTAGCAATGGTTCCACTATTGATGGTATTTGTTTCTCCAAATATTGTCTCAGAATCATTTGCAATTGATATGGTCACCTGTAATGATGGCGATGTTCTTGTAAAAAAAACTCAGACGGGAAATCACGCCTGTCTACATGAATCCTCTGTAAGTAAAGTTGTTGCTAGGGGTTGGGGTACTATAGTCCAATCTAATAACAACGTGATGATAGAGGAAGGTGTAGAAATAGCAGGCCCTGGTTCTTTGCTTACATTATCAAGAGCAAATGTCCCAGCAACGATTCCAATGCATCAGGGATTTTTCAACGGTGATTCAGTTTACTACATCATAACTGACTCAAGTGATCCTACACATGCAGAAATCATCACTGAAAGCCAAGGATGGCAAGTAGAACTTGCACCACTTTTGGCAAATGCACCAGATGAGGCACTCTCAAAAACATTCATGTTTACAAACGGAGTTGAAGGTGATGGCGTTCATGGATTCCAAGGTGAGGTTTTTACCAGCACTCCAGCACAGCCTGAAGTCTACAGTGCACTAACTGCACATGTGCATGTTACATGGAATGATGGTGCAACTCCTAGAGTATTAGATTCTGAAGCAATGATTATGGCAGCAGAAGACTCAGGTGATGTTACACTATCTGATGTTCCAGTGGTCTTGAATATGCCACAAATTGTTTGGCCAGATGGTCAGATGATGGTAAAAGAAGACAAGACTTTAGCTGATGATACTCCATATGGAGGAGGGCAAGTACTTGACATTGATACAGAAGAAATGACAGTGACTTTCATAGCCCATAGAGGTTGGGGCCCGGATGGTAGAACAATCTACTATATCGTAACTGATGCTACTCCAAGTGGCCCTGCAGGAATGATGGGAGTAATTGATGCACCAACATCAGCAAGTCTCATTGCAAACTCTGCAGCAGTAGACCTATTCCAATTTGGTAATGGAATTACAGGATCTGGCCCAATGGGATTCCAGCCAGGAATTGCAGCAGGTGCACCAGGTGATGCAAACTATTCTCCAATGTGGAGAATATTCATGGTCGGATGGGAAGATCCAAACTCTGCAGCTATACTTGAAACCAAAGCAGACCTTGATGCCTATCAACAGGCAGGATTGATTTCTGTTGGACTTGCAAGACCAATGGATTCAGATCACATTGTCAACTGTCCATTCATCGATCCCTTTCAATAGGGAATATTCTTTTTCTTTTTTGTAATAAAAGGCAAAAAACTTTTTCTTATAAGTAATACCAGGTGAAGATATCATTTTACCGAATTGAACTAGCTGGTTTTCCTTTGATAATTTAAGAGTAATTTCATTGAACAATTCCTCTTCTTTTAACATGTTATCTCATAACATATCAAAAATATAACCAATTTTTGGTGTTGCTAAGAAAACCACCTAACAGTTAAAACTAATTTTAAGGATGTTAAAATAAATGCCTCACGATGATTTCTTTGAAGCTACTCTTATAGAATTTACACAATTTATTGGAGGTGAAGAGAAGATTATCGCCCAATACGAAAGATTTGAAGATTTACCTTCTCAATTAATAGACCATTTCAAAAATAATTTGGAGTCTGATATTTTTTTGAAGGACAAAAATTGGAAAATTTTAGAAATTAACAAAGATCTTCGTCATCATGGAAATGGAATTCATGTCAAAGTAAGAATAGAATCCACGTCTTAGTTGCTCACTAAAGATTAAAATCATCTCCTCTTTTTCAAGAAATATGAAATTTGCACTAGTTTTTTCATTGTTAGTTTTTGTTAGTATTTTTTCAGTTCAAAATTCCTATGGACAGGAATCTGATCTTTTTTGTAAAGATGGAAAAACTCTGGTCTATAGAGTAATTGCTGAAAAATATGCTTGTTTGAACCCTAGCACTGCTGAAAAATGGTACAAATCGGGAACAGCAGAACCCGTTGAGCTAATCCCATCTGAGCAATTTGTTGTACATCCTGAAAAATTGACTTCATCTGCACCAGTTCCAGAGAATTCTAAAGGCCCTCAAATTGATTTTTCCAAAGGATATCTTGTAGAGGAGATTGGTGAAGGTCTCTATTGGGTAACTGATGGGGCATATCAGGCAATGTTTCTAGTTACTGGAGAAGGTGTGATTGCAGTTGATGCTCCTCCATCAATTGGAGAAAATTATCTAAAGGCAATTGAAGAGGTTACTGAT
>Ga0224508_10004025_pt1 | contig 12078 bp, 12 predicted proteins | sample SF_Jan12_sed_USG_4_FD_170157 | JGI IMG/M metagenome (GOLD analysis project Ga0224508, IMG submission 170157) | Sediment microbial communities from San Francisco Bay, California, United States - SF_Jan12_sed_USGS_21 | ecosystem: Environmental > Aquatic > Marine > Sediment | place: USA...
GAAGGCGTGCTCGATCCCGGCCGCTTCCATCTCGCCGATCAGCTCGTGGATCGTCACGCCGGTTCGCACGGAGTCGTCCCGCCCGAACGTTCCCTGATGGAACCCACTCCGCCACGCCGGCCCCAGTTCGATGATCTCGGGCGTGATCGGGTTGACGACCGTATCGATCGCCGCGACATCGAACGGTCCCGGGTCTGCGCTCATGGTCCGAGTCTCCCCGATCGTCCCCGCGGGAACGAACCGGGCTACGCGCGATGGAGCGTTGCGCTGTGTTCGGCCAGGTCGACGGTGTCGACGATGCCGATGAGCACAAGGCACCGTCGCCCGGGGGCCGGCCGGCTGGCGGGCCACGGTTCGATCGACCACCGGCGACCGGCCCGTTGGACGACCACCGGTCCTTCGTCGTCAAGTTCGACGATCCCCTTCACCCGGACGATCTCCTCGGGCCAGCCCTCCAGCGCCGATTCGACCCGAGCGCGGGGGAGCGGGTCCGGGAGCTCGACGGTGAGGCTCTCGAACCGTGCACCCGGTCCGGTCGGCGGGTCAGGATGTTGCGGCGGCCGCTCGGGATCGGGATCGAGCAACAAGGCCGGATCGACCCGACCGTACGACGCGCCGATCACGGTGGATCGGCGATCGGTGCGGTGGTCGACCCAGGTCCGGACGTCGTCGAACGCAACCGGGTCCACCAGATCGGTCTTGGTGAGGACGACGACGTCGGCCGACCGCAGCTGACGGACCACCAACTCGCCGACGAAGTCGTCGCCAGCCTGGCGGCGAATCGTCTCGGCGTCCGCCAGCACCACCACGGCGTCGAGCCGGCAGCCGGGCCAGCCCTGTCCGTAGTGGGCGACCTTGGCGGGATCGGCGGCGCCGCTGGCTTCGATCAGGATCTGGTCGGGCGGGGAGTCGAGTGCGAGCACGGTGTCGAGCGCGTCGCCCAACGCGTCGGCGATCGAACAGCAGATGCACCCGTTCTCGAGCGTGATCGTGTCGCCGTCGTGGGCCGCGATCAGTTCGGCGTCGATGTTGACCGCGCCGAAGTCGTTGACGAGCACGGCGAGGCGGCGGCCGTGGTCGGCAGCCAGCAGATGGTTGAGCAGTGTTGTCTTGCCTGCGCCCAGATAGCCGCCGACGACGGTGACGGGAACGAGTGGGCTCGTGGTCGGCATCGTCTGCTGCCCGCTCAGATCGGGAACTTCTCACCCTCGAACACCGTGCCCCAGATCGGGATGTCGCGCAGGCCCTCGGCTCCCTCGTCGTAGGGGTCGGCTTCGAGGATCGTGAAGTCGGCCTTCTTGCCCCAGCGGAGGGAGCCGACCTCATCCTCGAGGCCGAGCATGTAGGCGGCGTTGATGGTGATCGCCTTGATGGCCGCGTCGAGCGACGTCCGCTCGTCGGGGCACATCACCTCGCCTTCGAGGTTGATCCGGTTGGCCGCCACCCACGCGTTGTTGAGCGGCTGGGCCGGCGCCATGGTGAAGTCGGAATGGACGGCGAAGCGCACGCCGGCCCGTTCCAGCGACCCGAGCCGAGAGATCTGCGACGCCCGCTCGTAGCCGAGGGTGTGGCCGGCGAACGCTCGCGACAACTCGTGCACGTAGTAGACCTGGACCGACGCCTGGGCGCCGAGGGCGGCGAGCTTGTCGACCTGCTGGGGGCGCGACACCCCGAAGTGCTCGAACGTGAACCGGTGGTCGAATCGGGGTCGCTCCCACTGGAGCTTCTCCAGGGTCCGCAGCGTCAGCTCCACGCCGTTGTCGCCCGTGCAGTGCACGTGGATCTTGAGCCCGGCGTTCCACAATGCTCGGGCCACCTGTTCGAATCGTTCGGGCGGGGTCATCCACTCTCCATGGCGCCCGTCGAGGTGGCCGGGGAAGCCGAGTTGGAGCAGCTCGGCGAAGAAGCCGCCGTCGGCGAACATCTTGACGTGGTCGCTGAAGCGGAGCCGATGGGTGTTGCGCTCTGGATACGACAAGAAGCGTTCGGCCATCTCCTGATCGCTCCGCTCGTCGCCCTCCGGTCCGAGGGCGTAGGGGAGGAGCTGCATCCGGAACGGGGTATCGGGCCGTTCCATCCCCGCCTTCAGGTGCTCCCACTCCTCCTCGAAGCCGTACATGCCGAACGCAGCGTCACCGATCGTGGTCTGCCCGCCGTGGTGGATGACCTGCCGCATCCGGTCGAGGCCGGCCCGGAAGCGCTCGGTCCCCAGGATGAAGGAGTTGAGGTAGCGGTAGCCGAAGCCGAGTCCGGTCTCGAAGAACGCGCCCCGGTCGACGTCGACCTGGGGGTGGCGGCGGGCGGCGTCGAGGTCGATGCCCATCCACCGATAGCAGGCGTCGTTGACGATGAACGAGTGGTAGCCCCGATGCCACACCACTATCGGCCGGGTAGTGGAAACGGCGTTCAGCTGTTCGCGGTCGACGTCGCCGTGCCAGAGCGGGTGGTGCCCCCATGCGAACAAGGGCTCGTCGGGCTCGAGGTCGCGGTTGAGCTGCTCGATCCGTTCGAGGAACTCCACCTCGGTGGGGACCGCCCCAACCTGCTCCCACGGGAGGCTCCAGTCGGTGGCGGTGGTGAACTCCATCGGCAGGAGGATGGCCGCCATCGACGGGTGGAGGTGAGGATCGATGAGCCCGGGCATGATCACGTGATCGGCGAAGGTGTCGTCGATCTCGTGGTCGTAGGCGTCGAGCCACGGCCGCAGCGTCTCGAGGGTGCCGACCTCCACGATTCGGCCATCGCGCACCGCCACCGCCGCCGCGGTCGGCATCGAGGGCTCCATGGTGCGGACCCGTCGGGCCGTGAACACGGTGATGTCAGCCATGGGCGGATCGTAGTGGCGGGGCCAACGCCCAGCCCCCGCTCCCTCCGTGCGGTCCTGGGGGGGTGCGATTCGGGGTTCGGTGTGCAGCCTGGCCGCCCGCGTCGAGCTCCTCGCCAACGACGATCTGATGGTCCCCGCCGGCCGCCACGACGGGGCCGACACGATCGACGCGGCCGTGAACCCGCGGTTCGGTGAGCGCACCGCCACCGAGGCCGGCGCCGCCCTGCAGGAGGTTCGCGTCCCGGCCAGCGTGGTCAACGACCTTCCGGGGCTTCTGGCCGACGCCCTGAGGTGCCGGTATCGGGCGCTCCCATGCCTCGGTGGGCTGAGCGATATCTCCTGGCCCTGGCGGCCGAGTCGCTCAGCGCACATCGCTGCTCGGGCTAGGACCGCGGGCCCCGCCGGTGCGAGTCAGCAGGGGTCTCGTACTGGCCGACACGGAGCTGGGCGTCGACCCGGCTGACGTCGGCAAGGGTGTACGATGCCAGCTGCTCGCAGAAGGCGGCACGACCAGCGGTCCAGACCTCGTGAAGGGCACACACGTCCTCCCAGCGACATGGCCCACCTCGCAAGGCGCACTCACCGAGACGAAGGGGTCCCTCCAGCGCCTCGACGATCTCGAGCACCGAGATCTGATCCGGGGGGCGGGAGAGGGCGTAGCCCCCCTTCCGGCCCGCTATCGACGTCACGAGGCCACCACGCTGGAGCTCCTGCAGGACTTGGTGGAGGAAGCCCTTCGGGATGTCCATCTCCTCGGCGACCTCGGCGGCCGTGACCCGTTCCGGCGCCATGCCCGCCAGACACACGGCGGCCCGGATCCCGTAGTCGGACCGCCGCGTCGTCACTATCTTCATGGGTCTCCAGGCTTCGTTCGACCGCTCCCCCTAGAGTACTGCCGCCGGTAGTTGCAGTACCTATAGTGACGCACTATAGATATCGTGTCCCGCACAACGCCGTCAGCCGAGGGGAGTTCCGGGTGAGGAGAGACGGCCTGATCGTCGTCGCAATCTGGGCCGTGCTAACCGCCATCGGCGAGTTCGCCGTCGTGACGTGGTCGATGCTCCCCGAGGGGTACGCCCGTGAGGCCGACGTGGTGAACGAGGCGTATCTCCTGTTGCTGATACTGGCAGTGCCGGTCTTCACGTTCATGTTGTCGATGCTCGGCTACTCCGCCGTTCGGTTCCGCAGCGCAGGGCAGCCCCACGACGACGGTCCCCCGATCCACGGCAGTCCCAAGGTGGTTGCGGCCTGGCTCGCGATCACCGGGGGTCTGACTCTGGGGGTCGTGATCAACCCCGGGTTCGTCGGCCTGGCCGACATACGAGGCAGCTCGTCGGCTGACATGGTCGTGGAAGTCGAGGGACAGCGTTGGATCTGGAAGGCCACCTACGAGAACGGTGGGCTGGCGGAGGACGAGCTGGTGGTGCCGATCGACACCAGGATTCGCTTCGACGTGACCTCTGCCGACGTCGTGCACTCCTTCTGGATCCCGGCGTTCGGGATGAAGATCGACGCCGTACCCGGTCGCACGACCGAGATGTTCGTGACAACCGAGCGTGTCGGATCATTTGCCGAGGATGGGAACCTGCGGGCGCAATGCGCCGAGCTGTGTGGCTTGAGCCACTCGCAGATGGCCATGCCGGTTCGAGTCGTCGAACGGGCCGAGTTCGAAGTGTGGCTCGAGAACTTGCCGAGGGACGAGACCGGCACCGAGGAAGGAGCCTGAATACGATGCGGCCATTGATCCAGGCCATCAAGGGCGGAATCGGCGGCTACCTGATCGGTGCGCTGGTGACGTGGGCGATCCAGGGAAGCGGGTCGATGAGCGATCCGGTGCCTGTGACCTTCGGCGTCATCTTCGGCCTGATCGGTTGGCTGATGGGGATCGGCGTGTGGAACGTCTGGGCCCGAGAGTGGTTCGGGTTGCCCCCCAAGCACCAGGTCGCCAGCGACTGGCGCCGCTACTTCCAGTTCAGTACCGACCACAAGGTGATCGGGGTCCAGTATCTGGTCACGTTCATCACCGTGCTCCTGGTCGGGGGTTTGATGGCCATGGTCATCCGGCTCGAGCTGGCGGGAGCTGGGGAAGGCTTCATCGCTGAGGACACCTACAACAAGGTGATGAGCATGCACGGCATCTTGATGGTCGCCGTGGCCGTCGCCGGGATCCTCGGTTCGTTCGGCAACTACCTCGTACCGCTGATGATCGGGGCCAGGGACATGGCCTTCCCCCGCATCAACGCCCTCAGCTTCTGGCTGATCCCGCCGGTCGCGGTCACCCTTCTCTCCGCTCCGCTGATCGGCTCCTTCGAGGCGGGGTGGACCGCCTACCCGCCCTTGAGCGTGATCGCCCCCGGCGACGGGCAGCTGCTCTTCAACCTCGGGGTCATCGCATTCGGCCTGTCGTCCATACTGGGCGGCCTCAACATCCTCACGACGGTGGCGACGATGCGAGCGCCGGGGATGTCGTGGGGACGGCTCCCCATCTTCGTGTGGGCGGCGTTCGCCGCGTCGTTGATCAGCGTCCTGTTCACGCAGTTCTTCGCCGCCTCCCTCGTGCTGATACACCTCGACCGGATCGCCGGCACCACCTTCTTCGGTGCCGCCGCCGGTGGTGACGCCCTCCTGTTCGAGCACCTGTTCTGGTTCTACTCGCACCCGGCCGTGTACATCATGGTGCTGCCGGCGTTCGGCGTCGCGCTCGAGGTGATCACCCACTTCTCCCGCAAGCCGCTCTTCGCGTACAAGGCGGTGGTGGGCGCATTCCTCACCATCGTCGGGCTGAGCGCCATCGTCTGGGCCCACCACATGTTCACCAGCGGGATGGCCAGCTACCTGCACGCGCCCTTCATGGCCCTCACGGAGGCCATCTCGATCCCTACCGGCGTGGTGTTCCTCGCTGCGATCGGGACGATGTGGCGGGGAAGGATCTGGTTCGCGACGCCGCTGCTCCTCGCGGCTGGATGGGTCTTCAACTTCATGATCGGTGGCCTGACCGGGCTCTTCCATGCCGATGTGGCCACCGACATCCAACTCCACGACACCTATTTCGTCGTCGCCCACTTCCACTTCACGATCATCGGTGGCTCGATCTTCGGGCTCTTGGCGGGCACGTTCTACTGGTTCCCGAAGATCACCGGGAGGATGTACCACGAGCGCTTGGGGAAGGTTTTCGCCGTCTGGGTGACCCTGGGGCTCAACCTCACCTTCCTTCCGATGTTCTGGGTCGGGGTCAACGGGATGAACCGCCGCATCGCCGTCTACCCGGAGGAGCTGGAGGCGGTCAACAGGTTCATCAGCTTCGCCGCCCTGTTCCTGGCCTGTGGGTTCCTCCTGTTCGTCGGGAACCTGCTGTGGTCGGCGCGACGTGGAGAGAAAGCGCCGGACAACCCGTGGAACGCTTCGACGCTCGAGTGGATGCTCCCGTCCCCACCGCCCGAGCACAACTTCCCGCTGCTCCCGGAGATCGTCGGCCATCCCTACGGCTACGGACTTCCTGAGTCACGGCACGCGGAGCTCGCTGCGGCAGGAGGTGAGTGACATGACCGACGACCTCGACAGGCAACGGGTGGAGGAGCTGATTGGAGCCGAGGCAGCCGGGGGCGGGTCGCTGCGGAGCCGACAGCGCCTCGGCCTGCTCGTGGCGGTCGGTCTGGCGGTGCTGACCTTGGTGGAGTACGTGATCGCCGTGACCGTCGACGATCCACTCATCTGGCTGCTGCCGTTCGTCATCGCCAAGGGTGCTCTGATCATGGAGTACTTCATGCACTTCTCGTCGTTGTTCGGTGGAGGTGAGCACTGATGGCACTGACCGTCGAGGCCGCTCACGCTCGGGCGGAGGCCGTCTATCAACCCCGGGCCAATCGGCTCGGTCTCTGGATCTTCTTCGCTTCCGAGACGTTCCTGTTCGCCGCCGTCATCTCGGCTCGCTTCGTCACGTCGGGTACCGACAAGCCCGACGATCTCAACCAGGCATTGGCGTTGGGCCTCACCGTCGTCTTGCTGGTCTCCAGTGTCAGCGCCTACCTGGCCGAGTCCTCGATCGCCGCCGACGATCGACGAGGCTTCATGGCCTACACCCGGGTCACGTTCGTGCTCGGCCTCGTCTTCCTCGGCGCAGTGATGTTCGAGTGGCGAGAGGCGCTCGAGCACTTCCCACCCGAGACGATCTACGGAAGCTCGTTCTTCGCGCTCGTCGGGCTCCACGCTTTCCACGTCCTGACGGGCGTGCTGGCGCTGGCCGTGCTGCTGATCCTCGGCCCTCGGGGCCACTTCGGGGCCCAGAACAGCTGGCCGGTCGAGGGCGTGGTCAAGTACTGGCACTTCGTCGACCTGATGTGGGTCGTGATCTACCCCACCCTCTACCTGTTCTGAGCTCTCGTGGCGACCTCGACCTCCCCTCCTCGAACCATGCCGGTGGATCGACCGGCGCGGCCTCGCCTGCTGGCGCGACTCGGGCGATTGGGGCGGGCGGTCCTCGTGGCGAGCGTCGCGGTGTGGGCGCTGTGCGCCCTGGCGCTGCTCATCTACACCAATGGGGCCAGAGCCCCCCAGACGCACACGCTGGTGATCCCCGATGGCACGCAGGCGCGGATCGCCAGTGGCGAGAACCCGCTCGAGATCCCGGCGACGTGGAGCTTCCTCGCCGATGACACCCTCAGGCTGGTGAACGACGACCGGGTCGGCCACTGGCTCGGAAGCTACTTCGTGCCAGCCCTCACCACTCAGGACTACCGGCTGCAGCGGGGGCTCGGCGGGAGCCTGTTCTGCTCGCTCCACCCTGACGGTGAGATCACGATCGACGTCGAGGTGCGCGATTTCGACTGGATGGCCACGATCGTTCCCACGCTGGCCCTCGGGCCGGCTCTGGGCGTCATCTGGGTTGGTGTCGGGCGGGTCGTCCGCCTGCTCGACGAGCCCGATCGTCGCACGCTCCCCGCCGAGGGCGCAGCCGAAAACCGCGCGGTGAGGAGAGACACATGAGCGACTCCGCTGCAACGACTCGGGAGACGGAGCGAGACCAGAGCCAGACAGAGCAGCAGGGATCGTCGTCGAGCACCGACGTCGAGCGCTCGACGATGACCGGGGAGACGTTCTTCGCGGCCCTCAAGGACGGGGCGCTGGTGCTGTTCGCCCTCTTCTTCGGTGTGGTCGCCCTCGGCATCAAGTCCTCGGGTCTAGATGGAACAGAGGCAGCGGGCCCCGTCGCCAGCTCCGGAATCATCGATGTGATCCTGTACGAGTTTGTGATCGAAGGCAACCTCGTCGCCCCTCCTGGCGAGGTGGTCCTCGAGATCGTGAACGTCGGTTCGGTCGACCACAACGTGGTCGGTCGAACGCTCGAACGTCGGACACCCGATATCCAGCCCATCGGTAGCACCACGCTGTCGCTCGGCGTCCTGGAGCCCGGTGACTATGAGCTCTTCTGCGACATATCCGGTCACGAGGAGAGTGGGATGGTCGCAACGCTCACGGTGACCGAGCCTGTGGAGCTCGACGATCCCGAGGCTTCGGGTTAGGCACCCCAGGGCTGCACGTTGTCGCGCTCCTCTCTTGGATCGGCCTTTTGTGAGGGCCCGGCGGACAGAGCGGTGGCCGGCGAGGTCTAACCCCAGTTCCGATCACCTCGCCCACACATCACGATGCTGCCGGGACTGTGTGCTCCTCGGGGGTGCAAGTTCCGCTCGTCTTGTCGCTGCAAGTCGTCATCGAAACTCAGTCGATGTGCTCAGAAGTTGGTGGCCTAGCGGAAGTTGCATCCGTAGGGCAGGCGAAGTCGGGAGATCCAGCGGCGCTGCCAGGGGGTCTCGATCGCTCGTGGGTCGTAGTTGCGCCGAACCCACTCGACAGCATCTTCGGGGGCGACGCCGGCTCCAATAGCCATGACGGCCAGCGCCGTCCCGGTCCGCCCCCGCCCGGCCTTGCACGCGACCTCAACGCGCTCTCGCTCTGCCCGCTCGAGCGTCGCCAACAATGTGTGGACCGCATCGGTCCGATTGGTCGGCAGCCAATAATCTGGCCATCGGATCCAGTCATGGGGCCAGCTGATTCCCGTCGGACGTCGTCTGAGGAGGTACACGCCGTAGTCGGGATCCTCGAACCGGGTCGGGCTGTGGAGCCCTCGTCCCCTGATTCTGACGCCGTTCGGCATGACGACGATGCCAGGGCCCTCCGCCCATCTCTCCGACACACATTCAAGTCTCGCCGGTGCTGGGGCTGATGAGGGGTCACCGAAGCCACGTTCATCGCCGAGATGGAGCTGACGGGTCTGACCCGTTCCCATGCAGATCGTGATTGTTGGTCTCACCAGGTCGGGGCTTGTGGGACGGCCTGGAAGACCTCCGGCCCTTCAGTAGACCGACATCCCACCATCTGCTGGCACGATGGCTGCGGTGATCATCCGTGCTTCGTCAGAGGCGAGGAACAGGGCAATATTGGCGATCTCGTGCGGCTCTCCCACGCCAAACGGATAGCGACGGGCGGTCTTGTCAGTTTGGGCCGGACGCTCGCCGGCGGCGGTTCCGAAGCGTTCGCGAACCCGTTCGGTCAGAACGAAACCAGGGCAGATGGCGTTAACCCGGATTCCATTGCGGGCATAGCTTGCTGCCATCGAACGAGTCAGCGAGATCACGCCGCCCTTGGCCGCGGAGTAGACGTGCATGTTGACGCCGTTCAGCGCCGCAAGGGATGACATGTTGACGATCGCCCCGCCTCCGGACGCGATCATGTGGGGCACGGCATGGCGCGAGCACAGCATGGTTCCTCTCAGATCAAGCGACATCGTGTGGTCGTAGACGGCATCGAGATCGATCTCATCTACCTTCCCGTCGGTGGTGATCGACCCACCCGCACAGTTGTAGAGGACGTCGATCGAGCCGTGGGCGACCATCACCGAGGCCATCGTCGCTTCCACCTGGTCTTCGTCGGTCACGTCGGTCTGGAGAAAGGTCGCATCGCCCCCTGCGTCGCGTATGAACTGCTCGGTCTCTTGTGCCAGGTCGGGGTTCAGCTCGGCGATGACCACCCGGGCACCTTCGAGCGCAAACCGTTCCGAGGCGGCTCGACCGATTCCGGTTCCACCACCGGTAACGACTGCCGATTTTCCCTCGAGCCTGCCCATTGGCCGCCTCCCCCTTCTCGTCAGTCCCCGCCTCCGCAGGAATCGCTCTGCTCTGGCGTGAGCGTTGCCAAAGCCTCCTTCTACCACACGACGCCATCATGGGATCGGTACCACTGTCGTCCGACCAGAGCAGGCCGCTCGCTACCGCCTCTCGGGTGATCGAGTCCTGTTGCACATCGACCCCGAGCTCGCTCGGCAGGCCGACTCCCCCGGCCCCTTCCCTCACGGCTTGCGCACCTTCGGGTTCCGGGCCTTGGGGTCGTCCGGCGACGTTGACAGATTGAGTGCTAGAGGCTGTTGGCGAAGCTGTTGATGTCGCGGATCGTTCCCAAGTACACCTCCGGCATTGCGTCACGGAACAGGCAGTCGCCGGCGTGGCACGTGCCGTTCACGGTCCGGCTAGATGCCGACACCCCAGCCGCCAGAAGCTTCTGGAAGTAGGCGAGCCCCTCATCACGGAGCGGGTCGAGTTGGTTGACGGAGATGACATGCGGGGGCAGCCCCTGAAGATCTCCTACCTCGGCGTGATACGGCCAAGCGAGCGGGTTTGTGTCGTCGGCACCGTCGGGGCTGTACATCCGGACCAGTGAGCCCATCATCGAGCAGTTGAGGAAGTAGTCGTCGTTCTCGTAGAGCGATGGGAGCGCCGGATCCTTCTCGGCGTAGACCCCCGAGATATATGGGCACTGGGCATAGACGCCGTCGATGACATCGAGCGCACCTTCCCCCTTTGCCTTGAGGGTGGTGGCCAGCGAGAGGTTGCCTCCGCCCGACTCACCGGAGATGACGATCTTCGAGATTCCAAGGGCGTCACGGTTCTCATTGGCCCATTGCAGACCGCTGAAACAGTCATTCAGGCCAGCGGGGAACGGGTGGGGGCCGAGCTTGCCGGCGGCGTTGCGGAACTCGACCCCGACGACCACCAAACCGCTGGCAGCCAACTCATCGCGCCAGCGGATGTAGCCGGCGTTCGATGCCTCGAGGATGGCCATCCCGCCGCCATGGGTATGAACGATGCCAGGCACCGGGCCGTCGACATCGGTCGGCGTGTGGATGTACAGGCTGATGTCGTTGCCGTCGACGCCCTTGATCACTTCGGTGCGCCGGTCGACGTTGGTGATGGCCGGCGCGTTGGCGCTCAGCACCTCTCCGAGAGCGGCGAAACCCTCTTCGGCTGCCATGGCGAATTCCAGCAATGCGTTGAGCGGAGAGTTGACGTCGACTGGTGCCGGATCCGGCTCACCGTCGAGACCCAGCGGCGCCACGGCCGCCACCATTCGAGGGTCTGCCCTCGGATCCGTTCTCATCAACATGTTGGGGTCACCCAATCGGCCAGGAAGAACAGGTGCATCGGTCATGCCGTCAGGCTCCCATACAGCGTGGCCTCGGTGCACGTGCGACGAGCCCAGACCCGGCCCAGCGGGACCTGCCGAGCGATGTGGCCTGTGAGGAAGACGGAGGCGCACGACCATGGTGTGTCAGCGTGACCCACGTGCCCGATAAGTGGAGCTTCGATTGGGGCGCCCGAGGACGGTCACTACGGGCGCACTCGGAGGCGTTCATCAGGGTCTGGCCGTCGACGCCGTTCGGGTCGGGCGGCGGACCCGGCGCGGTCGGAGGCGTCTCACCTCGAGTGTTTTACGCTCCTTAGTTGGGGACAATTATCGAGCCAGCCAGGTTGAGTGCACCAGCCATGGCCGCCGGGACAGGAAGCTCTGGTCGTGGAGACCGCCGCTGGTGGTCAAGACCACCGACGGTCTCGAAGGTGTACGGAAGCCTGACGACGGACTGGCCGGAAATGTAGCGACCTCCTCGACGGCAAGGAAGCGAAGCGCCACACACGTCCGGTCTCCCCGATCCGCAGCAGCCTCGCAGGCGGTGGTCGCAACCGCGGTTGTGATGCCGGCCCGCACAGAACACACCAGCGGGAACTCTCTAGATCCGTTGATCCCGAGCGGACCGGGCACCCTACATCGGCCGGTTTGCCGGCGCGACGATCCGTGATTGTGGAGTGGTGATATCGAGCGGTACGAGTCTCGGCGGCGGCGTGTTAGGTCCAGGAAGACCCGGTCCAGGAGCTACCGGTCCACGAAGACCCGGTCCAGGAAGACCCGGTCCAGGAGCTACCGGT
>Ga0224508_10004026_pt1 | contig 12077 bp, 9 predicted proteins | sample SF_Jan12_sed_USG_4_FD_170157 | JGI IMG/M metagenome (GOLD analysis project Ga0224508, IMG submission 170157) | Sediment microbial communities from San Francisco Bay, California, United States - SF_Jan12_sed_USGS_21 | ecosystem: Environmental > Aquatic > Marine > Sediment | place: USA: California...
AGCAATTCCAAAAAAAAGAGCCCCGGCGCAAAACGTAGGGGAAACGCACCGGGGCAGCTTGATGTCCGGTATGGGGTAGCCCGGACAGCTTGCCCGCTCAGGGAGGTAGCGGGCGAGCGTCATTGATGGCGCTCGATATAGTTTGAGTTCGGCCCCCGGAAGAAGTTCCGCACTGCAACGAAACGTTAACCTATTGTTTTTACTTTATTTTTTACCAGGGTGAAATAGGAATCAGGAGCTTAGGGCAATTACTCGCAACGCGGCCCCAGATAATTGCTAGCAGGGCCGGGTGGAAAGCCAGCCGTACCGTGGCACCGGTCGCAGCTGTCCCTCGCACAAGTCGTCAATGGGCTTCGTCCCAGTTGATACCTGCGCCGGTATCGACCCTCAACGGCACCTTTAATGTCGCGGCCTCGGCCATAAGCTGTACAACGTTGTCAGTAACATTGCCGAGATGTTTCTCTGGTACTTCGAGCACCAGTTCGTCATGTACCTGCATGATTAACCGCGCGCCACCCCCTTGCGACTGCAGCCAGTCGCGTACCGTTATCATTGCGCGCTTGATGATGTCGGCAGCTGTACCCTGCATTGGCGCATTGATAGCGCTACGCTCTGCATATTGCCGGCGCGGAGCGTTGCGTGACTGAATGTCACTGAGATACAGACGTCTGCCGAAAACAGTTTCCACATATCCCTGCTCGCGTGCCAGTTCCCGAGTCCGGTCCATATAGCGCCGCACATCCGGATAACGGTCAAAATAGAGATCGACATATTTTTGTGCCTCGCGGCGTTCGATACCCAGTTGTCTGGCCAGGCCAAACGCTGACATGCCGTAGATCAGCCCGAAGTTTATGGCCTTTGCAGCGCGGCGCTGATCCGCGTCCACGTCCTCGATTGCGACATCGAATACTTCCGCCGCAGTCGACTGATGCACATCGCGATCTTCAGCGAATGCCGTCAGCAACCCTTCGTCACCCGAAAGATGCGCCATGATGCGCAGCTCAATCTGCGAATAGTCTGCCGCCAACAATACGCTGCCTTTGGGTGCAATAAACGCCTGTCGAATGCGTCGTCCTTCAGGCGTCCGTATTGGTATGTTCTGCAGATTAGGATTGGATGAAGACAAGCGACCGGTCGCCGCAACTGCCTGGTGATAAGAAGTATGGACTCGCGCTGTGCGCTCATTGACCTGCAATGGCAACTTGTCGGTGTAGGTCGAGCGCAGCTTGCTAAGGCTGCGATACTGCAGGATCAGACCCGGTAAAGGATAGTCTTCGGCCAGTTCCTGCAGCACGTCTTCCGCGGTTGATGGCTGACGCTTCGGCGTGCGTCGCAGCACCGGCAGACCGAGGCGCTCAAACAATATTTCCTGCAGTTGTTTTGGCGACTCAAGATTGAATGGGCTGCCAGCTTCCTTGTGTGCCTGCACCTCGATATCGGCCATGCGGTTCCGAAATTCTTCGCTCATTTTTCTCAGCATTTCTGTGTCGATCAGAACGCCGTTGTATTCCATTTCCTGCAGTATACGAACCAGTGGTTGCTCGATTGTCGTGTAAAGCTTTTCCAGGTCCGGAAGCGCCCGCAGCCGTGGCCAGAGTTTTCTGTGTAGTTGCAGAGTAACGTCAGCGTCTTCTGCGGCGTAGGGCGCAGCCTGTTCCAGTGGCACGTCATTGAAACTCAGTTGCTTGGCCCCTTTGCCGGCAACGTCTTCATACCGGATGGTTTTTCGCTCGAGGTAACGGCTTGCCAGCGAATCCATGTCGTGCCGGCTCGCAGTGCTGTTGAGAACATAGGACTCCAGCATAGTGTCATAACGCATCCCCCGGAGCCTGATGCCATAGTTCATCAGTACATGTGCATCATATTTAAGATGATGGCCGAGTTTGTCACGCGCCTCGTCCTCGAGTAGTGGCTTCAGCGCTGTCAGCACCTCGTCGCGATCTAGCTGCTTCGGAGCATCGGGGTAGTCGTGCGCGACGGGAACGTACCAGGCTTTGCCCGGTTCTACACAAAAAGACAGCCCGACTATCTCGGCGTCCATGTAATTGAGGCTGGTCGTTTCAGTGTCGATGACAAACAGGCTGGCCTTTCGCAGCGCAGCCAGCATTTTTTCTAGCGCGGACTTACTAAGCACAGTCTCATAGACGCCGTGGACCGCCTCTGATGGTGGCGGTTTCTCGGTATCCTCGGGTAGCTGTCGCAATAGCGAATTCAGATCCAGCCGGGAATAGATTTCGCGCAGTGTATTTACGTCTGGCTGCGACCGGCTCAGATCAGTGGGCTTCACATCCAGTTCCACGTCGGTAACGATGGTAGCCAGTTTTCTCGACAACATGACTTCATCGCGGTGTTTTTCCAGCTTGGCGCCCAACTTGCTGGCACCGCGTGCCTTGACGTTTGCGACGTCGTCGAGATTGGCGTAGATCTCGTCGATACCAGCGAAATGCTGCAGCAGGGCCGCGGCCGTTTTTGGACCGACGCCAGGCATACCCGGAATGTTGTCGGACTTGTCGCCAACCAACGCCAGGTAATCGATCATCTGGTCGGGCTCCACGCCAAATTTTTCGATCACCCGCTCACGATCCATGATGCGGTCGAACATCGTATCGACGAGCGTGATGCCCTTGGCTACGAACTGCGCCATGTCTTTGTCAATCGTCGATACGAGGGTTTTCATACCAGCATCGTGCGCCTGAATTGCGAGCGTGCCGATAACGTCATCGGCTTCGACACCGGTGATCTGCAACAGCGGTACGCCCAGTGCTTTCACGATTTCGTGCAGCGGTTTCAATTGCACGCGCAGTTCATCCGGCATTGGTGGCCGGTGTGCTTTGTACTCCGCATAGAGTTCGTCGCGGAAGGTCTTGCCCTTCGCGTCGAATACGACCGCGACGTATTCGGGATCGTATTGACGGAGCAGCTTCAACAGCATGTTGGTTACGCCGAGGACTGCGCCTGTCGGTTCGCCCGATGCACTGGTCAATGGCGGTAGTGCGTGAAATGCACGGTATAGGTAAGACGATCCATCGACGAGAATGAACGGTCGTTGCCCGGTCGAAGCCTTACTCATTGTTTGTTGTCATGAATTTTTCATTCCGGCTCAGTTCTTCAACCGTCTCACGCTGGCGTGTCAGCCGGGCAACACCGGACTCGACCATTATCTCCGGGCACCGCGGGCGGCTGTTGTAGTGCGAACTCATCGTAGCGCCATAGGCACCCACGCCCATTATAGCCAGCACACTGCCTTCACGGATTGCCAGTCGGCGCCGGGCTCCGAGTGTGTCACTAGTTTCGCACACCGGTCCGACGATATCGTAGGTTCCGGTTGGCGGTTTTGCGGTAGCATCGACATTGACAATATCGTGATACGCGCCATACAGAGCAGGGCGTAACAAATCGTTCATGCCGGCATCGACTATTGCAAAACTGTGCTCGTCACCGTGCTTTAGTCGAACCACGCTGGTCACCAACACACCAGCATGTGCAACGATCGATCGTCCCGGCTCAATGATCAATTCGAGACAGTCATCGGCAGGAAACAGCTTGGTCAGCGTGCCCACATAATCGGGAATTGTCGGTGCTTCTTTGCCCACACCGAGACCGCCGCCCAGATCTACGTGTTTCAGATTGATGCCGGTCTTGCGCAATTCGATTGCGAGCGCCCGTAACCGCTTTGCTGCATCGGCGAATGGTGCCAGGGCAGTGATTTGCGAACCGATGTGCATTGCCAGTCCATGTAATGCAATACCAGGCAGTGACGCGGTCGCGGCAGCGAGTGGCGCGATTTGTTGCTGCGAGATGCCGAACTTGTGCTTAGCGTCGCCGGTTGCAATATGCGGATGGGTATCGGCCGGGATATCCGGGTTGACCCGTAACGCGACGGGAGCCACGCAGTGTTTGCGTTGTGCCAGCGTGTTCAGCCGGTGCAGCTCTGCGTGCGATTCGACATTGAAGCTGCGTATACCAGCATCTAGTGCAGCCTCGAGTTCATCGTCCATCTTGCCGACACCGGCAAAAACAATGCGGGCAGGGTCGCCGCCGGCACCCAATACGCGTGTCAGTTCGCCGCCCGAAACAATATCGAAGCCGGCACCGACCTTCGCAAGTGCCGCGAGTATTGCATGGGCCGGATTGGCCTTTACGGCATAACAAACAAGATGGCTGCGTTGGCCAAAGGCCGCATCGTAGGCCTGGTAAGTCTCGACAATGTGCCTGCCGCAATAGACGTAAACCGGGGTCTTCTGCTTGTCGGCAATCTCGGCCAGGCTCAGGCCATCGGTGTGCAGTACGCCGTTGCGGTACGCGAAGCCTGTCTCAGGTACCTTGCTCGTCGTCCTTGTTTTCTTCTTCATCGACTTCGACCTGTTCGTCTTCAGGCCAGTACAAATCACCGGTCTGGCCGCACCCCTGCATAGCAAAAAGTGCGATGATAAGTACCGCCACCAGATACCGAATCAAAGACGACTCCACCACACGGATCGGGTCAGTTTATCACGGTGCTTAGTCGGAACGGTCGAGTACAGCGAGCGTGATACGGGACAGGCATATCAACCTGGCCGCCTCATCGTGAATTTCAACCTGCCAAACCTGGGTTGTGCGTCCTATATGCGCCGGTGTAGCCGTCCCGGTGACGCTGCCGCTGCGGACCGGGCGCAAGTGGTTGGCATTGATCTCCAGTCCGACGCAAGCGGAACGCGAACTGTCGATGGTCAGGTTGGCCGCTACACTGCCGAGTGTTTCCGCGAGCGCGACCGAGGCACCGCCATGCAACAGTCCCATCGGTTGCAGCGTACGCTCATCGACCGGCATTGTTGCTTTTAGATAGCCCTCGCCGATTTCGCTGATGCGGATATCCAAATGCGCGACCAGTGTGCCGTAGGCCTGTACTCGCAAATCGTCAAGCTTCGGTGGTTGAAACCAGATGCTCGCGTTCACCCGAGGATCATCCGGTGCAGGATCGCCATCTGGATCGGCACCCGATTGGCAGCCTGGCGTACGACAGCGCTGCGTGGGCCTTCCAGCACATCGGCGGTCACCGATACTTCGCGGCGCAACGGCAGTGTCTGCATGTACTGACAGGTTTCCTGAGCCTTGCCAAACCACAATTCATCGACGCACCACTCGGTGAGCCCGGAACGCAGTTCTGCATCCGTATCTTTATTGCCATAGTCATCGGTCGTGCCCCACGATGCGCCATAGATCACATGCGCGGCATCGGTGGCAGCATCGCGATCCTGAGTTTCTATTATTGATCCACCTGTTTCCATCGCTGTCGCTTGTGCTTTTGCAAGCAACGGTCCGGGTATTGAGTAGCCATCCGGCGCGTGCACCGATACGCGCATTCCACGCGATGCGGCGACCTGCAATGCCGTTGCCGCAGCAGCCAGTGGCCTGGGTTCGGAATCGTAGACCCAGCTGAGCACGAATCGCCCGCCACGGGCAGGTATGGACAGGTCGTCCAATGTTTTTAAGTCGGCAAGTCCCTGGCATGGGTGATGGATCGCTGAGCCGAGGTTGACTAGTGGTTTCGGGCAGGCTGCAGTGAATTCTCGAAATAACTGTTCGCGGAGATCGGCAGCCAGATCATCGCAAGGACCGTGCGCGCGGATGCCAATGACATCGGTATAACTGCCCAGCGCATGCAGTACTTCGTAAGCATGGTGCTTCCTGTGTGTCATCGGCACGTCGGCGCCAGTTTCCAAACCGAACTCCGGTTCGAGCACGATGCATTCACCGCCGAGTCGACTCATTGCTGTCTGAAAACTGGATACCGTGTGAAACGAGCGATCCATCAGGATCAGCGCCGCAATGCGTCCCGCAAGTGCGGTGGGATCAGGGTGCTGTTCCAGCCGCCCGGCCAACGCGAGCAGATCGGCGAGTTGTCGGCTGTTGAAGCCGGCCAGATCGAGAAAATATTTCACGGTTGTATTTGCGGGACCTCGTTGTTCAGAGTTCAGAGCTCGCGACGGGATTGGATCAGAGGCCGGCAATTGTAAGAAAGAGGGAGCCCCGAGGCCAGTGCGTCCGCAGCCTGATACCAGATGCTACAATCGCGCGCCTTTGCGGCATTGGACATATGACTGATTACCTTCCAACAGTGGAGATCGCGACCTCCGGCCAGCCTTCCGCAGCCATTATCTGGCTGCATGGGCTGGGTGCCGATGGTAACGATTTTGTGCCGATGGTCCCTGAACTCGGTCTCAAAAACGTACGTTTCGTCTTTCCGCATGCGCCGGTGCGCCCGGTTACGCTCAACAACGGTATGCCGATGCGCGCGTGGTTTGACATCCTCGACCTGACTCGTGATACACCGCCCGACATGGACGGCCTGGCGCAGAGTGCGGCTGCCGTGGTGCAGCTGATAGAGCGCGAAAATGAACGTGGAATCGAAACAGCACGAATCGTGCTGGCAGGTTTCTCGCAGGGCGGCGCAACAGCACTGTACACAGCATTGCCGTATCCAGAGCGTTTAGCGGGAATCATCGGCCTGTCGACGTGGCTGCCGTTACGCAACCTGCAATCGCCCGTAAACCGCAAAACGCCTGTATTCCTGGCGCATGGCGAATTTGATCCGGTCGTCAACGTCAGTGCCGGAACGGCGACCCGGGACATACTCATCGAGGCGGGGCAGGACGTCGAGTGGCATAGCTACGCGATGGAGCATGCAGTTTGCCCGCAGGAGATCCATCACGTAGCCGAGTTCCTGCATCGCGTCCTGTAGCGTTCCCAAAACCAGAACCCGGTACCGGAGCAACTACCGCGGCTGTCTAACTCCCGTCATACGGGCGAGAATGAGTGCGACGAGAGACACCAGGATGGCTTGGCAGCGACTGAATTCCCCAAAAAAACCCGGTACCGGAGCAACTACCGCCGCTGTCCGACCCGTCATGCGGGCGAAAATGAGTGCGACGAGAGATGTCAGGACGGCCTGGCAGTGACTGAATTCCCAGACGGAACTGCCAGGCCGTCCTGACATCTCTCGCGCCGTTAATGCGTCGCGGCGTAGTTCTCCACTTCACGCCATATGCGCATCAAATTACCAGACAATATCTTCTCGATATCCGCTTCGTTGTAGTCGCGATCCAGCAGGCCCGCAATCAAATTTGGATAGGACGACACGTCTTTCAGTCCGACTGGCAGGCTATCGCCAACTCCGTCATAGTCCGATCCAACGCCGACATGATCGATACCAACCAGGTCCACAACATGGTCGATGTTGTCCAGGACATCATCCAGATGCGCGAAGGGGTAGGGTTTTCTTTCGAGGTATTTTTCGTTGAATGCCGTTGCTTCCTCACCATCCTCGTCAAAATCGTGCTCGTCCAGATAAGCCTCTCTCTTGGCTTTACGATCCATGCTCCAGGCATGTGCACGCCGGTTTATGAAAGTCGATCCAAAATTGATCTGTATTACACCGCCATTGTCGGCCAGCGTGCGAATCATGTCATCGTCCATATTGCGTTCCCAGTCCGGAGTAAAGGCGCGCACCGATGAATGACTTGCAATAACGGGTGTCGCGGTCAGGCCAATAACGTCATAGAACGCCTGATCGGATACGTGCGAGACGTCAATCATCACACCGGTGTCATTCATAGCCTTGACCAGAGATTTGCCAAAGGGACTGAGACCTTGCCACGGGCGATCTTCGTCGTACGAAGAATCGGAAATATGATTGGCCTTCGAGTGGGTCAGCGTGATATAGCGAATGCCACGGCGATGGAAGTATTTGAGATTGTCCAGATTGCCTTCGATCGGCGCACCGTTTTCCATTCCCATCGCCAAACCGATGCGCCCTTCCTGCATCATTTTTTCTGCCTGTTCCGGATTGGTCACAATGCCGTATTTTTCCGGTGCGCGTCGCTCGATTTCTTCGACCATGTCTATCAGTGTATCGGCAAGCTCCCTGGCGCCGCCCTCGCGTTCATACTTGGCCGGGATGTAGATCGACATGAACGGTACGTTGAGGCCACCACGTACTGCCCGTGGATAGTCGAAATCGCCTTTTTCGGTTGCCTGCGTGATGTCTTCGAATTCCTCCTGCAGGCGGTAGGGAACATCGATGTGGGTATCGACGATCATCACTTGCTGCGCCATTGTCTGCGCTACCGCCTGGTGCCTGGCATAGGGGGCGGCATCGCGGGGTCCGCAGCCGGCACCCAACAGGCTAATGAGCATGATCGCCAGAAAACTTGCACGCATTTTGGAGCCTGCTAACTAGATACTCAAACCAGAATGATGACAGGGTTCACGCGCGATATCGAGGCGGCCGTTGTACTAGTGTGACACCTGAAACTCGAATTGATTCTCGCCAGTGGTCTTGCCGTCGACATCAAAACTACGCTCGACGAATTGTAACAGGCCACTTCGATCCAGCAATATGGCGGTCGAACAACGGGTCCCGTAATTTGGGCTGACGATAAACGGCGATGAGAGGAGTTGCTCCAGTTCACGGCCAATGCCTGTATCTGGCAGGCTATCCGTGGCAGCCTGTTCACGATCGGCCAGCAGGTCAAACAATTCTGTCGTCTCGATGACTGGTTTTTCGAGAATTCGTCCCAGGCGGCACACGCTGCGATCGAGCTTGGGCCATGGCGTGTCCAGCTGGTGATTGCTCAAACCATGCACACCGGTTTCTATCTGTCGTTCCGATGCGCGATTGCTGCGATACTGCAGCCGGCAATTTGCCAGGTTGCCGGCGATGAGACTGTAGCCACTGTATTGTCCTGCGCGCTTCTCGAGTTTAGCCAGAAATGGATCACCGTATTGCATGAACGCAGTAATCAGTTCGCCGCGAGATCGCGAGTCGTCTCTTCGCGGGGTCATTTCCCTGAAGTTGGTGACTACGCCAAAGCTGCTGTCCCTGCGTAGCCCCAGCCATGTGCCGCCAGCAAGCTCATCGCGCCCACCGAGCAAGTCCCTGTCTTCCCACCACTGTGCCGCGCGGGCCGGTCTTGAGTGAAATTCATCACGATTGCCGGCAAATACGAAGCTGTATCTGGGATGTCGATCCACTGCGAATACGAGCAAGCACATCAGGCAGAATTCTCAACCGGACAGGAACACACATCTTCTGGGTTTGGCGGGGAAAAATACAGGCGCGCTGTCTGATAGACTGGGGATCCCATGGCGGAAACGATATTCGAAGCTGCTCCTGCGCTACCGGACTGGATCACAGAGCAATTTCCGTACGCCCGTAGGGTATTCCGCAACGGGCCACACAGAATTCACTTTGTGGACGAAGGAAGTGGACCCGTCGTATTGCTGCAGCATGGCAACCCAACCTGGTGTTACCTGTGGCGCCGGGTCATCGCCCGACTCATTCCTGGCGGCGTTCGGATCATCGCGCCAGACCTGATTGGTTTGGGGCTGAGCAGCAAACCACGCGATCCCGCAGTGCACACGCTGGAGTTTCATGCCAATCAGATCAGTGCGTTGATCGGTGCCTTGCAACTGGAGTCGGTCACGATTGTCGGTCAGGACTGGGGTGGTCCGATCGTGGGACTTGCGGCGGCTCGACATCCGCAATGGATCCACGGCGCAGTCTTTGCCAACACGACGCTTGTGCAGCCGACCAAGCAACCGCGTGTTACGCCGTTTCACCGTTTCGCCAACATGCCGTTTTTCAGCGATTTGGCGTTTAAACAATTCCTCTATCCGATGCCGGTATTGCACAAAGTCCAGGGTGATCCCGAGAGCATAGGACGCAAGGAAAAACGCGCCTACCGCTTTCCGTTGCGAAACCGGGCAGACCGCGTAGCGCCATTGGCCCTGGCTCGCATGGTGCCGCTGAATCTCGAACATCCAACCGTGACTTCTCTGGGCGATGCCGATGCCTGGGCGCGTCAGTTTCGCGGGCCGGTTCGGCTGGTCTGGGGCATGAAGGACCCGATACTCGGCAGGTCGCTCAAGAAAATGAAAGAGCTGTTCCCAGCTGCACCCGTTACCGAAACCGATGCCGGTCACTTTCTGCAGGAAGAAGTTCCGATGGTGCTGGCTGAGGCCATTCTGAAAGTCATCTGAGGATCGCAGTCCGGGTCAGGAGCAGCGACAAGTCAACGATAGTGGGGTCAGCCGCGGTGGCCCTAATATTGACCGAACTCCTCGCTAAGGAACCGATCCAGTTTCTTTCTTAACGCCAGGGCCTGCTCCGGTTTTTCGTCATAGAGGTCTGCGAGTTCATTGGGATCTGTGCGCAAATCGAATAACTCGTACTTTGGCCATGGCCATTCGATCCGCCAGGGCAGCCAGAAAAACCGGCGCTGGCTTTCGACCAGTTTCCAGTCACCAATTCGAACAGCAGCCTGGTTGCCGCCGCCATGGGGGATCTTTTCGCTGGATGTGATCCAGTAAAATTCTGTTGCTCGATCCACGTTGCCATCGATCAGTTGCCGTCGGATGCTGCGGCCATCGCGCCCCGGAGGGGATTCGCCGCCGGCAAAGTCGAGCAAGGTAGGCAGCAGATCCAGTACCGACAGGAAGCCGGCATAGGTTCCGGCTTTGAGTTTCGTGGGGTAGTGAATAAAGGCGGGCACGCGAATGCCTCCCTCGTAGACTTCGGTTTTGCCGCCGCGCAATGGCCGATTGTCAGCCATTACTTCGTACGGTCCATCGCGGCCGTCACCGCCATAGTAACCACTCGATTTCGCTCGCTGAGGATGTCCGCCATTGTCGCTGAGAAAAACAACAATCGTATTCTGCAACAAGCCACGATGTTCGAGCAGCGTGAGAATCTTGCCGATGACATCGTCCATATGGGTGACCATTGCAGCGTAGAGTCGGCGGTCCGGATGCTCGACATGTGCGTTTGCCGCAACATATCGTTCTGGCGCCTGTAACGGATAATGCGGCGCGCTGAAGGTCACATTGACAAAAAACGGTGGCTCTGCGGAGTCGACCAGCCTCTGTAGTTCTTGAAATATCAGGTCGGTCATGTGACCTTCGGCTTCGATCAGCCTGGTATCACGGAACAGACTGGCGACACCGTGATGATCCTCGTGCGTTTCATGGTCAATCTGTCCGTGCAGGTAACCAAATGCTTCCCGATAGCCCTTGTCCAGGGGCCCGCCGGCAAAGTCCATGCTCAGATGCCATTTGCCGAGCAGGGCCGTGTAATAGCCACGCTGACCAAGGAAGCTCGCGATGGTGTCCAATCTATCCGGCAAGGCCGCGCCGTCAAAATTGTGTTCGAGCGATCGCAGACCGAATCGTATGGGGTTTATGCCGCTTTCAAAGGCTGCACGGGTCGCGGTACACCAGGGAAATACATAAAACTGCTCCAGCTTCAGGCTCTTTGCGGCTAACTTGTCGATTTCGGGGGTCAGGATTTCTGAACCGTGATAGCCAACATCATTCCAGCCCAGATCGTCCGCCATCAGAACCAGAATATTGGGTGTTGTTTCGGCGCTGGAGCACAGCGGCCATAACGGCATCAATGCCAGTGTAAGTATCAGGCCGGGGTGGATAATTGTGTGTTTGCTCACGATTGCGTGATGTCGTCAATAATTGCGGCAAGCAGACCGGGCTGTTGGTCATCGTACCATTGAGCAATCAATTTGCTGGAGATGGAAAGCTGCGGTGGGACACGTAGCGCGCCTGCACGCAGACCAGCCTGCAAGTCTGCGCGGCTGAACCAACGTGCTTCTTCAAGTTCATTGTCGTTCAGCGAAATTGCCGGGTCAGTTGCTTCGGCACAAAATCCGAGCATCAATGACGAAGGAAACGGCCAGGGTTGTGAGCTGTGATAGCAAACAGTACCCACACGCACGCCGGTTTCCTCCGCGACTTCACGACGCACGGCGTCTTCAAGGCTTTCGCCGGGCTCGACAAAGCCGGCAATCGTGGAATAGATTCCCGACGGCCATGCCGGCTGCCGGCCCAGCAGCGAACGGCCCTCGTGCTCGACCAGGACAATGATTGCCGGATCGATGCGTGGAAAGATAGTCTGGCCACAATCGTTATTGCTGCAGCTGCGCTCGTGACCGGCGTCGCGACTCATGCAGACTGTGCCACACTTGCCGCAATAACGATGCCGCCGATGCCACAGCACCATTGCCTGGGCGTAAGCCAGTAATGCGGCC
>Ga0224508_10004027_pt1 | contig 12076 bp, 11 predicted proteins | sample SF_Jan12_sed_USG_4_FD_170157 | JGI IMG/M metagenome (GOLD analysis project Ga0224508, IMG submission 170157) | Sediment microbial communities from San Francisco Bay, California, United States - SF_Jan12_sed_USGS_21 | ecosystem: Environmental > Aquatic > Marine > Sediment | place: USA...
GTCGTCGTCTTGCATGAGTTCGAGTATTTCGGGCAAGCGCTGGTCGAAGTACTCCAACGCCGCAGCATAGCCTTCGACATCACGCCGGTGGCCGTACAGCATGTCGAAGTCGACAAAATTCGTGAATATGATCGAGTTATCGCCAGCAGTCCGGACTACGTCGAGCGTCGCGTCGAACAGCGCCTCGTTGCCGCTGGCCTTGACCTTCTTCGTAATCCCCTGGTGTGCATAGATATCGGCGATCTTACCGATACTGATAACGTCGCCGCCCTTCTCCACCAGCTTGTCGAGGACGGTCGGCGCATGCGGCGGTGTGGTCAGGTCGCGCCTGTTTCCGGTGCGGGCGTACGTATCGGGACCATCACCGACGAACGGGCGCGCGATGATGCGGCCGATGTTGTAGTCGTCGACAAGCTCCCTGGCGATGTCACACAGCGCGTACAGGCGATCGAGCCCGAACGCCTCCTCATGGCACGCAATCTGGAACACGCTGTCCGCCGACGTGTACACGATGGGTTTGCCGGTGCGTACGTGCTCATCGCCGAGTTCAGCAATGATCGTGGTGCCTGACGCGTGGCAGTTTCCGAGCACGCCCGGCAGGTCCGCCCGCGCGATCAGTTCGTCGAGCAGCTCCGATGGGAAAGTGTCCGTCTTGTCCGTGAAGTAGCCCCAGTCGAATAGCACCGGTAAGCCGGCAATCTCCCAGTGGCCACTCGGCGTGTCCTTGCCGCTGGATAATTCCGCGGCGTGACAGTAAGCACCGACGACCTCCACATCAGCGTTGCCGCCGGCCGCAAACTTGCCCGTGCTTTCGGCACCCGCATGAAACAGCCCCAGCTTTGCGAGATTGGGTAGCGCCAGCGGACGACCGGACTCGGCACGAACGCGCGCGATGTTGCCAAAGGTGTCAGAACCGACATCACCAAAGCGGTCCGCATCGGCTGTGGCACCAATGCCAAAAGAGTCCAGAACGAGAATGATTGCTCTTGCCATAGTTTTTTCGATTACTGCAGGGCGAAGAAAAAGCCTGCCAGAGACGCATTTAAGAGGTTCACCAGTGTACCTCCAATGACCGCCTTTAGACCAAGTCTTGCTATGTCGTGGCGCCTGGACGGCACCACAGCGCCCAATCCGCCGAGGAGGATGGCTATGGATGACAGGTTGGCGAAGCCGCAGAGCGCGAATGTGACGACGAGCTGCGTATATGGCGTCAGGGAGTCCTTGATCTCGATGAAACTGAGGTAGGCCACGAATTCGTTGATCACCATTTTTTGCCCGATCAGGCTCCCGGCCGCTGCCGCTTCCGCCCAGGGCACTCCCAGCAGGAACGCGATCGGCGCGAACAATTTGCCCAGAATCCACTGGATCGTCAGGTCCTCGATCCCGACCAGCCCACCGAACTGCCCCAACAGGCCGTTGACCAGGTAAATCAGGCCCACGAACGCGACCAGCATTGCCCCGACACTCAGTGCGACCTGCAGGCCCGTCATCGCGCCGTTACCGATGGCGTCGAAAATATTGACGGGCTGGTCTTCCTCAGGGACCACTTCGGGTTCCGGCCGCTCGTCGTGAGGCACGGTTTCCGGTATCAGGATCTTGGCCATCATGAGCCCGCCTGGCGCTGCCATGAAACTCGCTGTGATCAGGTACTTGAGCTCGACGCCCAGTTCCGCGTAACCCATCATGACGGCACCGGCGATCGTCGCGCAGCCACCCGTCATCACGGCGAACAGTTCCGAATGCGTCATGCCCTTCAGGTACGGCCGCACGACCAGCGGCGCGTCGGTATGCGCGACGAAGATGTTTGATACTGCAGATACTGATTCCGTGTGACTCGTGCCCAGCAGTTTATGCAACCAACCGCCGAGCGTACCCACCACGCGTTGCATCACACCGAGGTAGTAGAGCATTGACATGAGGGCGGCGAAAAAAACGATGACGGGCAAAACGTTCAGCGCGACGGTAAAACCCAGCGACTCCTGGTACTGCGTACCAAACACGAACTCGATCCCGTGCCTGCCCTGGTTGATGACGAACTGGATGCCCTTCACAACCTTGTCGAGAACCATTCCGCCCTGGGGCACGTACAGCACGATCGCGCCCACGGTTGCCTGAACCGCAAATGCACCACCGACAATTCGCATGCTGATCGCCTGGCGATTCGTCGACATCAACCAGGCGATGCTGAAGATAGTCACGATGCCGACCAGACTCATCAGCACTTGCACTGGTTACTCCAGTTCGAGAAACACATCGTCGCTGGCCTCATGGTTTTCGCCGGTGTCCTTCCAGCCGCGCTTCAAATAGAAATGGTAGGCGGGCATGGTTGGATCGGTACGCAGTCGCACTGTGCCCGCAGCGGCACGGCGCAAGTTGAACACGGCGATATCAAGTAGCGCCTGTCCGAGTCCCCGACCACTGTAGTCTGGCAAGACGAACAATGCGTTCACTTCGCGAGTAGACGCTGTCGCCAGGGAAAACCCGACGACGACGTCGCCCGACAAAGCGCACCAGCCTTTGAGATCACCCCGCTCGAGCATCTCCGCAATGCCTTCTTTCGTAATGCCGATCTCCCGAAGCTGCTCCTCGGACATGTGGTTGTCCACGACCGACGTGCGCACGTGGAAAATCGCATCCATATCGTCCTTGCGCATGGCGCGGATGTCCCGAAAGATCGGCGCGTGGCCGATGTAGGACTCGAGGCCCTCGAGCTTGGTCCCGACGGCGACGAACTGCCAGCCCAGTTCGGCGCATGCTGCGCGATCCCAGGGGCCATCACCGTAGTAGCTGACTGACTCGAAGCCACCTCCTATACTGGACAGCGCGAGCTCCATGATGCCCGTGCGCTCGTAGTGTTCGTTCGACGTGACCAGCGGAATGTTTGGAAAAGCGATGCCCGCTGAACGGAGTTTCAACTCGGCGCTTTGCCGCCAACCTCCCGTCGCCATCGCCACAGAGTGATTCGGTGAGGCAATGAGTGCCTGCAGGAGTTCTTTCGCACCGGGGATTTCCCTGAATGGCCCGTGCTCCCTGACGTGTTCCTCGAGCAGAGCGACAAACCTCGAACGAATTCTGTCGAGCGGCTCCTGGATCAGCGGAATGTCGTTGTCTTCGAGGATCTGTCGCAGGATGCCCGTATCGGTTACATACTGGTAATCGTCGAGCGTCGCCCGCAAGTGCACGTCGCCGAGGACCGTATGGACTGCCTCGCGGTAAAGCGCGTCGTCGACTGCTGCTGAATGCAGCAAGGTTCCATCGATATCGAATATTACGGCATGCACTAACCGACTCTCCACGGTGGAAATCTGCGATTCTCACCCGCATGATAAATACAAATACGATTGCCCGCCGGATCGTCCAGGTAAGCCTCGCGCCATAACCATCGCTGGTCGGTCGGCGGCGTATCGAATTCGAGGCCCCTCTCCCGGAGATTCTTCACGGCAGCATCGACATCGTCCACCTCAAAGTATATGACGGTCCCGGCGCGCGCGACCCGCCCTTCGACACTATGAATAGACAACGTCGTCCCGGACGGCATCTCAAAGCGTGCGTATCGTGGCGGACTGTCGACGATTTGCGTCAGCCCGAGCTTCTTGAAGAACTCGACCGAGGCCTCGTAGTCGAGGCAAGGGAGCGTTACCTGGTTCAGGTCTATGTCTTTCTCCTTTTCCTATCCCTGCATACTCCAGAACTGGAACGCCCAATATACCTGATGCGTCAACACCGCCACTGCGAATACGGCATGAAACGAGCGACGTGTAGTTGCCATTGCAATTGCGGAAAACAGGACGTAAGAGAGGATCACCACACGGTAGTGCATGCCAAGGGACAGTAGATGATCGGCACCTTTCAGCCACGTGTCGTAGACGTCGATGATGTACGACGTCCCGATTAGTCCGAAAAGCCATTTTCTTCTGGAGAAGTAGTAGTCCTCATAGCCGGAGTAATCATCGAGATCAGTTGGAAAGAGCAATGCACACGTCAGATAGAGGATGACTGCGTAAATCACCAGGAAGATGTAGTTTTGAAACTGCCAGACCGGCAGATCATTGAGCGCAAACTGCCACCACCACCAGAACGCAAGGTGGAAGAACAAGTAGGTTACCCACACGAGGTGGACCCAGTAAATCCTGTGGCGCCCCGGATGCTGAACGAGATGTGCGACACCTCGCAACAGGTGTGCAATACCGAGGCCGATGATGATCGATGTCAGCACCGATATGTATTCGAATAAATCCATTCCACTGTTCCCAAGAAAAAGGCCCGACTAGCGGGCCTCTCGAAAGTCCTTTGGCGTCTGACTAATGATGCCCCGGCGTCTCCGGCTCCATCGTGCTTTCGCCATAGTACTCGACGCGTGTGTCCTCGATGTAGAGGCCCTCGAGCGACATGAGCCATATGAGCACAAGAATGGCGACGGGTGGCCCGAGGATCGCGACCTTGAGCGCGAGGCGCTCCCAGCCCATGTGCATGAAGATCCAGGTGATACCGCCTGCTTTCAGCATCATGAAGAGCAGGATCAGGAAAGTCCGCACTGCCCCGTCGTCCATGAAGTCCGTCGCATAGGAAAAGCCGCTGAGCACGAACAGCGCGCCCCACATGATCCAGTAGATTTTCAGCGGATGTTGTTGTCCTTCTTCAGCCATTGCGATGACTCCTGTCCCTTACCAGAGGTAGAAGAATGCGAAAATGAATACCCAGACGAGGTCGACGAAATGCCAGTACAGGCCCGTGATCTCGACGATCTCGTAGTTGCCGCCACGCTTCTCATAGAAACCGTTCCTCACGCGGAACGCGATGACCAGCAAGTAGATGACGCCGGCCGACACGTGCATGCCGTGGAAACCTGTGATCATGAAGAAGCTTGATCCGAATTGTGCGGCACCGAACGGGTTCTCCCACGGGCGCACGCCTTCCGAGATCAACTTGGTCCACTCATAGGCCTGCATGCTGACGAACGTTGCGCCAAGCACCGCCGTGGCAACCATGAGCCAGAACGTCTTGTTGCGATCTTTGCGGTAGCCCATGTTCACGGCAAGCGCCATCGTGCCTGACGAGGTAATCAGGACAAACGTCATAATCGCGATGAGCAGTAGCGGTACGTCGTAGCCAAACGCCTGCAGTGCAAATACTTCGGACGGGCTCGGCCAGGGATCCGTCGTTGCGATGCGAACCGACATGTAGCCGACCAGGAAGCAGCTGAAGATGAAGGTGTCCGAGAGCAGGAAGATCCACATCATGGCCTTGCCCCAGGGCACGCCAAAGACCTGCTTGTCTTTCGACCAGTCTTCTACAAGACCTCTTTTTCCGGACGCTTCTTGCGCTCCGCCATCCAGTACCGCTTCAGACATAAGGACCCCTCAGGTCAATGTGTTACGTCGATAACAGCAATCCAAATAAAATCAGCCAGACCAGCAGCAGGAAATGCCAATAGATCGTGCACAGCTCGATGCTGCGCCGGATCGCCCCGACTTCCGCGGTGCCCAGCATGACGCGCGTCGTGGCGCGCGCCCACACATACATACCGCCGAGAATGTGAACGGCGTGTGCGCCGGTCAAAAAGTAGAAAAATGCGTTCGACGGGTTACTCGTGATGAGTTGCCCGTTCGCCTGGAGCTGCTGCCACGCAACCCACTGGCCGACTATAAATCCCGCTGTTAACACACCCGTGACAATCAGGCCCGGCTTCAGACGCGATGTCAGGCCTTTCACAGCGCCATTGCGCGTCCACTGGAACGTGAGACTCGCCAGTATGAGCATGCCCGTATTCGTCCACAGCAGCTGCGGTTCTGTCAGCGGCACCCAGTCGCCGAGTTCCATACGCAGGGCGTACGCGCTGAAGATCAATGCGAAGAATGACGTCACCACTGCAAGCAGCGTCATCAAAGCGATGAGTCGTGTATTGCTGCTGCCGCCGAGGGGGCCATGATGTGCAGTATCACTGACCTCGTCTGCGATCCAGGGTTGGGTGTTAAACGACTGCTTGAGCAGCCACCCCAGCAGGGTGGCCAGCATGATCGCTAATACGATAAGCCCGATTTCCACTAGTGCCCCTCGCCGTGGTCCCTGCCGGCCGGCGCCTTGTCAGCCGGCACGTTCTGCGGAATGAAGTCGTCCTCATAGCCGGGCACGCTGTAGTCATACGCCCAACGATGACACTCAGGCAGGTCGTGCCCCCAGTTACCGTGCTTCGGCGGCGTATCCGGCGTTTGCCACTCGAGCGTCGTCGCATCCCACGGATTCGGGTCCGCTTTGGGTCCCTTTCTGAGCGACCAGAATACGTTGATGAAGAACAATATCTGCGTCAGTGCAACGAACAATGCGGATATGGTGATAGCAGCGTTCAGGTCCTGAGCCGAATCGGGCAGGAACTCCGTATTGCCCATCGCAAAATAGCGTCGCGGCACACCCGCAAAGCCCAGGTAGTGCATTGGCAGGTAGATCGCGTAGGTCCCGAGGAACGTCATCCAGAAGTGCCACTTACCGAGCGTCTCGTTGTACATCTTGCCCGTGATCTTGGGCCACCAGTGATAGATGGCGCCGAACACGACCAGTACGGGCGACACGCCCATTACCATATGGAAGTGAGCCACCACGAAGTAGGTGTCGGAGAGCGGCAGGTCAATCGTCACGTTACCCAGGAACAGGCCCGTCAGACCGCCATGGATAAACGTGAATATGAAGCCGATGGCGAACAACATCGGCACGCGCAGGTGGATATTGCCTTCCCACAACGTGAGTACCCAGTTGTAGACCTTGATCGCCGTTGGCACCGCGATGATCAGCGTGGTCGTCGCGAAGAAGAAACCGAAGTACGGATTCATACCCGAGACGTACATGTGGTGCGCCCACACGACAAAGCTGAGTCCGCCGATCGCGATGATGGCCCAGACCATCATGCGGTAACCGAAGATGTTCTTGCGCGCGTGCGTGGACAACAGGTCGGACACGATGCCGAAGGCCGGCAGCGCCACGATGTACACCTCGGGATGGCCGAAGAACCAGAACAGGTGCTGGAACAGGATCGGGCTGCCGCCCGTGTAACCCGGGTCCGCACCCATTGACGAGATGGCCGGCATGAAGAAGCTCGTCATGAGCGTCTTGTCGAACAGCATCATGATGGCGCTGACAAGCAGTGCCGGGAACGCGAGCAGGCCGAGAATCGTCGCGATGAAGATGCCCCAGACCGACAGTGGCATGCGCATCAGTGTCATGCCCTTGCAGCGCGCCTGCAGAACGGTGGTCACGTAGTTGAGACCGCCCATCGTGAACGCGACGATGAAGACTCCGAGTGACGCGAGCATGAGCAGGATGCCCCAGTCGGTACCGGGCGTCCCCTGCATGATTGCCTGCGGTGGATAGAGGGTCCAGCCGGCGCCGGTCGATCCGCCCGGCACGAAGAAGCTGATCAGCAGGATGATGACCGACAGCAGGTATACCCAGTAGCTGAGCATGTTCAGGTACGGGAATACCATGTCGCGCGCGCCGCACTGCAGCGGAATCAGGTAATTGCCGAAGCCGCCCAGGAACAACGCGGTCAGCAGGTAGATCACCATGATCATCCCGTGCATCGTGATGAACTGGTAATAGTTTTCCGGGTTGATGAACGAGAACTGGTCCGGGAAGCCGAGTTGCAGGCGCATCATTGCCGACAGGCCCAGTGCGATCAGGCCGACAAAGACCGCGGTGATGCCGTACTGCACGGCGATCACCTTGTGGTCCTGACTCCAGATGTATTTCGTTATAAACGTCTGCGGATCGTGATGTTCCTGTTCGTGATCACGATCGGCGATTGCAACGTAAGACATAAACCCGACCCTATAGCGTGTTGATGTAGGCAACGAGGTCTTTCATCGCCTGCTCATCGAAAAGTGATTGACCCATCAGGCTCATCTGGAACCCGTAGTAGTCCTGCGGATGGGCGCCGCGCACCTCATTCCGGAAATTCTGTAACTGGCGCTCGAGGTACCAGTCCGACATTCCCGCAAGCCGTGGCGCGTTGAGTGCCTGTACGCCGCCGCCGTCCTTGCCATGACAGTAGGCGCAAACGCGGTATTCACCGGCGCCAGCCATAACGTCGCCGGCAACTGTCGCCTCGGCCGGGTTATCCGGGAACGTGCGAATGTAAGCGACGACGTTGTCGATCGCCTGTTCATCCGCGAGCATCGCCACCATGCCGATCATCTGTTGACCGAAGGTGTCGTTTGGATCCGTGCCGCGCAGTCCACGTTTGTAATTCATGATCTGGCGCTTGAGGTACCAGGCCGACTGGCCTGCGAGCTTGGGCGCATTCATCGCGACGATGCCCTCGCCCTGCTGCCCATGGCAGGCCGCGCACACACCGTACTGCGCCGCGCCGATGTCCGCGTTGCCCGCAGGTTTTGCGTGCAGCGCGCTGTACGTCGACTGATTGGCGAGCCAGGTGTCGTAGTCGTCCGCGCTGTCAACAATGACCGCGCCGCGCATCGTGTGGTGACCGATGCCGCAAAGTTCTTCGCAGAGAATCTCGAAACGACCTTCGACCGTGGGTGTCAGCCAAAGGAAAGTCTGCATGCCGGGCACCAGGTCCATCTTGACGCGGAACTGGGCCACGGCAAAGTCGTGCAGTACATCTTTAGAGCGCAGCAGGAATTTAACGGGTTTGTCTACGGGGACATGAACTTCGGGGTTATAGACCAGGATATCGTCCTGGCCATTCGGATCGTCCGGATCCATGCCGAACGGATTGTCGTTGGAGATGCGTTCGGCGTCGACCTCGCCAAACTTGCCGTCTTCGCCCGGCATCCGGAACGTCCAGTGCCATTGTTGTCCGACGGCTTCGACGACGTGCGCTTCTTCGGGAACGTCGACGAACTTGGCCCAGACGAACAGGCCGGGCGTCAGCATTGCCGCCACGCCTACCGCGGTCAGCGCTGTCAGCCAGGTTTCGAGTTTCTTGTTCTCGGGCTCGTAAGTCGCGCGGGCATCCTTGCGATACCGGAACTTGATGACGCAGTACGCCATAAACAGGTTCACGGCAACGAAGACGAAGCCGGTGACGTAGAGAGTGATGTCGACCGTGAAGTCCACCATCCCCCAGTTGGAAGCCAACTCGGTGAATGTCCAGGGACTTAAGACGTGAAAAAGGAGCGAGCCAACGACGAGTAGAATCAGAACAACGGCTAACGGCATACGACGTACATCCCCCGGTGCTGGTTATATTTTTCTTCTTACCCCGCTAATCAACATACCGGAAGAGGTACGTATTTTCCACAATAGGCAGCGATTACAATCCTATATCTTTCTTGACTTTTTCCTCGGCCTTCTTCAGGTCCGACTGGAGCCGGTCCAGTTCTTCCTGCAGGGGAGCGGTCAACATTGCCGTCTCTGCCTTGAGATCGATCGGCGGAACGGCAGCAACGACGTTGAAGCCCGGCTGGTCCACCGGTTCCGGCGCGCGCCAGTTCACGATCGCGATAACGGCTATTGCCGCAGCGATACCCGTGATCGTGCTCGCCCACCAGAACAGGGGTGGCCTGGCGAGCGGCACCGGGTGCCGGTCCTCGGTAGCGGGCGTTGCGGCCCGCAGGGATGCCTCGATACGGCGATCGAGCTCATCCGATACTGTTACGTCGATACGCTCCGCATCGTCGCGGAGTTGCTTGGCGAGTTTATCCATAAGCTTCACTTCGGTCGGCAGCGCTGTTCATGTGCGTCTCGAGCACGCGCCGCCCTCTCATCAGGTTTACTTTGGCCCACGATGTGGACCGGTCCAGGGTTTTGGCGATGTCTTTGACCGACATATCCTCGGCATATCGCAGCCACATCGCCGTATACACTTCGTCGTTGAGCAGTTGCCGCGCGCTGAGCCAGAGATTGTCGGTCTCGGAATCCACAATGCACTGCTGCAACGGATCGTTTTCTTCGTCGCGCAGATCACCTATCTCGACGAGGTCGGGCCCACGCAGGCTGGCCGCATTGCGTATCGCGATCCGATAGAGCCAGGTGCTGAAACGCCAGCGCGAATCATAGGAGTGCAGGTACCGGAAAGCCGAGATCAGCGTATCCTGAAGCACATCCTCCGCGTCGGCATAACTCGGGCTGCGCATCAGCAGGAAGCGCAACAGGCGCGCCCTGTAGCTACGAACAAGGTCCGTGAACGCATCCACGGACCCTGCTTTCGCAGCAGCAATCAATTTCAGTTCGTCAGTCACCGAGTGTCCGGACAACGAGTTCCGGGTCGAGAGCGAGTGACAGGCTCAGGCTATTGCCCTTTGCCTCGACCCGCGTGCCTTGCAACACCGCCGCAGTCTCGGCGTCCATTTCGTCATTAAAGGCCATCAGGCTGATCAGGCCACGCGCAACGCTGGCCAGCGACTCAGCCATCTCCGGTTCCGTCGTAATCAGCTTGGCCTCGATCGCGAGCTTGTCCGCCGCCGCCGCCATCAGGAACGCCACCTGTTCGGTGTTACGCAGGATATTCGAGTCCCAGTCAGAACCACCCTCGTCGCCGAGTGCAGCCGAGTTCATGCCGGCTTGAAGCAGGGTCTTTTCGGCAGTCAGTACCAGCAACGCCCCGTTGTGGCTATTTCTGCCCGCAATCTTGCCGTTGCTCTTGAGGAGTGACTGCATCTGCTCTTCACTGCCCGTGATCAGGACCTTGTCCTTGAGCGCCAGGCTGACCCAGGCCTCGTCTTCCAGCGACTCGATATCGATTTCGATGTCGCCGTTCCCGTAGCTCGCGCCCTCGTTACTCTCGTCGCCGGCAAAATAGTAGTACGTCTTGCCTGAGGATTTGAGCGGGCTGAGATCGCCGTCGGCGGCAATGAAAGTCATGATCTTGTCTTTTGTTTCCTGGCTGATATCGCCTTCGAACAGAATAACGGGGCCCGAGTCCGCCGATGAAAACGCGGTCAGGCTATCCAGTTCCTTATCGAGATCGACGCCCGACTCTTCCTTTACTTCCGATAGCGCCTCGTTTTGCAGCCAATCGTACACGCTGCGGCCAGGCCCTGCGGCCCGCATCTGGTCAAGATCGAGATGGAAATACCAGACGGCCGAGTCCGGCACGCCATCCGCATCCGCAACGGCAAGCGCCGGAGTCACCAGCAACAGCCCAACAATTAGAATCTTCAAATAACGCATCGACATACCCTCAAATCAGTTTCCTGTCCTGTTATAGGCGCCGCCGACGGATTTGGTTACATCTCAGGCCGCTTTCTTGCCACTGCTCAGGTAACTGACGCCAAATGTCAGCAGGAGGCCGACAATGAAACCCGGAATCGCCTCGTACAGGCCGTAGTACTGGGTCTTGAAGACGATCAGCCACACCGCGCTCGCGGCGAAACCACCCAGCAGGCCGCACAGCACACCAAGCCACGTAATCCGTTTGTAATAGAGAATACCGATCACGGCGGGCCCGAACGCCGAGCCGAGCAGCCCCCAGGAAGACAGCACAAAATCGAATATCTGCCGTGGCTCCTGGATGCCGATCGCCACCGCGATAAGACCAACGGCAATAGTCAGGATCTTGCCGTATTTCGCCAGGCTCTCCTCGGAGTCATCGCTTTTCATGATCTTCTGGTAGGTATCGCGCACGACCGCCGAGGACGACAGCAGTAACAAGGAATCGACAGTCGACATGATGGCCGAGAGAACGACGACCAGCAGCACACCCGCAATAATGGGTGGAAACAGGTTGTTGGACAGGACGAAGAAAATTCGCTCCGGGTCGTCAAGCCCCGGGAACAGTGCACGGCCAGCCACGCCCACGGTCACCGCGCCGGATGTGAACACCAGGATGACTGCCAGGGACATGATGCGTGCCTTTCGTATCTCGCCATCATCCCGGGCCGACATAAATCTCACGAGCAGCTGCGGGACGCCCATGAATGGCAGGCCGATTGCGATGAAACTGGCAACACCTATCCAGGCGGGCTTGCCGGCGAACGCGAACACATCGAGCAGCGCCGGGTCCTGCTGCTGCAGCGAGAGCTTTACTTCTCCCAACCCGCCGGACGCGATGATCGCCGCCGCAGGCAGGGCGATCAGGCCAAGCAACATCAGGACGCCCTGTACGACGTCGGTGTACGACACG
>Ga0224508_10004028_pt1 | contig 12074 bp, 12 predicted proteins | sample SF_Jan12_sed_USG_4_FD_170157 | JGI IMG/M metagenome (GOLD analysis project Ga0224508, IMG submission 170157) | Sediment microbial communities from San Francisco Bay, California, United States - SF_Jan12_sed_USGS_21 | ecosystem: Environmental > Aquatic > Marine > Sediment | place: USA...
AAGATCCTCCGCGACCGAATCGCCACGAACGAAAAACGTGACAAGCTGCAGGATCCGGGGCCCGTTTCCGTTCAGGGCCGCATATTCGTTGCCTCGCTGAGCAAGCGCTATTCGACCTACGGTCCTACGCCGACCCATCGGATGAGCATCGAGATCGCCGAGGAGTTGTTCACCGAGGTCCATCGCGATTTTGATGCCGTCTTTTCGGACCTTAAGGCGCTGCGCGCGGCGATGGACAAGGCCGGCGTGCCCTGGACACCGGGCCGAGGCGTCCCAAGGTAGGATCGGTTGCGACGCCGTGGGTCGCAGCCGGGTGGAGCCTGCTTCGTCGCCGGCGCCGCGTTTGCTCTGCTGCAGGCTGGGCCCGGCTTTACGCAGGAAAGCGAAGCGATCGGGTTCGCCGGTGCTACGACGATAGAAACCGTGCAGGTCACCGCGACCAGGCGGCGCGAGCGGGTGTTCGACGTGCCGACGGCGGTTACCGTCATCGGCGAGGACGCGCTGCTCGATGCCACACCGCAAGTACTACCGGAAATGTTCCGCGGTGAGGTCGGGACGTTTTTTCAACAGACTACGCCCGGCCAGGGGACGCCGATCATCCGTGGGCTCAAAGGATCGCAGATACTGCATCTCGTCGACGGCATGCGGCTGAACAATGCCTTCTTCCGCAACGCGCCTACCCAGTATGTTGCGCTGGTCGATGCGCTGAACGTCGAGCGTATGGAAGTCGTGCGCGGACCGGCGGCGACGCTCTATGGTGGAGACGCCATGGGCGGCGTGGTGCATATCCTTACCCCCGAGCCGGTCTTCGACAGCAAAGACTGGCGCACCAGAGCGCGGGCCCATGCCGCCGTTGCGAGCGCCGAGCGCTCGGAAGTGCTGCGGGGACGGGTCGAGACCGGCCGGCAAGGTTTGGGTCTCAGTGCGGGATATACCTTTCAAAGCTACGATGATCGGCGCATCGGGGGCGGCGATCGCATCGGGCCGGCGGACTATGTATCACGGGCCGCCGACCTCAAGCTGATTGCGGGGATCGGCAAAGACTCGGATCTGATGTTGGGCGTTCAGTATCTGCGCCAACCGAGCACGCCACGTGTCGACGAGCTCTTACCGGGCTTCGGTCAGGATACTCCGGCTGCGGAAGAGTTCTTTTTCGAGCCAAACGAACGGCTCTTTTACCATGGCCGCTACGCCTGGCGGCCCGGCGGGCGCGTGTTGGATGAGCTGACCATCCACGTGGGACGACAGACCGTCGTCGACGATCGGCGCATTCGCGAGTTTGGCGATGCAGAGCGCACGATTGAGGAGAACGAGAGCGAACTGACCGGCGTTACGCTGCAGCTCGATTCCACCATCGGCTCGAACGCGAATCTCGTATATGGAGTCGAGTTCTACGACGATCAGGTGAGCAGCAGCCGCGAGCGCCAGGACATCGCGACCGGTATGGTCGAAGTGACGGCCGGCCGTTTCCCCGACGGTGCGAGCATCGAGAGTCTTGCGGTATACCTGGACGGCGATATCAACCTGAGCCCTGCGTGGAGCATCGATGCGGGCCTGCGCTTCAGCGACTACGACATCGCGTTGCCAGAATCCGCGGGCAATGCCGCGGTTGCTCTCGAACCGGACGATCTCACCGGCCACGTGAGTGTGAAGTATGTGCTCTCCCCGCAGGTGCATCTGGGGCTCAATCTGGGCCGTGGTTTTCGCCCGCCCAACATCTTCGACCTCGGGACCTTAGGCCCGCGGCCGGGAAACCGGTTCAACATCGCCAACTCGGATCTCGAGCCCGAGTCGGTGACCACGCTCGACGTTGGTGCAAAGCTCGCGAGCCGTCGCTGGCAGGCCGAGGCATTCGTGTTTCGCTCGGACTACGACGATCAGATCGCTTCGGTGCCTACGGGAGAGGTCACCGCGGATGGCAGAGTCGTCGTACGAAGCGAGAACATCAGTGAGGCAAAGCTCTACGGGCTCGAGGCGGGAGTCCGATACCTCTCTCAAGGACCCGTCGAATACTATGGCGTCGTGAACTGGGTACGGGGTGAGGAACGCTTGGCCGGTGGAAGCGCCCAGCCGGGAGATCGCATTCCACCGCTGAACGGCAAGGTGGGCGCGCTCTACCGGGCTGCCGAGAATTTTGAGCTGGAACCCTATGCGCTATATGCCGGCGAGCAGGACCGCCTCAGTCAACGGGACGCCGGGGACCCGCGCATCGATCCGGACGGCACTCCGGGCTGGGTGACACTCAATCTGCGGATGTCGTGGCAGCTCTCGGACAAGCTGAGACTCGGCCTGCTGCTCGAGAACCTGACCGACAAGAGATTCCGCGAGCACGGCTCGGGCCTGGATGCACGCGGATTCAATGCTGTCTTGAGTGTGACGGCCGGACTCTGAGATCGCCGCGTCAGCCTTCGGCTTCCTCGCGATGACGGAATTGCCTCATCCCTCTCCTTCGGTCTTTGCGGACACGTAGCGACCCGTCATTGCGAGGAGCGTAGCAACCCGTCATTGCGAGGAGCGTAGCGACGAAGCAATCTCTTCAAGGCCAGTTGGCGCTCAAGGAGGTCTTCGGCGTCAGGGGTTCCATGAGCTTCATCATGAAAAGCGCGAAGCGCCCGCCGAAAGTCGGCTTGCCCGTCTCGAGGATCGCCTTGAGGTTATCAACAATAAACTGGCCGCCCTGGGTCATGTACTTCTCGGTCTTGGTGCCGGCAGGCACATCTTCATTGATTAGTGTGAACTCTACGCCATCCTGGGTTTCACGCAGGACATATGTGACCTTGCACGGAGGATCGTCCAGTGAGGTGAACTTGAAAGTGTGGGAGTAGCGGTGCGGCGGGTCGAATTCCAGGACGTCGCCGACCACAGCCGTGTACTTGCCGTTCCCCGAGCGCATCCGCAAGGGCGCGCCGGGCGCGAGGCCGGGCGTATCGCAGCGGGAGTTGAAGAAGAAAGGCCGGACGCGTGTCGTGTTGGTGAGCTCGGCCCAGACCTTATCGATGGGGGCACGGATGTGAACCTTGAATACATTCTTACCCATGTGGAAGTCTCCTCTTGATCAAGCCGCCTCGTAGGCCTTTTTCAGCCAGGCTTTGAGTTCTTTGTCGACGTCGCTTTTCTTCGTGAGCCGAACCCGGTGACTTACCATCGAGCCCGGGAACTTCTCCAAGCGATCTGTACAGGCCTCATCCTTGATGTTGATGCCCACATCCACGCGGGACTTGGTTGCGGCCTGAATCAGCGCGAACTGCTGACTCCGTCTCAGGCTGACGCAGGTTTTCTTCGGTGAGACCTCTACGTCGTTGCCGAGCCGTTTCGCGGCCGCGACCACGGCCTCGTAGATGGGCCGCAGATCGGCTTTGGCGCCCGAGTATTGGGCAACCACGAGATCGCGTTGTGTCGCATCGCCCGAGAGCGCTTTCTGTGCGATGAGATTGGCGTAACCATGCGTAATCCCGTGATCCGCCTTGAGGTGTTTGACCAGCTCGCCGTGTTTCGCGAGTTTGCTCGCCTTACACACCGTGAGCCACTGCGAGAGCGACTTGCCGGTCTTCTCGGGCAGATTCATGACCATGGACTCCGCCATTTCCTCTGGTGATTTCGTCATTTTTGTTCCTCTTGCCTCCTCACGAGGCCTCTAGTTTGTATTTGAAGGCAGTGAGACTCTGGCCCCACAAACTGCTGAACTCGTCAGTCCAACGGTCGTAGATCATCTGGATGGGAACCGTATTAAAGAAGAGCTCCCGTGTGCGACCGTGCTTGTCGGACAGGATCAGCTCGGCTTCCTCCAGGACGCGCAGGTGTTTCATCACTGCGATACGGCTCATGTCGAAATGTTCGCAGACCGCGTTCACGCTGCATCCGGGATTGTTCTTCACGATGTCCAGGATCTTTCGCCGGCTCGCGCTGGCGAGTGCCTGAAACACACCATCCATCGAAGTTTGCATATGTAACTAATAGGTTACATATTGCTTCGATCCATGTCAACCATCCTGTGATGGAATCGCCCCTGGGGTGGCGCTTAACTAAAGTAGAGCAGGGCACTCATCGAGCGGATAAGATCCCAGGCTACGGGAGGAGGGCGACGCACGGCTTGAGAGATTGCTTCGCTTACGCTCGCAACGACACCACAGTTAGCAGGAGGAGACCATGGCAGATTACAAAGTCACTTACGGCGGGGCCGGAGGGAAATCCTACAAGTTGGCCGTCGCCGATGACTACGTGGTCGTGCGCACGCGCAAGCGCGCGCCTCTGGAGCGCACGGTGCTGTCTGCGCGAGCGCGGCAGCAGGTCAGCGGCCTCGATTGCGTGGCGCGCTACGAGGAGGCCGGTGTCGAGGTATATCGCTGTCCGGGTCGAGGGAAGCAGGCGCGCGATGCGCGCAACCGGGTGCGCTCCGCGTTGAAGCGGGAGGCGCAGGTCGAGTTTGCCGGTAGAGTGCTGTGCGATCGCGCGAGTCACGAGCCCGTCGTGTACACCGAGAATTTCTTCATCAAGTTCGTGGATGACATACGAGCTTCGACCTGCCGCACTATCCTGCGCAAGCTCGGCCTCAAGTCCAAGCGTGAGCTCAGCTATGCAAAGAATGCCTACTTTGCCGCCGCACAGGAGGGCACCGGCCTGAAGATCTTTAGTGTGGCGAACCGGGCCCTGCGCGAGAAAAACGTCGAACTGTGCCACCCGGAACTCATTCGGACTGCCCCGCGCCGCGAGGCCTTTTCGGAACAGTGGCATCTGAAGCGCACGACGATCGACGGCAACCTGATCGATCAGCATGCGAACGCGGAAGCAGCGTGGGATCTGACTAGGGGTGAAGGCATTACCATCGCCGTAATCGATGACGGTTTCGACCTGCAGCACGAGGAATTCTCGGGCTCTCTCAAGATCACGGCCCCGCGTGATGTCACCCGGGGCACGGACGACCCGACGCCGGGCAACTTTGATCACCACGGTACGGCTGTGGCGGGAGTCGCCTGCGCCAACGGCGTGCACAACGCCTCGGGCGTTGCGCCTGGCGCCCGCCTGATGCCCATCCGTCTCGCCTCTGCATTGGGGTCGCAGAACGAAGCGGATGCCTTCGTTTGGGCGGCTGACAACGGGGCGGACATCATCTCGTGCAGCTGGGGTCCGGCAGACGGAGAATGGTGGAATCCAAGCGATCCTGCGCACAATCAGGTGGTTGCTCTCCCCGATTCCACGCGCCTCGCGCTGGATCACGCCGTCGAGCAGGGGCGCTCGGGCAAAGGGTGCGTGATTACCTGGGCCGCGGGCAACGGCAACGAGCCGGTGGGCAACGATGGCTACGCGAGCTACCAGCGAGTGATCGCGGTGGGTGCTTGTAATGATCAGGGGACGCGCAGCGCCTACAGCGACACCGGTGATGCCCTGTGGTGCTGTTTCCCATCGAGCAACGGCTTCGCCTCCCTGACGCCAGGCATCTGGACCACCGACCGGTCCGGGTCCCTGGGCTACAATCCGGATGACTACACCGACGATTTCGGGGGCACGTCGAGCGCCTGCCCCGGCGCGGCAGGCGTGGCGGCGCTGATACTGGCGCGCAACACGGACCTGCGTTGGGACGAGGTGAAGGACATCCTCCGCCGTAGCTGCGATCGCATTGATGTTTCCGGCGGCAGTTATGATGCTGATGGCCACAGCCAACAGTACGGCTACGGGCGTGTCAATGCTCGCCGCGCAGTAGACCTGGCCTTGCCTGCCCAGCCGGTCTACACCGCTGTGCACACGGCGATCCAGGACGTGCCGATCCAGGACCTCAAAGTATCCAACCTCGCGATTGCTGTGGGAGATACGAAGCCGATCCAGCAGATCGTGGTCCGCGTCGATATCGAACATACCTATGTGGGCGACCTGATCGTGCGATTGGCTCCCCCGACGGGCATCGGCTTAGGCTCCGTTGTGCTGCACGACCGGGAAGGTGGCGGGAGCGACAATCTCAAGCGGCAATACGATGTAGTCAGCACGCCGGCACTGTCGGACTTCATTGGTATCTCGGCCGCGGGCAAGTGGACGCTGAAGGTCTCAGACCGCGCCGAGCGTGACGTCGGCGCGATCAGGCAGTTCAGTCTGGAGCTCGTGGTCTAAGGATCGATCTCGTGGGTGAAGATCATTGTGAATTATTTGTTGCTTTTCCTTGATTTGAGCGGCGATTGCACGCATAGTACGAATCCGCAGCGCCCCAGGTGCTGTTTTTTGGCCGGCTGCAAACGGCCTACGTTCGGCAGTCAGGCAAAGTGGCGTTTGGTTGCACGTTATTCTGGTAGTTTCAGTAGTTCCCTTCCGGTTACCTCCTGTAAGTTGCCTCACATGATTAGCAATTGATCGCGAAGTTATTGATATTTTTGAGGTAGTTTTACATGCAGACAGGTACTGTTAAGTGGTTCAACGAGTCTAAGGGTTATGGTTTTATTGCTCCTGCCGATGGCGGAGAAGATGTATTCGTGCATCATTCTGCGATCTCGGGTGAGGGCTTCAAGACGCTCCTCGAGGGCCAAACAGTGAGCTTCGAAGTCGAGCGCGGTCCTAAAGGACTGCAGGCCGCCCAGGTCTCGACCCAAAGCTAGTCTTTTTTTGAATGCTAGAATATGTGCCCCGCAGGATTCTGCGGGGCGCTCTCGCGTTTGCGCGTCCAGCGCAAGGACTTACAAGGGGACTGAGGGATGAAGAAAATGTTCGTAGGCAATCTGCCTGGCGAGGCCACCGAGGAAACCGTGCGAGACCTTTTTGCAGAATACGGCACCGTTCGATCCATACGGTTGGCCACGGACGTCTTCACAGGTAAATGCAAGGGCTTCGGCTTCGTGGAAATGGAAGGGCATGAGGCCAAGGCGGCGGTCGCGGGTCTCAACGGCAGGGGTATGGCCGACAAGGACAAGCCTTTGCGCGTCGGCTTCGAGAACCCGCGCAAGGGTCAGCGGGGCCGCAAGGGGCGCCGCTAGTCCCCATCCTGAAAGACCGCATTAGCCACCTTCGCAAACGTCGCCGGCCATCGCCTGGCCACGCCAAGATTCCAGCGGTCCGATAGATCCGCAGCGGACGTGGATCTACCTTTACTCACGATCTGTCCAGCAGTTCCAGCGCGGCGAGCGTCATCGCTCTCACGCCGGTCTTTATTGAAGGCTCCGGGGCGATTTTGAACAACGGCGAGTGGTGAGCCGCCACGGGCGGGCCACCGGCCAGCTCCGCGTCGATGTCCGCTTGAGGGGTGCCGCCCACCTGAAAGTAGAGACCGGGGATGGGCGGGTCGACCCGGGTGAAATAGGGAAAGTCTTCTGCCCCCATGCCTCGCTGTTCGAATGCCACGAACATATCTTCGCCCATGTTTTCGCTGAGCGTCTTGTACACGCGTGCTGCAAGTCGAGGGTCGTTGTAGGTCGTGGGAGTAGACTCCACAGAGAGGTCTACGGTAGGCAGCTTGTCCTCGGGCAGTCCCGCGGCCCGCCCCACGTTCTCGGCGATCCGTTTAATGCCCGCGAGCAGCGCCTCGCGCGTCGCCTCGCTGTTCGCGCGGACTGTGAGCTGCAGGTCGGCGCGATCCGAGATGATGTTGTGTTTGAAGCCGGAGTGGAACGCGCCGACTGTCACCACGCCGGGCTCCAGAGGAGAAATCTCCCGCGCCACCAGCGTCTGAAGCGCAACCACTATTTGCGATGCAATAACGATGGGGTCCTTGCCCTTGTGGGGCGAGGCGCCGTGGCTGCCTACACCGTGTACCGTGATGTCGACGCTATCCGAGCTCGAATACATGAGTCCGGGCCTGAACGTGATCTTCCCCGCCGGCCAGGAGGAAGCCACGTGCAGCGCCAACGCGTAGTCGGGTCGGCCGAATCTTTCGTAAAGGCCGTCTTCGACCATGGCCTTGGCCCCGCCAATGCGCTCCTCGGCCGGCTGGCCGATCAGCATCACGGTGCCGCGCCACTCATTGCGCGCCGCGTTGAGGCGTCGCGCGGTGCCGACCAAGGTTGCCATATGCATGTCGTGGCCGCAGGCATGCATCACCGGGACTTCCTGTCCGGCCAGGTTCACCTGGCGGGCGACCGAGGCGTAAGCGAGGCCCGATTTCTCCTCCACGGGCAAGCCATCCATGTCCGCCCGGATCATGACCACCGGACCTTCGCCGTTCCTCATTATCGCAACGACTCCGGTGCCGCCGACGCCCGTCGTGACCTCGAAGTCCTGCTGCCGGAGCTCCTCCGCCAGTCGTGCGGCGGTGTTGCTCTCCAGGAACGACAGTTCCGGGTTGCGGTGAAAGTATTCGAACAACGCGTCGAGGTAGCCGTAGTCCTCGGCGATCGCGCGGGTGAGGGTCTCGTCGGACTGGGCTGCCGGCACCAGGAGCAGGCAGGCCAGCGCTGCGGTCCAGGGTCTCATTGTTAATGGCCTCAATGGGGTACAGCGAGGGTTAGTGTGCCGCCCCATCGGTCACTTTGCAAAGGCGCCGGGGCTGCCTGGCGGCCCCCGCTGATGGGCTTTTCAGGCAAAGGACTCTCCCCAGCGAATCCAGCCCGGGCCGGCGGGCGAATACTAGCCCAGACGCAGGGCTTGCGACCGCCAAAATGGGGTCGCCGAGTGAATTGACGAGGATTGAATATGGGTAATGCGGCTGAGAAAGTGATCGGGTGGACTGAGCAGGGTTTGGTGCCCGACTCGGTGATTCGCCACGGCATCCGCAGGCTGGTACGGCAGCGGCTTAGGGAGATAGACGCTGACGATTGCGAGACCGCCGGCCTCAGCGCCGAAGAGTTTGTTCGCCGGATGGATCAGGCGCCGATTGCGATCTCGCCCGAGCGGGCGAACGACCAGCACTACGAGGTGCCGGCGAAGTTCTTCCGTCATGTGTTAGGGGCTCATCGCAAGTACAGCTGCTGCTACTGGGGCAACGGCATTACCTCGCTCGATGCCGCTGAGGCTGCGGCGCTCGAGATCACCTGCGAGCGCGCGGGGATCGAGGACGGCATGAGTGTACTCGAGCTCGGATGCGGTTGGGGCTCGCTGACCCTGTGGATGGCGGAGCACTTTCCGAGCAGCGAAATAGTTGCGGTCTCGAATTCCTCCAGCCAGCGAGCACATATCGAGGCAGAGGCCCGGCGCCGGAGCCTGTCCAACGTTCGCGTGATCACCGCCGACATGAACGATTTCGAGCCGGACTCCAGGTTCGATCGTGTGGTCTCAATCGAGATGTTCGAGCACATGCGTAACTACCGGCGCATGTTTGCCCGGGTTGCGCGTTGGCTCAAGGAAGACGGCCGTTTTTTCATGCATATCTTCTGCCACCGGTCGACGCCCTATGCATTCGTCGACGGTGGGCCTGGCGACTGGATGAGCCGTCACTTCTTCACCGGCGGGATGATGCCGAGCGATGAGCTCCCGCTGCGGTTCCAGGACGACCTGCAGCTCCTGACCCGCTGGCGTTGGGACGGTACCCACTATGCGAGGACGGCGGATGCATGGCTGAGCTTGACCGATGAGCGAGCAGACGAGCTGCGGCCGATCCTGGCTAAGACCTACGGGGCGCCCGCTGTCGGGCAATGGCTGATGCGCTGGCGGATCTTCTTCATGGCCTGCAGCGAATTATTCGGCTATCGGGAGGGTCAGGAATGGTGGGTGAGCCACTACCTGTTCGAGCGCCGGCCGTGAGCAAGCAGCTGCTGCTAATCAACTTCCTGGCGTTCCAGGTGGGCTGGTTCGCCTGCGTGATGGGCGCGGCGAACGGCATGCCGTCGCTCGGCCCCATCGTCGTACTTGGAGTGATTGCGCTCCATCTCTCGTTCGCCATCGAGTCCAAGCCCGAGATCCGCTTGATGATCTGTGCAGCGCTCATTGGCGTCGTCTACGACAGTTTGCTGGTCTATGCCGGCCTGGTGAGTTATTCCAACGGGACCCTCATTGCTGGAACCGCACCCTACTGGATCGTCACGCTGTGGGTTTTGTTTGCTACCACCCTCAACGTCAGCCTTCGCTGGCTCCGCGGGAACATGCTGCTAGCCGGCGTGTTGGGCGCGATTGCCGGGCCCTTGAGTTATCTGGCGGGGAGCAAGCTGGGTGCGGTGGAGTTCGCTCAGCCGGCTTACGCAGTTGTTGCCCTCGCCGCGGGATGGGCCATGTTCATGCCGATGTTGATCCAGCTGGCCGATCGCTTCGACGGTTTTCAGCTGCCGGCACGGCAGCCCGCCTAGAGAGCCGACTCCGATGGTCGACCTACATGCATATCTCTACAGCTTGTCGGCAATTCTCGCCGCGGCGGTGATCACCTGGCTTGTGAGTCTCCTAAAGCGCGACGTCAGCATTGTCGATAGCCTGTGGGGGCCAATGTTTTTGATCAGTGCGCTTACCTACTTGCTGAGCGCGTCTTCGATTGGGCAAAGAAGTTTGCTGGTGATAACCCTTGTCGCGATCTGGTCGCTGCGTTTGTCTATTTACATTACCCGCAGGAACTGGGGTGAAGTTGAAGACCGCCGTTATCAGAAGATCCGGGCGAACAATTCACCGAATTTCGCTTTCAAGAGTCTTTATATCGTCTTCATTCTCCAGGGCCTCCTCGCGTGGGTGATCTCTTTGCCACTGCTGGCGGCGATCAGCGGTGCAACGGAGGTCGGTGTATTCGACTTGCTTGGGATCGGTCTGTGGCTGATCGGGTTTGCCTTTGAGACAGTCGGTGACTCTCAGCTGTCACGTTTCAAGGCGCAGCCTGAGAACGCCGGCCGAGTGATGGATGAGGGGTTGTGGCGATACACGCGTCATCCAAACTACTTCGGGGAGTTCTGCATCTGGTGGGGCTTCTATCTTATCGCGCTGAATGCGGGGGGCTGGTGGTCCATCGTCTCGCCGCTGCTCATGACTTTTTTGTTGTTGAAGGTCTCCGGTGTTTCGATGCTGGAGAAAGACATCGGCGAACGCCGGCCGCAGTATCGCGACTACATCAGGCGCACGAACGCGTTCTTCCCAGGTCCGAGCGGTTAACCGCTGAATTCGAGTGCTATACACCATGCGAAGGATACTTCTAGTAATGCTCATGTCAGGTTCTACGATCTTTGCCGGATGCGCCGGCAACATGCCCTCGCTCGAGCCGGTCGAGTCTGTAGACCTGGAGCGCTTCATGGGCGATTGGTATGTGATCGCCAGCATCCCGACGGCGATCGAGAAGAAGGCCTACAACGCAGTCGAGTCCTACGAACTCAATGAAGACGGCGCCATCTCTACGACTTTCACTTTTCGTAAAGGCGGCTTCGATGGACCGCAGAAGACCTACACGCCGACCGGCTTCGTCAAAGATGAATCCAACGCGGTGTGGGCGATGCAGTTTGTGTGGCCGATAAAAGCCGACTACCGAATCATCTACTTGAATGACGACTATTCGCAGACCGTGATCGGTCGAAACAAGCGCGACTTCGTGTGGATCATGGCGCGTACCCCGGTGATACCGGAGGCAGACTACCAGCGCCTCGTAGGGCTCGTGGATTCGGTCGGCTACGATGTTGCCGCGCTTAAGGAGGTGCCGCAGCTATGGTAGCGGCAATACGCGGCCGGGGTTTCTGGCGGGCGCTCAAGAGTTGGATCGACAGCGATACTCACCTGGATGCCAAGCACTCCGCCCCAGAAACTATAGACTGGCTGAGGATACTGCCGTTTATAGGCATGCATCTGGCCTGTTTCGCAGTCGTTTGGGTGGGATGGAGTCCTGTCGCAGTCGGCGTCGCGGCCGCGCTGTATGTGATACGGCTGCTGGCGATTACAGGCTTTTATCACCGCTACTTCTCTCATAGAACGTTTCAAACCTCCCGTCTTGTTCAGTTTCTCTTCGCGCTCCTCGGCGCTTCGGCTGTGCAGCGGGGGCCGCTGTGGTGGGCATCTCACCATCGGCATCATCACGCCAACTCAGACCAGGCACCCGACGCGCACTCGCCTCATCAGCACGGTTTTCTCTGGAGTCACACCGGATGGTTCCTGTCGCGCGCCAACTTTCATACCCGCGCCCAGCTCGTTGGCGACCTGGCCAAGTATCCCGAGCTCCGATTTCTCGATCGATTCGATTCGCTGGTCCCCTTTGTCCTGGCAGTCCT
>Ga0224508_10004029_pt1 | contig 12070 bp, 20 predicted proteins | sample SF_Jan12_sed_USG_4_FD_170157 | JGI IMG/M metagenome (GOLD analysis project Ga0224508, IMG submission 170157) | Sediment microbial communities from San Francisco Bay, California, United States - SF_Jan12_sed_USGS_21 | ecosystem: Environmental > Aquatic > Marine > Sediment | place: USA...
CATTAGCACTCGAGCAACCGACGAAGACGGGCGATCTCGGCGGACCCGGTGCGGCAACACCCCCCGACCGCGGCAGCGCCGAGACGAATCCACTCCGGTGCCATTTCGACCCAGTCCGGTCGAGGCGTGTCTATCGTCCAGGCCTTCCGGCCGGCATCGTAAACCTCCCCGGAGTTGGGATAGACGAAAACCTCCTTTTCGGTGTTGTCGCGAACGATACGGATCAACGCCGCGATCCGCTCGGGCGACGTGCAGTTGACGCCGACCGCCACAACGTTGGATCGGGAGTCGCAGATCCCCACGGCGTCGGCCAGACGTGTTCCATCGCGCAGGTGCGCATCATCGCCACAGGTGAAACTGATCCAGGCCAAGACGTCCGGCGTCTCGTCGCACAGGCGCAACAGAGCTCGCGTCTCCGGAAACGACGGAATCGTCTCGCAAGCCAACAAGTCGGCCCCGGCCGCGGCGAGGATGCCCCAGCGCCGCCGGTGGAAGTCGTAGAGTTCTTCCTCTCCAAGCGAGTAGTCGCCGGTGTATTCCGATCCGTCGGCCAGAAACGCACCATACGGTCCGACACTCGCCGCGACGAGCGGACGTCGACGCCGCAATCGATTCGCGGGTTCATCCCAGAACGCATCGCGCGCCTCGCATGCCAACCGAACCGAGCGTTTCAGAATCTCGATCCCCTCGGCTTCGACGATGCCGCGCTTTGCGAACGCCTGCAGAGTTGCTTGGTAACTCGACGTTGAGATGCAGTCGGCGCCCGCCGCGAGAAACTCCAGGTGAACTTGCCGGATCGATTCGGGGTCTTCCAGCAGAATCCTGGCCGACCACAACGTGTCATCCAGGGTACAACCCCGCGCTTCGAGACTGCTCGCGAGTCCCCCGTCGAGCAGCATGAACCCGCGGTCGTTGAGGAACGGATCGAGAGGGTTGGCGCCGGATTCTTGCATCGAGTCAGAGCGTGGTCTTGGATTCGACGCGTCGACGGAACGGTAACCGCAGTTGATGCAGAGCATCGTCCTCGCGTCCTTCGTCGAGGGCGTTCAGACCGTAACGGATACGTTCCACATCGTCATACACCAGCGTACCGAATGCCCGATCCCAGACGGAAAAGATGTTTCCGTAGTTACTGTCGGTCCACGGCAACTCGAAGTGGTGGTGAAACTTGTGCATGTTCGGTGTCACGAACACGAACGCGAGTGTCCGGTCCAGGCTGCGCGGCATGTCGATGTTGGCGTGCGTTGCGTAGGTGAAGAACACCGTCAGAAAGCGATAGAACATGTAGAACGCGAGCGGGACGCCCACGATCATGACCGTTGAAAGCGCGAACACTTCCCGGACCAGGTAGTCTCCGGGGTGCAGCCGGGTCCCGGTAGTCGCATCGACCATGCGGTCGTTGTGGTGGATGACGTGAAACCTCCACAACCAGCCGGTCTTGTGCAGCAGAAAGTGCGCGAGGTACTGGGCCACGAGATCCAGGAGCAACAAAGCGACCAGAAGTTCGACCCACAGCGGCCAGTCGACGAGGTAAAGCAGCCCGATCTCGTGACGCTCGACCCAATGGAACAGGGCGACCGTCGCGGTACCGATAACCGCGCCGAACGCCGCAAGGGTGATCAAGAGTGTAAGGTTGGCCCGCGCGTGGGCTGCCCTTGGGCCGTCGAATCGAAACAACGGGCGGTTGATCTCGGCGAGCCATCCCGCACTCAGGCACACGCCGACCCACACCAGACGATGCCACGTGGGCATTTGCTCGAAGAAGCTGAGAAAACTCTCCATCTCGCTCCGAGCCGCCGCGAGCTAGCGTCGACCGCCCAAGAGTCCCAGGCTGTAGGCCCAGTAGAGCAACGTGAGCAGCGACGTGATAAACGCGGCGACGTACGTCATCGCTGCGGCGTTGAGCACCTTGCGCGCGCCGCTCAATTCCTCGCTGGTCACCATGCCGCCGCTCTCGAGCGCGACGAGAGCCCGTTTGCTGGCGTCGAACTCCACCGGAAGCGTAACAAGGGTGAACACCGTCGTCGTCGCGAAGAGCAGCACACCGATGAGCGACGCGGTCTGGCCGAGGGCAGTCGCCGCCCCGCCGAGCACCGCCGCGAGGATCAACACGATCATCGAGAGTCCGCCCCCGAAATTGGTCACCGGAACCCATGCCGAGCGAAAACCCAGTGGTGCGTAGCCATGAGCGTGCTGGATGGCGTGACCGACCTCGTGGGCCGCTACACCGAAGGCGGCCATGCTGTTGCTGCCGTAGACCGGTTCGCTGAGACGCAGTTTTTTACTCCGCGGGTCGTAGTGGTCGGACAGCCTGCCACGCACCGGCTCGATGGTCACGTCCGTTATGCCGTTCTTGTCCAGGATCGCCTGGGCGACCTGGGCCCCGGTCATCTGCGATCGGGTGCTCAGCTTGGAATACTTTTTGAACGCGCTCTTGACGCGCCATTGCGCCCATAGGCTCAGCGCCATCCCGACGCCGATCACAACCAGATATAAAGGACTGAACATATTTACCTCATGGAACGGTGGGCGACCCCACCCGTCATCGACCCTTTTTAGGATCGCACGGATTCGTTGTCAAGGCCCGTTGCCTCGCCATTCTACTTTCGTTTCCGTTCTTCCTCGCGCCGCAACCTGGGTAACAAGACGAACAGGAAGAAAGCAGCGATCAAAGGCACCGCGACGAGGATTGCGATCAGCGAAGCGGGCATCACGTCAACTACAGAACACTGTCGGGTTTACGCGATGCTTAGATTTCTTCGGCTCGCCCGTAATCGAACGAAAGCAAGTGGCAACCGCCAGAAGGCCGGTCGCGATAAGGAAACAACCGAGTGCGCCAAGGGCCACGTAGCCGCCGTAGGCTCGTTCGCTTCCGGTTCCGGGAAAAACGCTCAGATCGGCAAGTTCAACCATGGCGACCAACGGGACCAACAGTCCGGCAGCCAAGAGCGGTGTCGCCACGGTCAGAACCATACGGAATCGTGGTGGACCCCACTGTCTCAGCGCGACCAACACTACCGGCAAGAAAAAGACCAGGGGCACCAACCAGTTGATGTCTTCCCAGAAGTATTCGTAGCTTAGGACGCGATCGGAATTCTGGTCCGGAAGAAGCTGCCCCAACCACCCGGCGGGCCTACCATCGTCATCGAGGTAGGTGGCGTGTGTGCTCAGCGGAAAGGCGAACGACACCGCCAGAACCAAGGCGCTGAGGAAACAAACACTCACGAGCACCGTCTCGTTTTTGGCGCTCATTTCGCACCTCCCCTACCAGCCTACACCAAGGCGTTTCGAATCTCGATCACGACCTCTTCCGTAGCTTCCAGGATTGCGGTTCCGACGTACACGGTATAGGAATGGGTTGGGGCGAGGAAAACCAAGAGCTGCTGACCCGATTTCCAGTGGCGGGTCTCATCGCTCGGATACCAGTAGTGAAGCCGGAACTCGGCCGGCGTCGCGCCCTTCGCTGCTTCCAGGTGATTCCAACTCCCCGCGAGAAGTTCATCGGCGCGCACCTCGACCCAGCAGTACGTCGTACCGGCGCCGTTGACCTCGGTTGTCGGAGCACTACAATCGGGCTCCTCCGTGGGATGCACAAGGGCGATCGCGAAGTTCGAGGGCCACGTCGACTGCACGTATTCAATGTGCGCTTCAACGCCGGCGGTGGGACCAAGTGAAACGAGTCCCTGACCTGTGAAGCCGCTCAAGTCCCGTTCGCCACCCGAACGCGAGCAGCCGACGAGTAAGATGGCCGCGGCGTAGAGACCAAGCGCGACGTAGCACCGGTTCCGTTTCCCGCGGATCAACGACCCTTGATCCGCGGACACGAGAACACCCTCGGCTTGATCGCGATCTCGACCCGTTCCGTACCGTCCACGGCGGCGACGATGCCATAGCGAGCGGCGTGGGCGTACCCCGGGTGCTTGACGATGACGTCATATGGCTTTCCCGAGTTCACGCAAAACAGAGCGCGCCCATTCTTATCGGTGCGCTTGGCGATTGCCCCGCGGTACCAGTTATCCGGGCTTCGCCTCAAGTCTCGGGCTCGTCCGACCGTCACGGTGGCTGCCTGCTTCGAGGATTCCCAACTCTCGCCGGTTCTGCGAACGATCGTTTCGATTGTCCCGGTCGCGGGAAGCTGCACTTCGATGGGCGTGTCGTCCGACGCGGGGACAGAAAGCTCTCGAGTTACGGGCAGGCAATCGTCCCTACGAAATACGATTCGATAGTCACCGGGCTCCGGTATGGAAAACGCGACGTCCCCGTGGTCATCCGTGACCCCGTCCGCCAGTTGGTGACTACCCAGGTACACGGCAGCGTCGACGTGCGGTACGGCCGCATCATCGCTCGCGCCACGTACGGAGAACCGAATTTCGCCCGAATCGGCAACCGGTACTATTGTCGCAAGGCTGACAATGGCCATCGCTGCGCAGGTCCGCGCGATCATTCGGTGTAACCGAGTTGCTTGAGTTGTTGCCCCGTGAGGTCGAAGGCGTTCATCAAGTGATTGTAAACGTGGAAGTCGTCGGACACCCAAGACGCGAGCGGCGGATTCCCCGAGATTTTCAGGATCCAGTACCACTCTCCGCTGGCGAGATTCGCCGCATCCTCCAACGCCCGTGCCAAAACGTACGGAGACTCGTGCTGATTGGATAGATGGGTTCGAAGGGCTGTTCCGTAAACTCTTGCAAACTCAGCCTGAGACGGAAGATTGTCGCCGAATACCTGGACGACTTCGTTGCGAGCTATTCCCAGAGCCGGTGGGTAGCGTTTTCCCGATTCGATCAGTCCCGCAAGCTCATCGCTTACGGGCGCGTCGGGGATCCACGCCTCGTCAGCCTTCCCGGGGCCGACCTCATAAATGCCCCACCCGACCGCGGGGAAGTCAGCGAGGAGCGAAACGTGCGCGCCTACGGGACCGTCGAGTTCAAAACCGCGACCGTCTTTCTCCGGAACAAGATTCAAGAAGCAATACGACATGAGTTGCCATTCTATAGGACGCCGAGGCTTCGCTTCAGCCACGATTCCAAGCCGGGGTACACCACGGCCCGCCGGAACGGATCGATGACCCGCATGTAAAACGATGTAATGCGTCCGACAGGTTTGATGTACGTTGCCCAGAAAAAACGGTGGCCGGAAACGGACTTGACCAGAGCTACGACCAGAATCGCGTGAACCGTGGCATTCAGGGCCTGGTAAGCAGCTTCGGTTGGCAGAGCGTAGATCGTCACGAAGGGACCCTCCGGCGTGCCGGGGGGCACCAAGGAGGCCTTGGCCAGGCGAGCCGGCACTCTGTCGAGCACCCGTCGGGCCGGCTCATCGTTGGACACCGAGTCAAGCCGGAACAATCGACCCAGGGCCGATCGAACAAGAAACAGAGTTCGTACCATCGGGTTCACAGAACGAAACCGTTCGGCTCCAAGGGCACTCCGCAAGTCCTGCAACGTGCGACTCTTCGAGCCTTCCAACTCGACGAGCCACACATCGTGAAGGGTAAACCCCTGGATCAGCTGGAACGCCTCGAGGGGCAACGATTCGAATTCAGTGGAATCGATCCGGGGCACGTCAAGCTCATTTTTTCCGATTCTTGAGTCGGGAAGTCAGTTGAATGATATTGCCGTCCGGATCTCGTAACTGCACGATGCGCATTCCATGATCCGGGTCGTCGACCACGCGGGGGCGTTCGTGGGTTGCCTGCTCCACGCGGTCTGCAACCAACTCGACATCCCGAACTCGAAATCCCACCTTGAAGAACCCTCTCGCTCGGTCAACGCCTTGGGCGCGGTCGTCGCGGATGACTTCTATAAAAAGCTTTTTATTGCTCAGGTTGACGATCCTCCACGACCCGTCATCGGCCTGGGACCCATCCAACTCGTGGAGACCGAAGACGGTGCGGTACCATTCCACCGACTCGTCCACATCCTCCACCAATACCGCGAAGTACTGTGGACCACGAACGTCCGCAACCCAGGCGTCCGACGCGATTGCTGTGGAACAGGAGGCGATCGCCAGAAAAACGAAGACATACAATCCTGTTCTGTTGCGGGTCATTCAAGGTACTCCTGTTTCTCTCCCGAGCTGCGTGCTCGACTAATCGAAAATGACATCCGGATTCAATTCTGCTGGAGACATCCAGTCAACGTCGTACGTCTCTTTCAGGATGCTTTTTTTTGCGGCCCAGAAGAGGTGACAAAAACCCAAGTAGGCGTCGAGTCCGCGCTTCACACTCCAATCGGCGGGTAGCGGTTCGTTTTGAGACGGCTCGGTGTTCGTTTTAATTACAACTTATCCGGCATCCTTCTTCTTTCGCGACATGACTGCACCGATGACAACTCCGACCACGATTCCGAGCGAAACGCCGATGGCGACATCGCCCAGCGCCGCTCCGAAAGCTGCGCCGAAACTGACCCCGAGGCCAACGGAAAGTCCCATATGATTGGAATCAGATTTCTGCTTAACTTTTTGCTCTTCACTCATCCGGCTTACCTTATGTGGAATCCCGCTGCCGCAATCCTGTCACGACATTGTACATGTCGTCTAAGATGACCGCGGTTCACAATCGATTGTTGGAGTTCTAACGTGCAGCGGAAGAAGAGACTGATCGTCGGTTGCCTGGGCATTATCGGCGTGACCCTTGCCGTGACAGGCACGCTGATTGCCTTGAACTGGGATGCCGTCTCCAGACACCTTGGACAGACTCTGGACGAGCAGACGGAAAAAACAAAAGCAACGCTCTTCCGCCTCGGAGAGCTGATGTCGATCAGCGCCGAGTTGAAGACTGAATACGGCATCGAACCCGATGTGACCTACGAGACAGGCGCTGATGATCGTGTCCTGAGCATTACGCTCAGCGATTACCGGTTGCCGGAAGAGGAGACGGCGAAACAGCACGCCCGGGAGATCGCCGTCTTTGCCATCGGAAAAACGAAGAAGTTCGAAGAGATCGACAGGGTCGAGGTGCTATTCCAGACCTCTGCCGACGACTTGGAATCCTTCAGTTTTGCGCTGGACGAGTTGATAACGAATGGAGACTGACCGCTAACCGGCATCGCGGAAGTCAGCCACCATGTATCGGCACGGACCGGACCCTGAATCCTGGAACTCGCGAAACAGTCGGAAGCCCGCCTTCTCAAACGCTCGGATTGCACGCGCGTTTGAAACCGACGTCGCCAAGCCTGCGGATGACACGAGGGGGTCCGACCGAAAGCGATCCAGGAGCAAGCCGAGGGCCCTAGGCCCGACTCCCCGGCCAACGGCTTTTGGTTCGCCGATCATTATGTCGATGTCCACGAGGTCGTCGGGAAGGTCCGTCAACCCGGCAGCCTCGAGCTCGTCCTGCGGTGTCCTCTGCCAACACAGATAGCCGACCGGAGCTCCGTCCACCACGATGACGGCGTGGGTCTCACGTGAGCACCATTGAGGATCCTCGAACTGTTGCGGGTGATCTCCCCACCACCGGTTCACGTGGGGTTGGCGCAGCCAATCCCGAAGTCGCTGCAGATCCAGCTCGGGGTCAAAAGCTTCGAGGCGGACCTCCTGTATGGGCATCACGCAGCCTCCCGACCGGTGTTAGTTAGACGGTGAACCGCCAAGATCGGATTCGGCCCTGAGCAGCGCCCGGGACACGTCGTCGGACTTGGCTGCAACAAGTTCCAAGTCATGAGACCGGCCATATTCACTCGCTTTCCTCAGGCCATCCCGCACGAGCCCAGGCCGTCGGTTTCCCGGAGTTGTCGTAGCACCTTTCGTATGGAGAGGACCCGCTCTACCGACTTTCATCGCTGGGGAGATCGTTCCAGAAGTGATGTGAGATACGCCAGGTTCCTTTTGGCGTTCGCTTGAGAAGATGTACGAACTTGCCGGCGTTTGAGTAGGTATTGCCATTGTAATCGAAACGCAGGTTGTACGTGCCACGAACGAATCCAATGTCGCCGGAGCCGCGAGCTTCGAGCTCTTCGTACTCGAATTCGGTTACTGTTGTCGGCGGTGATCCGTCCGGCCACCAGAATCCACGTGCGGCCGCTTGCCCCTCCAAGAACGGCAGGCCGGACGGCGAAAGCACAGGCTCGGCGACAAATGTCGCCATGACCGCTTCCGGGTCATTTAACAGCCAAGCCTCAGAATACGCCGTTGCGGCACTTCGCATCTCAGCAAGATCTTTCCCCGACACGTCGCCGGCAGGCGCACTCGCACAGCCAATGACTACTGAAATGAAAACCAAGACACCCATCCGCCAATGACCGCACTTCATATCTCTTCCTAAGCAGGGGTGACCGTTCTAGTTAGACGGTTCCTTGTGCTGGGCCTGAAGTCGTCGCCACAAGTGGACCGCAACAAGCGTTTGCGGGACAACAAAGACTGCGTTGACAAGAACGATCATCATTTTCTCGCTAAAGAACAACGGGACGCGCTCACCGCCGTGAGCCAAGGCCATTCCCCACGAACTAACGTACACCAACCAGAACAATCCGATGACTACGGTTAGAGGGAGCCACCAGCCCACCGCTCGCCAGGCAATCTGCAGACTTCTACTCTCGACTATCATCGCGACCAAAACGGCAAAGGAGGCAACGGTTGAGGAAGGAAACAGGAGCAGCGATCCAACTTCAACTACCTCAAAATCGTCACCGACGATGCTCACGACAACAAGAATTACAACCCCCGCTGCGAATAGGGTTGCGATGGCGATCAGAGTGAATCTCAACACAAGAGGTGTGGGCTAAGCCTTTCCGCGCGTCACGTCATAGGACTCGGACAGCCACTTTCCCCAAATCTTCTTGGGTAGTGGTTCCTCGGCAGTAAAACGGGCGGTCACCCAACCGGTCGATCCCACCTCGAAACGCTTCGGTTCCTGCTTGGCCAAGTTCAGCGCCTGCTGCATCGAGGCCTTGAGTTTGAACATTGCCTTGAACCCCTGCCCTTTGGGCCCAGGACCGATGAACAGGAAGGTTCCCTTACCGGCTTTGAACGAGCTCTGAGAGCATGACGTTCCCCTTGCGGTGCCGGGAAAGGTCACGGCTTGCCGGCGGATGGCATCTGTGGGGTCTTTGGGAGTAGGCATTAGTGGTCCTCCGATCATACCGCGCCGGTAAGCCAGCCGGTGCCGCATTCTACTGGCGTACCAGCCAAGAAAGACGCTCGAGCGAAAAACAGTAGTGAAGCAGAACGGTACTTGAAAACACGATCGCGAGTGTCTTCTGTCCAACTCCGTATAGCGCGAAGGCCGCCGACCCGAAGACAGCCAACTCAATACCGAAGCGCACCAAGCCGGGGACTCTTACAGGGGCGCCGCCACCTCGACTCGGGTCGTCAGGTACGTTGAATACTCCCCATGCGACAGCGGCTATCGCGGGAAGCGCAAGCATCAAGACATAACGGGTCCGATCAGTGCCCTGTCTCCAACCCCAGTATCCGATTGCACATAGCGCCAGGATTTCCAGCACAAACCTAAAAGCACTGTTAAGAGGATTCATCGTCCCGATTTAACGTGGCGAATTCGCAGGCAAGCGATATGTGAACTCGTAAGAGTGCCTGCCCTCTTCGATATTGATCTTGAACTCGCCTTCCAGTCCGACCAATTCCTCAGTGCCTGAGTCCGGAACTACGGTCACTACGAGTGATGGTGCGTTACGATTCATGGTGCCGGTATGTTGCAGAACAAAGGTTCCTCGTTTTCCGTTTAGAACACCTGCCACCCGTTCGATTGCAACGTAGCCGGCGGATCCGTTGGTACTCGTCATCGCACTGAGCATTTGACCCACCGTGCTCGCGGTGAGGTCGCCGGAAATCTGCTTGTCGATCGACATTCGCCCAAGCTTGAACTCCGGGTCGGTGCCCTCGAACGTCAAAGGCTTCATGGAGACGACGAAATCACCTCTCGCGGTTTGGGTCATGGGCTGTCCTCTTGCTTGCATGCGCTAGTTATCCGACGGCTCCAGGATAAGCTGACAACGTGAATCCAATCTTGCCTCGAGCAAAGCGGCTTCGGATCATCGGAGACATAGGTGATGTCACGAACGAACGCCCAATTCCGGCGAGCGCAGAACTGACCAGGACAAGAAACAGCCAAACAGCCGACTGCATGCGCTTGTTATGCATGTGTTTAGACCCATGTTTCGATTTCATCGATATAGTCATCGGGGAGTCCAATTTTCCTTGCGGCAAGTGCTGACGATTTTGCATATTCGCTATTGCTTCCAGAAACCTGTTCCATCGTTCGATGTCACCCAAAGCGTCCTCCGAGAATCCAAGCTCACGAAGACTTGCTACCAGAAAATTCGTCTTACCTTCGATATACCCGTCCATGTCGTCGGGTAACTCTTGCGCAAGACGTCTCTGCGAGGCCGCACCCAAGTCCAGTTCATAGTATGCCAGGGGCGTGACAGGCCGGAGCCGTCAGCTTCAAGACTCTGTTAGACGGCGGCCCACCTGGCATCGCAGGAATGACAATCAGCGCAACGAGGATCAACAAAGCTACAAACGTCAATCGTCGCATTCGAATCCTGCGGTCCGGGCCTAGTCGAGGGCTCGCTGCACCTGGCTACCATCCTCGTTTCGCTCCGGACCGTTCGGATCGTCGCATTCATCCGCCGGTTAGCCAACGCCAAGCTTCTCCATCGGCGGCGCTCAGGGAGGGGTTCCCGCCGATGTCCAATCCTCACCGTCCCACATCCATGAATCGAACAGCGTCTCGCCGTCGCTGCTCTTGCCACCCTGGATCACGACCTTCTTGAGCTTCGCATCGTAGGCCATCGAGAAATTGCCTCGAGCCGGGGGCCGGATTCCGGGTGTTCGACTTCTCCACTTGACGCCATTCCACTCCCACGTTTCGTCGAGATAGACTCCACGTTTGGAACTCCCGCCGAACAAGACGGCGACTTTTCGCCCTTCGTCGTAGGCCACACGGTGGTTGTTCAGCGGCGGGGGCTTGACCGGCCCCTGATCGACCTCTGACCATTTCTCGCCTTTCCATTCCCACATGTCATCGGCGCTCCGCCCTTGACCGTCGACGCGCACGTATCCACCATGGATGACGACGCTATTCCGTCTGGCGTCGCGAAAGATCGCCATGCGACTGCGCTCGACGGGGCCCTCCTCAGACTTCAGGCTCCAAGTTTCGCCATCCCAACCCCAAGTATCGCCGTAGAGCCCGTCCGCCAGACCGCCGAACAGTAGGACTAGGCGCGATTGAGGGTCGAAGCAGAGAGCCGGAGACATACGGGCGGCGGGGCCACCTGCCTGGACCTGGTTCCACTGCTCGCCGTCGAAAGTCCAGGTGTCGTCGAGCGCGCTGCCCTGGAAATAGCCACCGAACACGACCGTGCGCTTACGCGCGGCGTCATAAGCCATTGAGAAGCTGCTTCGTGGAGCCGGCCCGTCTGTGGCGAGCCGTCTCCACCCTTCGTCGGTTAGCGTCCATGTATCGGCAACATACGTGTATTCGTTGTCTACATTCCGCGAGTTGCCGCCAAAGAGGACCAATTGTTCGGCGGCCGAGTCGAACACCATCTCGTGGTGGTCTCGCACCAGGATCGTCTCCTGCGCCCGGAACGAGTGGGTACCGGCGAGGAGGAAAAGGCCGATGATCCCAATGATTGCCTCAGACAGATTGTTCATCAAGACCCTCGACCGCGATAATCCAGACGTAGGTTCCCAAACATCCCTTTTGAGTCCGTCTAACGACAAGCATAACCTGCGGGGCGTAGCCCCGTCGGGTTCATGCGCTAGTTAGGCGGAGGCCCAGGGATCGTAGGAGCCGAAGTTCCAAACGTGCCCTTCGGGATCGCGGCAAGAGTAAACCCGGCCCCCGTAGTCCTCGTCCTTAATTTCAATCACGATCTCCGCGCCCGCCGCGACAGCTCGTGCGTAGTGTTTGTCGGCGTCGTCGACGATGATGTACGGGCTCTGAGATACGGCGCCACCCAGAGCGCTCGGCGGCTTCTGAAGATTGCCGAACTCGCTCGCGCGCGCGGAGCCGAGCATTACCATTCCGTTCCCGAAGACGAGCTGTGCGTGGACAATTGTGCCGTCTTCACCGGACACGACAAGGTGCTTCTCGAATTCGAACGCCTCG
>Ga0224508_10004030_pt1 | contig 12065 bp, 10 predicted proteins | sample SF_Jan12_sed_USG_4_FD_170157 | JGI IMG/M metagenome (GOLD analysis project Ga0224508, IMG submission 170157) | Sediment microbial communities from San Francisco Bay, California, United States - SF_Jan12_sed_USGS_21 | ecosystem: Environmental > Aquatic > Marine > Sediment | place: USA...
GCGCTCGAGACCGACATGACGCGGACCTTGATCGAGATTATCAGCCGTTTGAATCGACTGCGGCCGTTGCCAGCGAACGCTGAACGACCGCAAGTCAGCCTCGGGGAATGGGGCGACGCGAATGATCAGTTGATTGAGTACTTTGTCGAACAAGTCGACGGTGACAATGACCGTTTGGTGGAGAACAAACGCTTCCTGCGCGAGGTCATCGTGCCGGAGTTGAGCGCGTTGTACGGCGTCTCCCAGGTCGACATGTTCGATGCCGGCGGCAACGCGGGCGATCAGCTGCAGATAATTCTCGATCCGTACAAGGCGGCCGAGTTCGGCGTCGATATTGCACGAGCCGCCCGAAATATCGCGCGATCGGCCGACATATCGTCAGGTGTCGTGGATGTAGGGCGCCGCAGCTACACGCTGCGTGTCGAAGGCCGTTATGACGCTGACGAACTGGCAGATCTCATAGTCGAATGGCGAGATGGCATGCCTGTGAAGCTCGGCGATATGGCGACGATTCGTTTTGGCCCGCCGAAGCGGGAAGGGTTCATCTATCACAATGGCCACACGGCAGCACGCCTGGCGATAACCAAGACGACCGATGCGAACGTGCTCGAAGCGCTCGAGGGTGTAAAGGCTCGCATCAATGAACTTAACGCAACGGTGTTCAAGGAACGCGGTCTGCGCGCTGACTACAGCTTCGACCCGGCTCTCTATATCAACCGCTCGATTAGCCTGCTTGGCGGCAACCTGGCCGCCGGTATCTTACTGGCGATAGGTGTCCTGTGGTTGTTCCTGCGGCAATGGCGCGCGACTCTTATTATTGCGCTGGCGATTCCAATCTCGCTGTTGGCAACGTTCGTCGTTCTGTCGGCGGCTGGTCGATCACTGAACGTTATCTCGTTAGCCGGCCTGGCGTTTGCGACTGGTATGGTGCTCGACGCGGCGATCGTGGTGCTCGAAAATGTCGTTCGGCTGCGCGAAAAAGGTGAGGATGCCGCTACGGCGAGTGATCATGGCGCCAGCCAGGTCTGGGGTGCTCTGCTGGCGTCCACCGCGACCACGGTCGCGATCTTCGTTCCTATCATGTTCCTCAAAGATGTCGAAGGGCAAATGTTCGCCGACCTGGCTTTCACGATCGCGGTTGGCGTCTCGATGTCATTACTCGTTGCCATAACGATCCTGCCAACCACGGCACGCTACTGGATGCGTGAGCTGCCACTATCAACACAAGCAAACTCAGTCTGGGATCGGCTGTCGGACCGGATCATCGGCCTTACCAACACACGAGCCCGGCAACTCGGCTGGATCGGCGTGCTGATGGCGGGATCGATCCTGCTGACAGTCACTCTGTGGCCGGAGAGTAATTACCTGCCGTCGGTCAAGCGCGATACGGTCGATACCTTCCTGTTCTTTCCTCCGGGCACCAACGTGGACACCGCCGATCGGGAGATCGGGCAAGTGTTGCGGGATCGATTGGAGCCGCACCTCGATGGGGACAAGGAACCGGCTATTCGCGATTATTTCCTGTGGTCATTTCCTGGCGGTTCCGGCGGCTGGCTGGCGATAAACCCCGCAAGAGGAACCGATCTCGATGCGTTTCAGGAGCTTGTGCGAAACGAGATAACGGCCGGCATTCCTGATACCTTCGGGTTCACGCTGCGGCGCAGCCTGTTTGGTGGTTTCGAGGACACGAATAGTGTGGAAGTGCGCCTGTTATCGACTGACCTCGATGGTATGCAACCCGCTGTGGCGCAGGCGATGCAAATGATTCCGCGGATCCTGCCCGGCGCGTCGGCGCAACCGAATCCCGATCCCTTTACTGAGGCCAATGAGCTGCGCTTTACGCCGAACGACGTGCGTCTCGCCGAAGTTGGTTGGGGCCGGCAGGATTTGATGAGCGTCGTCCTGCAACTGGGGCAGGGCGTCTGGTTGGGCGAATACTTCACTGGTCGTGAACGCGTCGATATCTACCTCAAGACCACACTGTTTGACACGCCGGAGACAATAGCGGCAGTGCCGATGGTCACCCCGCTGGGCGGTATCGTGCCGCTCGGCAGCCTCGCGACTATCGATATCGAGCCGACGCCGTCATTGGTCTTGAGAATCGATCGCGCCCGCGCTTACAGCATCATCGTGAACCCGCCCGCAGGCATGTCGCTGGAAGAACTGGTGGATGTGCTCAAGAACGATATGGAACCGCGGCTAAGAGAGCTGATGCCGGCGGATGGTGAAATCGTTTACGCTGGCAGCGTACAGGATCTGGAGCGAGCCGTCGGAACGCTGGGCACTAATCTCCTGGTTGCGGTTGCACTGCTGGTGCTGATCATGGCGGGTCTGTTCGGGTCGTTGAAGGACGCCATCCTGGTCGCAATTTCTATTCCGCTGGCGGCGGTTGGCGGAGTGCTTGCAATTACCGTGGTCAATGCGATCCGGTTTCAGCCGCTCGATTTATTAGGCATGATCGGCTTTATCATTTTGCTGGGACTGGTGGTAAACAATGCGATCCTGCTGGTCGCGCAGACCCGTGCTGCGGAAGCTCGGGGCCTTAATCGAACCGATGCCGTACACCAGGCGTTGCGATACCGATTGCGACCGATCTTCATGAGCACGCTGACTAGTCTGTTCGGCATGTTGCCGCTGCTCGTCGTTCCGGGCGCCGGCAGCGGTATCTACCGAGGCATGGCGGCGGCAATCGTCGGTGGGATGAGCGTGTCGACACTGTTCACATTGTTATTACTGCCCAGCCTGCTGCAGATTACCGGGCACGCGACTACGAACGTGCCGGTGCAGCCGGAGCCCGTGAAGTGAAACGCGTAGCGCTCGCAATATTCGCCTGCCTCTCGTCCGTAATGGTGATGGCGCAGGATGAAATGATGGCGTTCCCGCCAGCCAGGGTTGAGGTGGCGGTGGCTGAAGTCCGCAACATGGCGCCGCAAGTCGAAGTCTCGGGCAGCGTCGTCAGCCTCAATGATTCGCGCATCGCTACCGAGGTCGGTGGCGTCATCACGTGGCTGGCGAATGTTGGCGATGCGGTGGATGCGGGCGCAGTCATCGCGCGAATCGAGCCGCGTTTGTGGCAGGTGGCACTCACGCGTGCCCGGGCCAACGTGGCGCGCCTCGAGGCCGACCATACGTATCGCGAACGGCAGCTAAAACGTGCAGAAGAGCTTGCGGCAACAAATAACGCCTCGGCTAATCTCCTGGACGAGTCGCTCGCCAACCGTGACCAGGCATTGCAGCTGTTAAATGATGCCCGCGCACAGCTGGAGCGCGCCCAGGGCGATCTCAATCGCACCAGGATTCGTGCCGCGTTCGCCGGTCACGTGACCGAGCGACTCGCGTCGATCGGCGAGTATGTCGATGTCGGGGAGGATGTGTTGCGTCTGGTGGATACCCACCGGATGGAGATTTCCATGCCGGCGCCCATCGCGCTGACCGCATTTGTGCAGCCCGGGCTTGATGTCCCGGTTCGCAACGACGGTGTAGAACGCCAACATCCGGTACGGACCGTCGTACCGGTCGGCGACGCCGCATCACGCATGGTCGAGGTCCGGCTTGCAGTAGCGGATGGAGACTGGTTGGTCGGCACACCCGTGCAGGTCAGCCTGCCGGGAGCCACGCCTGTGACTGCGGTTGCCATCCCACGCGATGCTCTTGTCGAGCGCGGCGGGCAGGCGTTCGTCTATAAAGTGGCGGACGACGGAACTGCGGAGCAGATTGTTGCGACCGTGCAATCGACAGTAGGCCTCTGGATCAGCATAGCTGGCGGTATCGAACCCGGCGATCGTGTGATCGTGCGGGGTGCCGAGCGGTTGGCACCGGGTCAGGCGGTCGAGGTTATTTCGTCAGCGAATACGCAGTAAAAAGAGTGGGGCCGCCCGGGACGGCGGCCCCAGTTCTTCCTACAGCGCCGCCGCAATCGTCATTGCGATGTAATTTTCGTAATGCGCAACAGAGCGCAACACATCGCCGGTCATTTCTTCGATTGCGGTGAGGAAGCCATCATCGTCGTAGCTGCGTACGCTGCGACGATCGGGGAAACCATCAGCGTTCGAGTCATACTGGTATTCGGCAAGCTGGCCGTCGCTGGTATAGGTGTATGTGTAGATGCGGTCCGGCACACCATCATCGCCGGCGTCATAACTATATTCGAGCTGGCGGCCGTCTGAGTCATAGACGTACGTATAGCTATAGTCAAAATCGCCGTCGCCATCGTTGTCCCGCCGATGTGTCAGTCGCTGACCGGCGTCGTTGTACGTCGTCTGATCGGCGTATACCTGCACGCCGTTCTCCTCGCGGCTCGAGCTCAGTATCTGACCACGACTGTTGCGTTCCCAAAAGTATTCAACGTCGATCACCCCGTCATTCTCGTTGTCGATTTCGCGATGCGTCATGAAGCCACCGGCGTCATGAGTGCGCTGATCGATATAGTCAATCGAGCCGTCGGCGCCATCGTCGCGCCGCTGGCTGAGAAGGTTGCCATCGCCATCGAAACTTCTGGTGGTCGCGATATCCGCGATACCATCGCCGTTGGTGTCGTCTTGACGGCCCGTCCAGAGACTGTTTGGCGCATCGTAGGTCAATGTGATGTAGATCTCAGGCGCACCGTCGCCATCGTTGTCGATTGTTGCCGTCGGGCGATTACCGTGCTCATCCATGGTCCAGGTTTCGATGGTGTGGGCGCAGGTGACGGGGTTGGTTACTTCGCGGCGGGTATAGAGTCCGGTCGCCGGATCCAGCTCGCGAGTTTCGAGCTGGTACAGTGTGCTATCACGCCGCTCTTCGTAGCGAATGACGTCGCCGAATGCGTCGAGGTCCCAGTCGCGCGATGACTCGACGCCGTCATTGCCGCGATCGGTCGTGTACAGGTCGCCGTAGAGATTGTCGTGGTATGACTGGGTGAAGACGTTGTCGATCACCCCGTCGTTGTTCTCGTCATACTCGTCACGCACGACGCGACCGGTAGCGGAATCGTAGGTAAGAAAACGAACCCAGTCGCTGCCGCCGTCGGCATCATTGTCTCGAGCATAGCGCGTGTTTACCTTGTGCCCCGGATCGAGTCCCATTCGCGCGTACAATGCGGCGACCTCGAGCGAACCGTTACGAGCTTCGCGGGCCGGCAACAGCTGGGTAGCGGCGGCCTGGCGCAACACGAACCGGAAGTCCGAGCTCCACCTCGGGCTGGTAGAGTACTCGAGCGTCAGGTCGCTGTCGGCGCCGAGCATTTCGGCCACCGCAGCAACGATGGCGATACCGTTGCTCGAATCGTAGTCGTCATCAAGCGTGGTCAGAAGTGATGCAATAGCACCGACTCTCGAGAGCGACGGCGCGTCGTAGACGCCGTCGCCATTGTGGTCGAACTCATCGTATAGGGCTGCTCGCACCGCGCTGTTTCCGATCGGGATCTCGGTCAGGCCACCCAACTCGAACCAGTTGATGGTTTCTTTGGCCGGAATCGAGGCGATCTCGAATTCGCCGACAGAAAATGAGACGGTCTCACCGGCGACGAAGCTGAAGCCTCCGTCAGAGCCGGTGACGCCGGATTGCGACTCGGTCGTGTAATTCAAGCCTGCCACCGCCGTATCGACGATGCGTCCCTGCTGCACAACAGCGCTGCTATCGCAGCCGGCCACGATCATTATGGCCAACATGAGTAAACACAGCATCGGCGCCTGTCTGCATATTTCGCGTTCAATCCTCACAGTCGATCCCTCTTGTTCAGTTATCGGACGGCGCCGTCTGATATCGGCACCGCGCTCGGGAGCGATTGCAGCGAGTTAATCGACGCGTTCGTATCCCCAGATCTCGGGATTTAGGGAAAACTGTGAAGCCGGTTTCATAAAGCGCGCGAAAAAATGTGCGTCAAATCACATTGGCGGTGTTCTGACCAGGAAATATGATCGGTGATAATGCGGTCGCACGGCTTAATACCGCTGATAGGTCGGGTCCACGGTCTCGAGAAAGATGGCGACTACGTTCATCGATTTCAGCAGGATCAGCAGCAGATTGACGATCTTGCTTTGCTTGTCCGATTCGCGCCCCATTTCGAGCAACTCGGCGATTCGATTGCGATGATTCATTATTCTGTCCGGTTGAAGGAGTTCGGAGCCGGCCCAATTCGACCCGGCTTGACCGCGCAGTGGTGTGTGTCATTCATGACAGTATGCGCCTGCGAGGCGACGCGGCCGCCCGGGATGCGCCAGCCTTGTAACCGCGTTTACGGAAACGGTATCTCCTCGTGACAATTTGGTGATACTTGCATCGTAGTGTCACCCCTCACGTTGGAGTTCTTATCCAACCGATTTCACCGGGTTTACAGAGGGGGCCCAATGATGGCTTCTAAAGCACCAGCCAGCACGGTAGTAGGCATGGCGATACTACTGACGCTTCCGGGACTTGCATGGAGCGATAACGGCAAGACCTACCGCGTAACAATAACCAACCTGACCGCCGGACAGCCTTTCTCGCCGCCGGTACTCGTAACGCACACGGATAAAGCGCGAATTTTTGCGGTCGGTGAAACCTCCAGCGACGCAATACGGGCCATAGCTGAAAACGGCAATAATGAGCCGTTGCTGGTAGCACTCCACAACAACGTTGAGGTCCATGACGTCATCGCCGGCAGTGCGCCGTTGGTGCCGGCCAATAACCCTGGCGGAACCGGCTTCGATAGCATGGCGACCTATGAAATCAAAGCCGGCGGAAAAGCGCGCTACCTGTCCATTGCCAACATGCTGATATGCACCAACGATGGCTTCACGGGTCTCGACAGCGTCAGCCTCCCGAGTGTTAAGACAACCCTATATTCCGTGGCGTATGATGCCAGGAGTGAGGCCAATACCGAGGATTTCGCCGACATCGTGCCGCCTTGCCAGGGGCTGATCGGCGTTGGATCCGAGGATGGTACCGGCATGAGCAATCCGCTGCTGGCAGAGGAGGGTATCGTCATTCCACACGTGGGAATTCTTGGCGGAGTCGATCTTGTTCAGGATGTCCACGCATGGAGCGACCCGGTCGCCAGGATCGAGATCGAGCGCGTACACGGCGGCGAGAACGACGACTAGCCGGGACAGCCGAGGCCGGGGACGCAGGGATGCGCGTCGGTTGCATCCCGCCTGTCATATTTGGTTGCGAATTCCGGTCTTTTTATTCATAACGCCCGGAATCACTGATAAGAACGGGGCACATATGGGGGTCGTTCAGATGAAAAAGCGCCGCATACTGCTGGTTGAGGATGAACAGGACATCGCGGAACTCGTAGCGCTCCACCTGAATGATCTTTGCGATGAGATTGTGGTGGCGCGGGATGGTCACGAAGGCATGCGACTCGCCACATCCGGTAGTTGGGCGCTCACTATTCTCGATCTTCGACTGCCGGGCCCTGACGGCCTTGAGATTTGCCGCGCCATACGGCGAGATCGTCCGTATCAGCCAATACTGATCCTGACGTCAAAGTCTGCTGAACTCGATCGCGTACTTGGACTTGAAACCGGAGCAGACGATTACCTGACCAAGCCTTTCAGCGTGCTCGAGCTCGTCGCACGCGTACGGGCGATATTCCGGCGCGTCGAAAACATGCAACAGCACTCGCCGCAGCAAACCGATCCAAGGGGTGAGGTCCGGGCAGGAAACCTGACTGTCGATCCGAGTCGCAGAGAAGTAATGCTGGGCGACCGGCAAATCGACCTGACAGCGCGTGAGTTTGATCTGCTCGACTATTTTGTCCGCAATCCCGGACGGGTGTTTCGACGCGCTGATCTGCTGGATAAGGTATGGGGATATGGCCACCAGGGATATGAACACACCGTCAACTCCCACATTAACAGGCTGCGCGCGAAGATCGAAGACGATCCGTCAAACCCTGAACTGATCGTTACGGTTTGGGGGGTGGGATACAAATTTGCCGATAATGCGCCCGTTGCCGTCTCTACATTATGAATACGCTGTTTGCCAGGTTATCGACAGCGCTTCTGATCATCGTGGTCTTGATGGGAACCGCTTTCTTTGTCGTCGATCGGGTCAATACGCGACTTTACTATGAGGAGCTGACGCAGAGACTAAATGCCCCGATAGCCATGTACGTGACCGGACAACGTCAACTCATCAGCGACGGTGCCCCGGATCTCGATAGCCTGCAGGAGCTTGCGAGCCACGCAATGGTGATTAACCCGACGGCCGAAATCTATTTGCTGGACACTGCGGGCAAAATTCTCGGACATGGAATGCCGCCTGAAACGGTCGTGATGGACGCGGTGGATCTTGCGCCGGTCAGGGCACTGATCGATGCTACGTCGCCAATGCCGATTCACGGCGATGATCCAAGGAATGAGTCGATTCGCAAAGTGTTTTCGGCGTTCGAGGTAACGACGCAAGAGCAGCTCGAAGGCTATCTGTACGTGGTGCTTGGCGGGCAGAAATACGAGGCCTTGTCTGCCGACATAGGCGGCTCATACGTCGGCAAGGTCAGTTTCTACCTGGCCATCGCGATCGTCATGGCCACGGCGATAATCGGGTTACTGGTATTTGGGCTGCTGACTCGCCGCCTGAAAAGGTTGAGCAGGGATATGCGCAGAGTCAGCGAGTCAGGTTTTGACCTGATACCGGAAGCAGGCATTGGCAACGGGCAGGGCGACGAGATCGATCAGCTGTCGAATTCATTCGCAGCCATGTCGCGACAGATCAAGGAGCAGCTTGCGCAACTCAAGGAAAACGATAACCTGCGTCGGGAACTGGTATCGAATATCTCGCACGACCTTCGGACTCCGCTATCGGCGATGCAGGGTTACCTGGAGACACTGATCATCAAAGGCGAGGATCTGCCGGAGGAAGAGCGCGGGCGTTACCTTACAATTGCGCGCCGACATGCGGTCAGGCTGGGTAGTCTGATAGGCGATCTTTTTGAGCTGTCGAAACTGGATTCCGCCACCGTCACGCCGCAGCTGGAAATGTTTTCAGTTTCGGAACTGCTTCAGGATGTGGCGCAGGAATTTCAACTTGAAGCTGAGAAAAAAGAGATCAGGCTTTCTCTGAAGCTGGGTACCAACTCGGCATTTACCGTCGGCGACATCGGCCTTATCCAGCGAGTCCTGGAAAATCTCGTGCGCAACGCCATTCGGTTTACGCCGCCAGGTGGCGACGTGACGCTCAGCATTTCGGAGCGGCCGCAAACGGTCGCCGTTGCCGTATCGGACACGGGCAGCGGGATACCGGACCAGGAAATCCCCCGAATATTCGACCGTTTCTATCGGTCTGAGCGGGGCGAAGAAGCCCGCTCGGATTCGTCCGGACTTGGGCTGGCCATCGTCAAGCGGATTCTCGACTTGCACGATAGTCGCATCACGGTCGTCAGCAAAATAGATACCGGTACGCGATTCGAATTCGAGCTGCCGCTTCACGGTCGGGCCGCGTGAAAGCGGCCCGGCAGGGTGTTGTATAGTATCGCAGGCGACTTGGTGCGAGGCTATGGATCGAAATATCGTTATTATCCTGGGAATCATCTTCCTGGTCGGCGCCTGGTTTCTGGCCTCCCCTTTGTTTATCGACAAGACGGTTGACGAGGAATTGGACTTCCTGTTACCCGATGGACACGTCGATATGCAGGCGGTGTTGGCGATGCCCGCCGACGAGCGTCTAGCCAGGATGTCGGACGTTATGAATGCGGCCGCTACAGCACCTGACCGCAGCGCCTCCGACGATATGCCGGCGAATACCCCGCGGGTTATCGCCAGCGGCAATTTCATCGATGCCGATGCTGTGCATAAGGGCACTGGTGAAGCCGCCGTTTATGCACTACCTGACCGGAGGTACGTCGTTCGCTTCGAGAATTTTCGCACGACCAACGGACCTGCGCTGGTCGTTTACCTCGCGCAGCACCGGTCACCGACCAAGGCGAGTCATGTAGTAGACGGCGGCTATATCAGCCTCGGTAAGTTGAAGGGCAACGTCGGCAACCAGAATTACGAGGTTCCGGCGGGGACAGAGATCTCTGATTACCACAGTGTTGTTATCTGGTGCGAACTGTTTGGCGTGCTCTTCTCTCCGGCCGCGCTGACAGCGCCGTAAGAATCCAGCGGGAAAAGGCGGGCCGACGAGATCTCGAAATGAAAAAAATCCGCTGGGGAATTCTGAGCACCGCCCGCATCGCGCACCAGTTTGCCGAAGACATGGCGTACGTGGAAAACGGCGATCTGAAAGCCGTTGCGTCGCGCTCCGAGGAACCGGCGGCCGCGTTCGCGGCCAAGCACGGCATCCCGACCGCATACGCAAGCTACGAGGAGCTCTACGCGGACCCCGAAATCGATGCCATTTACATAGCGACGCCGCATTCACTCCACCTGCAGAACTCGGTCGGCGCGTTGCGCGCCGGCAAGGCCGTGCTGTGCGAGAAGCCGCTGACGATTTCGGTTGCTGAAGTCGATACGTTGATGGATGTCGTCGCGGAAACGGGCGGCTACCTGATGGAGGCCATGTGGACCTGGTTTCTGCCGGCGATTCAGCGTGCACTGGAATGGGTCGAAGCAGGGGAGATCGGCCAGCTTCGCCGCATCCGGTCCGACTTCGGTTTTCCGTTTCGGCCGTACTCGCCCGAACACCGCGAATACGACCCGGAACTCGGCGGCGGTGCCGTGCCTGAGATTGGCATCTATCCGATCGCCATGGCGTATCTGTTCACCCGCCGTGATCCGGTCAGCATCGACGTTGTTGCGCGCCTTGCGCCGAGTGGTGTCGAGGACGACGTCATTGCCACCTTCGATTACGGTGATGTCGCGGCGGAGCTGTCAGCAACCTTTCGCTGCAAATTGCCGAACAAGACCTATGTCATCGGTGACAAGGGTCATATCGTGATCCCGGACTTCTGGGGTGCACGCGAATGCCACCTGTATCGTGTGGAGGATAAGATCGACAGCTTTGTGGATGAACGACAATCGCATGGCTACGATTTCGAGATCATCGCCGTCAACGACGACCTGCTGCAGGGGCGCAAAGAATCGGCTGTCATGCCGCTGACCGTCAGTCGAACGTTTCAGGAACACATCGCCGCGATCAAGGCACGCTGCTGACGGGTTCAATCGACCGACTGTTCTCCTGAGAGCAGCACCATCAATTCGTCGAAACTCTCGTCGATAGCCTTACCGGCCGTATCGACAACGATTCTGTCGCTCTGCCATGGCTCGTAGTGCCGGTTCTGCACTTCCGTCCAGCTTGGCAGATAGAGTCCCTGGCTGCCGCCGTCACGCGTCTCTACTCTCCTGCGGTGCTCTGCTTCGTCTGAGCAACAGGTTTCGATGTCGCTACAGTCTGCCGCGTTAGCGGCCGCGACCTCCTGCCACTCCCGGCGTGTGAGTTCCATCGTGTTGCAGGAATCGGCGACGACGCTAATGCCAAGACGCAGGTTGTCGGCTGCGACGCGATAGGACAGGCGATAACCTTCGCCTTCTGCATCGAATGAACACAGGTCGAGGAGCGCCTGCTCAACCGTGTCGATGCGCAGGTAGGCCGCTACCAGGCGTTTCGCGAGCAGCATCGCCAGTGTCGTCTTACCGGTCCCCGGCAATCCGGAAAATACGTAGAGTGTTGGGCGTCCGAATTCATCCGGAACCGAGCCGCCGGTTTTCCCTGTCGACTTCAAGGCCGCCCCCTCCTCAATTTTTCTCATGTCTGGCCTGAATTCTTTTCGTTTGAGGTCTTGAGCCCGGGCCCCTAATCTGCCCATGCCGAGTCGGAAGACCGATCTCGGCGTACGTCATGGACATGATTCGTTAAGGAGAACAGACCATGTTTAATAAAGCAAAAGTAGCGCGTGATGCGTTCACGTTTAGCCTGGGCGGCATGACGACGATTGCGTCGTTCTTCCCCGCGCAAGCTATCGCTCACGATCGAATCAACAGGATTCTGGATGAGCAGCAGGCTGTGGCCCGAGAAAATCGGGACTGCAGCCCGCAACCCTGGCTTGGCGGTGGTCGGCCAGTGGCGCAAACTGATTGCGCCTGATAATAACAACAGGGACGCGGCCGACTGGCCGCGTCCCGCCCCTCAACCAGGTATTGTCGCCATGCCGTTGCGGCGGA
>Ga0224508_10004031_pt1 | contig 12065 bp, 9 predicted proteins | sample SF_Jan12_sed_USG_4_FD_170157 | JGI IMG/M metagenome (GOLD analysis project Ga0224508, IMG submission 170157) | Sediment microbial communities from San Francisco Bay, California, United States - SF_Jan12_sed_USGS_21 | ecosystem: Environmental > Aquatic > Marine > Sediment | place: USA: California...
CGCACTCCTGCGCCGTTGCTACATCTGTGTGGGCGATGTCCGGCCGCCGCGTGGACCGTCGAGGTTTCGTCGGCCTCGCTGAACGTCCGTCTTTAGTCCGGTACTTCGACCCGGATGAGCTGCGACAGGTTCTTGTTGGGCAGCCATATCGTGGTGGTTCTGGTCGACGGGTCGGTCACGACCTTGCGGGCATCGTAGTAGACAGGCATCAGGTATTCGAGGAACTCTCCTGTCTCCGGATCGAGGCGCAGTACGCGATCCGATCCATTGCTGGAGGCCCAGATGTCACCGTTCTTGTCGGGCCGGGCGTAGTACGGCGAACTGTACGGGTGCGGTGTCGGGAACTCCTCGAACTGCTCAGACTTCGTGTCGAACATCCCGATCCTGTCGCCGTAGAACTCCCCGAACCAGAAGCGGTCTTGCTCATCGATATAGCCACGACGAGGAAACGCATCCGGCGTTGGGGTGGGATAGAAGGTCACATCGCCCGTCTCCCCGTCGATGCGCGTGATGTATGACCCTTGGTAGCCGAACCGACCGTAGTCGGTGAAGTAACCGTTGTCCTGAGAGTCCCGATCGACCATGTAGGGCGTGTGCGGATCGGTGGAGTTGCCCTGAGGGTTGAAGTCATCGACCCTTCCTGAGACGGCGTCGATGCGAAGCCCTGAGTGCGTCCACACCGTCGTCAGCCTGCTGCCCCGAAACGGCGCGATGAAAGCCCCGGCTCCCCGAGGTAAGTCGTAGCGCTTCCACTCGAGGGTGCCGCTGTCGAAACGTGCTACCCCTCCCTGGACGTTTGCCCAGATGCCGCCCTCGGGATCGGCTTGGACATCCATCAGGCCGACGGCACCGCCTTGCTGCGTCGAGTAGTTCGGTGCTGGGTACTCCGAGAAAGTTTCCGTCTTGGGATCCAACTTCCCAAGGAAGTCATGACCGGTGTTGCCGTACCAGACGTTCCCACCGGCGTCGACGTCGAGATCGTGAATGACACTGGGTTGCCGCGGAATGTCATACACCGTGACAATCGCCCTCGTGGCGCGGCCCGATGGACGCGGCAGTGTCTGAAGCGGGTAGGACCATGTCGCGTCCCGACCGAGATTCATCGACGCCAGGGATTCTGCCAGCTCCTCAGCTGGGAGCGTCCACCAGTTGTCGCCCGTACCGAGGCCGCCCCACGTCTGAACCCGAACCGATCCGGTGAAGTCCGGATGGTAGGTGTTCATCCGCTGGATGACTGGAATCCATTCATCAACGGTGTACCTGGTGCGGACGACTCGCTCGAGCGTGTGGCAGAAATTGCAGTTGACGACCTGGCGCTGTATCGCATGTTTCTGTTCAGGTGTGATCGGTGCGCTGATGATCCACTCCTGGCTGGTCAACTGGGCCGCGAGGTCAACGGTTTCACGAAGCGTCAGATCCGCAGTCGCCGGCTGGTCCGCCGTGACGACGGCCCGCGGGGATCCATCGAGGTCGTAGCCGGTGGCGCGGATCTTCAGTGTGTACTCACCCGGCGCCAGGTGCGTGCGAGGGAAACAGTAGCGTCCCTGTTCGTTCGTCGAGACTGTGACCGACATCGGCGCACCTGCTCGTCGGGCTGTCACGAGGACACCCTCCAGAGCCCCCTCCGCCGCGCTGACTGCGCCGCACAATGCCGGGTCTTCAGCTTGAGCCTGGACGGCGTGGGGAAGCGTGCTGATTGATACCGCGGTGACCACTGTTGCGAGCACCGTGAATAGCATGTTTTTTCGCATCTTCCGACCTCCGATGCAGACTCTTGTTGTGGCGGACATCCAGGAGTTTCTGAGGTACGCGGAGCATACCAAAATTGAGTGTGGGCCGGCCCCATGGAACTTTGTCGCGGCAGATTCGTATCGGTTAGCATCTAGCGAGAGTTCGCTAGGAATTCCGGCAACCAAGATTCCGGCCACGGCGGTCGGACCCGAGGAAAGGACGCAACAATGATCCGCACCGCTTTGATAATGACCGCTGTCGCCATGCTCGTCTTTGCCCCCATCGCCACGGCCCAAGAGGCCTCGTCACTCGACGTGTCGGAAGCCGACGGCTTCATGGGGGCCTGGACGCTCAATTTCGAGTCTCCCCAGGGTCCATTTGCGATGAGTCTTGACCTGACCGATGTTTCTGGCAAGGTTGCCGGGACGGTTGCCAACGACTTCATGGGCGAATCGCAGGTCACCGACATTTCGAAGGCTGGCGATAACCTGTCGTTGAAATGGGACGCAGACGTCCAAGGGCAGACAATGCCGCTGACCGTGGTCATCATGCCGGATGGCAAAGCTTCACTCGATTTTGCCGGGATGGGTGCGATGGACGGGACGGCAACCCAGTAGCATCTGATTCTGCTCACGGTATGTCTGGGGGGGTGCCATGGCACCCCCCTGTACCGTTCGTCAGGTCGGCCACCACGATCTCGACCCCCCACCTCTAGGTGACGGCTCGCGCCGAACTCGTGCCATCGGGATTCGTCGTCCCGTCTCAATACGAGTCTTTGGGTCCCAGCCATTGCATTGAGTACGAGAGTCCCTCTTCATCCTTCATCCTTCATCACGACCCTTCGGTACGATATCGAGCAGATGGTGGGCGGGTTCGCTCCACCGGTGAAGTCCAGATGAGAGGTGTCGATTACTAGAACGTGTCTGGCGCCGGAACGCTGATCATGATTGGGGTGGCCACGATGGTTCTTGGCCTGTGGGTGCTTCGGCGTCTCGCCCGGAAATAGGACCGATTCTGACATGGAACTGTGGCTTTTGGGCCTTCCCGCCCTTGGGATCCTGAGCGTCGTCATGATCGTCACAGGGCGGGGCCCTTCGCAGCATTTCCGCTCGATTAGTCACGCAGAGCTGGTGAAGCGCCTCGAGCGCCTTCCGTAGGGCGTCCCGATCCTGGTCGAGTACCCCTACTGTCTTGTGGCCTACGGTCGTGGGCCTACAGGGGAGTCGCCCTTTCCCCGCGTTTTCCCTCCGCTTGACGCTCGACAGAGTTTTCATCAAGATGCGGATGTGCTGACCCTTCTCAAGAGGACATCCGGGTGAAGGGCGACTTCTTGGGTCCGATAATAGCGAGACGCGAGGGAAGCGACTGATGCGTGTCGACATGGAACGCTGCCGCAGGTTGTGCGCACACGTTGCGCTGGCAGCCTGCCTTTTCTCAGCCACCAGCGTTTCTGGAAGTAACGATCTGCGGCTGGTCGAGGCGGTGAAGCACGGCGACGCGCAGGCAGTCTCGGCTCTGCTAACGGAGGCCGACGTCAACGCGCGTGAGCCCGATGGCGCGACGGCGCTCCTGTGGGCCGTTCAGTGGGATGACCTCGAGACTGCTGACCTACTCATACGAGCTGGCGCACACGTCGACGTAGCCAACGACTATGGCGTTACCCCGCTCTGGATGGCGGCGACCAACGGGAGCGCCGCGATGATCGAGAAGCTCCTGAATGCTGGAGCCGATCCCAACTCCGCCTTGCCGAACGGGGAGACCGTGGTGATGACTGCCGCCCGTACGGGGAGAGTGGACGCGGTGACCGCGTTGCTCTCTCGAGGTGCACGCGTGGACGGCGCCGAGGATGTGAAGGGGCAGACGGCGCTCATGTGGGCATTGTCTGAGCGACACCTCGACGTTGCGGAGGCGCTCATTGCGTCTGGAGCCGACGTGCAAGCGCGCAGCACGAGCGGATTCAGCCCGATCCTCTTCGCTGCGCGGCAGGGTGACCTCGATGCCGTCAAGATGTTGCTCGACCGCGGCGCAGATGTAGGCGAGACGGCGCTGGACGGCACCAGCGTGTTGCACATGGCCACTGTCCGTGGCCATGTTGAGCTCGTTGAGTTCCTCTTGGACCAAGGTGTCGACCCGAACGCTGACGGCAACGGCTACACGCCACTGCACTGGGCGGCCGGCTGGTGGGAGACCGCCACGACCCGTGACTACTCGGTGCGTGAATGGAGTCGGTTGGCCGGACTACCCGAAGAAGAGAGGATGCGGCTACTCGAGGCTCTCTTGGCTGGTGGCGCGAACGTCAACGCGCGTACGACAAGGAATCCTCCGAGGTTTGGGTCCTCCGCGTGGAAGATTCATGGGGGTGGGTCGGCCGCTGGCGCCACGCCGCTCTTCTTTGCGGCCATGACTGGGGACATCGAGGTGATGCGCCTGCTGTTGGATCACGGCGCTGACCCATTGCTCCCTACGGTCAGCAACACGTCCCCGCTGATGGGGGCTGCCGGGCTCGCGGTCGAGGAGTCTGAGACCCTGGTGTCGGAACAGCGGCACCTCGACGCCGTCAAGATGTTGCATGCCCTCGGCGGAGACATCCACGCTGCCAACGACCAGGGGAATACGGTCCTCCACGGCGCGGCCTTCCTGGGATACGACTCGATCGTCCAGTATCTGGTGGACGAGGGCGTTGAGCTGAACCGACGAAACAATATGGGCCAGACCCCGTACAAGATCGCGTCGGGTATCGAGGTGACGATGATGTTCTTCCAGCACCCGAGTACCGAAGCGCTCCTGCGCGAGTTGGGCGGCGTGGAATGAATCGACGTGACCGTCGAGGACAACGGATCATGAGGCGCCGTACCGCGAGGGTGGTCGCCTGGTCCATCGCCGCGATATTGGTGTCACCAGCCGGGGCGGTCCACTCTCGCGCACAGGCCGAGAGAGCCGGCGGGACGAATGCCGTCACCCCACCGACGCAATCCGACGTCGCTTCCGTGCAGCCGACCGCTGCTGCGCGCGGGCTGCTCGACCAGTACTGCGTCGCCTGCCACAACGAACGACAGAAGACTGCGGACCTGATGCTCGACACGCTGGATCTCAGCGAGGTTTCGGTACACGCCGACGTCTGGGAGAAGGTGCTGCGCAAGTTGCAAACCGGACTGATGCCCCCCGCCGGAAGGCCGCGGCCTGATGCGGACAGCCAGGTCCGTTTCGTCTCGTGGCTTGAGACGACGATCGACAGCGCGGCGGCGGCCGCGCCGAATCCCGGGCGACCGGCGGTGCATCGCCTCAACCGGTTCGAGTATCAGAATGCGATTCGCGACCTGCTGGCGCTGGAGGTCGACGGGCGTGTACTGCTCCCAGCCGACGACGCCGGCTACGGTTTCGACAATATCGCGGACGTGCTCTCCGTATCCCCGGCCCTCCTGGAGCGTTACCTCGTGGCGGCGGAGCAGATCAGCCGTTTGGCGGTCGGCGATCCGATGATCGAGCCGGAAAGCGAGACCTACTCGCTGCCATACATGACGTTGCTGCAAGACGATCGCATGAGTGACGAGCTCCCGGCCGGGTCTCGGGGCGGCATTGCGATACGCCACTACTTCCCGCTCGACGGGGAGTACGTGATCAAGGTCAAGCTGCAGACGGAGCCACAGTTCAGCGCAGTGAGAGGCCTCGACGTCTCTGAGCAGATCGACGTCAGGATCGATGGTGCCCGCGCCAGGCTGTTTGAGATGGGCGCCCAGGGGGCGGCGAGCCTCGCGCAGCTGGCGGAACAGCCGTCGGCAGATGCGGGGCTGGAGGTCCGCCTGCCAGTGAAGGCTGGGCTGCATGTGGTTGGTGTCACCCTGGTGAGGAAGCACTGGTACATGGAGACAGTGGGGCCGGAGCGACTGCCGGCGGCAAGTTTTGGGTTTTCGGGTGGGACCAGGTCTAGCACCTCGCGGGGTAAGCAGTCGATGGGTGTCGACAAGGTCACGATCGACGGGCCCTTCAACGGACAGCAACCGGAGGATAGCGAGAGCCGTCGGCGGATCTTCATCTGCCAGCCCGCCAGTGCGGCGGATGAGATGCCGTGTGCCAGAACGATCCTGTCGACGCTGGCCCGGCGAGCGTATCGGCGCCCATCGACAGATGCCGACGTCACGAAACTCATGAGTTACTACGCGGCGGGGTGGGCCGATGGCGGCTTTGATGCCGGGATACAACGCGCGCTCGAAGCGCTCCTGGTCGACCCTGAGTTTCTGTTTCGTGTAGAGATCGATCCGCCCGGCGTGTCGAAGGGCGATGTCTATCAGCTCAGCAATCTAGAGTTGGCCTCCCGGCTGTCGTTCTTCCTATGGAGCAGCATCCCGGATGACGAGCTGCTCGACGTGGCGGTCGAGGGGACGCTCAGGGACCCCGCGACCCTCGAACAACAGGTCCGCCGAATGCTGCGCGACCCGCGCGCCGACGCACTGCTCACGAATTTCTTCGGCCAGTGGCTGTGGCTGCGCAATCTGGCCACAGCGAACCCTGACGCGAAGGAGTTCCCGGAGTTCGATGACAGTTTGCGGGGTGCCTTCCAGCGTGAGACCGAATTGTTTCTCGACAGTCAGGTTCGTGAGGACCACAGTGTGTTGGAGTTGCTGACGGCGGACTATACGTTCGTCAACGAGCAGCTGGCTCGTCACTACGGGATACCTCACGTGTACGGCTCCCATTTCCGGCGGGTCACTCTGCCCGACGATCGGCGAGCCGGGCTTCTCGGGCACGGAGCCATCCTGACCGTGACGTCGTATCCGAACCGCACCTCGCCGGTCGTGCGCGGCAAATGGCTGCTCGAAACCCTTCTGGGGGCTCCACCGCCGGCGCCTCCGCCGAACGTGCCACCTTTTCCGGAAGACGGTGTGAACCAGTCCACCTCGGTTCGCGAGCGGATGGAGCAGCATCGAAGGAACCCTGTGTGCGCTGCCTGCCATGCGCAGCTAGACCCACTCGGCTTTGCGCTCGAAAACTTCAACGCAGTAGGGCAATGGCGCGCGACCGAGGCCGATGCGCCGGTCGATGCCTCAGGTGTATTACCCAGTGGCCACGCGTTCAACGGACCGGCTGAATTCCGTCAGGCGATGTTGGCGCACCGTGACGCGTACGTCACGAACGTGACCGAGACGCTTCTGACCTATGCGCTCGGACGCGGTGTCGAATTCTTCGACATGCCGGCGGTGCGACAGATCATGCGGGAGTCTGAGTCAGGAGACTACCGCTGGTCTTCGCTGATCATGGGTATTGTCAGAAGCGCGCCGTTTCAGATGAGGAGATCGGAGTCATGATCGTCACCAAGAAACATCTGGCCCGTCGGACAGTGCTCCGCGGCGTCGGTGCCGCGATCGCGCTGCCGTTGCTCGACGGCATGGTGCCGGCGTTTGCCGCGATTCGCAACACGGCGGCACGTCCGGTGCGCCGCCTTGGCGTCGTCTATGCGGCGAACGGGATGGCCATGAAGCACTGGCGACCGGAGAAGGTGGGGGCTCTCGAGCTGGCGCCGATTCAGATGCCGCTCGCCCCGTTTCGAGATCGCTTGCTGGTCGTGAGCGGCCTGGACAGCAAGGAAGCGGATGCGAAGGACACCGCGGTCCATGCACGCATTCAGGCCACATGGCTGACGGGTGTACGGGCCAAGCGTACGGAAGGCCCCGACATCCGGCTTGGCATCTCGATGGATCAGATCGTCGCGAGGGAGTTTGGCGACGAGACTCAGCTCGCGTCCCTCGAGCTCGCGATGGAGCCAGCGGACTTGGCTGGTGCGTGCCTTCCAGGCTACAGCTGTGCGTACAACAACACTGTGTCGTGGCGCGACGCGACGACTCCGCTGCCGATGGAGTTCAACCCGCGGGCCGTGTTCGAGCGCCTCTTTGGAGCGACACCCAGCACGAGCCCGGAGGCGCGGCGGGCGCTCATCGAGCGACGGCGCAGCATTCTCGACGGCGTCACGGACAAGGTTGCTGAGCTGCAGCGACGTATCGGAACCGGCGACCGTCTCAAGCTCAGCCAGTATCTGGAGGCGGTTCGCGACGTGGAGCGCCGCATGGAGCGAGCCGAGGCTCAGGCGGATCAGGAGCTGCCGGAGGTCGATCGACCTGCGGGGGTGCCAGCGAGCTTCGAAGAGCACGCCAGGCTGATGTTCGATCTCTTGGTGCTGGCGTACCAGACCGACCTGACTCGTGTGTCTACTTTCGCTCTCGGTCGCGAGCTGAGTATCCGGACCTTTCCTGAGATCGGTGTGCCAGACCCGCATCACCCCTTGTCACATCATCAGAATGACCCTGTGAAGCTTGCCAAGCTGGCGAAGATTCAAACGTTCCACATGCAGCTGTTTGCCGAGTTCCTCGGGAAGCTGCAGGCAACGCCGGACGGCGACGGCACGCTGCTGGACCAGACGTTGCTCTTCTACGGCGCCGGAATGAGCGACTCGAACCTTCACTACATGTACGACCTGCCGGCGTTGGTGGTGGGAGGACCGAACTTCCGCATCAAGACCGGCCGGCATTTGGCGTACGGCGACACGCCCCTGGCTAACCTGCAGCTGACGCTGTTGGACAAATTGGGTCTGCCGGTGGAGCGTTTCGGCGACAGCACTGGCCAGCTCAATCTGTTGTCTGACCTGTAGACGTTGGAGCCAATGGCTCTCGACTGGTCGTACAGGCCCTTGGCGACCGTCTGGGGTTCGCCATCGATCCCGAGCCTGTCGTCAGCTAAGATCAGGCACTCGAAATTATTGATTGCGGAAGGAAGATCATGAAACGTTCACTAATCGTCGCCGTTCTCATCACACTCTCCGGTGGGCTGCTCGCCCTTGCGCAGACAGATGTCTCTGGCGCTTGGACCCTGACCATCGATGCCGGCCAAGGTGCCAACGATGCGCCGATGATGCTCGAGCAAGACGGTGACATGCTCACGGGGACCTTCGGCACGGCTGAGACGGAGACGCCCGTCGAGGGTACGATTACCGCCAACGACATCACCATGACGGTCAACATTGATGCCCCCCAAGTGGGACCCATGACGCTGACTTTCAGCGGTATGGTCGATGGTTCCGACATGGAAGGAACAGTCGACTTCGGCGGGTTTGCCAGCGGAAACTGGACGGCTGTCAAAGACTAGCGCGCTGGACCTCTGGTCGTGACGCAACGCCGAAGATGATCCCGACGACACGCGCGTTGCTTCTGGTCAGCAATTCCACCAACCACGGCGAGGGTTATCTCGACCACTGTATGGGAGAGATGACGGACATCCTCGACGGGCGGCGGAGCCTGGCGTTCGTGCCGTTTGCGCTGTTCGACCGCACGTCCTACGCAGCCGCCGCGACGAAGCGGTTTGAGCGAGAGGGAGTTGTGGTCAGAGCCGTTACCCCCGATAGCCGCGGGTTCGAGACGTTGGAGTGGGCCGAAGCTGTCTTCGTGGGTGGAGGCAACACCTTCCGTCTCCTCAAAGCACTGCGAGACTCTGGCCTACTTCCCGCTATCCGCCGTCACGTTGACGCTGGGATGGTCTACATGGGTGCGAGCGCTGGCTCCAACATTGCTTCGCCCACCATCTGTACCACGAACGACATGCCGATTGTTCACCCAGACTCGTTTGACGCGCTCGGGCTCGTGCCGTTCCAGATCAACCCGCACTACCTTGACCCGCCGAACGACTCGATCCACATGGGAGAGACGCGGGAGGAACGCCTCCGCGAGTATCTCGAGGAGAACGACACGCCAGTGGTGGGTATCCGAGAAGGGGTCTGGATTCGTGTCGAGGATGGGCGGGCACGGCTCGGTGGCATACGAAACACGCGCATCTTTCGCAAAGCCGCGAGTCCTGAAGAGCGCGTTCCGGGGGAAGATCTCTCGGATCTCTTCGAGTAGAGGTCGCGGCGCGTCGTCCGATTCAGAATCGAAAGAGACGATTGATCTTGACGATGAAGGTGCGGTTGATGAGACCGGTGATGCCGCTGATACCGCTGAGGCCGTCGGTGTCGCGCTGCTCGTTGTACACCACGAACAGTTCGCTGCCAGGGGCATACTCCCAACGCAGTCTGGCGTTGGTCGCCACGGTGCCGATCGAGGAGACGTACTGCACGAGCGCGCTCGTGAACATTCGCGGGGTCATCGTGTAGGTGACGCGCGCGCTGACCAGCTGCGTGGTGAACGAGCCTGCCGCCAGGTCGACCCAGTTCAACGAGACACTTGGCTCGACCGAGAACTTGTCCGTCAGCTCGGTCCGGCCCTGGCTAATGTTGACGGCGGTCCTGTGACCGTCGTAGAAGGCCCCGTGATCCACTGACAGCGTCGCCGACACGCGCCGCCGCGACGCCAGCGAGAGGCTCGCGCTCCCGCCGCCGAACTGGTAGCCGCCTATCGGAATCGTGACGCCAGGCGCGATGTGAAACGGCCGTTCGAGAAATTCATAGGTGTCACGGTAGCTGATGCTGAGACGGTCGGCGCTCTCGAACTCGACGCCGAACTCGCCGTTGAGCGTGCGCGTGTCGAGCCGCCCGTCGAGGTTTTCCAGATACTCGATTGACCCCACTCCCGAGAACTTGCGAACCGACGATAGCGAGGCGGGTCTCGGGCTGAACCGAGCCGACGCGAAGCTCTTGCGGATGTCGGTGCGCCTGGCGAACCCCACCTCTGGATTGAAGCGGGCGCCGACCATCAGGTGCTCAGCTTGGAGCCCGTAGCGGTCGGCGTCGTAGTTGAACCGGCCGAGGTAACTCTCATCCTGGTCGGCGCCACCCGCGGTGCGCGTGCCTGCCCAGAAACCGTCGATGGTGACGTTCTCGTAGAACGCAAACGTCGCATCGGCGCCGAAGGACTGGCCGGCGGGTTCGCCGAAATCGTTGTGGGAACGATCGGTTAGGACTGCGCCGATAGTGCTCCGCCGCAGGACGTTGGCCTTGAGTCGGAGCACCGAGAAGTTCGTCGCCGGAACGGACTCGCGCAGGCCCTCATCGGTCCGGATATACATGGCGCCGATGCTGTAGCGGTTGACCCGTCCAGTGAGTCGCCCCCCCCCTTGAATCGGGACGGCCAGACCCTGGCTGAGTCCGATCCGCCTGGTGTAGACCAGCGTTGGGGTGTCACCAAACCCGGCGCCCCCGAACGAGAAGATACCTTGGTTCTCGAGGAAGAACTCACGCTTCTCGGGGAAGAACAGGCTGAATCGCGTCAGGTTGACCTGTTGCTCGTCGGCCTCCACCTGCGCGAAATCGGTGTTGTAGGTGAAGTCGGCCGTCAGGTTTTCGGTGACGCCGTATTTCACGTCGACGCCGAAGTCTCCATTCGCCTCGTTTGAGACGGAGGGCACCGCTCTGCGATCGGTGCTGAGATCACCGATCGCATAGGGCTTCACCTCCAGGTTGATCCCTGGCTGCGGCGCCTGTAGGCCGACGAGTGTCGCCGCATCGGAGACGCGGCCGAGGCCCGACTGCGCCAGGGCTCGCGGGACCAGAGAGATGAACGTCATCTCGTTCTTCCATCGGATCTCGCGCCGGGCGTTGAAACCCCACACCTGCTCCCGACCGCTCCGGTACCGGAGCGACTTGAAGGGGATAGCGGTTTCCACGGTCCATCCCCCGTCGAACCGGCCCGCCTTGTACTCCCAGACAGGATTCCAGTCGCGGTTGTACTGGGTCTCGTTGGTTATCTGACCGTCCATCACGCCACCGTTCGGCGTGACGAAGAACATGACGCCGTTCCGTCGGTCGTGGAACGTGTCGAACACGAAGCCGACGAAGTCCTGCTGCCCGATGTTGTTGTTGTCGCGCCGCGTGTCATCGGCGACGAGGCGGCTCACGTCGCTCTCCCAGCACCGAAAGGAGAGGTAGATTGCGTTGTCGTCGAAGGTCAGCCACATCTCCGTCCTCTGGCTGGCCGGCGGTCCGTACTCGGGTTCGGCCTGGAGGAAGTCGGTGATCGGCGGGACCTCTGTGTACACCGCCTCGTCGATCACGCCATCGATGCGAATAGGTTCGCTCACGCGGTGCGCGCGGATCGTCGCCTCCCCGGTCGCATCCCGAGACAGCATCGATGCCTGCGCGCCGTTACCGGCCGGAGCAGACGGAGGTTGCGTTGCTGTGGCTTGCGCTGCGGCGTTGGTCGTAGGGCCGACGAAGGTCAGAGCCCAGACGAGGGCTAGAGGTTGAACGAACCGGAACAGCGACGTTCGCAAGATCTGGATCCCGATGACGAATGGCGAGCCCCGCCGGCAGTCGATCTTTCGGAGGACGCCCGGGATGCCAAATCGCAGACTAGTGAACTTTCTTAGCAATGAATGTGATCGTTGGTCGTTGATCAAAGATCAGTGAGCAATGATAC
>Ga0224508_10004032_pt1 | contig 12062 bp, 12 predicted proteins | sample SF_Jan12_sed_USG_4_FD_170157 | JGI IMG/M metagenome (GOLD analysis project Ga0224508, IMG submission 170157) | Sediment microbial communities from San Francisco Bay, California, United States - SF_Jan12_sed_USGS_21 | ecosystem: Environmental > Aquatic > Marine > Sediment | place: USA...
CCCAAGCTCGTGATCGGCTTCGACGCGATGTTGATCGTCGGCCCCGAGCACGGACGGCTGTTCCGAGAGGCCGGATGGGACAAGGCCAGGCTCCGGGCCGAGCTCGACGAGCTGCTGACGCTCCAGACCGACGAGCTGATCCGCGGAGCAGGGGGTATCGAAGAGGGCCTGCCCGAGGGGCTCGCCGGCCAGACCCTGCCGAAGTTCAGGCCCGGAGGTCTCCAGATCGTCCACGCCGGCGGCGATGCCGGCCTGTTCTCGGCTGTGCTCGGCGGGTGGGTCGGCGGTCCCAAGGGCTCGATACCCGTCACCCGAGAGATCACCGGCCAGCCGTGACCCACTCCCCGACCCATCGCCGCCCCTCTCCACACCACCTCTCCACACCACCTCTCCACACCACCTCTCCACAATGAGCAAGGAGCACACTATGACGGTCGTACTCGACCCGACGTCCGGGAAGGTTGCCCAATCGATCGAGACGGCGCCTCGGCCAAGCTCGATCGACGGGCTCAAGATCGGACTGCTCGACATCTCGAAGCCCCGCGGAGACAAGTTCCTCGACCGGCTCGAGGAGCGGTTGACCGAGCGGGGGGCGCAGGTGTCCCGCTACGTCAAGCCCACCTTCTCCAAGCCGGCACCGGTCGACCTCCGACACGAGATCGCGACCAACTGCGATGCGGTGATCGAGGCGCTCGCCGATTGAGGCAGCTGCACGTCGTGCAGTGTGCACGACATCACCGATCTCGAGCGCCGCGGCGTCCCTGGCGTGTTCGTGGCCAGCGAGGTGTTCGTCGACGCCGCCCAGTCGCAGGGCGCGGCCCTCGGCTTCCAGCCATCCCGCCACTTCGTCGAGCACCCGATCCAAGACCGTTCGGACGACGAGATGGTGACGATCGCCGACAAGGCGATCGAAGCGCTGATCGAGAAGCTCACCGGCTCCTGACCGTGCGATAGCCAGGCTCCAGGTGACCAGGCCGGTCGCTCAGCGCGGCAGGGCATAGGTCGACCCGTCGAGGACGGCCAGCCCGTCGCGTACGACGCCGTGCGCGACGCGGGCGGCGCGATCTGGATCATCGGGCCAACCGACGACAGCCGGGAGATCGGTGACCGGCACCGGGCCGGCCCGCAGCGCGGCAACCAGCCGTCCCCGCCCCTGACGATCGGAACCGGCGAACCGGCTCTGCGGTCCCGACACGCCCGCCGAGCCCGTGGCTGGATCGGGATCGGGCCGGCCGTCGAGGTACCACCGGCAGCTCGGCGCCAGCGGGCAGCCGTCGCAACGAGGGTCTCGTGCGGTGCAGTGACCGGCCCCAACGTCGAGCAACGCCTGGTTCCACACCCACCCTTGCCCGGCCGGGACCGCGGCGTCGGCGAGTCGCTGTGCCTCGGCCCGTCCCAGGGCTCGCCCCTCGGCACGGGCGAGGATCCGGGCGACGTTGGTGTCGAGCACCGCGTCATCGGTCTCCGAGGCGAAGACCCGGATAGCCCTCGCGGTGTAGGGGCCGACGCCGGGTAGCGCCAGCAGGTCGCTCAGGGCCGCGGGGAACCGGCCACCGTGGTCGGCCACGAGGATCCGTGCCGTTCGATGCAGGTTCACCGCTCGGCGGTTGTACCCGAGGCCGGCCCACTCGGTGATGACCTCGGCCACCGGGGCCCCCGCACACGAGGCGACGTCAGGGAATCGGCGGAGGAAGCGGGGCCACCGATCGATGACCCTGCTCACCTGGGTCTGCTGGAGCATCAGCTCGGAAACGAGGACCGCCCACGGGTCCCGACTCTCACGCCATGGCAGCGAGCGGCCGTTGAGCTCGAACCAAGCGAGGAGGTCAACACCGACGTCCAACCCGGCGCCGCGCTCGCTTGGGGCCACGGTTCGACAGGGTAGTCCTCGGCTCGGGCCGGATGTGAGCCGGGCCGATGTGAGCCGGGCCACGAGCAGCTTCTACGCTGAGCGGTCATGACCGAGCCAGATCTCACCGAAGCAGCCGCCGCGATCGAGACCGCCGCCGACGTCGTCCGGGTGGCCACCCGCAGCCTGGCCGAGACCGGCTCCGTCGACGCCGATCAGGTCCTCGCCTACGACCTGGCCCACGCCGCAGCGGCCGTCGAGACGGCGCGATCGATGCTCGACTACGGCGCCAAAGGGGAGATCGAAGGCAGGCTGACCTGTGTGTTCGTGGCGGACGTTGTCGCCGACCTGGCCGCCAAGCTCTGGGCGAGGGAAGCGGTCTGGGGAGCGGAGGCCTCGGCGCTCGAGTCCAGTCGCTCGTTCGTGACGTCCTGGCGCGATCCGGCCCTCCTCGCCGAGCTGGCTCGCGAGGACGGACCCCGCCATCTCGACGACGAGTTCGAGCTCGTCCAGGACTCGTTCCGCCGGTTCGCCGAGGAGCAGGTTGCGCCTCACGCCGAGCACATCCACCGAGAGAACACCGACATCCCCGAGCCGCTCATCCAGGGCCTGGCCGAGATGGGCCTCTTCGGCCTGTCGATCCCGGAGGCCTACGGCGGGTTCGCCGGCGGCGGTGAGTCCGACTACTACGGCATGGTAATCGCCACCGAGGAACTGAGTCGGGCATCGCTCGGGGCAGCCGGCTCGCTGATCACCCGACCGGAAATCCTGGCCCGGGCCCTCGAGGCCGGCGGGACCGAGGAGCAGAAGCAGACCTGGCTGCCCCGGCTGGCGGCGGGGGAGATCATGAACGCGGTTGCGGTCACCGAGCCGGACTACGGCTCCGACGTCGCCAACATCAAGGTCGCCGCCTCTCGAGTCGACGACGGCTGGCTCATCACCGGCGTGAAGACGTGGTGCACGTTCGCGGCCCGAGCCGACGTGCTGATGTTGCTCGCTCGAACCAACCCCGACCGATCGCTCGGCCACCGGGGCCTGTCGATCTTCATCGTGCCAAAGGACCGAGCCGACGGTCACGGCTTCAAGCTGACCCAACCGGGCGGCGGCACGATGGAAGGTCGCCCGATCGACACCCTTGGCTACCGGGGCATGCACTCCTACGAGCTCGCATTCGACAACTGGTTGGTCCCGGCCGAGAACTTGATCGGCGAGGCCTCCGGCGAGGGTCGGGGCTTCTACTACCAGATGGCGGGCTTCGAGAACGGCCGACTCCAGACCGCGGCCCGGGCGCTAGGCGTCATGCAGGCCGCGTACGAGGCGGCGAAGGAGTACAGCGAGAACCGGATCGTGTTCGGCGCACCGATCGCCGACTACCAGTTGACCCGGGCCAAGCTGACCCGCATGGCGGCGCTGATCCAGGCCGCTCGCCAGTTCGCCTACTCCGTCGGCCGGATGATGGCCAAGGGCGAGGGCCAGATGGAGGCGTCGATGGTGAAGGCCTACGTGTGCAAGGCTGCCGAGTGGGTTACCCGCGAAGCCATGCAGATTCACGGCGGCATGGGCTACGCCGAGGAGTACGCAGTGAGCCGCTACTTCGTCGATGCCCGCGTGCTCAGCATCTTCGAGGGTGCCGATGAGACGCTGTGCCTGAAGGTGATCGCCAGGAGCCTGGTCAGCGCAGTCGACGCCTAGCTCAACCTCCTTCGACAACCTGACAATCCCAGAGCAGCGAGGATCGCTCGGCTAAAACCAGACTCGCTGTGCTGTTCCCGACAGTTGCGTTCGCGCTCTTCTTCTGCGTCGCTTTCCTGGCGAACTGGCTCCTCCGGCCGAAGCCCACCGTGTGGCGCGTGGCGATGATCGGCCTCAGCTTCTTCTTCTACGGCTATTGGGACGTCCGCTTCGTCACGCTGCTGGCGGGGAGCATCGTCCTCAATCACATCGTGGCCACCGCCCTGTTCGCCAAGCGCGTCGACGGGAGGCTGAGCGCGGCGGGGCGACGCGTCCTGGTAGCGGGCGTGGCCGCCAATCTCGGGATTCTCGGCTTCTTCAAGTACTACGGCTTCTTCGTGACCTCGGCCGAGAACGCGCTCGGCCGGTTCGGGATCGAGGTCGGACCGCCGCTGCTCGACATCACGTTGCCGATCGGGATCTCGTTCTTCACGTTCCAGGCGATCAGCTACATCGTCGACATCGGCCGCAGCCGCTTCGACCGTCCCCTCCCCTTGCTCAGCCTCGGCTTCTACCTCTCCTTCTTCCCCCAGCTGGTCGCCGGCCCGATCGTCAGGGCGACCGACATGGCACCTCAGATCAGCCGGCGGCCCGACCCCCGGACCATCCCGGCCGGAGAGGCGTTCTGGCTGATCGCCCAAGGCCTGGTGAAAAAGGTGGTCATCAGCAGCTACCTGGCGACGAACCTCGTCGATCCGGTGTTCGACGTTCCCGGCGACCACTCCCGGTTCGAGGTCCTGCTCGCCATCTACGGCTACGCCATCCAGATCTACGCCGACTTCAGCGGGTACACCGACATCGCTATCGGCTGCGCCCTCCTGCTCGGGTTCCGCTTCCCCCAGAACTTCGACTCCCCGTACCGGGCGCGCTCCATCGCCGAGTTCTGGCATCGCTGGCACATCAGCCTGTCGACATGGCTCCGCGACTACCTCTACATCCCACTCGGCGGCAATCGCCGGGGCCGGCTCCTCACCCAGCGGAACCTGGCGATCACGATGGTGCTCGGCGGGCTCTGGCACGGCGCAGCGTGGACGTTCGTCGCATGGGGTGCGATCCATGCGATCGCGCTTGGCGTGGAGCGCGTGCTGCGAGAGCGCTGGCGACCGCTCGGGCTGCCGCCTCGGGCCGTCGCCACCCTGTCGTGGCTGACGACGTTCCACGTGATCTGCGCGGCGTGGGTCTTCTTCCGGGCCGACAGCCTGACCCGGGCGTTCGAGCTACTCGAACGACTCGTCGCTGGCGGTGAGCCGTCGACGGTGTTCTCCGCCGTTGCGGTCACCCTCATCGCAGCCGTCGTCGCCTCACAGTTCCTCTCCGCCCGATCGGTCGATCGGATCCGGTCCGAGTTCGCCCGAGCCGCGCCGCTCGCCCAGATCACCCTGCTCGCCCTGACGCTCACGATCATCGACGCCTTCGGGCCCGACGGCGTCGCCCCCTTCATCTACTTCCAGTTCTGATGCCGCCCCTCGCCCGATCCGACCAGCGGCTCCGGCCGGTCGATCCGGAGCACGATCAACGCGGTGACACGATGCCGGCCGGCAAGGTCTTCGTGGTGATGGTTGGCGTGCTGTCACTGGCTGCGCTGTTCAACGCCGAGGCGATGTTGCAGCGGGTGGAGACGAGCGAGCTCGGCCGCGGCCGAGACGTGGCGCTGTGGTTCTGGCGCCCTGTCGAAGCCGTCAGCACCCCCCTGGGGTTCGGCATGCCCCGCTCGGGCGTCGAGGCGCTTCGGGGAACCCCCGGCCCCGACCCTGGCCAGACGGTTGCAGGGAGCGATCCTGAGTCGTCTGAGCAGGCGGCCGAGGCTCGTGGCCCGGTCGGCGGGTCAGGGCAACTCGGACACGAGCCGTTCATTCCCGATCCGGCGGCCCCGACGACCATCCCGGGGACCGGCGGCCCGACAACGACGCCGCTCGATCCCCCCGGTTCGCTCCCGGGGATCGAGCCCGGCGCCGATCGACCATCGACCGCCACGCCACTCGGACTCCCCCCGCCCCAGCCACAACCCGACCCGCCGGCCGCGACCGCCCCGGCCGAGCCGCTCTCGACTCCCGTCACCGACGGGACCGGGACCGCGCCGACGTCGACCACGCCCGAACCGGCACCGCCGGGCTCGGTCTTCCCACTCCGGCGGCCGACGGTCGAGGACCCCTTGCGCATCCTGATCATCGGCGACTCGACGATGGACGCCGTCGGTAACTCGATGCTGCGGGACCTGAGCAACACCGGCGTTGCGACCGCCGAGCTCGACTACCGCATCTCGACCGGTTTGTCCCGACCGGACTTCTTCGACTGGCCCGGCCACCTACGAGAGGCGAGAGCGGCGGGGCAGATCGAGGTCGTCGTCATCATGATCGGCGCCAACGATGCCCAACCCTTCCTCATCGACGACCAGCCCGAGGCCCATGGCACCGAGCTTTGGTTCGCCACCTACCGGCACCGGGTGGCGGCGCTGCTCGACGAGCTGACCGCCGACGGCGGGTGGGTGCTGTGGATCGGCCAGCCAGTGATGCGGAGCGAGGACTACAGCGCAAAGATGCAGCAGCTCAATCAGATCTACGCCGAGGAGATCAGCCGTTACCCGACGGCGATCTACATCGACTCCCGGTCGGTCATGAGCGATGGGAGCGGCGTCTATACCGCGTATCTCGTCGACGGCGGTGGCACCCGCCAGCTGGTGCGCCAGGGCGACGGCGTCCACCTCACCTCGGCCGGCGGCGATCGCCTCTCCCCGCTGATCGTCGAGGAGCTGAATCGGATCGCCCCGCTGTACTAGGAGTACCCGCCCGATTCGACCGGGGTCGGGTGAGCGGGCAGCCTGGTCGCCATGACCAGTGCCTCGGATCGCATGCCAGCCATCTCCCTCGCCGCCGTCGGCGGTCGCCGACTGCAGACCATCGGGCTCATCAAGGAGATCGAGGCCCGGGGGTTCTCCGGCATCTTCTGCCCGAGCTTCGGCGACGCGATGGGGTTATGCCTGTCGATCGCCCACCACACCTCGCGCCTCGAGTTCGGGACCGCCATCCAACCGATCTACTTCCAGCTGCCGTCAGCGCTGGCCACGTCGGCCGCCTACATCCACGAGATCGCCGAGGGCCGCTTTCGGCTCGGCATCGGCGTTACCCACGCACCGACCCACTCCCGCCTTGGCTTGAATGTTGGAAAACCGCTCGCCGACACCCGCGACTACGTGGAGGCCATGCAGAAGCCCGGCGAGCAGATGGGCGGCCTGCCCCCGATCACCCTGGCCACACTGCGCGACAAGATGGTGGCGCTGGCGGTGGAGATCGGCGACGGAGCTGTGTGGGCCAATGCATCCCGCTCCCGGATGGCCCACTCCTTGGCCGCAATCCCTCAGGAGCGGATCGACGATGGCTTCTACATCGGCAACATGATCCCGACCGTCATCGACGACGACGTCGAGGCCGGCGCCGCCCGCAACCGAGCAACCCTCAAGGGCTACGTGGCGCTGCCCAACTACCGGAACTACTGGAAAGAGGCCGGCTACGAGGACGAGATGACCGCAGTCGAGAAGGCGATGGAAGCCGACGACCCCGAGGGCATCACAGCGGCGATGAGCGACAGGTGGCTGTCCGACTGCACGCTCTACGGCTCGGTCGGCCAGGTCCGGGACGGCGTCGAGGCCTGGTTCGACGCCGGTGTCTCCAGCCCGATCCTCGTCCCGTCATCGACGAGTGGCGGTCAGATGAAGGCGTTCGAAGAGCTCTTCGCCGCCTACGCCTGAGCGGTCGGGGTCTCCCTACCTACCCCGCAGAAGCCCTGTGCGGTCAGAGCCCGAGCTGGCGGGAGGCGAGGTCGCGCATGATCTCCTCGGACCCCCCACCGATCGCCTGCACCCGGACCTCGCGATAGAGGCGCTCGACCACGTCGCCACGGAGGTAGCTGGCCCCGCCCAAGATTTGAGCAGCCTCCCGGGCGCAGAACTCGTAGGTGGTCGTGGCCGCCACCTTGGCCTCGGCGATCTCGGCGACCGGGTCGTCGCCCTGGTTCAGGCGCCACGACAGCAATGCGTTCCACGCCTCGCTGGCGTTGATCAACCGGTCCATCTCGACGAGCTTGTGCCGGATCACCTGATGCTCGACCAGCTGCTTGCCGAAGGTCTCGCGCTCTCGAGCCCACGCGACCGCCTCGTCATAGCAGACCCGAGCGAACGCGGTCGACTGGATCGCCATGTCGATCCGCTCGGCGTTGAAGTTGTTGACGATCGCCGAGAATCCGGTGTTCTCCTCTCCGATCAGGTTGGTCACGGGCACCCGGACGTCGTCGAAATAGAGAGTGGCGGTATCGGAGGCCAGCCATCCCATCTTGTCGAGCTTGGTCCGGGACAAGCCTTCCCGGTCACCCTCGATCAGCAGGAGCGAGATCCCGGCTGGACCCTCGGGGCCGGTTCGAACTGCGGTAGTGAAGAAGTCGGCCCGCATCCCCGAGGTGATGAACGTCTTCTGTCCGTTGACGACGAGCTCGTCGTCATCCCGTCGGGCGGTGGTTCGGATCCGAGCCACGTCGGAGCCACCGCTGGGCTCGGTAATGGCGAGCGCTGCGATCGCCTCCCCGCTCTGGCACGGGGTGATGACGCGGGCCTTCATCTCGTCCGACCCGAAGCGCTGCACCGGTGGCAACCCGATGTAGTTCGAGAACATGGACGCAACCACGCCCCCCGACCCTGCCGAGCACAGCTCCTGCATGAGGACGAGCCGCATGAGGGCGTCCCGCTGGCCGTGGCCGCCGTACTCGGCGTCGAAGCCATCACCGAAGAGACCGATCGCCCCGGCCTTCTTGTAGAGCTCGCGTGGCACCTCGCCATCGAGATCCCACTGGTGGACGTGGGGTGCGATCTCGTTGTCGGTGAACTGACGGACGACTTGGCGGTACGCCTCGTGGTCCTCGCTGAAGAAGGGTGTGGATACGGTGCTCACGGGAAAAGCCTACGGTCGCCCGGGGTGCACCTCAAGGCTCAGGCCAATTCCCGTAACAGCTCCGACGCCACCGCCATGTCGGCCTCGGCGGCTTCGGCCGGCAGCAGCAGGCCGTCACCGGTCGCCACCCGATCGATGAGGCCGAGCGCCACCACTTCGAACGGAGCTACCCACGCCGGCACGTCGCGACCGAGCGTTCGCTCTACGATCGCCCGCCAGTACTGCTCCGGGACGCGTCGACCGACCCCGGTCACCAGCCACGTCGGGGTCGACGTCGCCCTCGCCGTCGCCGCGAGGGTCAGGTTGCCGACGTCGGTGAGGGCAGCTGCCGGTCCGGTGGCTGCCGCTTCGATGAGGGCGACGTCGGCTTCCTGGAGGGCGCCAGCCAGGTGGGCGGCGTCGATCTCCTCGGCCTCGACATCGCTGCGATCGAGACGCCGGACGACCGATGCGCCCTGTCCGTCGACGTCGACGACCAGCACGAACAGGTCGCCCCGGCGAGGTAGGGCGCTGACGATGATGTCGGGCCAACCGCACACGACGACGGTGGCACCGTCGGGCAGGCTGTGGGCCAGCTCCCGGTCGGTACCGTCGTTCTGCAACTCCTCGATGACCGCTCGGGCCTCGGCCCACGGGTCGTCGCTCATCGTGAGTCGGGTGCACATCCACCACAGCGGGCCGACCGCAGGTTGGCGGGTCAGGAGCCGCCGAGCTGCGGTCACGAGCGCCGGTGGGTCGTGGCGGAAGACGCCGAGCGCAGAGGCCGCCTCCTGAACCAGGAGCCCGGCATCGGCCCCGCTCGCCCGTGCGACGTACCGGAGCTGCTCGATGGGATGCACAGAGCGACCTTATCCGGAACCGGAACGCCGGGATTCATCGAGTCAGCGGCCTGGGTAGAGGCGGTGAGCGGTCGCTACCGTGGCTTTCGCGCCCGCTCGCTCCCACCTCCGGCTGGGTGGCGCTCTGGTGTAGACCCTGTTAGTGACAGTGTTGTTGACAACGCGGTGTTGTTGACAACGCGGTGTTATTGACAATGCGGTGTTATTGACAATGTTGTCGCGTTGATGATCCGGAGGTTCGGAGAATGGCGATCGGTGCGCTAGTCTCGCCGCCCGTGGCAGATGCTCCACCCGATATCGTCCTCGATTCGCTCAGAGGCGACGGCTACCCCTTGCGCGACTGGCTCACCGCGTATCCGTTGCTGCTGGTGGGGCTGGATCCGTATACCCACGAGAGCGCCTGGATCTTGGAAACCGCTGGCCGGCTGCTCGACCACTTCTCCCCGTCGGACATCCGAGTCGGCTGGCTCGCCACCACCGATGACGACGGCTGCCGCCAGTTCCTCGGTCCGTGGGCCGAGCGGTTCCTGACGTTCCCCGATCCCGACCGCGAAGCGGTGCTGGCCTTCGGCGTCGAACGACTCCCTGGGCTGATCCACATCCGCTCCGATGGGTATTTGACCGTCGCCAACGGCTGGGATCCCGAGGGGTGGCGGGCGATCGTCGGCGACCTGGCCAAGATCCTGTCGTGGACGCGACCCACCATCCCTCGCCCAGGCGACCCGACCCCGTACGTCGGAACGCCGGTCAAGGGCCACTGACCCAGCCGGGCCGGCCGTCTCGAACCCCAATCGGCCTGCGGGCGCAGGGGTCTGGTAGACAGGTTCCGTGGTCACAGCACGATTGGACCGGATGGTCCGCTACGTCCGCCGGTGGCGCATGGCCACTGACAGCGACGATGCGCTGACCGTCGAGGCCGATCTCCCCGATGCCGACGCCCGACGGCTCCAGCGACTGATCGATGAGTGCGTCGAGGACCGCGGTGGGGAGATGGCGGCCAGGACGAAGGCCCGGACGATCGGGGCGACGTTCTCCAAGCTCGACACCGTAGGCCGCCGGCGCTTCTTCGAGATCCTTGCCGAGTTCTACGGCGGGGACGACGAGGAGGTCGACACCGCCATCGACGCCGTGATCCGTGCCAGGAAACCAGAGGACCGTCGGGCTGCCGAGTCCGACCTACGGTCGGCGCTCGAGCCGCGACGGGAGCGCCTGCTACGACGCTTCGCTGGTCTAGACGGCGGCCTGCCGTTCCTCGTCACGCTCAGGGAGGACCTCCGCACCCATCTGGCGTCGCATCCGAAGCTCGCCGCCGTCGACGCCGACCTCAAACGAATCCTGGAGAGCTGGTTCGACGTCGCCCTGCTCCGCTTGGAGCGGTTGACCTGGGACTCGTCCGCAGCTCTCCTGGAGCGCCTCATCGACTACGAGGCGGTCCACGCCATCGAGTCGTGGGACGACTTGAAGGGTCGCCTCGGTCCCGATCGGCGATGTTATGCGTTCCTGCACCCGTCGATGCCCGACGACCCGCTCATTTTCGTCGAGATTGCGCTGACCGAGGGAATCGCTGCCACGCTCGGCTCCGTCCTCGATCACCGGTCCGAAAACGGCGTCGCTCCCGAGTCGGCCGACACCGCCATCTTCTACTCGATCTCCAACTGTCACGACGGGCTCGCCGGGGTCCGCCTCGGGGATTTCCTGATCAAGTCGGTGGCCGAGCGACTGTCGGACGAGCTACCGAACCTGCGGCAGTTCGCCACCCTGTCGCCACTCCCCGGCTTTCGGCGCTGGTTGCAACAGGCGATCGTCGTCGGCGATGTCGTGCTGACCGATGCCGAGGCGGCCAGGCTGAAGCCTGACGAGCCGGAACGAGCCGACTCGACGTTCGCCGCGCTGGTGAACGGGGCGATGCCCGCTCCGGACGACCCGCTGCTCGAACGGGCTCGCCCGATCCTGCTCCGCCTCGCCGCCGACTATCTTCTCAACCGTCGCCGGCGGACATGGGCGCTCGACCCAGTCGCTCACTTCCACCTCTCGAATGGCGCAATCATCGAGCGCCTGAACTGGTGGGCCAACCCCAGCGCAGCGGGGTGGGAGCGCGGCCTGGGCATGATGGTGAACTACTGCTACCGGCTCAAGCACATCGAGCGCAACCACGATGGCTACATGGGGAGTGGGGAGATCACCAGCACCGATGCGGTCCGCAAGCTCCTGGCGCCGGTCGGCCCCGATGGAGAGCGCTGAGCAGAGAGGCGGCCGAGCATCGGTAGGGAAACGACCAGAGCCGCCGGCCGAAGCCGACGGCTCTGTTCGGTCACTGTTCTTCGTGCTAGCGCACGGCCGGGCGGCTAGAGCGCCCGAACGTTCTTCGCTTCCTCCCCCTTGCGGCCTGGAGCGACATCGAATTCAACCTGCTGACCCTCATCCAGCGTCTTGTAGCCTTCGCCGACGATGTTCGAGAAGTGCACGAACACGTCGTCGGCGCCCTCGCGGGAAATGAAGCCGAAGCCCTTCTCGGCGTTGAAGAACTTCACGGTACCTGTAGGCATGGAACTACTTTCGTCTCTGTATGAACCGACCCTTGTGGTGAGTCCACGTACCAGATTCTAAATCGACGTGCAGACAACTCCCCACCAAATGGCCGGAATGGATTTGACAGTTTGTCAATCTCGCGTTGCACTCCAACGTCGAGGCGACCCCCGGAGACCA
>Ga0224508_10004033_pt1 | contig 12061 bp, 12 predicted proteins | sample SF_Jan12_sed_USG_4_FD_170157 | JGI IMG/M metagenome (GOLD analysis project Ga0224508, IMG submission 170157) | Sediment microbial communities from San Francisco Bay, California, United States - SF_Jan12_sed_USGS_21 | ecosystem: Environmental > Aquatic > Marine > Sediment | place: USA...
ATGCCAAATAACGCGGATGTCGCCGTCGTTCTCAATCCGCAGCTGTCGGTGCTCGAGTTTCTCGCGACTATCTGTGAAGAACTGCATATTGATGTCACACACAATCGCGGTAGCATCAAGGCACAGACAGATGCTCTCAATCGACACCTGCTCGACGCTCATTCGGAAGGGCGTCGCACGATTCTCATCGTCGACGAAGCGCAGAACCTGTCGCCCGCCGTTCTCGAGCAGGTCCGTTTACTGACAAACCTCGAGACTGCCAAACAAAAACTGTTGCAGATCATCCTGATCGGCCAGCCGGAACTCCGCGAACTCCTTGCGCGCAACGATCTGCGTCAGCTCGCGCAGCGGATCACCGGACGCTACCACCTCAAGCCTCTGACACGAGACGAGACGGCGCAGTACATCGAACATCGCCTGAAAGTTGCCGGCGCGCTGGGAGAAGTATTCGACAGTGGCGCCAAGAAGGAGCTGTTCAGGCTGTCGCAGGGTGTGCCGCGGTTGATCAACGTGATTTGCGACCGCGCGCTTCTCGGCGCCTACAGCGTTGAATCGCGGCGAGTTAACAAACGCCTGGTTCGGCGCGCCGCTGCCGAGGTCAGCGGCGAGCTGGAGCGTCCTTTGTGGCTGCGCCCGGCGCTGACCACAGGTGCCGTGGTCAGTGTCGCGGTCATCGCCACAAGCGTGTGGTGGCTCTCGCAGGGGCCGGACCTGGTATCAACGTCAGAAACAGCTGCGGCGGCGGTCGCCGCCGAGCCGCTGGAAGCAGGTCCTGGGTCCGAGATCGCGGAACCGCCGACACCACAGTCACAAGACGTGGCAGTCGACGTTGTTGACGAAGAGGTCGAGTTGCCAACCCTGAATGAGCAGCTGCAGCTCGGCGCCACATTGACAACAACGGGAAGCGCACTGACGTCGCTGTTCGAAATCTGGGGACTCGAATACCGGACTTCGGCACAAGACGTCTGCTCGCAGGCCAGTGATGCAGGTCTTGCGTGCCTGTACCAGCGAGGCTCGTGGAGCGGGCTGAAGCAGATGGATCGGCCCGCGATCATGACGCTGGTGGATGATGACGGCGACAGACACGAGGTCTTGCTTACCGCGATCCACGACGACACGGCGGAACTGTCGATCGGCGGCGTACTCGTCGAACACCCGGTGTCGGATATTCTGCAGTCCTGGTTTGGCCAGTACATGCTGCTGTGGCGCCCCGTCGGCGGAACGCCGGTCTCGTTTGCGCCGGGCAGCCGCAACGACGGCGTTGTCTGGCTGCGTAGCAGCCTTGCGGCAATCAGTTCGGAATACGCGACCGCCAATGCGGAGTCGGACGCTTTCGGCGCCGAACTCGACCGGATAGTGCGACAGTTTCAGCGGGATCATCGTCTCAGTGTGGACGGTGTGGCCGGCCAGCAGACACAAATTGTAATCAACTCGCTGCTCGCGGCCGACGGTACGCCGCGGCTGACAATGCCCAGACTGGCCGCACAGGAATAACGATGTCATTCATTCTCGACGCGCTGAAAAAGTCGGAGTCCGAGCGCCAGCAGCAAGCACCGGCTGCATTCGCGACGGTGCCCAGCAGCGAAAGCAGCCCGCGGGCACCGCGCTGGCTGTGGGTCCTCGGCGGGCTGCTCGCGATAAATCTCGTCGTGTTGCTGGGCCTTTTCTTGCGCTCGAGTGATGAACCATCCCGCATGCCGGCCGTCGTCGAAGGTGTTGTCACGGACGAATCGCCGTCACAAGCCGTAGCGAGTTTTGCCCAGCAGATCGAGGCAGCGAGGCTGAACGAATCGCTGCGGCACTCGCAACGATCGAGCCCCTTATCGGAGCAACAGGTTGCTTCGGACACAACCGTAGACACCGCGTCAGCTGACGAAATCAACACACCGGTCGAAATACCGGCACCTGCGCGGTCCACTGCCAGCTTGCCAACTGTCTATGAACTGCGAGCCAACGGCAGCCTGACGTTGCCGGAATTGCATCTTGATATTCATGTTTACAGCGATACGCCGGAAGATCGCTTCGTGTTTATCAATATGTCCAAGCAGCGTGAGAAATCGCAACTCGTCGAAGGGCCCACTATTGAGGAAATCACGCCCGACGGCGTTGTCCTCGAGCATCGCGGCACTACCTTTCTGTTACCGCGCGACTAGGGCCTAACCGGGTTGGGCGCACCGCACACCAAGTACCTGGACGGGAACACGTTCGCCACGGCGCTGACGTCGGGTATTTACCGCGTCATCGGCGAGCAGGATCTGTTAAACCGGATCAACGTGTTCCCGGTGGCAGACGCAGACACCGGCACGAACCTGAGCCTGACGTTGAGCGCCGCGCTCGGTATCCTGTCGGCGCCGGACGACAAGCATCTCGGGACGTTACTGGCGGCCCTGGCGGACGCGCTGCTGGACGGCGCGCGCGGCAATTCGGGCGCCATCATTGCGCAGTTTTTCCAGGGAATGAGCGACGAAGCCGCCGACATCAGTCGGTTCACCCCCTATACGTTTGCCAAAGCGGCCAGTACTGGCAGCGACTATGCGTATGACGCGCTCTCGAATCCGCGCGAAGGCACCATCCTGTCGGTCATCGGCGCGTTCGCCGATAGTTTCAAACAGCAGGTTTCAGAGGGTCGTGACGCCGATTTTCCCGACGTCATGCAGGCTGCTCTGGCAAACGTCGAGCGGGCACTCGCGAAAACACCATTGCAACTCGAGGTCTTGCGAAAAGCCGGCGTTGTCGACGCCGGCGCGAAAGGATTTGCCGAACTTGTTGCGGGTTTTTCCGGATATGTCCGCGACGGCAGCATGGCGCATGCGCCGGACGCGGCGGTCTTACGGCACATTGAGCCGGTCGTCGAATTTGCCGAATCCGATAATGTCTCGCAGTTTCGCTTTTGCACCGAGTGCATCGTTACGGCCGATGAGATTGACCGCCGCAAGTTGCGTGAAGCGCTGACGGAAATCGGTGATTCGATGGTCCTGGCGGGTACCAAGCGCAAGGCGAAGATCCATATTCATGTCGACGATCCGGACGACGTTTTCGATATCGCACGACAATTCGGCGAACTCAGCGCAGAGAAAGCCGATGACATGCATCGTCAGCAGCACAGCACCCATGACCGCAGCCGTCATTTCGCCGTCATCACGGATTCAGCCGCCGATATCGGCGACGAGGACATGGAGCGGCTCGACATTCACATGGTGCCGTGCCGCATTCAGTTTGGCGAACGCGGCTACCTCGACAAAGTCAGCATCACGACGGACGAGTTTTACGAAGAACTCAAATCCAACCCGGCGCACCCGACAACATCGCAACCCGCTCCTGGTGATTTCCGTCGCCAGTTCCAGTTTCTCGCCAGTCACTTTCGCGACGTGGTGTCGATCAATCTGACCGGCGCCGTCAGCGGCACATACCAGGCTGCACGCTCAGCCGCCGAGCGCACCGAAGCTCCTGGCGAAATCCACGTGATTGATTCGCATAACGCGTCGACCGGCCAGGGCCAGCTTGTCATTCTGGCTGCCGAGTGCGCTGCGGCCGGTCGCAGCGTGCCTGCGACGATCGCCGCGATCGAGCGGCAGCTACGGGTGACAAGAACGTTTGCGGTGCTCAACGATCTGCGTTACGCGGTACGCGGTGGTCGCTTACCCGCATGGGTGCGCACCGTCGCCGAATTACTCCGTCTGAAGCCCATACTTTGCACCAAAGGGGATGGGCGCGTCGGCCTGAGCGGCTTCCTGTTCGGCCGTGCGCATCGAGCACGTCGTTTCGCGAGATATGTCGCTCGACGAGCGCCGGCGAGCGCCGCGATCGATATCGCGATCGGGCATGCCGTGTGCGAAGAGGATGCTGACATCCTCGAAAAGACGATTCGTGATCACATACCGGGAATTCGCAGGCTCACGCTGATGAGTCTCGGTACTGCGCTCGGCGTGCACGGCGGGCCCGGCACCCTGCTCGTCTCGATAATGCCGCACTTGTCACCGGATGATGTCACCACCGACGTCGATTAGCTCCTCACCCTCGTTGCGGGCGTTATTGACGCGCCGGTCGACGGGCCAGGCCTGCAGCGGCGGGGTGCGTTCGGCAATGCTGTCGAGCAGTTCGGTCGAACCGGCCAGCCACTCGTCGGCCGTATCGGTATGCAGGACCACCGGCATGCGATGATGCAGCGGCGTCATGAAGCTGTTCGCCGCCGCGGTGATCAATGTTGTCGTTTGCAGCGTCGCGTCGCTTTCCCGGTCTTTCCAGTTTTCCCACAGTCCCGCAAGTGCAAACGGCTCGCCGCTTTTTAGCGAGATGTAATAGGGCGTCTTGATATCGTTCGCGCGTTGCCATTCGTAGAAACCGTCTGCCAGAACCAGGCAACGCCGGTGCCGATACGCCGCGCGATAGGAAGGCTTTTCCGCCACCGTTTCCGCACGGGCATTGATCATCCGATTGCCGATCGACGGGTCTTTCGCCCAGAACGGCACCAGGCCCCAGCGGAGCATGACGAGCTCGCGCTGTTGATCTTCGTCCTGTCGAATAGCCGCAACGTACTGCGTCGGTGCGATGTTGTAGCGCGGCTGCACCTCCGGCGCCGCGTCTACGCCGAACAACGCTGCGGTCGCTTCAGCCGGTGAATAGAACGCGAATCGCCCGCACATATTATTCCCGAATACCGACGCCACGTTGCATGAGGAACATGCAGGCGCTGAATAACAAGACAATGAAGATCATTAATATTGCGTACGCGTTCGCGATACCGATATCGGATGTACCAAGGATGCCATAACGAAACGCGTTAACCATATACAAGATTGGATTCGCCTTGGAAACGGTCTGCCAAAACTCCGGTAGCAACGAAATGGAGTAAAAAACACCCCCGAGATACGTCAGCGGCGTAAGGACAAAGGTCGGCACGATCGAAATGTCATCAAATTTCCGGGCAAAAACGGCGTTGATGAATCCGGCCAGCGAGAACACGATCGATGACATCAGTACGATAGATACGGTCACGAACGGATGCGCGACATCGAGTCGTGTGAAAAACAGCGCGATGACCGTCACCAGCAGGCCGACAAGTAGACCGCGGAGCACGCCGCCCGCCACATGGCCGATGATGATGGTCGCATATGACATCGGCGCCACCAGCATTTCTTCGACATGACGGCCAAATTTCGCGCCGAAGAACGATGACACGACATTGCCATACGAATTGGTGATGACCGACATCATGATCAGGCCCGGCGCGATGTACTGCATGTAATCGAAACCATCCATGGTGCCGATGCGCCGTCCAATCAAATTGCCGAAAATAATGAAATACAGCGTCATAGTGATGGCTGGCGGCACGATTGTCTGTACCCAGATACGCAGCACGCGCACCACTTCCTTGCGGATGATGGTCTTGACGGCGATCAGGTTCAGCCTGATGTTCAACCGGCGATCCTCTGCTGTTTGCTTTCTACGAGGTGCATGAACAGCTCTTCAAGACGATTCGCCTTATTGCGCAGGCTGACGACATGAATACTTTTGTCGTTCAGTTGCGAAAACAGATCATTGAGATCGCGGTTCGGACCTTTTTCGATCTCCAGCTCGCCATCTTCGCGCAGTCGAGTCTCGAAGCCGTCCAGCGCCGGCGCCGCTGCCAGCGGCTCGGTCAGACTGAGCACGAAGACCTCGCGCTGCAGCTTCCGCAGCACCTCGCTCATCCTGGCGTCCTCGATGATCGTGCCCTCGTCGATAATGGCGATGTGGCGGCACAATGTCTCTGCTTCCTCGAGGTAGTGCGTGGTCAGAATGATGGTCGTCCCCGCTGCATTGATCTGCCGCAGGAAGTCCCACATCGAGCGTCGAATCTCGATATCGACGCCTGCCGTGGGCTCATCGAGAATCAACAGCCGGGGTTCATGGACCAGCGCCCGCGCAATCATCAGGCGCCGCTTCATGCCGCCGGACAGGCTGCGCGCCACATCGTCGCGTCGGTCCCACAGACGCAGCTCGCGCAAGTATTTTTCGACACGTTGCCGCTTCAGCTTGCCCGCGAGCCCGTAATATCCCGCCTGGTTGGAAACGATGTTGCCGACGGTTTCCCAGAGGTTGAGATTCACTTCCTGGGGCACGACGCCGATGCACGACTTCGCAGCCTCGAGTTCACGGTCAATGTTGTGCCCGAACACTTCCACCTCACCACCCGTCTTGTTGACCAGCGAACTGATAATGCCGATAGCTGTTGTTTTGCCGGCACCGTTCGGGCCCAGCAGCGCGTAGAAATCGCCAACGGCCACTGACAGGTCGATGCCTTTCAATGCCTGGGTACCGTTGTCGTACGTCTTGGCGAGGTCTTTGATCGTGAGTGCTTGCATAAGGCCGCGTATTGTAACTGCACTCCTGGCGTCCTCATACTTCGGTTTGCTTGTGGCCCCGGGGCCGCTATCGATCTTCGCGACGCTTCGGTGTCGGCAGACTCGCGGCGGCGGCCTGCGGCCGTTCGTAGTTGACAAGCCTCGCGCTCGTTAACATGGTCTGCAGCACACTCCGGTGTGACAGACTCCGCAGCGCGGGTCGCGCACTGGTACCGCTAGTCAGCAAGCGCTGCCAGATATGTCCCTGATCACCAAACCGGGGTACGACCAGGTCGGCACGATGCGACGTGCGATTGAGCAAGCCAAACAACGTCAATCCGGCGACGCGTTCGCACCAGCTTACCGGTGCGCCGCTGACGAGTCGTACGACGTACGGGTTGCGACGCGACAAATGCCACAAGAAGCTCAGGCCGGCGACTTGCAGTTCGCGGGCACCGTCATCGACCGCTGGGGCGGGCCTGATCAGCTCCAGTTGCCTGTCTTGCGACAGCACCTGGTCCCAGAAATCGCTTTCGGCTTCGCGGAACGAAAACAGCAGGAACGGGGCGTAGCCGAGACGAACCTGCTGGGACTCGGTCAGGTCCCCTTGCAACGGGCCTGCGCGGCCGGATCCGGCAAAGGTGCCGAGGAAGCACCTGTTCAGTGCGCGAATGTTGTCGAGATCGGCCGCCGTTGGTCCCTGATAATGCATCTTTACCTCCAGGCGGGCGCTTTTCTCGCCCGTTTTTTCAGTTTCTACGATTTGAACTTTTCGCCCAATAATAGATAGTATAGGTCATATAGTTGCTATATATGTTCTTTTTCTATCATAAATGGTAAATTATGAGACTCACCGATGATCGCTATTCGGGCGAAAAAAGCCAGTTTGAACTGGCTCTCAGACTGATTCGACACGAAGCCCGAACGCGCACCATTCGTGAGTGCACCGGCCTTTCAGACGATCGCATCCGCAAACTGTATTCGACCTATTTTCGGAACAGCGGCGACACCCGGACCAAGCGGCGTCGGGGCAAATCACCGCGCCAGGTCACCCGTTTCGTGAAGAACGCCGAGAATCAGCTGCAGGCGACCACCCTGGTGGCGCTGTTTTCCATCGGACTGCTGATCCGCGTCGACGATCAGGATCGGGTGCACCCCTGTTGGCCCAGGCCGGACGTCGAATTTGGCCATCGCCTGTGTCGCGCATATGAGACGTATCGACTATTACATGATGATGCGACGCTTAACTTCGAGTGGGCGTGGAACCTCTTGCAGTGCATTGCAATGAACGACGAGTTGTACCTCGCGGTCTGTTCGCACTGCCAGGCACGGTACGTGCAGGATGCCTATGCGCTGGATCGCCGCACCTGCCCGATGTGCCTGCTCGAGACGGACTGTACGGGACGCTAAATTGTAAACATTCTTGTCCTAATCTCCGTCGAGCTGGCCGAATCCGGTACACTACGCCCAGCACGCTAAACGCGTGCGAAAACAATAGAAAAGTCAAAAAGGGAGATCAAAGAATGCTTCAGGAATTCAAAGATTTTGCGATGCGTGGCAACGTCGTTGATATGGCCGTCGGCATCGTAATCGGTGGTGCGTTCGGCAAGATCGTTTCGTCGTTCGTTGCGGACGTCGTCATGCCGCCGATCGGCTTGTTGATGGGCGGTGTCGATTTCGGCAGCCTGTTCATTAACCTTGGTGATACCGCTTATGCGACGCTCGCCGCCGCTGAGGAAGCCGGCGCTCCGGTGATCAAATACGGCTCATTCATCAACACGGTTCTCGACTTCGTCATCATCGCCTTCGCGATCTTTATGGTCGTCAGGGGCATGAACTCAATGAAGAAGAAAGAAGAAGAGAAGCCGGCTGAGCCGCCCAAGCCGTCCGCAGAAGAATCGCTGCTCACGGAAATCCGCGACCTGCTCGCCAAGTAATCGCGACAGCGCAGCTTCACCCTCGCGGCCGTATTCCGGACGCGAGGGTTTTGTGCTGTTAGCTGCTTAACAGGCTTTGGAAAACCACAACGTATTTGCGGGCGCTTTCGTCGATCGCAGCGGCGAGCGACGCAAGGATTCTGACTGGCTGGCGAAAGCGGCCATCAGTGAGGATGCTCGATTCGTGCCGATTTGGGGCCGCCGCTGCCTCGTCGGCGGAGACCCACCACATGCGCGGTTATTACGGCGCTCACAGGTCGACCGGTTTGTCGACGATGAAAAGCTGATTTTTCTCGGTCTGTTTCGCAATCAGCCGGCGTTCGCCGTCGCTATCCATGAGGATGAAGCCGAGCCGTTTACTGAATTTGGCGATTTTCAGGGCTTGCGTTTTCTCGGCACTATGCTGCCGCTGGACGAAGCGAATCTCGTGGCTCATGCGCGTGCGCTGGTGCTCTGGCACGCGTCGCAGCAGTTTTGCGGCATCTGCGGTTCCGCCTCAAATCCTCAGGCCGGTGGCAATTCCCGGCGGTGTGGCAATGCGGATTGCCGTCGGCAGATTTTTCCTCGCACGGACCCGGCCGTTATCGTCCTGGTGACCCACGGTGAGCGCTGCCTGCTCGGGCGGCAAGCAAACTGGCCGGAGCATCGTTATTCAACCATCGCCGGTTTCGTCGAGCCTGGCGAAAGCCTCGAGGATGCCGTACGGCGCGAGGTCTTCGAGGAGACCAATATTCGTATTAGTTCGGTCAGCTATCACAGTTCTCAACCTTGGCCGTTCCCGTCTGCCCTGATGCTCGGCTTCGTCGCGGAGGCCTCGACCACGGAAATAAAACTGAATGACCGCGAGCTTGAAGACGCACAGTGGTTTACAAGGGAGCAACTGCAATCAGAGTTTCCCAAACTGCCGTTTCGCATCTCCATAGCACGGCGCCTCGTCGATAACTGGATAACGCTCGGCGAAATTGACTAGCTGTGGAAACCCACAAGGTTGCTCATGCGGGGTCTTCCGCTGACGAAACAGCCACATATCAAGACGGGGCGGGAGAGGTAGCCGAATCCGTAGCCGAGCTGGCAGCCCGGTGAAAATACGTGACGCGAAAGGAACACGCGAGGCGTGTTCGGCTACCTCTCCCGCCCCGTCTTGATCACGGCCTGGAGCCGGCGCACGAACTCATGACACTCTCGTAAAGAGTGCGCTGTACAACGCACCCGAGTCTGTAGCCGCAGGCGTGTGAGGGTGTGTTGTCCGCTGCGCTCGGTGTGCGGACTGTCGGCAGGTTGTCACCGGGCTACGGGCGCCTCACGCGAAGACGGACAACAGCCAGTTCCGAATGTCGGCGATTTCTGCCGGGCATACGGCGTGCGCCATCGGATAGTCGCGCCATTCAACGTCATATCCGAGCGCTGTCAGCTGATCAGCAGAAGCACGGCCCCACTGCATCGGGACTATCGGGTCAAACGTTCCGTGTGCCATGAATACGGGCAGATCCCGATGTCCTGTGCTGCCCGCCAGCTCGCCGGGCAAGGCAATGTAGGCCGACAGGGCCATCAGGCCGGCCAGTTTTGTCGTCGAATGCAGCACCGCGTTAATGGCGATCGCCCCGCCCTGCGAGAATCCCGCAATGACGATCTTGTCGGGTGCAATGCCACGTTGTTGCTCGCACTCGATCAACGCCTCGAGCAGTGCGGTGCTCTCGCGCACGCCATCCGCATCCGCACGACCATTGGCATCGAGGCTCAAAATGTCATACCAGGCTCGCATCGCCATGCCCCCGTTAATCGTCACCGGCCGGACTGGCGCGTGGGGGAACACGAAGCGCAACGGTAATTCGGCCGGCAATCGCAGCTCGGGTACGATCGGCTCGAAATCGTGACCATCGGCGCCGAGGCCATGCAGCCAGATGACGCTGCCCACAGGATTGTCTCCGCTGGTGACCTCGACGGTCTCGGGTAGCTGCACTGTGACTGTCCTTAAGATCCTGCGAGCGGCGCAGTTTAACGGAATTAATTGCAATAAAGGGTAATTGCTCGCTTGACCTCGTATGCGCATCAGGCTATATATATGCGCATAATTATGCCGAACTCGACCCAGGACCAGATTCAGCGGCGCACCGCGTTGCGCCAGTTGCTGACGAACGGACCCGCTGCGACGCAGGGGGCGCTCGTCAATGCGTTGCGCTCGCAGGGACTGGCCGCGACTCAGTCAAGCGTCAGCCGTGACCTGCGCGAAATAGGCGCGATCAAAACCGCAGCTGGCTACGAACTTGCCGGCCACGCGGAAACTGACGCTGAGCAAATGGCTGGCGTCGCGACGCTGTTACGGACAATCAGCCCGGCGGGGCCGAACCTGCTGGTCATTCGGACAGCGATCGGCGCCGCTCAACGAGTCGCGCTCGCACTGGACCGCTGCAACTGGCCGGAGATGATCGGCAACATCGGCGGGGACGATACCGTATTCGTCGCAACCGAGTCGGCACAGCATCAGAAGAACCTGTTGGCGCGTATCGAGCGTTCAACACGCAGATGAAATGAAAAGAGATTTGTAACCTTTGAGACCATCATGAGCAGCGATCAATCCCCGATAATTCTCGCGTTTTCTGGCGGGCTGGACACATCTTTTTGCGTGCCCTGGCTGAAGGAAAATTACGGGCGCGACGTCATCACCGCCTGTGTCGACACCGGCGGTATCGACGATGTGGCCGCCAGTGCATTGCAAGCGAAGGCGCTGGCGCTTGGCGCGATCGAACACATCCTGATTGACGCCAAACAGGACTTTTTCGACTCGGTTATTCGCCACCTGATCGCGGGCAATGTGTTGCGCGGCCAGGCCTACCCTTTATGCGTCGGCGCTGAACGCGGGCTGCAGGCGGCGCGACTTGCAGAACTCGCGCGCGCGCGCGGCGCAACCACCGTCGCGCATGGTTGCACGGCGGCAGGCAATGACCAGGTCCGCTTCGAGGTCGCATTACGCACGTTGAATCCCGGACTCGAAGTGCTCGCGCCAGTACGTGACAACGCCTGGGTGCGCGAAGAGCAGCTTCTGTATCTAAAAGAACACGACCTGCCGTTGCCGGACCAGGGATCCGACTACTCCGTCAATCGCGGCCTTTGGGGTATCAGCATTGGCGGCCAGGAAACGCTGACTTCCGAAAACGCGATCCCGGAGTCTGCCTGGGTCCTGTCCGCGAACGCTTTTTCCGAGCCCAGGGCCGCATCGCAGCACGCGCTCGACTTCGTCGTGGGAGTTCCGACCGCACTGGACGGCAATTCGCTCACTCCGGTCGAGTTGATCGAGGCAGTCGAGGCGCTCGCCGGCGGCTACGGTATCGGTCGTGGCATCCATCTCGGTGACACGGTACTCGGCACCAAAGGCCGCGTGGCATTCGAGGCGCCGGCCGCCATCACCCTGATCACCGCTCATCGGGAACTCGAAAAACTTGTACTGAGCGCGCAACAGGCACGCATCAAGGACAGTGTCGCCGCGATCTATGGCGATCTTGTACACGAAGGGAAGCAACTCGATCTCGCGTGCGATGACATCGAGGCACTGCTGACCTCATCACAGCGGCGCGTTACCGGGACCGTCAAATTTTCTCTGCGGCCCGGTCAGTTGTTTATCGAAGGCGTTACATCACCGCACTCGTTGCTGGCAGCGACACGCGGCGTCTACGGCGAGGCGGCCGGCGAATGGACTGCGGCTGATGCCGTTGGCTACGCCCGTATCCTGTCATTGCCGGGTAGCTTGCAAACGCGCGCCGCGGGCGGTGCCTCGTGAAGAGCGCGGTCGTAGACAAGATTGCA
>Ga0224508_10004034_pt1 | contig 12055 bp, 11 predicted proteins | sample SF_Jan12_sed_USG_4_FD_170157 | JGI IMG/M metagenome (GOLD analysis project Ga0224508, IMG submission 170157) | Sediment microbial communities from San Francisco Bay, California, United States - SF_Jan12_sed_USGS_21 | ecosystem: Environmental > Aquatic > Marine > Sediment | place: USA...
GCCGGTCATGCAGCCGAGCACCATCAAGGGGACATTGAAATCCGTGTAGTTGAGGATGAACAGCGCCGGGACCGAGAACATCATGCCCGCCGATGCCGCGTTGACCGAACTGGCCAGCGACTGGTTTACATTGTTCTCGACGATGCTCGTGCGACCCATCATTCCACGTAGGATGCCAAAGCCGAGAATCGCGGCCAGCTCGGAGCCCTCGATCGAGAAACCCAGGATCAAGCTGGCATAGCCGATACTGACGGCAATCAACGCACCCAACACGTACCCCACAAGAACCGCGTGCCAGGTCAGTTCCGGGTACGGCCCGTGGCGAACAGGGCGAGATCGTGAGGTTTCGCTCAAGACGGGCCTCCTAGCGGAAAACGAAGCCCCGGTTGTACCACGACTCAGCCGTGAACGCTGGGCTGGATTCCGCGGGAGGCCATCAAGTCCCGCTCCCGCTCCAACCACCCCCGCCAGTGGGCCTCGAACCACGTTGGGTCGACATCGCGGGAAGCGAGTGCGTGGAATGCCTGCCAGTGCCGCTTCTCGGCCGGTCCGAGGTCGAACAACAGGGCGGCCACTTCTTCATCGGTGTCGGCGATCGTTGCCAGCAGACGCGTAAACCGCTCGCAGCTGCGGGCCTCGATCAAGGCGCCGACCAGGAGTCGATCGCACTTGAGGCGTTGTTCGCTATCGCGCGCGATGGCCCGATGCAAGGCTTGAACGTAGGGATTGGGGCGCCGTCTGGAGGGTTGCCCTCCGCGGCGATGGAGCAACTGCCAGACCCGTCGCAAGTGGGTGGTCTCTTCGGCAGCGAGAGCGGTCATCCGATCGACAAGTTCGGCATCTCCCGGGTAGTGGGCGATCAGGTTGAGACCGAACAGCGCCGCCTGTTGTTCGCAGATCGCGTGGTCGGCAAGGAACTCAGGCAGCCGGCGGGCCGCCAACTCGGCCCAGCTGTCAGGTGTCGCCGAGAGGAGTGGAAGATCGTCGACGGCTTCGAGGAACCGATGACGGGCGTGTTCCCGGCGACCCGAAACCTCAGGCACCGGGCGCCGCTCGTCGGACCGGTTCGTCGACCCCATCGGAATAGCGCTCGAAGTTCTCGCGAAACATCGCGGAGAGTTCGGATGCCTGTTTGTCGTACGCCGCGCCGTCCGCCCATGTGGCACGGGGGCTCAGGATCTTGTCCGGAACGTCTTCGATCTTCTTGGGGATCGCGAGACCGAACACCGGTTCCGTCGTCAAGTCGCCGTCCGCGATCGAACCATCGAGCATCGCGCGCACCATCGCCCGTGTGTGCGGGATCGCGATACGGTGTCCCGTGCCGTGAGGACCGGCGGTCCAACCGGTGTTGAGCAACCAAACTCGCGGGTTGTGTTCCCGGATCTTCTCACCAAGCATCCGTGCATACACGCCGGGGTGCAACGGCAGGAAGGGTTCTCCAAAACACGCACTGAACGTCGCTTGCGGTTCGGTGACCCCGCGCTCCGTGCCGGCCACCTTAGCGGTGTATCCGCTGAGGAAGTAGTACATGGCCTGTTCGGGAGTCAGCCGTGACAACGGCGGGAGGACTCCGAACGCATCGCACGTCAGGAAGACGATGTTGGTGGGATGACCGGCTGCGCCGCTCTCGATGATGTTGGGCAAGTGTGTGATTGGGTAGGCTGAACGCGTGTTTTCCGTTTTCGAACCATCGTCGAGATCCAGGCGACCGCTTGCGTCGATGGCCACGTTTTCGAGCACCGTCCCAAAGCGTCGCGTCGTTGCGTAGATCTCGGGTTCGTGATCCTCGACGAGGCGGATCACCTTGGCGTAGCACCCGCCCTCGAAGTTGAATACACCGCGATCGCTCCAGCCATGCTCGTCGTCGCCGATCAGCGGGCGCCGAGGATCGGCGGACAATGTTGTCTTGCCCGTCCCCGACAGGCCAAAAAACAAAGCGGCGTCGCCGTCGGACCCGACATTCGCGGAACAGTGCATGGGGAGGACGGCCTTCTTGGGCAACAGGTAGTTGAGCAAAGTGAAGACCGACTTCTTGACCTCTCCAGCGTAACGCGTCCCGCCGATGAGGACGATCCGGCGGTCCAGGTTCAACATCACGAAGGCTTCCGGGTTCGTGCCATCGCGGCCGGGCTCGGCCTCGAATTCGGGTGCATGGACGATGTGGAAATCGGCGGCGTAACGCTCGAGTTCGGAGGCCGCGGGACGCACCAGGAGATTGCGGGCAAACAGGGCGTGCCACGGGCTCTCGCTGAGCAGTCGAACGGAGAGCCGATGCTCCGAGTCGGTCCCGCCACGCAGATCCTGGACGAACAGCGTCTTCCCCGACAGGTACTCGCAGACACGGTCGTAGAGCGCGTCGAATACCTGTGCGGAAATCGGCTTATTGACGCTACCCCAGGCGATCTCGTCCTCGATGGCGGCGTGCCGGACGATGAACTTGTCGTTGGGCGAGCGGCCCGTGTACGGCGTGGTATCCACGACCAACGCACCGCCGTGGGCCAAGCGGCCGGTGCCTCGCCGGATGGTCTCCTCGACCAGCAAAGGCTCCGAGAGGTTCCATCGTAGTTCACCGGGTCGCACGCCAAGTGAGGCGAGGGCTTCGCGGCGGTGGGCAGTGTCGGCTTTCTCGGCTGATCCCATTCTCGTTCCTTGGCGCCCTGCCGGGCCGTTCAGTGCGCCCACGATAGCGCCTAACCGCGATCTTGCAAAGAGTCCAGCTTGACGCCCCGTGGAGGAGCGTTTAGCCTCCGCGCGATGGACCGCCAAGCTGAGTGGATCGACCGAACGGACGAGTTGGAACGCGCACTTCGCGGACTCGCGACGGGACCCCTGGCCGTCGATACCGAAGCCGATTCGTTGCACCACTACCCGGAGAAGGTCTGCCTGATTCAACTGAGTTTCGGGGATCGGGATTACCTCATCGATGCGCTTGCGGGACTCTCATTGGAACCGTTGGCCGAGAGGCTCCGAGATCGCTCGATCGTCAAGGTTCTACACGGGGCAGACTACGATCTCCGAATGCTCCACCGGGGATTCGGTGTGACCTTCGAGGGTCTGTTCGACACGATGATCGCCGCGCGCATCGTGGGCGAAACCCGTTTCGGTTTGGCCGCGCTGCTGGAGCAGCAATTCGGTGTGCCGATGGATAAGAGATTTCAGCGGGCCGACTGGTCCTTGCGACCCTTGACTCCGGACATGGCGCGCTACGCCGCGATGGATACGCGCTACCTGATCCCCCTTTACGAGAAACTTCACGCGCGGTTGGAAGAACTGGCCCGCCGCGGTTGGGCCGCGGAAGAATTCAAGAGGCTGGAAGGGATTCGCGTCCGACCGCAGCCCGGCTCGGATGATGGTTTCCGCCGGGTCAAGGGCGCGCGAAAGCTGTCCCCCCAGGCGCTCGGTGTCTTGCGGGAGATCTGGAGTTTACGCGAGACCTACGCGGTCAAACTCGATCGGCCGCCGTTTCGAATCCTTCACGACGAGGTGCTGATCGAATTGTCCGAGCGAGTTCCGCAGCGCGCCGAGGAGTTGGAGACCATTAAAAAGCTACCGCGTCCGTGGCGCCAGGGCGGTCGCGCCGGCGAGTTGGTCGCCGCGATTCGCCGAGGTCGGTCCGCCGAACCACCGGAGTGGCCCGCGCAAGCCAAGCGAGGTCGTTCGCGCGGGAGTGTCAAGCCGACGGATGAACGCGTCGCGGCGATCAAGAAACACCGGGATCAGGTGGCGAAACAACTCGGCATGGAGCCCGCGCTGCTGGGGCCCCGAGCCGTCCTGGAGAAATTGGTCGAGCGCCTGGAGGACGGCCGAGACCCGGCGGGAACGCCCGATTTGCGCCGTTGGCAGTGGGAACTCCTCGCACCCGCCACCGATAAGATGCCAGGATAGCGACGGATCGTCTTTTCGGTCGGACAGTCGTATTAGTGGACGCTACCAGGAAATTGACGTGAATCTTCGTGTGCGCAAAAACTGGATTCTGATCGTGGCAATCGCGTTGTTTGCCGTGATCGATCTTCACGCCGAGGAAACGGTCGCGGGCGGCGGCTCGCCATGGCTCGGTGTTTACCTCGTCGATGAGGTCGATGGGGGAATCCGCATCGTCGCCGTGGTTCCGGGTGGACCGGCGGCGAACGCCGGGTTGCGCTCGGGGGATCTCTTGATCGAGGCCGAGGATCGGCAACTGGTGGATCAGCGAGTGCTTGAGCGGGTACTGGCAGCGATTCCGACGGCGCAGCCGCTCCAGTTCGGTGTCTTGCGTCGCGGCGAGCCGCTGACCATCGAGGTCCGACCTTCCGTCGTGAAGGCCATGACGCCAGTCATCGGGTCGACCTTCCGGTCCGCGCACGGTCTTTCAATGGGCCTGAAAAGCGTGTCCATGACCGGGGAACTGCGCGAGCACTATGGGGCCGCGCGGGACCGCGGCGTGCTGGTCGTGCGGGTCGATCGCGGAAGCGTCGCGGATCGCGTAGGCGTTCTTGTCGGCGACGTTCTGGCCGGTATGGGTGCGGTCACCATCACGGATCCCGCAGCGGTTGACGGCGAGTATGGACGTTGGGATCGCCGCGACACCCTGCCGGTTCTAATTCTCCGCGATCGGAAATCGGTCGTGCTCGACCTCGTCGTCGAGGAGCCGGTCGTGCCCGGCGCAACGCGCCCGGATGAGGTCGCCCAACGGGTGGTCCGGGTGCGTCAACTCGAAAGATCCATCGCGCTGCTCGAACGTCAGATCGAGACGCTTCGCAGGCAACTTGCCGAACTCAATCGAACCCGGGGTGCCCCGGTTCCGGAGCCGGCCAACCAAGATCACTGAGGTACGCCGGGAGCGCCTCGAACCCCGGCAACACGGGCGTTCCCGCATCGCGCAATTCCACGTCGCTTGCCGAACCGCCGCGGACCAGGATCACCTCGAGTCCCGCACGCCGTCCTGATTCCGCATCGAGCGGCATGTCGCCGATGTAGCGGGTTCGGTCAAGCGGTGTGCCCAACGTGGCGAGACAGGCGCGAAGCATCGCCGGATCCGGTTTCGTGGTGCCGACCGTATCCGGGCCTTCCACGGCGACGAACATGGTTTCCCAGTCGAACTGGCGGAGGATCGGGCGCGAGAAACGAGCCGGTTTGTTGCTCGCGAGTGCGAGCCGATAGCCGGCCCGATCCAACGTTCGAAGCGCGCCGTCGACCCCCGGAAGGGCCTCCGTAGAGGCCGCGAATACGCGCCCGTAATGCTCACGGAACAAACGGACGCCGGCGTCGATCCTGTCCTCGCCGACCCAGCGGGCGATCAACTGTTCGAGGCCATGACCTACCGCCGAACGCACGGCGGAACGCGACAATGGTGCGAGCGTGTAGTGCGCGCGCGCATGATTCAGGGCCTCTGCAATCGCGGCGTAGGAATCGACCAACGTCCCGTCGAGGTCGAGAATCAGTCCGTGCCGGGAAACGGTGAACTGCCCTCAGGCTTCGACGCAGGTCAACGTCGCGTGTCGTGGAAGTGATGCGGCGTGGCGTTTGAGGTTGAACCGGCCTTGATCGCAGTTGCGGCAGCCCTCGAATGTCTTGAACCGCGTTCGATAGGCGCAATCTGCCGACGCATACCAAACCCCGAACCGCAGGCAGAAGAAGTCGCAACCATTTTCATAATCCAGTCCGCTCGGAGAACGGAATGATTGCGGTGCGTGCACGGGGGCCATTCGGTTCCTCTTCCCGACGGTCCTTGCCGGTCGCGAAGGATATCACGCCGACGCGCAGGGGAGTGGTATTGTTTTGTGCTAGTCGTCGAGCGGTGGGCTGGCCGAATCGATAGCCTGCTGCGTTTCAAACAGTTCTTCCAGGATCTCCGCGCGCGAGCGCAGTGCGGCCAGCAGATCAGGATCGTCGTCCGGGAACATGGCGAAGTACTCATAAAGCGTACTGAGATCCCCGACAGTCGTGGTGGGCAACAGGGCTTGAAGAGCATTTGCGCGAAGTTCGGGCTGATCGCTAAGAGCCCACGCGCGAAGGTATTGCAGACACTGTCCACCGATGGTCGCCATCGCCTCCACGCCTTGCCGGCGGATGCGCGGGTCGCCTTGTTCAACCTGCTCTGCAAGAAAAAAGCGCGCCCGATCGTCGGCCATTGCGACGAGCGTTTCGATCACCACCGAGCTTAGCTGCGGGTATTCGTAAGCTGCGTCGATGACCGAAAGCAACATCAAGCCGACGGGACGCCGGCTCAGGTGTCGCATGGCAACCCGTTTGGCGTCGGGAGAGCCGTCCCAGAGCGCCTGGTCCATCGCCACCGTCGTGTAGGGTGAGGTTCCGAACGTCATCCGTTTCTCGGCTTCGACGAGCGCCAGCATGATATCGGCGCTCAATTCCGGTGGCGCCCAGTCGAGCGCTTCGGCGATCGGTTGCAGACCTTGCCCTCCGAAGGCGACCAATGCTTCCCGCGCGCGGAAACTCAACTCGTGATTGTCGTTCTGGTCCCAGGCCAAGTGTGTCAATGCGCGGCCCTGAGCCACAACGTCTCTGGTGTCGAGCGCGGCCCGGAGTTGCTCATCGGTGGAGTCTTGTGCGGCGGCTGAAGCTGCCACGGTCGACACCAGGAGGGCGGGGGCCAACAGGTGAATCGCAAGACGCGGGGAAATCATCGTTATCCTCTCCGGACGAACCGCTTCAATATACCCCGCACCCGGGAACGTGGCTAGATCCGTGCGCGGGCGGCTAGTCCGAGCGTCGCAGGCCGAGTTTTTTTGCGGTCCGGGAGATAATCCCGGGGGGATTCTCCTCCGGTCCCGCATCGATCGCCTCGGTCACCACGGACGCCAGTCGATCGAAGGTTATCGCGGCCGGGGATTCGGGCTCCGAATCGGCTATCGGGGCACCGGCGTCCCCGCTCTCTCGAATCGCCGAATCCAGCGCGAACTCCGCAAGAAAAGGAACTCCGAGTGTCTTTGCTCGAGCCCGTGCGCCGCCGTGACCGAAGACCTCGGTTTTTTTGTCGCAATGCGGGCAACGGAAAAAGCTCATGTTCTCGACCAAGCCGAGGATCGGGACGTTGACCTTGCGGAACATCGCGACGCCCTTGACCGCGTCCGCAAGGGCCACGTCCTGTGGCGTCGAGACGATGACCGCGCCGCTCAACTTGAGCCGTTGCGTGAGGGTCAACTGAGCGTCCCCGGTACCGGGTGGTAAATCCAGGACGAGGTAATCGAGGGTTCCCCAGACGACATCGCGGAGCAATTGCTCGAGGGCCTTCATGACCATCGGACCCCTCCAGATGACGGCGGAGTCTTGTTCGACGAGAAAACCGAGCGACATGAACCGGATGCCGTAGCGCTCGAACGGGATCAACCGCTTGCCGGCGGCGTCGAGCCGCGGGCGCTCCCCGGGAATGCCCAGCATCAAGGGGATCGAGGGGCCGTAGATATCCGCGTCGAGCAATCCCACCGCGTGTCCTTGGCGCGCCAGTGCACAGGCCAGGTTGACGGCGATCGTGGACTTTCCGACGCCGCCCTTCCCCGATGCCACGGCCACGACGTGACGGACATCGGGAATCAAGTCCCGATCCGCGGAACCGGCCCTCGCGGCGCTGGGCCGCGAGCCGACTACATTCAGCGAAGCCGACGGCGCAGAATCCCCGCTCGTGAAACGGATGCGTTCGGGTGGGAGCTCGGATTGGAGTGCGTCATGGATTGCCAACCTGATCTTGTCCGCGACCCCCACGGACCCCTTCGGCAACTGTAGTTCCACCGAGACCCCTTCCGCGTCGACGCGGACATCACGGACGACTCCGGCCGTGACGATATCGCGAGTGAAACCGGGGTATGGAACGGCTCGAAGCCGTTGCAGGAGCCGTTCGCGATCGAGGTTCATCCAGGAACTAGAAGCGAAAACCGATTCCGCCGTAGAACCCTTCGTAGGTGGCGGAACGATCAGTTTCGCTCGCGTCGACAACGTTGGCGGTGTTCCCGATCACCGTCACGTTCCTGGGGCGCAGTTCGACGGCTACATTGCCGTAGCTGATGGTGCGAAAGCCGAAGAAAACATCCATGAACTTCATGGCCTCCCAACGTCCACCGATACTGGCTTCGAGAATCTGGGTGTTCCGGGACACTGAATGGCTTTGAAGGCCGGCGCCGACGACGACTTGTTGGACCGAGAGGGCCGTACCCGAGAGATTGCCGGAGAGGTCGATCGTATAGTCGTCCAGTTCGGTGTACGGCGCTTCCAGAACGAAGCCGCCGAGAGTGTAGAGACTGTTCGTCCCCGCATAACTTGTATCGACCGTTCCCGCCAGGATCGAGAGGCCGAATGAAGCTTCGATCAACAGTTTGCGGTACAACGGTGCCTCGATTTCGAAACCTCCGCTAAGACCACTGCCTTCATACGAGGAGGACATGAAGGCCCGGTCCGCGATCGGGTTCAGATTCGGTAAGCTCGTAACCAATGGCGGCAGGAAAGCCGGGAAGGACGGGACCAGAGCGTGGTAAGTCGCATCGCTTGATTGGCGAAAGGTGACCTGGCGCAGACCCGCGTTCCAACGCCCCTCCACCCGCGAGTTGCTGAAGGCGACACGGGAGTACTCGATTTTCTGATCGCGAAGCGCGGCGACAAAGACGGCGTCCAGCGCGTCGGCCAGCCCGTCGTTGGACAGTCCGGCAAACAGGGGCAGCGCCAAAAGCTCACCGTAGATGAAGTTCCCCGGATCTCGAAGCGCCATCTGACCCAGGCTGTCGTGTGCATACCAGGTGAGGAGCAGACGGCCGCGGTTTCCCGCGAGTTCTGCGCCGACGCGAGAATAGTCTTCGTTCGTGGTGCCGTGGCGAAAGCCGATCACCGTATCGTTAAAAATGTTCGTCGGGTCTTGGACGGTCGCAACGTTATTCCCAAGCCCGCGGGGCTCGGTGATCCACGTTCCATATTCCGCAATGAGCTTACCCCAGCCTTCGTCGCTGTCTCCGCTATCGTCTTCCTGAGCCTGAACAGGGAGTGAAATCAGCAACGAGGCGAGCAACAACGCCACCCCGAACACTCTGTGCAATGTGATTTTCATCCGAGAGTTAACCTCGACGGGCGCCAGGGCCATGCTCAACGCGAACTATAAAAAAAGGACAAACCAGCGCCGGGGACGGTCTCCGAACCCGTGTTTCCACCCACGCTGGTAACCGTGATGCCGTCGACCGTAAATTGGGCAGAGAGGGCCGGCTCTGTTGTCGTCAACGGACCCGCGGGAATCGAATCGTCGATCAGGCCTTGCGGCGCACCGACTGCCTTGCGCGCTTCGACCTTGATCGTCTCCCCCTTGCCGAGTTCGAACGTAAAGGCTCCGGGCGCACCCGCAAGGGACGCCGGGCCCGGGTCGGTCGAGACCGAGCACAATCCGTTGCGAAAGCCGTACGTCCCCAGGTCTCTGTCGCTGAGCGGGTTGCTCGTCGCCAGTACAACCGACCGGTGGAGCGCGGTCATCTGCCTGGCATTGGTCCACCTGTAAAGGTGAGTGGTCGGCGGGCAGGTTTCGGTGCCGGGGCAGTCCGCGTCGACGGCGCAAGCCTGGGTCATGGTCACGCTGCACGTGCTACCCACCGTGTCCGTGATGGGTAGATCATCCTTCCTGGCGGTGTTGCCACCGAAAAGAACCTGATCGTCGTACGGGGTCAGGTTGGAAAACTGATTGAGGTAGATGTCGTCGCTGATCTGTTCGAATTCGTTCGAATCCGCGCGCAAGACGGAGACGCGCAGGCTGTACTGCCAGGGAGCCACGACCGGAATCTTTCTAGGCGGTTGCCCTATTGTGACCGGGACGGATTCGCAGAACAGGTGGACCATCCCGTCGTCGGGTACGTTGTCCTTGTTGACGTCGTCGATCAAATCCCAGACGTTAAAAAGCCAGGCGTCCGTATTCGTGGCCGTCATGCTCACCGTCACTGTTTGGGACTGGAGTTGGGCGATCTGGGCCTTGTCGCAACCCGCCAAGCTGACGGCGAGCAACACGACAGGCGCGAGCCTTGCGGCAAAACGCATAAGTCCTAACCCTCCTGGCCAAAATGAAACGGAAAGCTACCTGACCTCCGGTCCGGAGTCAAGCGCGGGCCACTGATCTGCAAGGACTTTAGCGGTGATGGGTCCGCATCGATTGGATGCTAAACCAGATGTTTTCGGGGCCGATTCGACCTCGAATCCCTCCTTCGGGGGGGGCGAAGCCCGTGTTAGGCGTCGTCGGTCGAATCCGGAGTCGAGCGCTCGGCTGACCAGCCCGGAGTGGACTGCAACCGCTCGACTCGTTTGGATTGATCGACGATCTCGCCGAACTGCTTCTCGATCGTCTCGTTGGTGACCTCGTTCCGGGTCAACATCTCCAATCCACGCACTTTTTCCTTGAAGGCGACGATCTCCAGAGCGCGGCCTTCGAGCTCCAGGTGCGCCTCCCGGAGCTGTTGGCTCAACTGGTCACTATGGAGGTCCTGTGCGCGATCTTCGCGCGAACGCACGTGTTGGATCTGCGCGAGTTTCTCCTCGGCGCTGTCGAGTCGGTTCTGCAGTTCCATCGAGCGGATGCCCGCGGCCCGGATCATGCCGTATTGCACCAGGAGTTGCTCATGCTTCATCTGAAGCTCCTGGTAGAGCGATATCGGTACGGCCGCGGCGGCGGGTTCGTGGGTCGTCGCGGGGCCCGCGGGGACCTCCAGCGGTGCCGGAAGGTTCCGGCCCTCCGGTTGCTCGATGCTCAACCCGGCCTCGACCAAATCACTCGCCGCCAGGTAGTACTCGGGTCCGAAACGACCAAAACGCTTCTCCGCGCGGAGCCGGCCGTTGCGGATATAGCGTCGCAGCGTGGTGATCGATCGGGCGGTGCGTTGAGCGGCTTCGCGGAGGGTCATGCGCTCCATGCGATCTCCATCCCGAACATGACGGGTCTCTCGTTTCTACCACAGTCCCGGGCCGCATCTCAACCTAAACGCGCGATGTTTGCGGGCCAATTCATCCAGTGTGTATCCTTCCAACGCGCGCGGGCGATCCGTCGCGGCCACCATGACTCAAACCAAAAACAATACCCCCGTGCATTGGGCCGATCGTTCGGCGGCGGAGATTGCCGCGATCGGAGGGGAGGCCGTCGTATCGAGTGGAATTTCGCCGTCCGGCGAAATCCACATCGGGAACATGCGTGAGGTGTTGACCGCAGACGCGGTTTACCGAGCCCTCGGGGAACGCGGCCATCCGGTTCGTTTTAATTACGTCGCAGACAACTTCGATCCGCTGCGTAAGGTTTATCCGTTCCTGGATGCTGCGGTGTACGAACCCTATATAGGGTGCCCGCTCTCCGAAATTCCCTGTCCCTGTAGTGGCCATGCTTCCTACGCCGATCACTTCCTGGAGCCGTTTCTGGCGGCCTTGAAGGAATTGGGCGTCGAGGTCGAGGTCGAACGCGCAGACGAGATGTACAAATCCGGGCGAATGAACGTCTGGATCCTCAAAGCGCTCGAGAACCGCGACTCCATTGCGGCGATTCTGAGGGACATGACCGGCAAACAGGTCGCCGCCGATTGGTCGCCCTTCACACCCCTGTGTCCGGCGTGCGGCCGGATGAATTCCGCGCGGGTGACCGGTTTTTCGGCAGCATCCGAGACAGTCGCGTATGCCTGCGATTGTGGGTCCACGGGCGACCTACCATTCGCCGGTGGCGGAAAACTCGTCTGGCGTATTGATTGGCCGGCACGCTGGCGTATGCTCGGGGTCACCGTCGAGCCGTTCGGCAAGGACCACGCGACGCGCGGCGGGTCTTACGATACGGGCAAACGAATCGTTTCGGAGGTCTTCGGCGGCGAGGCGCCGTTTCCGATTCCGTACGAATGGATTCGCCTCAAGGGTCGCGGTGACATGTCGTCCAGCCGCGGCAACGTGTTGTCGATCGGCCGCATGCTCGAGGTGGTCCCCCCCGAAGTCTTGCGCTACTTGGTAATCCGCGAACGGCCCGGCAAGACGATCGGATTCGATCCGGGGTTGCCGTTGCTTCAACTCGTCGACGAATTCGACGACACGGAGCAGAAGCGGCGAGATGAACGGGCCATCGAGTTGTCCCGCG
>Ga0224508_10004035_pt1 | contig 12052 bp, 7 predicted proteins | sample SF_Jan12_sed_USG_4_FD_170157 | JGI IMG/M metagenome (GOLD analysis project Ga0224508, IMG submission 170157) | Sediment microbial communities from San Francisco Bay, California, United States - SF_Jan12_sed_USGS_21 | ecosystem: Environmental > Aquatic > Marine > Sediment | place: USA: California...
CCAGGGTTTTATTGCCGATGCCACGGGTCGGCACATTGACCACGCGTTCAAACGCAGCATCGGAATGCGGATTCGATATCAAACGCATGTAAGCTAGCGCATCTTTGATTTCCGCTCGTTCAAAAAAGCGCAACCCGCCATAAACGCGATAAGGCATGCCCACATCGAGCAACACCTCTTCGAACACTCGTGATTGCGCGTTGGAACGATACAAAATAGCGCAACTAGCGCGTTGATTGCCTTGACCCACCCAGGATTTGATACGGTCGATGACAAAACGTGCTTCGTCGACCTCATTGAATGCCGCATATAATTGTATGGGTTCCCCTTTCTCGCCTTCCGTCCACAGCGTTTTGCCAAAACGCCCTTGGTTTTGATCGATCACCGCGTTAGCTGCGTTAAGTATGATTTCGGTAGAACGATAGTTTTGTTCCAGGCGAATTGTTTGCGCACCGAGGAAATCTTTTTCAAACTTACGCAAGTTTTCCACCTGGGCACCTCTCCACGAATACACACACTGGTCATCATCGCCGACCACTGTAATGTTCTTGTGTTTATCGGCGAATAATTTCAGCCAGCGGTATTGAATCGAGTTGGTATCCTGAAATTCATCCACCAGAATGTGACGAAATCTGTCCTGGTAGGTGTTGCGAATACGTTCGTTGTTTTGCATCAATTCCAACGCGCGCAACAGCAATTCGGCGAAATCCACCAAACCAAATCGTTGACACAATTCTTCGTAATTAGAATAAATCCTGTGCAATACCTGTACCTGGGGATCGTGGGAATCACTGAGATCATGCGGCCGGCGGCCTTCTTCCTTGTGGCCATTAATCGTCCATTGAATTTGCCGTGGCGGCCAGTAACCTTCGTCCAGATTCAATTCCTTTAACACTCGCCGAATCATGCGTAACTGATCGTCACTATCCAGAATCTCGAAAGTCGTCGGCAGCCCGGCATCCTGCGCATGGGTACGCAACATGCGATGAGACAAACCATGAAAAGTCCCCATCCACATTCCACCTACGGGAAAACCAAGCAGTTTCTCGATGCGGCCACGCATCTCGCGCGCAGCTTTGTTGGTAAAGGTCACCGCCATAATCGACAACGGCGAACACTGTTGCACCTGTACCAGCCAGGCGACACGATAGGTTAAAACGCGGGTCTTGCCACTACCGGCACCGGCGAGCACCAGTAATGGGCCGGGTTCAGCGGCTACGGCGTCACGTTGGGGTTCGTTTAAATCTTCAAAAATATAAGAAACATCCATGGGCCAATCTTATCAACCGTAGCCTGTTACCGGAATTGTTTTTACGTGCTGTGTAAATCTGAATACGACACGGGAGAAGTGATTGGTCTCATGCGCGTTTACGCCTGCCACCATATCGCCTACTATTACTGCCATGAAAATGAGTCGTGAGCAGTTCCTGAAATGGGAACATAAAGCCGTCACCCTGCTTGGTATGTCCGGTGTCGGCAAGACCACGCTCGCCTATCATTTACCGCAAAGTACCTGGTTTCATTTTTCCGGCGATTACCGTATCGGCACTAAATACCTGGAAGAACCGATTTTGGACAATGTGAAACGTCAGGCCATGCAAGTGGGTTTTTTACGCGACTTGTTACGCAGCGATTCGATTTATATCGCCAGTAATATAACAGTACATAACCTGGAACCCATTGCCGCGTTTCTGGGCAAGATCGGTAATCCCGATCTAGGCGGCCTGCCGGTGGACGAATTTAAACGCCGTCAACGCCTGCACTACGACGCGGAAATCAAGGCCATGCGCGATGTCGAGCATTTCGTACACAAGGGGTTGGATATTTATGGTTATCCGCATTTTGTTAACGACGCGGGTGGAAGTGTGTGCGAACTGGATGACCAATCCGTGCTCGACGTGCTGGCGCGCAACACGTTAATTATCTATTTAAAAACCGATAAACACATGGAAGAAGTATTGATAGAGCGCGCGAAAGTAACCCCTAAGCCTTTGTTTTATAGAGAGGAATTCCTTGACAAACACCTTGCGAATTATTTGAAACTAAACAAACTGGAGAGTCCTAACGAGATCGTGCCGGATGAATTTGTGCAATGGGTTTTTCCTAGATTGCTGGAGCATCGTCGTCCACGTTACGAAGCGATTGCCGATCAATACGGCTACAGCATCGACGCCAACCAGATTGAACACGTGCATTCCGAACAGGATTTTATTGATCTGGTAGGCGATGCATTAAAAAAATCCGAACGGGCGGCGGCGTAAGAAATGCCACTGGTTGCACACACCAAATTGCCTTCCTATGATCGCCTGCGTCAGGAAGGTCATGAAGTCCTCGATCCTGACCGTGCGGTGCACCAGGATATTCGCGAATTACATATTGGCTTGCTCAATCTTATGCCCGATGCAGCCCTACAGGCGACCGAGCGGCAGTTCATGCGTTTAATCGGCTCGTGTAATCGAATCGCCCAGTTTTATATTCATGTGTTTACCGGGCCTGGTGTTGCCCGGCAAGGCGCAGCTAAAAAACACGTTGAACAACACTACGAAGATTTCGAACGACTAAAGGTCGATGGTCTGGATGCGCTGGTGATTACGGGCGCCAATCCGGCTAATCCGGATATTACCCAGGAAGGGTTCTGGCCGGATTTAGTCGAGGCTATGGAATGGGGCGGTGAAAATACCTGCTCGGTGTTGTGTTCCTGTCTGGCAACTCATGCGGCGTTTAAACATTTTCATGGCATCGAACGTACCAAGCTGCCGGACAAAAGGTGGGGCGTGTATTCTCATGACGTGACCAATCAAAGTCATCCGCTGGTGGCCAATGTCAACACGCGTTTCGACGCACCGCACTCGCATGTTTACGGTTTAACTAAAGGCGAAGTCGAGTCCGTTGGCGGGCATGTGCTGGCTTACAGCAAAGAGGCGGATTTTCACCTTGCGGTGAGCGCGGACGGATTTCGCTATGTTTATTTCCAGGGCCACCCGGAATATGACATTCACAGTTTATTAAAAGAATATAAACGTGAGGCCGCGCGTTACGTCGATCATATCCGCGATGACTATCCGCCGTTCCCCGAGCATTACTTCGGCAAGGAGACGAAACAAATACTATCGGATTATCGAATAAAAATTGACACTAGCAGAAAATCCGGTAAACAGCCTCCGGAATTTCCTGAACGCGAGATCATTCCTTTTATTCACAACACCTGGAGCGACACCGGCAAAGCCATGTTCAATACCTGGCTCGGCCTGGTTTATCAGTTGACCAACAAAGAACGTATAAAACTGTTCATGCCCGGCGTTGATCCGGACGATCCCTTGGATTGGAAACAAACGAAAGCGGCATAGCACGTAGCGCAAACAGCGTTGAATTGAACAATTCGTTTGTAGGCGTGGTTTCTTCTCCACGATGCTTTTACTGGATTCCATCCTTAGGTCCGCCAAGCGCGTGCTCCCCATGCACCGGCTTCTCTTCACTCGCGACGCTCATTCAGCATGACGGATTAACTCAAAATGTCATGCTGAGCGTAGCGAAGCTCCCCAGTCAAAACTATTCGCGAGACTGCCACTTGCTCCTGCAGAGCCAGCACTTCCGCCGTCCATGGCGGTCGCCGCTCGCTCCTACAATTTTTTAAAACCCTTAACATTCAGACAAACCAAAAGAAGTATGGATTTACGGGATTGGGGTGTCTAATTAACGGCAGCGGCTAAGTCACGAAGAACGACTGCCGTATCGTCATACCCAAGACACGCATCTGTAATGCTCTGGCCGAAGGTGAGCGGTACATCCTGAAGGTTCTGCCTACCTGCAACCAAGTGGCTTTCTAACATCACGGCACGGATGGCGCGCTGGCCGTTGCGAAGCTGCTGAATGATGGACTGGACTACGTCAATTTGTCTGCGTGAATTGCTCTCGCTATTGCCATGACTGCAATCCACCATGAGGACGTTCGGTAACTCCACTGCTTGCAAAAGACTGACTGCCGCTTCAACACCGTTTGCATCGTAGTTGGGTCCGGATACGGTGCCACCACGCAATACGAGGTGACAATACGGATTGCCCGATGTTTCAAGGATAGCCGGTGCACCCTGTTCCGTCAGTGAGGGGAATAGATGGCGACCGCGGGCTGCCAGAATTGCGTCTACCGCCACTTGCATATTGCCATCGGTACGATTCTTAATACCGACTGGCATCGATAACCCGGAGGCCAGCTCTCGATGCACTTGGCTTTCCGCGGTGCGAGCACCTATAGCTCCCCAACTGATGTGATCGGTGTAGAACTGGCCAAATGTCGTATCGAGAAACTCGGTTCCCGCCGGCAAACCGATGGCTGAAATATCCGCGAGCAGTTGACGCGCTAATCGCAATCCTTTGTTTATCTGGAAGGATCCATCGAGATCGGGATCATTGATTAAGCCTTTCCAGCCCAGCCGGGTCCTCGGTTTTTCGAAGTAGACACGCATGACAACGAACAACGCCGATGACAATTCCTCAGCTAATAGTTGGAGGCGCTCCGCATAGGCGAGTGCGGCTTGTGGATCGTGCACCGAACAGGGTCCAACCACCACCATTAATCGCCGATCGGTCCCGTCGAGAATCGCTTCCACCGTGCGTCGGCTGGCATGAGTCAGATCAGCGGTGTTCGGATTCAGGGGTATCTCTTCGTGTAGGATTGCCGGTGTCAATAGCGGTCGCGTTTTAACGATACGGACGTTATCGGTTTTCATTATTTATGCAATAACCATTTCGCTTCATTTTAATGACATCATAGGATACCTTACTCCGACACGAGGCTTATCGGCACCTCTTGTCTGATGCAATTCAAGGCTAGGTTTTTTGGAATACTGGAAAAGTACGAAGCCTTCCCACTCGCCGCTCTTTATTCAGCCGACGCGTCTATTCATAGTTTCGGATCGGACGGGAATCCCTAACCGTCAATTTCAGCGTTGCCGGCCTTTGCGTCTATTCGGTTGGCAAAGTCGTCGCGTAACGCAACACATCCACGGCGTACTCCTCCGGAAATGACCGCAGATTCACCATGGCCACGCCAGGGTGGGCATTTTGAATCTTGTGCAGCACCTCATCGGGTGCGGCCATCGCTTCCGTACCCACATAAGCGTGCTCTTCTTCGTCTCCCCAGTCCAATAGACGGCCGTCGAAGCCGTGACAGGCGGCGCACACCGTCTGGAACACACCGCGCCCTCGATCTGCGTCCCCGGCAATTATCGTCCGTGTTTCGAGATCAATGTACTGCGACATGTCAATTTGTCCGCGCGATACGAATGCGGCGATCCGCGCCAGTTCGTCATCGGTGATCATCGCTTTCGTGTAGCCGTGGTCTGGATTTCGAATGATCGTTGCGACCTCCACCTCAGACATACCGGCGGCACCGTCAATGCCCTTGATGCCGCTGTAGTGGCTGCCCTTGCCATACACACCGTTGACACCTTTGTAATCCCAGCCGTGGCATTCTTTACAGCGCCAGGTCGTCGAGTCCTCTTTGCCACCAGCGTCCGGATAGGACGGATGGGTGCTTGTGGGTTTAGCGCGCCCGAGGGCATTCCACCAGTTGTCATAGATTCTCCCTCCGGCGGCAACAATCCACGCATCACTCAAATTTGCGGGCTGGCCGTGAATCATGGGCTGCGCTGTCGCGCCGTCGGCGTAATCGCCACCTTGGTCTGCGCTTACATTCGTACCGAAGACGATAACCAACACCGAAGGAATAACGAGATATGCTACCCATCTGCTAATGTACTTTTTCATTTGGTGTACTCCCCGCAGGATGCGATGTATCGCCAGAATGTATCACCCAACCGTTAAAGCGCTTTTGATCTGTATCAACAACGCTTCACCACGATCGCCCCATAGGGAAATGAGTATCGCTTACTTTCCTCAAGTCCACCGCAACATTACTGCGCTGATCTTCTTACGATTTACTCTTCTTAGTGCGGCCAACAAGCGACTTTTTATCAACGATAATAGACGCTCGGCTTACTGATGCATAACGGACGGTGGCTGTATAGCGCAATACCCCTGTCTTATTCCATAACTTTACAAAGTCCAGCTTATGCTGACGGGGTACAACATCAAGGTCCATTAACTACTGATTTTACGAGGGTTTCTAGAATCCAGTGGCAATGCGCTGCTAGTCGGCGTTGCTGCCAGGCCTTTCCGGCGCGCGCGCCGATTCGAGACGATCAGCCGACGCCTGCTGTGCAGGTGGTCGCCGTATACTTACCCGCTCGATACAACGGGGCGACGCTTCCACAACCGTGATCTCCAGGCCATCAATCGTGAACCTTTCATTCTCTTCCGGTATACGCTCGGTATGGGTAAGAATCCAGAAATTTACGGTATCGGTTGGCTTGCCCGGCAGATCCATATCAAAAGACTCTTCGACAACACGCAACTCTGCCGAACCGTCAACAGTCAGTTCATTTTCGGAAACCTGGGTCGGAAGCATCGGTGCGATATCGCTTTCATCGTAAATCTCGCCAACCAGCTCCTCGAGCAAATCTTCAAGGGTAATAATGCCGCGAATAACGCCGTATTCATCCACGACAATGGCAAGATGGCGTTTCTTGAGCAGTAGCCTGGAAAACAATTCGTCAATCGCCTGATATTGGGAAACAAAAAGTGGTTCGTGCGCTATTTCATCCAGACGTGCGTCTTCGTGACCACCGGCGAGCGCTGTAAGCAAATCCCGCAGGTAAAGCACCTTGTACAGGTTGTCATGGTCCCCGTCATATAGCGGTATCCGCGAAAAGGTTTTTTTAGTGACCTTCGGCAATGCATCCGCAACTGATTGGCTCCCGCCAAGCGCAAATATTTCACTGTGCGGCGTCATCACGTCCCTGACTTTCAGGTCATGAAACTCAAATACCCGCTCGATGAGCTCACGTTCGCCATGTTCTATAGCGCCTTCCTTCTCGCCATGCCCCAGCATACTGATCAGCTCCGACTCGGTAACGGTTGGATCGACTTGCGAGCCAGTCATACGATGTACCCAACTGGTGAAATGCCCAAACATCCATACCAGCGGGAAAATCAGACGCATGAAGACAAGCAGCGGTGGCGCAATAAATAGCGAGATTCGTTCTGAATAACGGGTTGCGAGGCTCTTGGGTGTTATCTCGCCAAACACGAGAATAAGAATGGTAAGCACGCCAACGGCGATACCGGGTCCCGCACTGCCAAACAAACGTGTCGCAAACACGGTAGCCATAACCGACGCGGCAATATTTACGAGGTTGTTCCCAATAAGTATCGTGGTGAGCATACGCGAGGGATCTCTCTTAAGCTGATAAAGCGCCAGCGCACCGCGACGCCTCTCTTTAACAAGTCCCTCAACCCGGCCAATTGACAGATCCACCAACGCAGTCTCCGAACCCGAAAACACCCCGGAAAAGATCAGCAACACCAGTAAAACAACAGCCTCTGTCATGCAGTTATCGGTTGCAGTTATTAAAATTCGACACTATTGTCCTGTCATTGTACCTGTAGTACGTCGGTGACAAAATAACAGTCTACCAGAGGAGTGCTAACGATCTCCGCCACGTTCTCCGAAACACCCGCTGTGGATGCGAGGCGCGTAGTAACAATTGCAGATCGTGTAGAGGGGTCCACGATCCAGTTAGATCCGGGCAATACTGTAGATGCCGATTGAGTTCATCATTCCGCGCCAGTTGAGTATCAACCAACTTCAGTCACAGTTGCGAGAACACATCTCGTCGAGAAATGAACTGCTGAAGAAACTGACCCACACGGCTTACGATACGTTGGGTTGGCAGCAAACCAAAGTGGTGTAGCGTTGCATTAGCTGAGATCGCTGAAAGTCTTTGTGGGAGTGGTGTCCTTCTCCACGATGTTTTTTCTGGATTGACCGCTAGGGATGGTGGAAATGCAATAGGATTGTCGGGAACAATCTTTGCCTTCTCTCGCTACGCTCGTTCGGAATGACGAATAAACCTAAAATGCCATGCTGAGCTTAGCGAAGCTCCCCAGTCAAAACTATTCGCGAGCAAGCTCGCTCCTACAATTCTCTAAAACCTTTAGCATTCTATCACTCGCCGTAAAAGCGAAATTATATTTTTCAGATTGTTTTTGGTATTCGGTCTTTTCACGGAAACGACTTTGCAGAAACAAGTTCAACAATCCTTGTTTCACAACTACAACTACCAAAAATTCCAGCACAGGCTTCAATTTCAAATTTTATTTCGCCTTCGTTAGTACCATTTATGCTAAGTTTGTCTACAATATTCTCCACCCGAAACTCACTAAAAATCATGTTCGATACACCATAGAGAACGATTCTAACTTTTACATCTCGATTCAAATCTATATCGATGTAGTGCAATAAAATTGAAAGCTCAGATCCTGATTCAGGATAACGATGAAAAACCGATTCAAGAATTTTTCGCGTCACAAAAATCTGGCCAATAACCTAACTCCGCAATTACAAGTTCTTTTCCTCTAATTTTTTCACTTTTATCGTTATTTAAAAGTTAAGTTACTCCACTGTCACCGACTTCGCCAAATTCCGTGGCTTATCAACGTCAGTGCCTTTGATTAAAGCAGCGTGATAGGCAAGTAATTGTAACGGGATGGTGTAGATGATAGGTGCGATGAGATTGTCGACCGGTGCGACATTCAATACTTGTAAGCCATCGCTTTCTTCGATGCCCGAAGCTGGGTCGGCAAACACCAGTAAACGGCCGCCTCTTGCGCGGACTTCCTGGATATTGGATTTGATTTTCTCCAGCAACTGATCGTTGGGTGCCACCGCAACCACTGGCATGTTGGAATCGACCAATGCCAATGGGCCATGTTTGAGCTCACCAGCGGGATATGCCTCGGCATGGATATAGGAAATTTCTTTTAGCTTTAGTGCGCCTTCCATCGCGATGGGATAATGTTGTCCGCGGCCAAGAAACAAAGCATGTTGTTTGTCGGCGAATTGTTGCGCGATATTTTGGATTGTCTTGTCCAATTTTAAGGTTTTTTCGATAGTTGCGGGCAAGCTGCGCAACTCTTTTACGATACGTGTTTCGGTAACATCGTCCAGGTTGTGTCGCCGGCCCAACGCAATGACCAATAACAACAATGCCGTTAACTGCGTGGTAAATGCCTTGGTTGAAGCCACACCGATTTCTGGCCCGGCATGGGTCATAAAGACCAGATCGGAATCACGTACCAGGGAACTTTCCGGTGCATTGCAAATGGTTAACGAGTGTGCGAATCCCAGTTTTTTGGCATCTCCCAACGCAGTCAAGGTATCTATAGTTTCACCGGATTGGGAAATAGTGACTACCAGCGTGTTGTCCTGCACAACATGTGGGCGTGAACGAAATTCGCTGGCGATCTCCACGTCACAGGCCATGCCGTAAGACTCGAACCAATGCCGGGCCACCAGGCCCGCATGGTAGCTGGTACCGCAGGCAATAAATTGCACGCGTTGGGTTTTATCGAATATTGCTTTTGCACCCGGACCAAAGGTTTCTTCCAATAAACGGTTACTGGTGACACGGCCTTCCAGTGTGTCGGCGACGGCGCGTCCCTGTTCGAAGATTTCCTTTTGCATGTAATGCCGGTAGTCGCCCAATTCCACCGCATCCGCCTGCAAACTACTGGTAAAAACCGGTCGTTCTTGTTTTTCGCCTTGTGCGTTGTAAATAGTTACCGCGCCATTGTCGATATGCGCAACGTCGCCATCATTCAAAACGATAAACTGGTTAGTTACGGCGATGAGCGCCGCCATGTCCGAACCGAGAAAGGCTTCGCCGTCTTTGATACCGACGACTAACGGGCTACCACGGCGCGTGCCAATCATTTGATTGGGATAACGATTGCTGATGACGCCGATAGCGTATGCACCTTCAAGTTTAGCGATGGTGTTTTTTACCGCCTCAAGAAGATCGAACCCTTTTTCGAGAAAGCCATAAATTTCATGCACAATGACTTCGGTATCGGTATCGGAAGTAAATTCATAACCGTCTTGTTTTTGCTGATCACGCAATTGATCGAAATTCTCGACAATACCATTGCAAACGACGGCTACGGTGTCGCGGCACACATGGGGGTGTGCGTTTTTTTGCGTCACACCGCCGTGCGTCGCCCAACGCGTATGGGCGATACCGGTGACGCCCTGGATAGGCGATTCCTCCACGGCGGTTTCGAGTTCTTTGACACGGCCCACGGTACGAGTGCGGGCAAATGCTTGCTCGTTGTCGATCAAAGCGACGCCAGCGGAGTCATAGCCGCGATACTCCAGACGCCGCAAACCATCCAACAAAATGGGTAGTACGTTCTGTTTAGCAACCGCCCCTACAATTCCACACATATGTCTGCTCCTAAAACACTCAAATTATCAGCTTTGTGTCTTACTGCTATTTTTCGGATTTTTTTGCTCGCCGCCAACCCTTAACCGTCGTTTGCCTCGCTCGTGCAATACTCATTTCACCTGCGGGTGCATCACGGTTTATGGTTGAACCGGCGGCAACATAAGCGTCTTTGCCGATGGTGACTGGAGCTATTAAAGCGCTGTTGGTACCGATGAATGCACCGTCGCCGATATTGGTTTTGTGTTTGTTGACTCCGTCATAATTACAGGTGATCACGCCTGCACCGATGTTGACGTTTTTACCCACTGTACTATCGCCCACATAGGCCAGGTGATTGGCTTTCGATCCTTCGCCTAATGTTGAGTTTTTTATCTCCACGAAGTTACCAACGCGTGCATTTTTTTCCAGTTTTGCATTGGGTCTAAAGCGAGCAAAAGGCCCGATAATACATCCCGAAGCAATATGTGAATCTTCTATAAATGAGTTCGCATGAATAACCACATCGTTTTCAATCACACTGTTTTTAATGACGCAGTTGGGGCCGATAGAAACCCGGTCACCCAGTTTGATCGTACCGTGCAACACCACGTTGATATCGATCTCGCAATCCTGACCAGCATGACATTCACCACGCACATCGAGTCGTGCGGGGTCGCGCAATGTCACGCCATGTTGCATAAGATTTTCCGCTTGCCGCCGTTGGTGCACCCGTTCCGCGACAGCAAGTTCGGATTTACTGTTAATACCAAGTACTTGCTCGGTATCATCAATCATTGTCGGTTTCACCACGACGCCGTCCCTGGTTGCCATTTCCACGCAATCGGTTAAATAATATTCACCCTGAGCATTGTCGTTGTTCAAACGAACCAACCAATCTTTCAGCTTCGCGCTGTTAACACAAATCACACCGGTATTAATTTCAGTTATGCCGAGCTCTTCGTCGCTTGCGTCTTTGTGTTCCACAATACGTTCGATGTTGTCGCTGGTATCGCGAATTATCCTGCCCAGTCCTGAAGGATCAGTCATGTTTGCGGTCAACACGATAAAACCGGCGTCGCTCCGCGCATCGACAATTTTTTCCAGCACCTCCGATCTAAGCAATGGCACGTCGCCGTACAGAATCAACAGATTTGCACCGTCGGCAACATGGGGCATGACTTGTTGCACAGCGTGACCGGTTCCCAGTTGTTCTGCTTGGTGTACCCAGTTCACATTGGCGTCTTGAAAATGCTCTTTTACTGTATCGCCACCGCTGCCGTAGACCACATGGATACGCGCTGGCTGTATTGACTGGGCGGTATCAATAACATGGCTTAACATCGGTTGACCGCCGATTTCGTGCAAGACTTTAGCCTTGGCCGAGCGCATGCGCGTGCCTTGTCCCGCCGCGAGAATAATGATCTCCAGTGTCATGACGCGAGTATAGCGAAAAGGGAAAGTGAAAAAGTTACGCTTTTGTGCAAACCGTCATGGTTTCGTCGAAGGTGGATGGCACTTACCGCAAATATTTACGTAACACAAAAAAACCGGGGCTTAACCCCGGTTTCAGATGTGGTTTTTATTACGCTACGCGACTAACGACCTCCGCGTTTACGGATACGTTCAATAGCGCGCAATTGGGCCGCCGCTTTCAGGAATTCTGCTTGAGCCTTTGCCAAATCTATATCAGCCGATTTATCTTTTAACGGCTGCTCAGCCCGTCGTTTTGA
>Ga0224508_10004036_pt1 | contig 12052 bp, 11 predicted proteins | sample SF_Jan12_sed_USG_4_FD_170157 | JGI IMG/M metagenome (GOLD analysis project Ga0224508, IMG submission 170157) | Sediment microbial communities from San Francisco Bay, California, United States - SF_Jan12_sed_USGS_21 | ecosystem: Environmental > Aquatic > Marine > Sediment | place: USA...
TGCCGGCGAGGGTGGCATGCATACCAACGAGACGGGCGAGTCGGTTGCATTGTTGCGTGCCTACGATAAGGCGACCGGTGAGGACATCGAAGGTCGAATCGAAATGCCGGCCCGGCAGACCGGCTCGCCGATGACCTATTTGCACGACGGCAAGCAGTACATCGTGCTTGCCGTGAGTCATGCCGGCGCCAATGCCGGTGGTGAGCTGATCGCTTACGCGTTACCTTAACGAATATCCGGGAGAGAGCCATGAAATCCGCAATCGGAACAGCCGCATCGACAGTCGGGTCACTGGCAGCCGTGGCTGCATTGGGCCTGTTTTCAGCATCCGTCTTTGCTCAGCCAGGCCAGGGGCGGAGCATGTACAACATCGATCCGCGCGCCGAAGAACGCAGCTACCATTTCGCGGAAGCCGGGATGGACATGCCGTACTGCGTCTACGTTTCATCCAGGGTTGCTGATGACACACCGGCTCCCCTGATCATTGGGCTGCACGGTGCAGGTACGGGCCCGCAGATCATGTGCAACTCGACCATAGTCGATCTCGTCGAGGAACGCGGCTACATCATTGCTGCGCCGATGGGTTACAACGAACGTGGCGGCTTTGGTGCGCCGAGACGCGCCGGGCGTGCCGGCGCCGGTGCCGACGAGCCGACGAATATACCGGAGCTCAGCGAAAAAGATGTGATGAACGTATTCAATAGCATGCTCGATGAATTCAATGTCGACGAGAATCGAATCTACCTGATGGGACATTCGATGGGCGGTGCCGGAACCATGTTCCTGGGTCCGAAGCATGCTGACATCTGGGCGGCCATTGCGCCGATTGCCGGCGGCGGCGGACGTCCTGGTCAGGCGGAGTCGCTGCAAAGGTTGAAGGACGCAGGCGTAGCGGTGATTGTCTCGCATGGCGAAGCCGACGAAGTCGTGCCGGTGCAGGGTTCAAGGGACCTGGCCGCTCAATTGGATGAAATGGGCTTAGAGCATCGATATGTCGAACTGCCCGGCGTCGGGCATGGGCCTGTTATCAACCTCAGCCAGGAAAATATCTTCAACTTTTTCGACCAGCATTCGAAGTAGATTCCCGCGGCGGCTTGTCACGCCAGAACGTGGCAAGCGTCGCGCCGGTGATGTTCATCAGCGAGCCGAATACGGTTGGCACCAGGCCGACGGTTGCCATCTTGCCCATCTCCTGAGCGAGGCCGGTTGCGAGCCCCGCATTCTGCAAGCCGACTTCGAACGAGATCGTGCGGCAGGATTTTTCATCAAGACCCATGAATCGACAGCTCCAGTAGCCGACGATGAAACCTGTGATGTTGTGGACCAGGCTGATCGCGATCAGTAACAGCCCGATCTCAAGCAGATTATCGCGCCCGCCTGCCGTCATGATCATCAGAATCACGGCGATGCCGCCCATCGAGACTTTGGGCATCAGCCGGTCAAGCCAGCCAGTCTTGCCGTGCAGGAAGTGATTAAAGATCAGGCCGGCGGCAATTGGCAGGATCGTGATCCTGATGATGTCCCACATCATGCCCCAGGCATCAATCGGGATTAGCTGGCCCGCGAGCAACTCCATATAAAAAGGAGTCACCAAAGGCGCGAGCAGGGTAGCTACCGTGGTTAGCGTGACCGACAACGCCAGATTGGCCTTGCCGATATAGGCCATGACATTGGAGGCCAGCCCGCTCGGCGCCGCGCCGATCAGGACGATGCCTGCTGCGACCTCCGGCTCCAGGTCGAAGGCCAATGCAAGCCCGGCACCGACAAATGGCATGACGGTGAATTGACAGGCGAGCCCGATGAACACGGCTTTCGGTGCCTTGACGATACCAACGAAATCTTTCGCACTGATCGCAGTCCCCATGCCGAACATGATGATCTGCAGCAATGGAACGATCAGCGTGCTGAGATTGAAGTCCCCCCAGCTCACGAGCAGTGTCGGATAGTTCATCGCGAACGATACGGCCGCAAAGATCAGCAAACTGAATGAGATGCCGCGGAGCTTTTCGTTGCCGCGGACACCAAAGGCGGCCAGCGCGAAGAACGCAGTCAGCAGGGGTCCCGCAACTTGCGGGCGGTCGACGCTGAATAATATGACGGCAATTACAACCAGGGCGAGCGATAGGTACGAGGCAGTTCTGTGCAGTGAGGCCATAATCTCAATCGAAGTGAAGTGGATTGGATTGGAGGTTGCTAATCGCCGGTGGCGTTACCAGTTCATGAACGAACCGTCGGGACGGCTGTTGATCAGCATGCCGGCACGATACTCGTCGTATTCGCCGATTTTCGTTAGCAGATCGACATCGACTTCGACACCGAGCCCTGGGCGCTCGTTCGGCCACATCTTGCCGTCTTCGAAATCGTAGACCTCTGGCAGATACGGCCAGGTGCGACTTCCGTCGCCGAGCACTTCCATCAACGCCGTGACTGACGTTGCCGTCAGGCAGTGAACGAGTGCGGCCTCCGATATCGGCCCGGTAAAGTGCGGGATCATGCCGACGTAATGCGTTTCGGCGAGGGCAAGGATTTTCATGAATTCGGTGATGCCGCCGACGTTTGGCAGTGTCACTCGCGCGTAATCGATCAGTTCTCTTTCGATCAGCGTATTGACGTCCCATTTGTAGCCAAACTGTTCGCCAACGGCGATAGGCACTCGTGTGCGTGCGCGCACCTGCTCGTAGGAATCGACGCCCTCGCTGCGAATCAGGTCTTCAATAAAGTACGGATGCAGAGGCTCAAGCAATGTGGCCAGATTGATCGCATCGGCCATGTCGAGCTCGGTGTGAAAATCGATCGCCCAGCCGCCATCGCCGGCGCCCCGGTAGATCAGCTCGCAATCCTCGTGCATCTGGCGCACGAGCGCGAAACGATCGACAACTCGCTGACGAGGATTATCGGTGGCGTGGCGATAGGTTCGAAAGCCGGCTTCCCGGCAGGCCCGCGCCGTGTCTTCGAGCGTGCCGCCGGCCACCCGCGGGAACGCGGTGGCATAGCATTCGAGATGGTCGCGCGACTTACCGCCAAGCAACTGCCAGATCGGCACATCGAGCGCCTTGGCCTTTAAGTCCCACAGTGCCATGTCGAGCGCACCGAGCGAGTGAATTTTCTCGCGTCCCGCCGGATAGAAGTAGCCGCGCAGCATTCGCTGCCAGTGCTGATCGATCCGAAACGGATCGAGGCCAATCAGCATGCGCGCACATTCCTCCATCGTCCTCGGTTCGCCGCCTTCGCCAATTCCGGTCAGCCCGGTTTCGGTTTCTATCATTACGACGTTGGTCGACTGATTGACCATCGGCTGGCCACCGCGGCCCCGCGCATCGCCGGAATTACTGTAGTAATGAACGACCTTAATGCTGTCTTCAGGCAGCGCGGCTTCAGCGAAAGGCGGCAAGCAGACGCTGGCGCTCGCTGCGCCCAGCCCGGATAAAACACTGCGTCGATCCCAAAGGTTCGTCTTCATGAGTCGGTCCCCCTGTTATTGCGTGTGGCTACGCGTTCAGCGTGCCGTGCATGATTTTTCTAATTCGTTCTCGGTCCCAGATAAGTGAATTCGAGCAGCGCGCCGGGATTTGCCAGATTCGGCGTTGTCTCGCCGGTCGCCGTTAGCGTGCGCCCGTAGCTGGTCGTAATCGCATAGATTTTCAGTCCATCAGGCGAGATAGCGAGATCCCGATAGCGATCTTCTGCTTTGAAATAAGTCAGCGGCTGTTCGCCGATTTCGCCACCGGAGGTGACCTGGTCGCCAAGGCCGACCGGATCCAACGGAATCCTGAAGATCGTGCCGCTGACCAGGCTTGCAACCAGGATGGAAGGATTCCAGCCGGGAATTGCATCAGACGAATACACGTCGAGTCCGGTTAATGCCGCTGTTGCATTGCCAGAGGCTCGGGCGTTGTGCGTGCTTGGAACGGTAAAGAAGCTCATCAGCGGCGGTTCAAAATCCGGCAGGTCAACATCGGATTCGCGGACCCGAGGGACCGAATCCGGTGGCTCCCCGCCGTAAGGTAGCTCGACGCACGGTGTCGGCGAAGATGCCGACCAATTGGTATAGGTGTAGTACGCGTCGTCCTGAAAACCGGCGATCAGCGGCCAGCCGTAATTTCCGCCCGCAACAATGCGATTGACCTCATCGTCAGTGTCCTGACCATGTTCGGCAGAATACAAGAAGCCGTCCGGTCCGAATGCCATGCCCTGGGGATTTCGATGGCCATAACTGAACACGTGACTTCGAACGCCCATGAACATTGGATTGTCGTCCGGGATTAAACCATCCGGATCGATTCGGAGGATCTTACCCTCGTAACCCCGCCAGTTTCCTGCCGCGATGTCGGCTGCTTCCGGCAGTTCCTGCGCGCGGATCGGCTCACAGTAGTATGCAAGAAAATTCGCGCCGTGATCGCCTCGGCTGGCGTAGAGCATTCCGTCCGGTCCGAACACGATTCGGCTCGCGCCGTGATCGGGACCGTGCGGCAACCCGGTCAAAATATCGCGGGGCTCGACGAGCCGCTCGCTGTCCGGGTCGAAGCGGTAGCGCCGGATCTTTGCGCGGCGCGCCTCGTCGGGGCCGGGGTCGGCGTCATAGGTATACATGACGAAAACGTAGTTCGAGCCGGCAAGGAAATTCGGATGAAGAGCAAGGCCGAGCAGGCCGTCCTGCGTGAGCTGCTGCACGACTTCATCTATTGTGACCGCTACCCTCCGTGTGCCGTCGGCCGGATCGATGCGAACGACGCGCTTGCCGATTCTCTCGGTAACCCACAGATGTCCGTCCGGTCCATAGGTCACTTCCCATGGATCTTCGAAGTCGCTCGCAAGGACGCGCGTTTCGAAAATTTCTGGCGGTTCGGACCAGACCGTACGGGGATTGATGCCGGGCCCGGCCGCAATCTGGGCAACCGCCGGCGATGCCACGGCGATCGCAGCGTAAGCGCCGAGGCTGAGCGTCAGATGATTCGGAGCAAAGAATCTGGACACTGGATAAGCCATTGAGAAACCGAATGCATAGTAGCAAAGCTGGCGGTTTATCATCTGTAGATCCTTGCATTATGAACATCAATCACAGTGAGACGTAAGAACAATATGGATGCGAAATGAAGCAATGGGCTGCATATTCAACAGCTGTTTTATTCGTTACGGCAGGTCTTAGCGAAACCATGGCACAAACGAGAATCAGCGAAGAAACGTGGAGTACGCTGCCAAACGGCAGCGACGTTTCGCGATTTACGTTGACCAACGAGAACGGTGCGCGCGCAATGTTCATGCCGCTCGGTGCAGCAGTTCTTTCGGTCGAGGTGCCCGATCGTAATGGCGTACTGGCGGACGTGGTGCTCGGTTTTGATACCGCCGATGATTATCTGACGAATAACTCGCCCTATTTTGGCTTGACGATTGGCCGCTATGCGAGCCGAATCGCCGGTACCAGTATCACGCTCGATGGTCAGACCTACGAACTCGACAGTCCTCCCGGGCCGGGCGGCGCACCGGCTCAGATGGTTTTGCATGGCGGTCCAGATGGTTTTTCGAGCCGGCTTTGGGCGGCGGCTCGCGTTGAGACTTTAGACGGGCCGGGTGTCCGCTTCTCGCTCGTCAGTCGCGACGGTGATCAGGGGTTTCCCGGGGAGATGAACGTTTCGATTACCTATCACTGGACCGATGATTACCGGTTGATTGTTAATTACGAGGCCACAACGACCAAGCCGACGGTGATCAATTTAACGCAGCACAGCTACTTCAATCTCAGCGGTGCAGGCAATGGCGACATCCTGGATCACTTGCTGACGATCAACGCGGATTTCTTCACCTTCGCAACGCCCGATAATCTGCCAACCGGCGAGATCCTGTCCGTGCGCGAAACGCCGTTTGATTTTACTGAGGCCAAGCTGATTGGCCGTGATATCGAAGCTGACGATCCGCAAATGCGGGCGAACCGCGGTTACAACCAGAATTTTGTATTGCGTCGGTCGGAATTCCCGAATGTAGTCGCCGAAGCGGCGACTCTGTTAGACCCCGAGTCGGGACGTACGCTAACGGTCTATACGACCGAACCGGGACTGTTTCTTTACACTGCAAACTTCCTCGACACCAGTCAAGCGATGAAGGGCGGCAACACATACCCCATCCGGGCCGGCGTGGCACTGGAGACCGGCCACTTTCCCGATTCGCCAAATCAGCCGCACTTTCCGAGCACGACGCTGATGCCTGGGGATACATTTCTAAGCAGCACCGTGTTCGCATTCTCGGCGCAGTGACGATCAAAACACGCTGCAGAGAGTCGCTATACTCAGGCAAGAACGGGGGGAATGACAGCTATGTTCCGAATCGCTTTGCGGCTGATTGTCGCAGCCTTAATCGTCATGCAGCCTGCCGCTGGCCAGCAGATATCGAAGGAAGAGCTTACTTATCTGACCCCTGAATGGGACGGGGAGCGGTTCGATGACGGGCGCCCTCGCGTGCCCGACGACATTCTGGCCCGCATGAAACTCGTAACCCTCGAGGAAGCCTGGGCCGTGCTGCGCGGCGAGAATTTTAACTATCAGTATGAGGGCGATTGGCAGGTCCTCGATACGGAGGCCGTACTCGTCGGCCGGGCAGTGACTGCAACGTTCATGCCGGGCCGCCCGGATATTCATCGTCAATACGACCGGCGCGGCCGCGAAGATGGCCGTTCGGGATCGCAGAATTCCTGGCCTGTCGACATGCTTCAGCCGGGCGACGTGTACGTTGCCGACCAGTTCGGCCTGCACGAGGATGGCCCCACCATCGGAGACAACGTTGGTAATGCAATTCTCGCAAACTCCGGCAACGGATTTGTCTATGACGGTGCAGTTCGCGACGTCAATGGTCTGAAAGAACTCGATGGGTTCGCGGTTTTCTTTCGCAGTTACCATCCGTCGCATCACAATCCGCCCGGCAGGCTCAATACCACGCTGGTCGGCATCAACCAGCCGACGCGCATGGGTCAGGCCACCGTCATGCCGGGCGATGTCGTGCTCGGCCGCGACGGCGGCGTGATTTTCATTCCGCCGCATCTCGCAGAGCGCATCGTCGAGACATCCGAAATTGTGCGCCTGCGCGATCTGTTCGGTCAGCAACGCTTGCGCGAGGGCGTTTATACGTCAGGTCAGATCGACACGCGCTGGTCCGATGAGATCGAGCGCGATTTTTCCTCGTGGATGGAAGAGAATGTCGACGAGCTGCCGGTTCCGGCATCGCGCATTCAGGAACTGCTCGAGATAAGGACCTTTTGATCATGCAATACAAACACTCGCGTCGATCAATTCTGAAGAACGGGGCGCTTGCCGGTGTCGGCGTTCTGGCTGCGCATCCGCTGGCCGGGTTTGGCCAGGCGCTCGAATCCGCGGTAGAAGGCGCCAGCCTCTCGTCGCGGCCGTCCGATCTTGCGATCACCGATCTGAAATGCGGATTCCTTCGGGGTGGTTCGAGACTATTCGTCAAGCTCCATACCAATCAGGGCATCTGGGGTTGTGGTGAAGGCGTCGATGCGGTCAACGGAACCTACGAGCTGGTGCAGAGCTTCGGGCGGCGCCTGCGCGGGCGCAATCCGCTCGACGTGCACAGGCTTTTCGAAGACATCCGGCGTGGCGGTGTATTTGGCGGTGCCCAGTCCGGCGTCTACATCGCTGTCCTGTCCGCCGTCGAAACGGCGCTTTGGGATCTTGCCGGCAAGGCGCTCGATGTGCCCGTTTACCAGTTGCTCGGCGGCAAGTTTCGCGACCGTATCCGCGTCTACATGGATACCGCTCTGTATCAGTCGCGGCTGCCGACGCCCGAGGATTTTGCGGCGAGCGCACGCGAGGCCGTGGAAATGGGTATGACGGCGGTCAAGTTCGATCTCGATCAGGGCAACGATCCGAACCGGTACGATTCTTACAACTGGACGGCTAACCCGGCAGAGCTTCAGCGCATGGTCGATCAGATGACCGCTGCCCGCGAGGCGGTTGGCCCCAACATCGACATCTGTGCCGATATGCACGGCCGTTACGATTTGCCGACCGGCAAGCGAGTGGCCCAATTGATGGAGCCGTTGAATCTGATGTGGCTTGAGGAGCCGGTTCCGGCCGAGAACATCGACGCCTACAAGCAGATCAACGACTCATCGAGCACGCCGATTTGTGCCGGCGAGAATCTTTATCTCGGCCATGAGTTCAGGCGCGCGCTCGAGATCGGCGCCGTCGATATCATCATGCCCGACCTGCAAAAGGCCGGCGGACTCGGCGAAGGCCAGCGAATCGCCAATCACGCCAACCTCTATTACACGCCGTTCGCGCCGCACATGGTGGCTTCGTATCTTGGTGCAATGGCCGCAGCGCACGTCTGTGCATCGGTTCCAAACTTCATGGTCCTTGAGTGGCAGATCTACTTTCATCGTGAAGAGATGTGGAACGAAATTGTCGACTTCGATGGGCCGATGGTTGAGGACGGTTACATTCCGCTGTCTGAGAAGCCGGGGATTGGCGTCGAAATAAACGAAGAAGGCCTGCGCCGTTACGCTGCGAACGGCGTGCCGTTCTTCGAATAAGTTAGCTCAGAGGTTCTCCGAGCCCTCGATCGGCGCAACCCCACGGGGCTGGCCGGGGTCTGTGTTACCGCCCAGCGACTGCCGTGCACCGCTTCGAATCAGCGCAGTTGCCGGTGGTCCCTGGAAAAACGTGTAGCCTTCTCGCGTGTTTTGCCAGGCGGAAGGACCGGCAAGATACTTGCCGGCAGCCAGCGTCTCGTCCTTGATTCGAGTAATGAGCGCCTCGTAGCCGGCGTCTCCCTGGCGCATACCAGTGAAGCTGCCGATATCGGAGCTCGCGGCAAACACGACGTCGACGTGTTCCAGTCCGGCAATCTCATCGACGATCTCAATGCCCTGCGGGTTCTCGATCATCGCGACGATCATGATGTTGTCGTTGGCCTGCTGCCGGTAACCGCGTCCCCAGAGCGTGCCGTATTGACCGCCACCCTGGCTGCGTTTGCCGAGCGGCGGGAACATCGCAAACTTGATCGCGTTTTCGATCTTTTCGACTGTGTCGACCATTGGCACGATCACGCCGAGCGCGCCGATGTCCACTGCTTTTTGAATGTCTCCCTCGGTGGCATCCGGCACACGGATGAAAGGAATCGCCGGGCCAGGACAAACGCGAATCATCGCTGCAACTTCGGAGTAGGTCAGCGGGCTGTGCTGCATTTCGATCCAGAGAAAATCGAAACCGGCGCTGGCCATGGCGCAGTAGATGTCGATGTCGGGCAAGCTCACCGTACCGCCGACGACCTGTTCGCCTGCCTCGAGCTTGGTCTTGACTGTGTTGAAATATTCCTGGGCGAAGGCCTGCGAGCTTGCGACGGAAATGACGAGGCCAGCTATCACCGTGATTGCTCTTGCGACTCTCGCATCCGGTGTTCTATTTATTGTCATTTTAGTTCGCCCCCGGGTTGTGGAAGGATCGACTGTCATCCTACCATGTGTAAACTGACCGGCACTGAGCCGAGGTACGTGCCGGTAACAAGAAACACGTTGCGGGGGAATTTCAAAAATGTTGATTCGTTGGCTCACCACTAGCGCACTTTTGATGACCGCTTGGGGCGCACAAGCACAAAATGCCCTTGTCGACGAGCATGTGTCGGCCGCCCGTGCTGCAGCGGGCGAGCACGCTGGCATGGTCGATCGACTCTGTCCGAGAGATGACGCTGCAAGACCGGGCGCGGGCCGTCGGCCGCCGCGCGCAACTCCCGCTCGAGAGGAGTGGTATGCGGAACCCGTCAGGGTGTTCGACAACCTCTACTACGTTGGAATGACCGAATTCTCGACCTGGGCTGTCACGACCAGCGCAGGAATCATCGTTATTGATCCCATCTTTGATTACTCGGTCGAGGCCGAGGTTGTTGAGGGTTTGCAGAAGCTCGGTTTCGATCCGGCCGATATTCGCTATGTGCTCGTGAGTCACGGTCATGGTGATCACGCCGGCGGCGCGAAGTTTTTGCAGGAGCGCTTCGGCGCACGCGTTTTGCTTGGTGAGGCCGACTGGGATCTACTCGACGAGAGTAACCCGAGCTGGAAGCCGGAACGCGATATCGAGGTCGTCGATGGTCAGGAGCTGACCCTTGGCGACACGACTTTGCGGCTCTATCTGACGCCGGGCCATACCGACGGCACGATTTCGACATTAATACCGGTGCGCGACGGGGACGCCGAGCATGTTGCGGCGCTTTGGGGCGGCACGTTGTTCAACTTCGGTCCGGACCCGGTACGGTTTTCGGCATACGCGGATTCGGCAGAACGTTTTAGCGACCTCGCCGCACGAGCTGGCGCCGATGTGCTCTTGTCGAATCACACCGATTACGATGGCAGCAAGCAAAAGCTACCTGCACTCGCCGGCCGTCAGCCAGGTGCGCCGCATCCTTATGTCGTTGGTGCGGATTCGGTCGAACGCTACCTTACCGTTGCCCATGAGTGCGCGCTCGCCGCGCTTGCTACGGTCGAATGAGTCTTTGGCGTGTTGGGGGGGAATAAGATGAGCATGCGTAATATCAAATTTGTTGTCGTCGGCCTGGCGGCTGCCGCTGGCGCAGCCTGGGGCCAGCCGCCTCAGGATCAGGACGCGATTCTTGATACACCGGGGACTGGGTCTTTCGCGCCAATAAAAGAGATCGATCCCGGCCTGCCGGATCAGGTTGTCTATCGGCCAGCCGATCTTGCTGGTCTCGGCGAAACGAAGCTCGGTCTGTACATCTTCGGTAACGGCGGCTGCTCGAACGACGGCGCAAGCGCTCGGTTGCATCTGTTGAATGTCGCTTCGCACGGCTACCTCGCGATCGCACCCGGCGGAATCTACAACGGCCCGGGCAAGACGGAGGCGCCGCCGCGGCCTGCTGATACCAGCATCGAAAACTACGCAGCGACGCGTCCGACCCAGCTCAGTGCCGCGATCGATTGGGCGCTTACCGAAAATGAGCGCGCCGGCAGCCGCTACTTCGGGCGCATCGACCCGGACGCGATCGCCATCTCCGGTTTTAGCTGCGGAGGCATTCAGGCGCTCACGATCGCAAGCGACCCGCGCGTCGAAACCGTCGTCATCATGAACAGCGGACTGTTCATCGAGCGCGAGACACGCATGGGCGGCATGGTCTTAACGAAAGACCTGATTGACGATCTGCATACGCCGACGTTCTATCTGCTCGGTGGGCCAACAGATATCGCCTACGCGAATGGCATGGACGACTACGAGAAAATCGGGCACGTGCCGATCGCCGTCGCCAACATCGACAAGGGTCATGGCGGAACGTACTGGGAGCCGAACGGCGGCGAAGCGGCCAGAGTTGTAGTCGATTGGCTCGACTGGCAGCTTCGTGACAACGCTGCTGCGGCCCGCAATTTCGTTGGCCAGGCGTGTGGTCTGTGCACTGATCCGGCGTGGACCTATGCAAGCAAAGGGTTCTGAAATCAGCAGGAGAGAGACGATGGAAAGAAGACAACTATTGGCATTGGCTGGGATTTCCGCGGTCGCTGGTAATTCCGTCGCATGGGCACAGCGCTCGAGCGACGAACTGAAGCCAAAGCTACATCATATTTTTGCCACTGCCGATGGAGAATCGCATCACGAGATTGTCGAGATATCGAACAGTACCGGCGAAATTCCGGTCACCGGAATGACGGCGAGGGCTTACGCACGAAACGAAAGCAACACCGCGGAATTGCACACTGCGCCGCGCAAGCAGTTCGCGATTAACATGACCGGTTCGCTGGAAGTGGAGATTTCCGGCGGTTCACGACACGGTATTGGCCAAGGCGATCTCGTTTATCTCGAGGACATTACCGGGAAGGGGCATATCACACGCGTTCTGTCACCGGTTACGAACCTGTTTATCCATGTCCCTCAGGACTGGGATATGCTGAGCTGGGCACAGGGCAGCGCCTAAATCATCGGGGCCGAGGAAAATACAGTTCAAGAAAGATCTAGCTTAACGGTCCTGCTGTGCTTTTTCGTCGCCGTGGTCGAAGGATTCGACATTCAGGCGATCGGGATCGCTGCACCGCTGCTCGCTCCGG
>Ga0224508_10004037_pt1 | contig 12052 bp, 9 predicted proteins | sample SF_Jan12_sed_USG_4_FD_170157 | JGI IMG/M metagenome (GOLD analysis project Ga0224508, IMG submission 170157) | Sediment microbial communities from San Francisco Bay, California, United States - SF_Jan12_sed_USGS_21 | ecosystem: Environmental > Aquatic > Marine > Sediment | place: USA: California...
GAATCATAAAACAGCTTTCTTGAAAATATCCAGAGAATTCAAGACAGGGATTATCGTAATTGGCGGCATTTTCCTGTTTGTATTAGGATTTAGCTTTTTGAAGTCCAACCCCATTTTCGATCAGAGCAAGACCTTTTACGCAGTGTACTCCCATGTCGGAGGTTTACAAGCAGGTACCCAGGTAACGATCAATGGCTTTTCCGTCGGAAAAGTTAAAGAGATCAAATTTCTGGATTCCAGCGGGAAGCTTATCGTAACTTTTTCTGTCAGCGATGACTTTAAATTTTCACGTAACAGTCTGGCACAACTTTACGATACCGGAATAATAGGGGGGAAGGGAATTCAAATCATCCCCCGATTTGATGATGCCTCATTGGCGGTTACCGGCGATACTTTGCCGACAGATGTACGCCCGGGCCTAACAGAACTTGTACAACAGAAACTCACGCCTTTGCAATCTAAGGTAGAAGGAGCCATCACCCAGGCCGATTCCCTATTGATGAATTTCAATGATGTCATGGATGAGCAGACGAAACAGGATCTGCAGTCCAGTATTAAAGGGTTGAATGAGTTAATTAATAGCTTTAAACAAACGACTTATACAATTAACTCCCTGTTATCAGAAAACAAGGAAAGTCTTGATCAATCCATCAAAAACATCAATACGATTTCGGATAACTTTGGCAAGCTCTCCGATTCATTGGTCACAGCTGGCTTGCCCGGAACCATCACAAAATTAGATGGGACATTAACTCAGTTAAACCTCATGCTTCAGAAGATTGAACGGGGGGAGGGGTCTCTTGGACTACTGGTTAATGACAAAGAATTATATTCAAACCTTAATAAGTCGTCCCGGGAGCTCAACTTGTTATTACAAGACTTCAGATTGAATCCAAAACGCTATGTAAACGTTTCCGTTTTTGGGAAGAAACAAAAAGAGTACACCTTACCCGATGGAGATCCGGCTAATCCCCCTAATGAAAACTAAATGAACTTTCTTCCAAATATCATTTTTGGACTTTTGCTGATAATAGGTATTGGATTTTTCGCCCGAAATATCGGTCGGTTAAAGAAAGTGATCTCCTTAGGTAGGCCTGAAGTCAGATCGGACCAAAGTGGAAAACGATGGGCGCAAATGGCCCGTATTGCACTGGGCCAAAGCAAAATGGTAGTTCGGCCTATCGCCGGATTTATGCACATTATTGTCTATCTGGGCTTCATTATTATAAATATTGAAGTACTGGAGATCATTATAGATGGTTTACTGGGCACCCACAGGATCTTCGCACCTCTAGGGGCAGCGTATGACGTGTTAATAGGTGCCTTTGAGATCCTGGCATTATTAGTGATCCTGGCTGTTGTGATCTTTTGGATCAGGCGAAATGTGCTTCGACTCCAAAGATTTATAAAGCCGGAAATGAAGGGGTGGCCTAAAAGAGATGCAGATTATATCTTGTATATCGAAGTGGTTTTGATGCTGCTTTTCCTTACGATGAATGGCGCTGATTACCAACTTCAGCAATTACAGATAGATCATTATATCCAGGCGGGTAGTTTTCCGATCAGCCAGTTTCTGGCACCACTTTTTGAAAGCATGTCTGCTGACTCACTAATTCTTATAGAACGAACAGCCTGGTGGCTGCATATCACAGGCATCCTTTTCTTTTTGAATTACCTCTATTATTCAAAACATTTACACATACTACTTGCTTTCCCAAACACCTATTACGGTAGCCTGGAGCCCATGGGTAAATTAAATAATCTGGAGGCAGTAACTAATGAAGTTAAGTTGATGATGGACCCGACGGCAGATCCATTCGCTGCACCTCCGCCAGATGCCCCTATTCCTGAAAAATTTGGCGCATCGGATGTAATGGATCTTAAGTGGATCCAATTATTGAACGCATATACCTGCACCGAATGCGGCCGTTGTACCAGTGAGTGTCCGGCTAATCAAACCGGTAAAAAACTTTCGCCCCGAGGGATCATGATGGCAACACGGGACCGTGCTGAAGAGGTAGGCAAGAACATGCTAAATAATAAAGGAATCTTTCAGGCCGATGGAAAGCAATTACTGGATGATTATATAAGTCGCGAAGAATTATGGGCTTGTACCTCATGTAATGCCTGTGTTGAAGCATGCCCGGTTAGTATAGACCCTCTCTCGATCATAATGGATATGCGTCAATACCTGGTTATGGAAAAGTCGGAGGCACCAACAGAGTTAAATATAATGATGACCAATATAGAGAATAATGGCGCTCCATGGCCATTTAATCAAATGGACCGATTGAATTGGAAAAATGAAAATTAACTAAGGTATGAGTGAAATGCTACAGGTACCAACAATGGCGGAGTTGATGTCCCAGGGCAAAGAGCCGGAAGTGCTTTTTTGGGTCGGATGTTCGGGTAGTTTTGATGACAGGGCCAAAAAGATCACCAAGGCGTTTGTCAGGATACTAAATAAGGCCGGTATCAATTTCGCCGTTTTAGGGACTGAAGAAAGTTGTTCTGGCGATCCTGCAAAACGTGCCGGAAATGAATTTTTGTTCCAAATGCAGGCTATGACCAACATTCAGGTGTTAAATGGCTATAACATAAAAAAGATAGTCACTACCTGCCCACATTGCTTTAATACACTAAAAAATGAATATCCCGGCCTGGGAGGTACATACCAGGTAATGCATCACACTTCATTCCTCAGGCAGTTACTGGAAGACGGTAAGATAAGCCTGGAGGGAGGCACATATAAAGGTAAGCGCATTACATATCACGATCCTTGCTACCTGGGCAGGGCCAATGGTATTTTTGAAGCGCCAAGGGAGCTGATCCGGAAATTGGATGCCGAGCTGGTGGAGATGAAATCGTGCAAACAGCGCGGTTTATGTTGTGGCGCGGGAGGCGCACAGATGTTCAAAGAGCCTGAAAAAGGAGATAAAGATGTAAATATCGAACGCACAGAACAAGCCCTGGAGACCCAGGCTGAGATCATCGCAGCGGCATGTCCTTTTTGTAATACCATGATGACAGATGGGGTGAAGGGAAAAGATAAAGAACAATCAATTAAGGTGGTGGATGTTGCAGAGTTGATCGCAGACGCCCAAGACTTATAGAGAACTATGCTTGTAAATTTTGAAGACCTTCCTGATCATTCACGTATCTGGGTATACCAATCGGATCGTCCTTTCACGCCTGAAGAGGTTGAAGGGATTAGAACGTTAGCTGATACATTTGTAACACAATGGACAGCGCATGGAGCTTCCCTTAAGGCAGGATATGAGATGCCTTATGATCGATTTTTTGTGCTAGGCTTGGACCAATCAGAGGCATCTGCATCGGGTTGCTCTATTGACGCGTCTGTTCATTTTATTCAGGATCTGGAGAAGAAATTCAATCTGGATCTGCTGGATAAAATGAATGTCACTTTTAAACAAGGCGAATACATTTCGTATAAACCCCTGCTTGATTTCAAAAAGATGGCTAAAGCCAGGGCTATTTCTGGCAAGACTATTGTGTTTAATAACCTTGTAAATACGAAGGCAGAATACCTTGAGCATTGGGAAGTTCCAGCTTCTGAAAGCTGGCATAACCGCTTCATTAAAGGTTAATTCCCTATTTTTGATGCCCTCGTAAAGCCCATGAATGAGGATGTTATCGATGAAATGCAATATTTTTGAGAGAAATAAGTTAGTAACATAGGTTTGTTCTCTATGAAGAAAATACTACTTCTATTTATACTTGTTGGAATTGTATACCCACTGGCAGGCCAGGAAAATCCGCTTATTGCGAGAGATACCGTTGCCCAGTTACAATGGGTAAACAGCACGTATAATTCTATGACGCTGGAAGAGCGGGTTGGACAGCTCTTTATGGTCATGGCATCTTCAAATACACAAAAAACACAAGGAGTGATTCAAGAAATTGCTCCGGGTGGTATCATCTTCTCAAAAGGAGGACCTGTACATCAATCTAAGCAAACCAATAAATTTCAAAAGACCTCGAAGATCCCCTTATTGATTGGGATCGATGGAGAATGGGGGTTGGCCATGCGTCTTGATTCCACTTTTGCATATCCATGGAATATGACATTGGGCGCTATTTCCGATAATTCCATTATTGAAGATATAGGATATCAAATAGGGACGCATACTAAGCGTATGGGCATTCATATCAACTTTGGCCCAGATATAGATATTAATATCAATCCAAATAATCCCATTATAGGGAATCGATCCTTTGGTGAAGACCCTAAAAACGTTGCGGAGAAGGGCGCAGCCTGGATCCGTGGCATGCGCCGTGCGGGCATCCTTACCAGTGCAAAGCATTTTCCGGGACACGGGGATACCGATGTGGATTCTCATCACAGCCTACCTGTCCTGGATTTTACCAAAGAGCGTTTAGACAGTGTCGAGCTACTGCCATATAAAACGGCCATAGCCAATGGTGTTAGCAGTGTCATGGTGGCACATCTAAACGTTCCGGCATGGGAATCTAAAGAAGACAAACCTTCCTCATTGTCTAAATCAATTATCACCGACTTGCTTCAGAAAGAAATGGGGTATAAGGGGCTTGTTGTTTCAGACGCCTTGAATATGAAGGGTGTGGCAGATTACAAGGAAGATGGCGAAACGGAAGTGGAGGCATTACTGGCAGGCATGGATCTTTTACTTATGCCTAAAGATGTACTTGCTTCCCGCGAAGCCATATTAAAGGCTATTAAGAGGGGCAAGATCTCGGAGAGGCGTTTAGAACGCTCTGTAAAGAAAATACTGTTGGCCAAATACCTTACTGGATTACATTCTTATGCCGCAGTTGATTCGTATCGGTTACCGGAACAATTAAATACGGTATTAGATACGCTTCTCTATGAACAAGCAATGGAGAATGCACTGACAGTGCTGAAAAACAAAAATGGTGTCATTGGATTATCAGGTCTTGAAAGACGAAAGATTGCCTATGTATCGCTTGGATCGGAGCCTGGAGATGAATTTTATAAAAGACTTTCAAAGTATACCAAGGTTGTCCATGTAAAAGGGAAGGATATTGCCACATTAAAACAGAATTTAAAAGGATACAATACGATCATAGTGGGCTATCACGCTTCAAATGATTCTCCCTGGGCTGATTACCGTTTGTCCAAGAAAGACCTATTCTGGTTGTATGAACTTGGCAAGATCCAGGGCACTGAACTTATTTTTAGCCTGTTTGCCAAGCCGTATGCGCTCAAGGACATTGTTGATTTCAATAATATCGAAGGAGTTGTCGTTGCCTACCAAAATAGTGAGATCGCCCAGCAGAAGGCAGCAGAATTGATATTTGGTGCCTTGGCGGCTAAGGGACGATTACCGGTCACTGCTCATGAAGAATTTCCGGTGAATTCCGGGGAATTCATTCCTTCGCTTAAGCGCTTGGGTTATTCGATGCCTGAAAGTGTGGGTATGGATCGGTTTAAACTGGCCAAGGTAGACGAACTTGTACAAATTGGTCTGGATTCCCTGATGTTTCCGGGTGCCCAGGTCCTGGTAGCGCGAAAAGGCAAGGTTATCTACAACAAAGGATTTGGAAAACCTACATATACGTCAGAACGACATGTAGACGAAAATTATATGTACGATCTGGCCTCATTGACCAAAATTCTGGCCACCTTACCCATCATCATGAAGATGGAGGAAGAAGGGCAAATTGGATTGAATACTACGTTTAAAGAATTGATCCCCTCCTATGCCGATTCAGAATTAAAGGATGTGACGGTATTAAAAGCACTAAGTCATTATGGTCGACTTCCTGCCTGGATCGCTTTTTATGTAAGCACGCTTAATAAGAAACGCAAACCTTCTCTTGAGTTTTATCGCAACAGGCCCGCAGATGGGTTTTCGATCAAGGTAACTGAAGGCATGTACCTGACGGATGCGTATAAAGATTCTATCTACAATCGGATTGGAAGACAGGAATTAAAATCTAATCGGTATCGCTACAGCGATGTCGCCTATTATGTACTAAAACATTATATTGAAAATACCTATAGACGCGGACTGGATGAATTGGCAACGGAATTTCTATTTAAGCCATTAGGCACCAATTATACAAGGTTCAATCCACTTAATGAATTTCCTAAAAACCGAATTGCACCCACTGAGATCGACAATTATTTCAGGTATCAGGTTGTACGTGGTTATGTGCATGATATGGGAGCTGCCATGCAAGGTGGCGTCGGTGGCCACGCCGGACTTTTCAGCAATGCCAATGACATTGCCAAGATCATGCAAATGTATCTTCAGGGCGGCTATTACGGAGGCGTAAGATTCTTAAATTCCAGAACGGTAGAGAAGTTTAACAAGTGCTATTTCTGCCATAAGAATGTCAGGAGGGGAGTTGGTTTTGACAAACCACAATTGCAAGAACATGGGCCTACTTGTGGTTGCGCTTCAAGGCGCAGTTTTGGACATAGCGGCTTTACCGGAACATTTACCTGGGCAGATCCGGACACAGAATTGGTATATGTATTTCTCTCCAACCGGACATTTCCATCGTCTACTAACAGATTATTAGTTAAATCTGAGTTAAGAACGCGTATTCAGCAAGCCATTTATGATGCCATTATCAATTAGGCTTGAGATTAAGTTGTAGCTTTGTTTTGATATGAGAATAGCCATCGTTTGTTACCCCACTTTCGGCGGAAGTGGAGTGGTTGCCACTGAATTAGGGATCGCGCTTGCCAACAGGGGGCATGAAGTCCACTTTATCACCTATAAACATCCGGTTAGATTAAGCCTGATCAATGAAAATATACACTTCCATGAAGTGCATGTACCGGAGTACGCTTTGTTTCATTACCAACCTTATGAATTGGCACTTTCTAGCCGTATGGTAGACACCATCCGCTTGCACAAAATAGAACTGCTGCATGTACATTATGCCATTCCGCATGCCTATGCAGGGTATATGGCTAAGCAGATCCTCAAAGAGGAAGGGATAGATGTTCCCATGGTTACTACATTGCACGGTACCGATATTACATTAGTTGGAAACCATCCTTTTTATAAGCCGGCGGTTACCTTCAGTATTAATAAGTCCGAGATCGTCACGGCGGTTTCTCAGAACTTAAAGCAGAAAACATTAGAATTTTTTGATATCCATCAGAAAATTGAAGTGATCCCTAATTTTATCGATACAAAAAAATACAGTAAAACCTATACGGATTGTCAACGAAGCCTAATGGCGGAAGATGATGAAAAGATCATCACACATATCAGTAATTTTCGAAAAGTAAAGCACATTCCGGATGTAATCCAGATTTTCTATGGCATACAGGAGAAAATGCCTGCCAAGCTAATTTTAGTGGGAGAAGGACCTGAAAAAGAAAATGCCGAAATCCTATGTGAGAAGCTTGGAATAACTAAAAAAGTGATCTTCTTGGGAAATACGAATGAGGTAGACAGGATCTTATGCTTCTCAGACCTCTTTTTGCTCCCATCTAAGTCGGAAAGTTTTGGACTGGCTGCCCTGGAAGCTATGGTAAATAGAACTCCTGTTATATCAAGTAATACTGGAGGTCTTCCCGAGGTAAACATTCAAGGGGTAACCGGATACCTGAGCGATGTTCACGACGTCCAGGAAATGACAGAAAATGCACTTAAGATCCTACAAGACGAAGCGACCCTGGAAGCATTTAAGGAGAATGCGTATAAGGAAGCGTGCAAGTTTGATATTACCCACGTAATGCCATTATATGAAGCAGTCTATCAAAAAGCCATGAAAGAATTTTATAAAACGGTTTAAAGATGAAAAGGATGCTGCTACTTATGCTGACCGTTTTACTAATTATATCCTGTAAAAGTCATAAGAAAGCGGGCAAGGAAGATACCTCTGAAGCCCCTAATACACCTTCTCTGTCATTAATTGCAAGTGATCTATATGGTGGGGCAGAAGAAGAGGTATTTGAAGTGATACGAGACCAGGCTGCGCTTCAGAAATTCTATCGGAAAGTAAATATGACCAGAAAACCCGGTTTAGCTGTTCCTCAGATAGATTTTACTAAAAATATGGCCGTTTTGTATTGTAGTGGGAGTACCAATACTTCTGAAATACCGACAATGCACATTAGCTTAGAAAATGACTCGGAAATGTTACTTAAAAAGGCTAAAACCCATTTCAAGGACAGCATAAACCAAGGCACCGCTGCACTAACACCATTTGGACTATATTTATTACCATTGACCGATAAACAAGTGATTCTCAGTCAGAAATAAAGTCAGATATTCCTTGCCCCAAGTATGAATAACGAGTAATATTGCATCTGATAGGACTTTTTTGATTACAAAACTTCACCCCAGTAATTTTACCGTCAGATTGTCCTAAATCCTAAATGTTATGCTAAAAAATTACCCCATTGGTCTTTTGACTATGTGCGTCTTTTCAATTTCAATTACGGCGCAAACTATCAACGACAAATTACCAGAAGAATTACAGTTAACGGCAAAAGACACCATGATCGCCAGATCTAATATGGTGGGCTTAGGTCTCAATATTATAATGGATACTGGTAAGCGTCTGAATAATTTCCCTGGGAAAAGTGAAGAGTGGCATATGGTGCCCTATCCTTCAAGAGTAAGTTTTGGAAGAAATTTCCGAAGTGGATTATCACTGGAGGGAATTGCTACGGTAAACAAATTTATGGAAGGTAAGTTGGTGGAACAGGTGGTCCTGACTGAAGACCGTTCCTTCTTTTCTGTGGATTCGCGACTTAGTTATAATATTAATCGACTTTTTGGTCGTACCGGGTGGTTTGATCCGTATGTTGGAGCCGGCCTGGGTTATACGAGTATTGAAGGTGACGGACAAGGGACGTATAATGGAGTTGTGGGTATTCGTACCTGGCTTTCTGAACGCTGGGGTATTGATGTTAATACCTCTGGAAAATGGTCAATGGGTGATGGTATCACCAATTATATGCAGCATGCTGCCGGGGTAGTATATCAATTCAATATAGAGAAAGAACTCAACAAGGAAGGAAAGGACAAGCTTAGGCTTATTGAAGAGTATTTACGGGAACAAAAACGATTGCAAGATTCAATAACTGCTGCCCAATTGGCTGAAGAGGAGGCCAGGCGTTTAGCAGAACGGCTCGAACGGGAAAAAGAAGCCGCTGAATTGGCAGCAGCAGAAAAAGCTAAAGAAGAGGCTGAGCGCAAGCTAAAAGATACTATTCGCAAAAAGTTGGAAGATGCCGGATTCGCCTATTTCGGATTTGATTCTTCATACTTGACTTCCGGGGCGAAGGAGGTTTTGGATCTGGTTGCCGATTTTCTAACTGAATATCCGAAAGTAAACATTAAGATAACGGCACATGCCGATTCCAGAGGAACTGAAGAATATAATCAATGGCTGTCAGACAGGCGTGCAGAGCGCACCTTAAAGTACCTCTTTGATAAAGGAATTTCAGCTGAGAGAATTAATGCTGAAGGAAAAGGCGAGACTGAACTACGCAATGATTGTGAAGATGGCGTCCCTTGTCCGGAAACTAAACATTCCGAAAACCGACGTTCGCAGTTTATTGTGCTGGAATTCTAATAAGCTTTTCGGTTTTTAGGTAATAGAATGATTATGCGGGCGATAAGTAAAGAAGTTAGACTATCATTCCTGCAGCGACAGTCTCATTTGTATTTTCGTCAATAAGGATAACACTTCCAGTCATACGATTCTCACGATAGGAATCTATCATGAGTGGTTGTGTGGTTCGTATCCTGACTTTACAAATATCGTTCATATTCATTTCTGAATCATCTTGGCTCCTTCCTAAGGTATTGATGTCTATTTTATAAACTACCTCTTTGATCATTGCCTTTTGCTCATTAGATGTGTGTCGGATCGTGTATTTGGCACGAGGTTTGGCCGGATTGTTATTTAGCCAGCACAGCATTAATTCAAGATCCTGTGAAGGATTCGGCTGGTTATTGGATCGAACGATCATATCACCCCGACCAATATCAATATCATCTTCCAACGTCAAAGAAACAGACATAGGTACTACAGCTTCTGCTAATTCCCCGGAAGGGCCATTGATACTCTTAATTTTGGAATTAAATCCGGAAGGTAGCACAATAACCTCATCCCCAACTCTGAACATACCACCTGCAATTCGTCCTGCATAGCCGCGATAGTCAATATAACCTTCTCTTTGTGGCCTCAAAACTGTTTGTACCGGAAAACGTGCATCTACTTTATTCAGATCACTACTTATATGAAGCGTCTCCAGGGTATGGAGCAGGGGTGCACCTTGATACCAGCTCATGTTTTCTGACCTATTCACTACATTATCACCTAGTAAGGCACTAATCGGAATAAATCGGATATCAGTGATCAACATTTTCGAAGCAAAATTTTCAAAATCCTTTACGATTCGGTTAAACGCTTCTTCTTTAAATTCAACTAGATCCATTTTGTTGATACAGACAATAACATGAGGTATTTGCAATAAAGAGGCTATAAATGTATGCCGCTTTGTCTGTTCAATGACACCATGTCTTGCATCGACGAGAATAATAGCTGCATTTGCTGTCGAAGCACCTGTAACCATATTCCTAGTGTACTGGATATGACCTGGTGTATCTGCGATAATGAATTTTCTTTTTGGTGTAGTAAAATATCTGTAGGCCACATCAATTGTGATCCCCTGTTCTCTTTCATCACGTAGTCCGTCTGTGAACAGTGCCAGGTCAATACCTTCATGTCCTTTTCGCTTACTTGTGGTTTCTATTGCTTCCAGCTGATCTTCAAAAATGGATTTTGAATCATATAAGAGTCGGCCAATCAACGTACTCTTGCCATCATCAACACTACCGGCAGTCGTAAATCTTAATAATTGATTATTACTTATTTCCATTAGGTTGCTTGCTATATATTAGAAATACCCCTGTTTTTTCCGGTCCTCCATGGCTGTTTCAGAACGCTTGTCATCAGTTCTGTCTCCGCGTTCTGTTTTGCGCATGGCTGAAACTTCCTGAACGATCTTATCCAAAGTATCGGCTTCAGACTCAATACCCCCGGTAATTGTAATGTCGCCAAGCGTCCTGAACCGTATTTTCTTAGTAACGATTTTCTCGGATTCCTCCAGGATCAGGTATTCGGAGTTAGGGATCCAGGAATTATTTCGATATACTACTTCCCGATCATGGGCAAGGTAAAGTGAAGGGATTTCAATATTTTCTCTTAAGATGTAGTTCCAAACATCCATTTCAGTCCAATTGCTAATGGGGAAAACTCGGAAGTGCTCCCCTTCGAAGTGCTTTCCGTTAAATATATTCCAAAGCTCGGGGCGCTGGTTTTTGGGATCCCATTGACCGAAATCATCGCGGTGCGAAAAAAAGCGTTCTTTCGCTCTTGCTTTTTCTTCATCGCGTCTTCCGCCCCCAATTGCACAATCTACTTTGTTCTCTTCAATAGCGTCTAAAAGCGTTGTTATTTGCAGGGCATTCCTGGTAGCGTTTTTACCCTGCTCTTCTGCAACGCGTCCTTTGTCAATAGATTCCTGAACCAAACCTAAGATCAAACGTGCATCTAATTCTTTGATCAGATCATCTCTGAACTGTATAGTTTCAGGGAAATTATGGCCTGTATCAACATGCATTAATGCAAATGGGATCCTACTAGGGTAAAAAGCCTTCTTTGCCAGGTGTGTTACTACGATGGAATCTTTGCCTCCTGAAAAGAGGATAACAGGATTTTGGAACTGTGCCCAAACTTCCCGAAGAACATATATTGCCTCCGATTCTAATTCGTCCAGGTAATTCAGAAAATATTTACTCATTATTTTCGAGTATTAACTTGTCCTTAATAGTTGCAAAAATAATAGATGCAGCCTCTTCTACGGTATTTTTTTCGTTAACAATTACGTCGGGGTTCTTAGGCGCTTCATAAGGAGCTGAAATACCAGTCATATTTTTGATCTCACCAAGACGTGCTTTCTTGTATAAGCCTTTAACGTCTCTCTTCTCACATACATCCAGGCTGGTATTCACAAAAACTTCTGTGTAATGCTCTTTTCCCACAGTTT
>Ga0224508_10004038_pt1 | contig 12052 bp, 11 predicted proteins | sample SF_Jan12_sed_USG_4_FD_170157 | JGI IMG/M metagenome (GOLD analysis project Ga0224508, IMG submission 170157) | Sediment microbial communities from San Francisco Bay, California, United States - SF_Jan12_sed_USGS_21 | ecosystem: Environmental > Aquatic > Marine > Sediment | place: USA...
TGGCAGCGCCACCCGCGTTCGCGAGACACAGGGCTCCCAGGAGGAGTGCCGCCATCGCGGTGGGGTGGTTCGAGCGCTGGCTTCGCGGGCGCAAGGAGGGGCTCTTGGTCCGGAGCGGGGGCTCCGGGGCCGGTGGGAGATAGCGCAACCTCGGGAGCGGCGCGCGGACGGGGGCGATCCGCTGGTTTCCGGCGGTCTGATAGGCTCGGGGGCGCAGGCGGGACCGCGGCGCGCGGGATCGAGCGTTCGACCTGCGGGAGGCGAACACCATGGGCGAGCCGGATCTACGACCTCCGGTCTGGGTGGGCCACGTGACCCTCCCGACCCCGGACCTGTCGGCGACACGCGACTTCATGATCGCCGTGGGGATGCGAGACATCGCTCACGGGGACGGCTTCGCGGTGCTGGAGCTTCGCGGCGGCACGCATCTGGTCCTGCTCAGGGCGGACGAGCCGGTTTCGGGCGTTGCCTACTTCGACCTCATGGTCGACGACGTGGATGCGAGCCATGCGGAGCTGGCGGGAAAGGGTCTCGCCCCCTCGGCGATCGAGATGGGCAAGATCCACAGCTCCTTCACCGTCGCATGCCCGTCGGGCCACACGATCAAGTTCAACTCGACGCACGTGTCCGACCTGCCGGTGTAGAAGGTCACGCGCGAGGGCGCTACGGAACGAGCAGATCGAGGTCCCGGCAGGCCATGCCTCCGCACGCGTCGATCACGACGCCGTCGTTCTTGAGGAACTCAGACTTCTGCTCGCGCCCATCGATGTGCCGCCGCGGGCACTCGTGTGGATCGGACCCGTGATCTTTTGCGCACTGCGAGAGCTCGTCATAGCCTGGCTCCCCGTCCATGATCGGGACAGGTGGCGTGCTGCCGATCGGCGGCGGCGGATTTCCGCTGTCCCAGATGACGATCGCCGAGCCGTCGTACGGGTAGGCGGGAATGGCCGGGATGTCGAAGTACGGATCGACTTCCGGCACGATGAGGCCAGGATCCAAAACCGGCGTGTGGATCGCCGTGCCGTTGGAGCGCGCGGCGACTTCGGCGGTGAACGGTGCCACCTGGTGGTCGCCGAACGCGACCTGGTAGAGCAGCTTCTTCGGCGGCGTGTTGGCGTACGTGTCGGCCGTCGTGTGCCGCACGTGGCCACTCGGGTCGGTCTGGTCCCAGAGGATCTGCGCGACGGCGAGCAGGATCGAGCGGTCGATGCCGTTCGGGTACGTGAGGTTCAGGATCACCCCGAAGTCGGTGAAGTCGACACTCCGGTTCAGCAGCGTGCTGTAGTTGATGCCCGGCACGCCGAGCACGAACCGCTCGATGTCCTGGGACACGGCCGCGAGCACGCCGCCGAGGATCCCGCCCTGGCTGTTGCCGTCGTAGAAGAGGCCGCTCGGGTCGATCATCGACTCGCCTTCGATCTGGAACGCTGCGTCGCTCGCGAAGCCGTCAGGGTGCGTCATCAGGCGGCCGAGCACCTGGAAGTTCAGGATGCCCTGGTGCTGCCGCTCGATGAAGCGGGGAAAGTTCGAGAAGTCGGCGAGGACCTCGAAGACCGTGGGCTCGTCCTCCTCGGCGAAACCCGTCCAGTCGGTGCCGCAGATGACCAGGTTGTGCTCGAACGCGAACGCCCGCACGTGGCTCGAGCTCGTCTGGTTGCCCGTGCCGAGCAGGCCGTGGCCGTAGAGCGCCGCGCGAGCGGGGATGGCCGGGGCGGCCCCGCCCGTGGTCGCCGTTTCCGGAATGATGCACCGGTAGCGCGCGGTGAAGAAGTCGCCTTCGTTCACCGGTTGACCGTCTGGACCGAGCCGGAGCTCGGAGCCTGGAACGCCTCCCTGGGTGAGGTACAGCGGCACCTGGAAGGTGCCGTCGATGCGGCGCAGCATCTCCCCGGGGATGTACGGATCGTCGATGGTGTCGACGGTGAACCCGGGCGCCGTGGTGCCCAGCACGTTGTCGAACGCATCGTCGCGCATCGTGAGCAGCTTCTGGGCGGTGCTGTGGACGCTCTGGGTGGTGAAGTCCCACGCGAGATGCAGGTCGGCGCGCGTGATCCCATGCGCTTCGAGTTCACCGAGGAGCGCTTCCATGTGCGCGCGCCGCGCCTCGACCGGAAGCTGTCCGGACGACGTGCGATCGCGGTATTCGGCGAAGACGGGATTCACCGGAAGGGCGGCTCCGGTCGCGTCGACGAGACCGCGCTGGGCGACGAGGTACCGCGTGGAGTTCTCGAGGTTCCGGCCGACCCGACCGATCAACGCCTGCTGCTCGACCGGGGGACCGCTGAGGTCGCGCTCGACCATCAACAGCTGCTGTTCACCGGTTTCGGCGTCGAGCAGGACGTAGGTCGCGTCCGGTTCGAGAGAAGCGGCAAAATCGGTGATGGGCGGCGTCGCGGAGAGGCCGAGGTCGACCTCCTGCTCGAAGCTCACGAGCATCGGTCCGACGCTGAAGCCGTCGACGACGTCCCATTTCGTCGGTTCGACCGGGATGCCCGTCGCGGTCCTCGGCATGCCGTCCGTCGAGAAGTTCAGGCGGCGTCCGGTCGGCGAGGAGGCGTCCGTCACCGTGAAGTAGTCGTTGGTGAACGGCATCATGCAGTGGCCGGTGTCGAGCGGATCGCAGGGCCCTGCTGCCGCGGTCGCCACCCGCCCGGAGGTCTCGGCGGCGAGCCCCGCCGCATCGAGGCCGAAGAGGCCGGCCGGGTCGGAGCACTTCTTGTCGACCTTCTTCGCGATCTTCTCTTCGAGCTTCACCAGGCTGGCGGCTGCCTTGTCGAGCTTCTTGGCGTCGCAGGTCTTGCCGACGCACTTGCCCGCGGTCTTGATCATCTTCGACAGGCCGCTTCCTACCTCTTTGCCAGCGGCGAGCTGACACTTCGGATCCGACAGGCCGACGGTGACCTCACCGCGGACCCCTCCCTGGAAATTGAAACTGCTGAAGACCCGTTCGGAGATGTCGTCGACCTCCCGTTCGCAGGCCGCACGAAGTCGGTCGGTCAGCCCGGCCGGGTCGAGCGGCGCGTAGCCGGCGGCCTCGACCAACGTGTCGTCGGTGCAGTCTTTCGCGAGCGTCGCTTCGAGCTTCTCGAGGGCCTTGGCACGCTTCGGGTCGCCGGCCGCACAGGCCGCATCGGTCTTCTTGTAACAGCCGACCTCGGCCTTGGAGACGCCTTGAATGCACGCAGAAAGTGCCTTGGCGGTGGCCTTCTGGCACTTCTCGGCCGGATCCGCGGCGAGGCTCGCCGTGGGCAGGGCCAGACAGAGTGCGGCGGAGAAGGAGAGGGCGGAAATTCGGAAGCAGGACATCGGAACTCCAATCCGGGGGTCCCGGATGGAACGCCACATCGGCCGGCATGGCAAGGGAAGGCCGGGCTACGCTCGATTCCCTCGCCTTGCTGGAGGCCCCATGATCGAACGCGAGATCGACCTCGAAACGCCCGATGGAGCAATGAACACCTTCGTCGTTCAGCCCGACGAGGGCGGGCCGCACCCCGCAGTCCTGTTCTACATGGATGCGCCGGGCAAACGCGAAGAGCTCCACGACATGGCGAGGCGAATCGCCTCAGTCGGGTACTTCGTGGTGCTGCCGAACCTCTACTACCGGAGCACGCGGGAGTTCACGATGGAGAACTCCGAAGCCGGGATGAAACGGATGTTCGAGATGATGCGCACGCTCTCGAACGGGATGGTCGTCGAGGATACGCGCGCTCTGCTCGCTTTCGTCGATGCGGAATCGGGGGCGCGGGAAGGGAAGGTTGGGGCCGTGGGATACTGCATGAGCGGGCCCTTCGTGTTCGCGGCGGCCGCTGCGTATCCGGAGCGCTTCGCCGCGACCGCGTCGATCTACGGGGCGGGCCTCGTGACCGATCGCGACGACTCGCCCCATCGTACGGCGGACCGCATCCAGGGAGAGATCTACTTCGCGTGCGCCGAGATCGATCGCTACGCACCGAAAGAGCAGATCGATGCGCTGACGGAGCATCTGGCCAAGACCGACGTCGACCATCGCATCGAGTGGTACCCCGGCGTCGAGCACGGGTTCGCGTTTCCGGAGCGGAAGGGGATCTACGACAAGCCGGCCGCGGAGCAGCATTGGGAGCGACTCTTCTCGCTCTTCGCGCGCAATCTCGGGGCCACGGCGTGAAGCTCTACACGTATCCCACAGCTCCGAATCCGCGCCGCGTGCATCTCTACCTCGCAGAGAAGGGAATCGAGCTTCCCTGCGAGACCGTCGACATCATGACGCGTGCGAATCGACAGCCGGAGTTTCTCGAGAAGGTGAACAAGCTCGGAGGCCTCCCGGTACTCGAACTCGACGACGGGACGCACATCGCGGAGTCGGTCGCGATCTGCCGCTACCTCGAGGTGCTCCACCCGGAGCCGCCGCTCTTCGGGACGACCGCCGAGGAGCAGGGTCGCATCGAGATGTGGAGCCGCCGCATCGAGCTGAATCTGATGCGACCGGTCGGGATGGTCTGGGTGCACGGCTCGCCGTTCACGCGCGGTGTCGTGAAGCGCCAGATCCCCGAGGTGGCCGAACAGAACCGCTCGCTGGTTCGGGACTTCCACAGCTTCCTCGATCGCGAACTCGCGAGCCGTGCGTTCGTGGCTGGGCCCGAGTTCACGATCGCGGACATCCTGGCGCTCACGACGATCGACTTCGCGGCGAAGCTCGTCGAGTTGCCGGTCGATCCGGCGCTCGCGTACATCGCGGCCTGGCACGCGAACCTCGCGGCTCGTCCGAGTGTCGCCGCGAATCCGTAGTCGCGTCGCCTAGCGCCGAGGCAGGACGCGGAAGTAGAGGATCTCGGGCCGCTCGTCCGGCGGGAGCAGCGGCCGCTTGTATTTCTGCGCGTACGCGAGGACGACGGCCTCGCGTTCTTCAGAGCTCGTCAGCGGTGCGAGCCGGACGGGATGGATCGTGCCGGCGATCCCGAGTCGCACCTCGGGGTCGCGCTTCACGTAGGAGACCCAGCGTTTGGTGCTCGGGTCGCGCGCGCCGACGTAGAGCTGTCCGCCGCGCTGGGCGCACACGATCGTCACCGAGTGGCGCAGGCCGTAGGGCGTGCGCACCTCGATCGCGATCTCGGGGTGTCCGTCCGTGAAGGACCAGTCGGAGATCGGAGCTTCGGCCTCGGTGCCCGTGAGCCAGAGGCCGGGCCGACGATCGCGCGGGTCGATGCATCCCGCTGCCACGAGAAGGGACGCCATTCCGAGAGCGACGAGTGTTCGCATCGCGACAAGGTACGCCGTTTTCACGATCCGACCCGGACGGCGATCAGCTGGTCCTTGTGCATCGGCAAGATCGTGACGACGAACGCCGGATCGTCTTCGAGCCGTGTTCGGAACTCGAGAACGCCCTCCGAATCCCAGTAGCCCTCGGGGCCGCCGTCGACGAAGCAGAGTCCACCGGGCGCGATGCGTTCGCGCAGGGCGGGGAAGGCGGGCACGAACGCCGGGATCGGGTAGTCGACGAGGACGAAATCGACGCCGCCCGGGAGGGTCTTCGCAAAGGCTGCGCCCTCCGACGTGGTGAGGGCCACGCGATCGAGGAGGCCCGCGGCCTCGAGGTTCGCCCGTGCGCAGGTCGTCTTTTCGGCAAGCGCGTCGACGGAGTGGACGTGGCCCCCGGTGCGAGCGGCCGCGGCCGCGAGATGCAGGGTGGAGTAGCCGTGGGACGTGCCGAACTCGACGATCGTCCGCGCTCCCTTCGCGACGACGAGGGTGTAGAGGAGCTGGGCGACGGCGGGGGCGACCGCCTTCAGGCTCTGCTCGGTCCGGAGGCCCGCTCGGCGCTCCTCTCGATCGCGCCTTTCGAGCTCTGCGACGATCCGGGCCTGGTCCAGAGTGAATGCGGTCGGGAACTTCATGAGGAGCTACCTTGGACGGCCGCGGGGCAGGGGGCTCCGGGTCAGGAGGCGTCATGGCAACGGCAGCAACGGTACCGGGTCTCGAGGTCCAGCGGCTCTCCGGGTCGCTCGGCGCGGAAGTGCGAGGCATTTCGCTCGCGGAGGTCGGCCCCACGGAAGCCGACGACATCCGTGCGCTCTTGCTGGAGCACCAGGTCCTCTTCTTTCCCGAGCAGTTCTTGTCGCAAGAGGCCCACATCGCCTTCGGTCGGAACTTTGGCGAGCTCGAAGGTCACCCGAATCTCAAGGGGACCTCCGAAGAGACGGTGATCTTCGAGCTGCACGCTTCGAAGGGTGCGGTCGCGGACGAGTGGCACAGCGATCTCTCTTGCCAGGCACAACCGTCCGTGATGGCGATCCTCAACATGGTGAAGTGCCCGTCGTTCGGCGGCGACACGATGTGGTCGAGCATGTACCGGGCGTACGACGAGCTTTCGCCGCCGCTCCAGGATCTGTGCGAGGGCCTGACGGCTTTGCACGACGCGCACCCGCACGGGCGTCCCGATCGCATGGCGGTGCATCCGGTCGTGCGGGTTCATCCGGAGACGGGGAAGAAGTCGCTGTTCGTGAACGAACACTTCACGCGCCGGATCGTCGAGCTGAGCCATCACGAGAGCGACCTGCTGCTGGGGTACTTGACGCGGTGGGCGTCGAACCCGCGCTTTGCAGTCCGCTACCACTGGTCCGAGGGCACGATTGCGATGTGGGACAATCGTTGCACCCAGCACTTCGTGCTCGACGACTTCGACGGGGAACGCATCATCCAGCGCGTCACCGTGATGGGTGACGAGCCCAAGGGCGCTCGAGCGCCCCGCTGGGAGCCCTACGTCCTCAGCGGCGCCCCGGGCGCCGCCGGCCGCCACGACCGCCAACTCAAGGCCTTCCTGTCCGGCAAGGCCAGCACCGACTGAGTTTAGTTGGGGACGGTCTTAAGAAACTTAGAAACTCGAGTTTCTAAGTTTCTTAAGACCGTCCCTGTTTCTAAACTTCCACGACGCAGAACTCGTTGCCCTCGGGGTCGAGCAGGACCGTGTGGTCTCGTCGCTCGGTGCGGATCGTGGCGCCGAGCACGCAGAGGCGCGCGACCTCTGCGCTCCGCGATGCGCCAGAGACATCGAGGTGGACCCGGTTTCGCGCGGTCTTGCTCGAACCGGTTTCCTGGAACCAGAGCGTCGGGCCGGGACCGTCGACGGCGACCGACGGATCCGTCTCGGGGGTGCGCCCGGCTTCTGCGAGTCGCGCGATCTCGTCCGCGTCGTACGCGCGCACCGCGTAGCCGTCGAGCACTTCGGCCCAGAATCGCGCGAGCGCGGCGGGGTGCACCGAATCGAACACGATGGCGCGCAGGCAGCTCACGTGGGTTCGCGTGCCTCGAGCTTCTTGCCGAGGAGCGCTCGCGCCGCGTCCGGGATCGCCGGAGCGCTCTCGACCGGGGCGTCTGCGACGTCGGTAGCGAACACCACGCAAGCCAGCTCATGGGTCCCCGCCGCGAGTTCGCAGCGCAGACCCGGGACCGCGGAGAACGGGCGCGTGAGGCTCGCGTTGGCCGGGAGCGGTTGCACGCGGCCCGTTCGCGAACCCCCGACGTCGCGGATCTCGGCAAGCCCCTCGGGCGCCGTCACCCGCGCGAACCCGTCGCCTGACTCGAACCCGCCGCTGAGGGCATCCCAATCACCGACCGCGAAGCCCGTCTCGTCGCAACGAACCGCTCGGTCCGTGACGATGCGGTGCAGGCGGAAGTGCCACGGGGCGCCGCCGCCGAGCACGGTCTGCACGGTGATCCCGTCGCCGGCGGACCAGCCGCTGTAGACGAGACCGTCGGCCACTTCGTGGTCGAGGATCTTGCGCACGAGGCGCGGGGCCTGGCCGGGCTCGGTCAACACGAGGGCCGAGTCGCCGGCGAGCGCGCGTCCCCAGGCCACGAGTTCGAGCGTGGGACCGAAGCGCGACGAGTACGCGAGGCGCCCGTACTTGGCCGCCGATTGGTCGAAGACGCGCTCGGTGCCGTGGCCGCCCGACAGCGCGACCGTCTGGCGCGCGTCGCGCGCGAGACGCATGCCGGCGTGCGGCTGGTCGCTCTCGCGAGGCTCGAGCTCGATTTCCTCGGCTTGCCAGAACGGGTGTTCGGCCGGAAGCGCGAGACACAGGAATGCCTTCATCGCCCAGTACGGCGAGCCGGGCGAGTTGTACCCCTCGCGCATCCACGGGTTGGAGTACGCCCAGCCGATCGAGAGTACGCCGTCGCGATCGGAGATCGGCAGCTGGGACCACTGCCGAAGGTGCCGCAGCACGAGGCCCTTGATGGCTCCCCAGGGCAGCGCGTCTTCGTCCGCGAACGCGAGTGCCGACCAGAATCCCGCCGCCGCGAACCGGTACGTGAGGCTCCGCCCGAACGGGACGACACCTCCCTGCGGATCGAACCACGCTTCGAAGTCCTCGGCGAACGTGCGTGCACGCGCGCGGAACACGCTCGCGAGCGGATGCTCGGGGGCGAACCGCGCGAAGATCAGCCCATAGGCGTGGAGTGCCCAGCCCACGTAGTGGTCGCGGGCGCCGTCCTTGCCGTCCTCGTACCAGCCGTCCCCGAGCGAGAAGCTGTCGAGCAGCACGAGCGAGCGCTCCTGCGCCTCGGCGTCGACCGGCGCGCCGATTCGCGCGAGCCCGCATTGCACGAGGATGCGGAAGAACTGCCAGTTGTTCGGGACCGGTTCGTAGCGTTCGATTCGCTTCAGCCACGCGACGAGCTGCTCCTGGCTGCGGCCGGAGAGCGGGTCGAAGAGCTTCTCTGGCACGAGCGCGAGCGCGAAGCCGAGGGCGGCCTGCTCGACCATCGTCTGGGACGTGTTCTCGTAGAACGTCCAGTGCTCCTCGTGCTCGGGGTCGACCCCGGCCGCGAGCCCGCGCTGCCAGAGCGGCCAGTGCTCCCACTCGCCGCCCCCCGCCGTGAGAGGGGCCAGACCGAAGAGCGGCCGCGCGAATCCTTCGAACTCGGCGTCGGCCATCGGAAAGACGGCTGCGAAGCTGCCGAGCCGAACGCGCGCCCCGCCGGGGCTGAAGTGCGGCAGCAACGGCGTCACGAGGTCGCGCACGGCGCTCTGCAAATCGCTGCGGGACCGAAGCGGATTGCCCGAGAGGGGGTTGGCGCGCGCGCCGGGACTCACCCGTCGATGCTACCGGAGAGCATCCTCGGTGACGATTGCCCGGAGCACCGTGTCCTGGAACCGGCGGATCGTCTCCCGGTCGACGTCGCCCAGCTGCAGGCGCGCGATCGACTGGGAGGACGAGGCGAACAGCCGCGCGAGCGACTCCGTGTCGGCATCCGGAGCAACGGCCCCTTCGCGCTGACCGCGCTCGAGCGTGCGCCGCGTGATGGCGACGGCGCGTTCGGTGAAGGCCCGATACCGCGGCCAGACCTCGTCACGCACGGCCGCGCCCCATTCGAGCCAGAGCAGGACGTGGCTCCGGTGGGTGTGGAGCAGGTCGAGAAATCCCTCGCCGACCTCCCGCAAGATGTCGACGCAGGGCTTCTCCTGGCCATGAGCCTGCTCGAGCCGTTCGATGAAGAAGCGAGCCACCTCGTCGAGGACGTCCTCGACGAGTTGCTCGCGCGTCGGGAAGTAGACGAACGTCGTGGAGACGGCCACGTCGGCGCGCTCGGCGATCTCGGCGTGGCGCGCGGCTCCGAGGCCGCGCTCGGCGAACACGTCGAGGGCGATCGCCAGCAGCTGGGCGCGGCGCTCCTCCGGGGGCAACCGCCGACGGGGCGCCGTCGTTTCGTTCGCGCTCGCCGACATCAGACGACGGCCAGGACCTCGTCGAACGCCTTGTGGAAGCACTCGAGCAGGAGCGCCGGGTCGGTGACCGCGGCGGGGTCCATGTTGATGCCGATGTGCATCGTGCCGTCGTAGCTGAACACGGTCGCGTTCACGCTCGCGCCGGCGAGCGGGCCGAACGGCATGAAGAACTCGACCTTCGCGCCGCTCATCCACGTGGTGCGGCGCGGCCCGGGCACGTTGCTGGTCGTGAAGTCGGTGGTCTTCTGCATGGCGCCGAAGAGGCCCCCGACGGCCGCCGGCGGCAGCGCGCCGAGGACACTGGTGATCTCTTCGATCCACGGCAGGGCCGGCTCGTCGCGCTGGGCGCGGCAGAGCTTGCCGATCGCCTGGATCCGTTCGGCGGGGTTGTCGATGCCGACCGGCACCTCGAAGCGTGCCGGGGCGAACTGATTGCCGGCGCGGTCGGCTTTGGCGCCGCCGCGCACGTTGACCGGCATGAGCATGCGCAGCGCCTCGACCGGCTCGCCGAGGGCCGCGTGGTAGCGCGCGAGAGCGCCCCCCACGCCGGCGACGAACGCGTCGTTCACCGAGCCCCCGACCGCCTTGCCAGCTCGCTTGAGCTCGGCGAGCGAGACGGGCAGGTACTCGAAGTGAACTCCGGTGGAGCGTTCGCGCATGATCGGGGAGAGCGGCTCCGAGGCCGGGGCCAGGACGCGTCCGGCCGAAGCGACCGTGTCGCGGACCTGCCGCAGCGTGTCGAGCGGATTACGCGCGGCCTCGCCCGCGCCGTCGCGCAGCGCGGTGGCGATGCGGCCGAGCCGGTCGCGGCGCTCACGCAGCCGGTGCGCCAGCGCGTCGCCGACGCGATCCCACGCGGTCGGCTCCGTGTGGGCGACGGGCGCTTCGGTGTCGACCGGCGCTTCGAGCACGCGGTCGTCTTCCGGTCCGCGCTCGATCAGGCACTCGGTCATCTTCACGAGCCCGACGCCATCGGAAATCGCATGGTGCAGCTTCATGATCACTGCGCAGCGGTCGCCCTCGAGGCCTTCGACGAGGTGCAGCTCCCAGAGGGGGCGGTCCTTGTCGAACGCCTGCATCGCGATCGGCTCGGCGAGGTCGAGCAGGTCGCGCACGCCGCCCGGGGCGGGCACGCGGCTGCGGCGCACGTGAAAGCGCAGGTCGAAGTGCGGATCGGTCTCCCACTTCGGCGGGGCGATGCCGAGCGGGTCGGTGACGACGCGCTGCCGAAGGCGCGGAATGATCTGGGTCGCGCGCTCGAGCTTCGCGGTGAAGCGGTCGAGGTCGGGCGAGCGGTCGAGGATCCAGGTGCTGAGGATCGTGGATCGCAGGATCGGGTCGGCTTCGAGGTTCCACATCAACGCGTCGGCGTCGCTCATGTGGGTGTCGAACTGGATGGGGCGCCGGGTCTTGTCGGCCATGAGGTCTGTCTCCGAGAGCTTATTGATAACTTGATCATTAGTATTCCATAGATGATAAATTTGTCAATAATAGACGAGAGGCCCCCTGGGGGGAGTTCCGCGGCCCGAACTCAGGGCTCGGCGCGGTAGACGCGTTCGCCGCCGACGAAGGTCTCGAGGACCTCGATCTCGTCGATGGACGGCGGGTCTTCGAGTGGCGACCGCGAGAGGATCACGAAGTCGGCCAGCTTGCCGACCTCGAGCGATCCCTTGAGGTCGTCCTCGAAGTGCTGATGGGCGGCATCGATCGTCGTGGCGCGGAGCGCTTGCAGAGGACTGATGCGCTCGGCGGGCCCGATTGCTGCCCCCGAACTCGTTTCGCGGTTCACGGCCGACCAGATCAAGCGCAGCGGTTCCATGGGGACGACGGGCGCATCGCAGTGGATCGTGAACCGCACCTGCTTGGCGAGCGCGCTGGCCGCCGGACTCATGCGCGCCGCCCGGCCGGGCCCCATGAAGCGGTCGCGATGTCGATCGCCCCAGTAGTAGGTGTGGAGACTGAAGAAGCTCGGAATCACGTCGAGCGCCGCCATGCGATCGAGCTGGTCGTCGCGCGCCATCTGCGCGTGAATGATGATCGGGCGGGCGTCGGTCGCGGGCTTCGCTGCGAACGCGGCGTCGAACGCATCCAGAATGTCGTCGATCGACGCGTCTCCGTTGCCGTGGATCGCGAGTTGCCAACCCGCCTCGTGGTAGCGCGTGGCTCGCTCGATCAACTCGTCGCGCGGGATGCGCGGGTAGCCGCGATAGCTCTCGTCCTCTCCCGGTGGCACGTGATAGGGCGCGCTGAGGTACCCGGTGTACCCCTGGATCGAGCCGTCGGCGACCAGCTTGACCGCACCGATGCGCACCCATTCGGCGTCGTAGGTCCGGAACGGCTTTCCGGTCT
>Ga0224508_10004039_pt1 | contig 12051 bp, 12 predicted proteins | sample SF_Jan12_sed_USG_4_FD_170157 | JGI IMG/M metagenome (GOLD analysis project Ga0224508, IMG submission 170157) | Sediment microbial communities from San Francisco Bay, California, United States - SF_Jan12_sed_USGS_21 | ecosystem: Environmental > Aquatic > Marine > Sediment | place: USA...
CGACCTCGGGGTCAGGAGCCTCCTGATCCGCGGCTACGACCCCCTGCCCGACGCTGTGGCCTACGGCGCGGAGTTGGTCCCCCGGGTCCGGGCCATGGTCGCCGAGCGCGACCGGTCGTAGCGCCACGGGAGCCCCGCCGGCCCCGGTCGGCCCGGTGCGGGCCGCGCGCCTGCTCGACCGTCTGGCTGTCGCGGTCGACGTCGGCTGTGCCAGGCTGGTCTGGCAGCGCCAGTCCCGATCGATAGGGGGTCGATGTGGACGAGACCACCGGCGCCGACGACCTGTCGCTCGGCCCGCTCACGGGGATCAAGGTCGTCGACGTCACCGTCGCCGTCCAAGGGCCGCACGCTGCGGCCTACCTGGCCGACATGGGGGCCGACGTCGTCCGGGTCGAGCCCCCGGGCGGGGAGCTGAACCGCTACGTGCGCACGCCTGGCTTCGAGCACGACATGGAGGTCATGGGGACCCAGCACGTCGCCATGAACCGCGGCAAGCGGGCGATCGCTGTGGATGTCCACGACGAGTTGGGGCAAGACGTGGTCCGCCGGCTGGTGGCCGGGGCCGACGTGCTGGTGACCAACTACCGGCAAGAGGCGCTCGAGCGGATGGGGCTCGGCTACGAGGAGCTGGCTGCCACCAACCCGACCCTGATCTACGCCAGGGTTTCCGGCTTCGGCCCACTCGGGCCCGATGCCGACAAGGCGATGCTCGACGGCGCAGCTCAGGCCCGCGGCGGTCTGTCTGCGATCTCGGGGCCGAGCGACGGTCCGCCGAACCCGCCCGGGGCGGCGATCGCCGACCACGCCGGTTCGATGCAACTCGCGCTCGGCGTGATGACGGCGCTGTTCGCCCGCTCGCGAACCGGGCGCGGCCAACAGGTCGACACCTCGTCGCTGGGGGCCCTCATGTGGCTCCAGGCGTGGGAGATCGCGAACGCCGACATGGCGGACGAGGTGCCCCGTCGCGCCGGCCAGCACCACCCGATGATCCAGTGTCCCTACGGCGTATACCAGACCTCCGACGGCGGAGCATTCCTCCTCGCAGTAGCGGTGGCCGACGAGGCGTGGGACGCGTTCTGGATCTTCGCCGGTTTGCCCGAGGCGGTGCTCGACGACCGGTGGAACACCGCAGCCAAGCGGATCGGGGCTCGCGGCTCCAGCGACGGCGTCGATGAGATCCGCGATCTGATGCGGCAGGCCTTCGCCAACCGCACCACCGCGGAATGGGAGGCCTTCCTGGCCGATCAGCCCGAGATCATCTTCGAAAGGGTCCAGTCCTACGACGAGCTTCTCGACGATCCAATGGTGAGCGCCAACGGCTACCTCGCCGACGTCGACGTTCCCAAGTTCGGCCAGGCCAGGGTCGTCAGCAACGTCGTCCACCTGAGCGACACCCCTGGCATCGGCGTGCAGGGGCCGCCCCCCGAGCTCGGTCAGCACACCGCAGAGGTGATGGCATCGCTCGGCTTCACCAGCAGCGAGATCGACCGGGTGACCGCAGGGATCACCGAGGCAGCCCAAGAGGTCATCGACCAGGTCCTCGGCGACTGACCGGCGACCCGCAGCTCCCCTTGGCCGGTTTCCCAGCGGGGGGGAGCGAGCTGGGCCAGAATCTGCCTGAACGCGATGTCTCGACCGCGCAGTGTCCATTTCCGATCCGGCCGTTCGTCGTGTTCTCGACGCTCATCCCGAGCGCGATCCAACGATGGAGGAACGATGCAAGCTGTCGATGCGATGAACGAGACCAACACCCTGGTCACTCGACTCGTGGCCGGACTGTCACCCGGGCACCGCGAGGCGGCGACCCCGTGCGACGAGTGGAACGTCCACGAGCTGCTCAACCACATGTGCGGCGGCGCCCACATGGTGGCCGGCGGTCTCCAGGACGAGGACCCACCGGCTGGCGGGGGCGACATGCCCGATTTCCTCACCGACGGACCGGCCGCCGGCTGGGAGGCCGCCGCCACTCACCTCGCCCAGGCGGCCACCCCCGACGCGCTGTCCTCCGTCCACCAGATGCCGTTCGGCGAGGTCCCCGGGGAGGCGGCCGTCGCCGTCATCACCGCCGACCACGTCACCCACGCCTGGGATCTGGCCAAGGCCACCGACCAGGACCTCGACGTGAGCGAGGAGTTGGCGGAGTTCGCGCTCGAGGCCTGGAAACCGGTCGTGCCGGCCGAAGGCCGCACTGGTGACGGCTTCAAGGCCGCGGTCCCGGTCGACGACTCGGCGTCCGCCATCGACAGGTTGGTCGCCTACACCGGCCGCCAGCCCTAGTCTCGCCATCCGCAGCGACGCCTTGGGGCTCGCCACGCTCTGTCGGGCCAGCGCGGCGGGTCGCCTCGTCACGGCCCGCATCCACCTCGCCCGATCAGGCGTGGTTGATGGCCAGCTCCGATTCCCGCTCCCCGGCGATACGGGTGTGCCACATGCGGCGGGGCTGGGTCATGTCGAAGGGGATGCCCCGGTGCATCAGGCGCCGGTTGTCCCACAGGACGGCGTCGCCGACCTCCCATCGGTGGTGATAGACCCGAGGCGGTCGGCAGGCTTCGTCGGCGAGACGGTCGAGCAGCGCGACCGACTCGTCCTCGTCCATCCCGACGATGCCGTAGGCGTGACGGCCGATCAGGAGGTTCGGCCGCCCGGTAACTGGGTGGACCTTGACCAGCGGCCGCAGCGACGGCTCGAGATCGTGGTAGCCGTAGAGGTCGTAGCCACCGGCAGCGTTCTGCTTCGACGGGAGATAGCCGGCCCGACCCTGGCTGTAGTAGAGCGAGTGGTAGGCCTTCAGGTCGGCGATCCGCTGCCTCGTCTCGTCGTCGAGGGCCTCATAGGCGGCCCGCATGTCGGCCCAGCCGGTGTCGGCGCCGCCAGAGGGCACGATCTCGGCGGTGAAGACCGCGCCCTTTGCCTGGACCGGCATGTAGGTGCTGTCGAAGTGCCAGCCCTCGTTGCCCCGAAGCGACTTGACGACATCGTCGCCCGGCTCGTGATGGACCGTGCCGTCCTTGCCCATGTTGGAAATCGGGGCGGCCGCGAACTCCAGCTCGCCGAAGGTCCGGGCGAATGCGTTCTGCTCGTCCCTGGTCAGGAACTGGCCAGGGAAGATCAGCAGGGCGTACTCGATCCAGGCGTCGTAGATCGACTGCCAGGTGGGCTCGTCGAGGTCGCGGATCTCAACGCCTCGAATCGTCGCTCCGAACGTGGTGTCGGCGAGCGGTGTCAGGTCGAGTGTCGTAGCGCTCATGGGGCCAACGCTAGCTCTGGCGACCCAACCGCTTCACACTGAGTCACTCTCGAAATCGGGGGTCAATCTCGGTTGGGGACGACGCCGCGGTCGGCCAGGCTGGCGATCTCGTCGTCGGAGAGGCCGAGTAGATCCGACAGCACCTCGCGCGAGTGCTCGCCGAGATCCGGGGCCGGGCCTCGGGCGCCGACCTCGTCGTTGAGCGGCATCCGAAAGGGGGCGGCCACCGTCTCGAACGGTCCGGCCTTCGGGTGGTCGATCGTCTCGAACGCTCCGGTCGCCCGGACCTGAGGATCCTGCACTGCGGTGGCGGCGTCGTTGATCGGCGCCCAGATGCAACGGTGCTCGTCCAGTCTGGGTGCCCAGTAGTCGAACGGCTTGGAGCCGACCGTCTCGTCGAGCGTGGCCATGAGCGGCCCGATGTTCCGGTACCGGAGCCGGCCGGTTGCGTACTCCTCGTGTTCGATCAGGTCCTCCCGCTCCAGGGCGGTGCAGAACTGCGGCCACGCCCCGGAGCGATCGGGCATCGTGAACTGGATCCATCGGCCATCGGCGCACTCGAAGGCCTCCAGCATCGCCGAGATCGACTTCTCCCGAGGCCGGTCGGGACTCGGACGACCATCGATCAGGGCGGTGCAAAGGTCGACTCCGATCGTGAACGCCGCCGTCCGCAAGAGCGACGTCTCGATGACCTGGCCCTCGCCGGTGAGATCCCGGCCCCGCAAGCCGGCCATCAGGCCGCCGAACAGCGCCATCGAGGTGGTGTGATCGCCTTGCCCAGGGCGAGCATGGGGCGGAGCGCCGCCCGGCGGTGTCATGCCGCCGTAGAGCCCTGAGCGAGCGAAGAAAGCGGTCACGTCGTAACCGGGGCGGTTGATCTCGTCACCTCGCTCGCCGTAGCCGGACAGCAGGCCGATCACCAGGTCGGGCTTGACGGCGTGTAGGTCGTCGACATCGAGCTTGAATCGTCGCCGGCGGTCGGGGAGGAGGTTGAGGATGACCACGTCGGCCGTAACGCACAGTCGATGGGCGATGTCGACGCCGGCCGGGTCGTCGAGGTTGAGCTCGATCGATCGCTTGCCTCGGTTGATGAACTGGAACGGATGATCGGGGTTGACCTCGCCCTCCGACATCTTCGCCTGCTTCATGAGCCCCCGGATCGGGTCGCCCCCGATCGCCTCGACCTTGATCACCTCGGCCCCGAGATCGGCCATGATCGCTGCCGCCGTCGGGGCGGCGGCGAAGCTAGCGATCTCGACTACTCGTACGCCATCGAGAGGGGACGTCATGTGCGGCCTCCGTGGATGCTCGGGAACTGACCGGAGGCACCACCTTGCAGTGCGGACCGGCCGGGTGCAAGAAGGCCCGCACGCCAAGACCGGCCGAGCGCCTCGACCACCGCCCAGGTGTCGACGATGCTGGTGCCATGGCCGATGTTGACATCCGACCGGCCCGGGCCGAAGACGTCGGAAGCTACGTGGAGCTCTACACGGCGGTGGCGTCCGAGGGCAAGTGGATCGGCGGCGAGGCGCCGGTCGACGCCGATCTGCTCATCGCCGGCGCCCGGGCCGCTCTCGACGACGCAGACACCGCGCTGCTGGTGGCAGTCGCCGCCGAGGCGATCATCGGAGCGATCTACCTGCACCTGGAACGCGGTGTCGTCGGGCTCGGGATGATGATCGGCTCCGACGAGCGGGGCCGCGGCCTCGGTCGACGTCTGCTGGCCGCTGGGACCGAGTGGGCTCGATCGGTCTGCGCCCACAAGATGACGCTCGAGGTGTGGCCCCACAATGAGCGAGCGCTGGCGCTCTACCTGCGGTCGGGATTCGTCGTCGAGGGGCGCCTGGCGCGGCACCACCGGCGCCGATCGGGCGAGCTGTGGGACTCCATCGTCATGGGCCTCGTCCTCGACAGCGACGCTCCGGGCTCACCGCTCCCCGATGCCGAGCTACTCGTCGGCGATGGACGCGGGACCAGCAGCAGTGCTTGACACGCCGTCGCGGTCTGGGTGAGCGTCATCACGATGGATGTCGCAACGCTCGTCCTCAATCGCTCACTCGTCGGGGACGACCGCCAAGCGTTCGAGGGCCGGGTCCGGCGCCTGGAGGAGCTCGGCTTCGCCGGGATCGCCATGCCCGACAGCCAGTCGTTGTTCCCCGAGCTGTACGCCCACCTGGCGGTGATGGCGATGGCGACCGACCGAGCCGTTCTCTGGCCGGCGACGACCAACCCGCTCACCCGTCATCCCGCCGTCTCCGCCAGCTCGATCGCCACCATCGACCAGCTCGCCGGCGACGGCCCCGACGGCGCCGGTCGGGTGTGGTTCAACCTGGGCAGTGGCGACAGCGCGGTGTACAACCTCGGGCTGCGGGGCGCTCGCCTCGCCGACCTGCGGGAGTACCTGGTCGCCATGAGGGACCTCTACACCGCCGGCGAAGCGAGGTGGCGGGGCGACGTGATCCGGCTGACGTGGCCGACGAGGCCGGTGCCGCTCTACCTCACCGCCGAGGGGCCGAAGACGCTCCAGCTCGCCGGCGAGGTCGCCGACGGTGTCCTCGTCGGCAACGGGCTGCAACCAGAGATCGTGTCCGACGCCCTGGCGAACATCGCTATCGGCGCACGCCGGGCGGGCCGCGACCCGGCGGCGGTCGACGTGTGGTGGTTCGTCAAGTGGAACATGGACGACGAGCGAGAGCGGGCCATCCACGAGTCGAGGATGACGCTGACCGCATCGGCCAACCACGCGTTCCGGTTCACGCTCGAGGGCAAGCACGTCCCCGACGAGCACGCCGAGCCGATCCGGGAACTGCAGCGGCGGTACCAGTTCGCCGAGCACGAGGCGGTTGGCAGTGAGATGGCCAACGCCACCATCGTCGACGAGCTGGGTCTGACCGACTACTTGGCCGACCGGTTCATGATCTGCGGCCCACCCCAGCAGTTCGTCGACAAGCTCACGATGCTCGACGACCTCGGCGTCCACAAGGTGCTGCTGGCGTTCTTCGGCGAGACCGACCGCGATGGCAAGCACGACCGTCTCGGCACCGACGTCCTTCCCCTGCTGCCCGGCTGAGATCGCGACATCGGTCAGGACCGTTGTCGGCCTGGCATCACCCGTCGGGGTCGCAATCGTCGGGCACCTCGATGTGCAGGCTCCGGCCTGAGCGGTCGAACTCGATCCAGGCGCAACCAGCCTCGGCCCCCGGTAGCGAACCGAACCGCTCCTCGAGGATCCACCCACCGGGCCTGTCCATCGAGCCGAGCCCGATCCCACCGAGCCAACGCCTTCGTGCACGCTTCCGCCGCCGCCTCGGCTGCGAGGGCCCGGTCACCGATCACGAGGGCAAGCGTGTTCAGCCGCCCCTTGGCGCCGGCGCTCGGGAAGCGGCAGCCGGTCCGTACTCCGGTCGACGCTCGCCGGCTGCACTACACTGCGAGCCATCCGGTTGGAGTGGCCATGGCCGGTAACCTTCGATTTCGCGTCCTCGGACCGCTCGAGGTCCATGTCAACTCGTCGATCGAGTTCATCGGCGGGCGGCGTGAGCGGGCGCTGCTGGCCGGCCTGCTTCTGACACCGGGCGAGGCGGTCGAGGTGGACCGCCTGGCCGATCTGCTCTGGCCGGCGAAGCCGCCCCGCGACATCGGCCACGCGCTCCGAACGCACGTGATGCGCCTCCGCCAGCACATCGGCCGCGATCTGGTCGTGACGTCGCCGGGGGCCTACGCGATCGTCGTTGAGCCTGAGACCGTCGACGTCCACCGCTTCGACCAGGCGACCACGGCCGGCACGGTCGAGCTGGCGCAACGCCGGCTCGACGCCGCCGAGGCGCGCCTGGCCGAAGCGGTCGACATCTGGCACCAGGGCGCGCCCTGGATCGATCTGGCGGGGACCGTGGTCGGCGACGCCGAGCGGGCCAGGCTCGTCGAGCGGCGACTCGAGGTGGAGGAGCGGCTGGCGGCGGTCCGGCTACGGCTCGGCCGGTCGCCGGTCGACGACATCGAGAAGCTCGCCGTCGAAGCACCGCTGCGAGAACACCGCTGGCTGCTGCTGATGCATGCGCTGTACGTAGCCGGCGAGCAGACGCGGGCGTTGCGGGCCTACGAGAGCCTCCGAGCCAGGCTGCGCGACGAGCTTGGCCTCGAACCCGATCGGCGCGTGCGGGCCATGGAGCACCGGATCCTCGAGCACGATCCGGGTCTGTCGAGCGAGGACCCGGTCTCGTTCGTCCTCAGCTGACGGCAAGCCGAGTCTGGCCGATGGCCGCCCGAAGGCAACCGAGCCCTTGTCGCGTCCACCTCGCGGCATGGTCGGAGGCCGGTCACCGATCGGTGCAGGAAGCGGTCGCAACGCCCCTCCGGCCCTGTCGAGAGCCGCAGCGAGTGCTCATAGTGCTAGAGGGCAACCCCCGCCAGATCGAGAACGAGAGAGGCACCCCACCATGTTCATCTTCACCCGTATCCGCACGATCGATCCCGGTCGAGTCGGCGACGCCATGACCTTGGCGACCGAGACGTCCGGCATGGTCAGAGAGCTGACCGGTCTCACCGGCAACACGTGGTATCAGACGTTCGCCCCCACAGGCCCCGCGATCATGTGGACCGCCCGCCTCGAGCACTTCGAGGAGCTGGATCGAGCCTTCGAGACACTCAGGGGGTCCGAGGCATACCTGGATCGACTGGCCGAGCTCGACGAGCACTTCGTCGGCCCGACTGTCGACAACCTGTTCGAGGTCGTCGCCGGAACACCGCCGGCAACGCCGAGCCCGATCGTCAGCATGGTGCAGGCCACTGCGGTCAACGGCCACCTGCGGGCAGCGATGCACTGGGGCGCCGATCTGGCCGAGCGGTTCGGTCGGTCGATGGACGTCCCGACGATCTTCGTCCGCGGTCTGTACGGCGACTACGGCAGCATGGCGTGGGGGACCTACTTCGACGACATCAACGCCCTCGAGGGCACCCACGCCAAGCTGACCGCCGACGAGATGCTGCAAGCGGTCATGGACGAAGGCGCTCACAACTGCAGGGAGGGAGCGATCGCCACCGTCGCCCGCAGGCTCGACTGACAGAGGATCGGAACCAGAGTCGGCAGCAAGAGGGGCCGCCGGCGGCCAGTTGGGACACACCGATGCTCCGATAACGTGAGCCGGTGTTCGATCTGCAGCGACGGCTGGCCGCCGGCGAGACGATCCTCATCGACGGTGCCACCGGCACCGAGCTTGAACTGCTCGACGTGCCGACGGTCGAGAACGCCTGGTGCGCCCTGGCGTCGCTGACCGATCCCGATGCGGTCAAACGGGTGCACGCCGAGAACATCCGGGCCGGCGCGGAGGTGATCATCGCCAACACGTTCGTCTGCTCCCGCCACGTGCTCGAACGAGCCGGGCACCGCGAGCACTTCGAGATGCTCAACCGCGTCGGTATCGAGCTGGCGCTCGAGGCCCGGGAGCAGGTCGTCGCCGAGCGCACCGACGGGGGTGGGCTCAGGAACGCACGCCCGGTCACCGTGGCCGGCTCGATCTCGACGACCGTGCAGGGCCTGTCCCAGCCCCCGATCGACGAGTGCCGAGTCAACTTCGCCGACCAGGTCCGCATCCAGGCCGAGGCCGGAGCGGAGCTGTTCGTGCTGGAGATGATGCGCGACATCGATCGCACCCAGCTCATCCTCGACGCCGTCCGCCCGACCGGCATCCCGACGTGGGTCGGCTACAGCTGTGAGATCACCGACGGTGAGCCGTGGTTGATCACCGGCGAGCACACGCTGGCCGAGGCCCTGGGCGCGATCGAGGGCGAGGCGGTCGACCTCGTCGCCATCATGCACACCGAGGTCGACGACATCGACCGCTGCCTCGACGTCGTGGCTGAGCACTGGGACGGGGCGGTGGGGGTCTACGCCCACACCGGCGACTGGCAGCCGCCCAACTGGGTATTCACCGATCTGATCTCACCCGACGCGTACGGCGAGGCCTGCCTTCGCTGGGTCGGGCGGGGAGTGCAGGTCGTCGGGGGGTGCTGCGGCATCGGGCCCGATCACATCCGCCACCTGGGCAAGACCCTGTCGATCGAGTAGCAGAACGTCGGTCGGCTCCCCGACCATGGTCAGCCCTCGGCCATCGCCTGTGCGGCCTGGGCCATCTCGTCGGGTGAGACATCGCGGATGTGGGTGTGGAGTGACCACTGATGGCCGAATGGATCGGCGAGCACAGCGGCCCGGTCGCCGTAGAACTGATCGGCGGGTTCACGGAGTAGCGTCGCACCGGCTCCGACCGCCCGTTCGACAGCTGCATCGACGTCTTCGACGTACTGGTGCAACAAGACCGACGTGCCGCCGAGCTTTCCCGGGTTGGCGGCGTTGCCTTCCATGTCATCGGGCGCATCGGCGAGATAGATCACGGCCCCGTTGACGACGATCTCGGCGTGGCCGATGGCCCCGTTCGGCATCTCCAAGCGGTAGTTCTCCTCGGCCCCGAGAGCCGACTGGTAGAAGTCGATGGCTGCTGCCGCACCATCAATCATCAGGTACGGGACGATGCGGCCCTCGAGGCCATCGGGGATTGGGTGAACCATGCTCGTGCTCCTCGTCGATGCCCGTCGCCGCAACCGTACCTCTACCGAAGCTGCAGGTCGACGGCACCTGCACGTCTGGCTGGCAGCCGACGGGCCCGAGGGCCTCGGATCGTCGTCGACCGCGCGACCGTCAGGGCCAGAGGTCGCCCACCGTGTACCCGTCGGGAAACGGGTCGCTGGGGTCGACCACCCACTCGGCAAATCCGGTGATCCAGCCCTGCCCGGTGATCTCGGCCACGATCGCGTCATAGGGGTCGACCGTCGTCTCTTCGGCGATCACGCCGGTGAACGTGGTGCCGAGCGGCCCCTCGTGAACGAACGCGTCGCCTGTCGCCAGCTCCCCCCGGGCGTGGAGCACCGCCATCTTGGCTGCGGTGCCGGTGCCGCACGGGCACCGGTCGAGGGCGCCGGTCCAGGTGGAGGGTCGGGTCCAGTCGACGTCGCCGGTGGCCACGGTCACCGCGTTTCGACGGTGGGCGTCGGGGTGCGACGGTGCCCCGGAGAGCTGAGAGATCGTCGGACCGACGATCTCGGGATGCTCGGGATGGACCACCGGCAGCTGCTGGCGAGCCGCAGCGCGGATCATCTCTCCGGCGCGGGCGATCTCGGCGCCGTTGGCCGCCCCGAGATCGATGCCGAGCTCGTCGGCGTCGGCGATGACATAGAACATGCCGCCCCAGGCGACGTCGACCGTCACCGGGCCCAGCTCAGGCACGTCGATCGGTCGATCGAGGTGGACGGCGAAGGCCGGAACGTTGCGGAAGGTGACCCCTGTCACCTTGCCGTCGGCACAGGCGGCCCGGACGTCGACCAGGCCTGCTGGCGACTCCAGCCGCAGCTCGGTCGTCGGTTCGGTCATCGGGACGATCCCGGTCTCGAGCACGGCGGTGGCGACGCAAATCGTGTTGCTGCCCGACATCGGCGGGTACTCGGTCTGCTCCATGATGACGAAGCCGACGTCGGCCTCCGGCTCGGTCGGGGCGACGAGCACATTGCAGCACAGTGCGGGATAGCCGCGTGGTTCCCGCAGCATGCGGAGCCGGAGGTCGTCCGCGTTGGCCGCCAACCATTGCATCTTCTCCAGCATCGAGGCACCGGGAGGATCGTCGACGCCGGCAACGATCACCCGGCCTGGCTCACCCTCGGCGTGCACCTCGACCGCTCGGACGCGTTCGGTGAAGCTCATCGACTCCCAACCCTATGGTGCCAGCCGGTCTCTGCTTGGGAGCGGAGCGAGCGGCGGGCTAGCTTCGGCTGATGAACGATCGTGCGACGACGGTGCGCTACGACCTGGTCGACGGGGTGGCGACGATCACCCTCGACCGGCCGGACACGCTGAACGCGATGAACGACGACCTGATGGTCGACCTCAACGCCGCCCTCGAACGAGTGAGGGCCGACGACAGCGTCCGGGTGCTGGTGTTGACCGGCGAGGGTCGCGGATTCTGCTCCGGTGCCGACCTGTCCAGCGCTGCGGCCGACGATGGAGACGTCGACGGAGGCGACCCCGGCGATGCCGTGGCCGACAGCATGGACGGCGTCTTCCACCCGCCGATCCGGCTGCTGGCCGAGCTGCCGGTCCCGACGATCGCCCGGGTCAACGGCGTGGCGGCCGGCGGCGGCCTCGGCCTCGCCCTCGGTTGCGACGTGGCGATCGCCGCCCGCTCGGCTCGCTTCGTGTGCACGTTCGGGCCCCGCCTCGGCATCGTGCCCGACCTGGGCACGACGTTCCACCTGCCCCACCGGGTCGGCGCCGCCCGGGCCCGGGGCATCGCGATGCTCGGCGATCCGATCAGCGCCGACCAGGCCGCAGACTGGGGACTGATCTGGGCCGTCGTGGACGACGAGCGGCTCGATGAGGAAGTGGCCTCGGTTGCCGCCATGCTGGCCCGGTCGAGCCCCGAGGCCATGACCCGAATCCGCAGTGCCGTCACCGGGGCGGTGACCACTTCGCTGAGCGAGCAGCTCGACGTCGAGCGGGACCATCAGCGGGTGTTGATCCCCCAGAACATGACCGAGGGGGCGACGGCGTTCATGGAGAAGCGGGACCCGCACTTCGACAACAGCCGCCTGCGAGGCTCGCACCAGGGGCCGATCGTCGATCGGCCGGCTACTCGATCCTGAACGTCAAGGCCGACACGGACAGAGGCGGCAGCCGCACCAACCCCGTCCTCGAACCGATCGAGATCTCGGTCAGCGGATCGGCCGTCACCACCGCCGGCTCGGCGAACGAGTTGGCGGCC
>Ga0224508_10004040_pt1 | contig 12051 bp, 7 predicted proteins | sample SF_Jan12_sed_USG_4_FD_170157 | JGI IMG/M metagenome (GOLD analysis project Ga0224508, IMG submission 170157) | Sediment microbial communities from San Francisco Bay, California, United States - SF_Jan12_sed_USGS_21 | ecosystem: Environmental > Aquatic > Marine > Sediment | place: USA: California...
TCTTGGAGTAGTAAGTAAATAGTACAGCTATTACCGGGATCACCGGATTAAGCTTGGGATTAGCACCAAAATACTGTACGATTCTTTGAGCTTTTAGATTGTCTTTGAAAGAGAGGGCTTTTTGCAATTCAAAAACATTGTACTCCTTGGATATTCCCACATATCTTTGGATCAGGTCGGTATTTACGGTATTTCCTGGCTGCAGATTGATCAACACTTTGTTGATCTCGCTGTTCATCCTCTCCAGATTGTTGCCGATGTAATCAGCCAGCAGCTGAGCAGTGGGAGGATCAATTTTAAATCCTTTGGAGTCTACATGGTTCATAACCCAAGTTGGGATCTGATTGTCGTAAAGCTTCTTGCAGTCCACCAAAAGCGCTTTCTTGGCTATGGTCTTACTCAGAGCCTTGCGGCCGTCCAGGGTCTTATATTTGTAACAAAATACCAATATGGTGCTGGACAACGGCTGCTCCAGGTAATCTTGTAGCATTTTTTGGGCGTCCTGCCGGCCAAAGTCCGTGATCTCCTGAGCTTCTTTCACCAGCACTACTTGTCGGGGGGCCATCATAGGGAATCTGCGGGCGTTGCTTAAGACTGTGCTCACCGAACAGTCTTTGCCATACATAATCATTTGGTTGAACCCTTTTTCAGCTTCCTGAAGTGCATGCTCCTCGATATAATCAGCAATCAGATCGATGAAGTAAGGTTCATCACCTTGTAAAAAATACACTGGTTGGTAGTTGCCCTTTTTTAGCTCTTCCAGTACTTGTAGTGGTGACATAAAAAATTTAAGAATGTTCCATCACCGGAATTTCTTCCACAATAAAAAAACCATCGTTGCCGGCGTTTTGATACAACGGTAAAAACATCATACCGGTAACAGGTGCTTGAACCGCGCCATGTTTGTCATGTGCTACAATCTCGCCTTTAGTTACAGCTTGAAAATTCTCATAGCCAGGCTGCATAACAAATTCATCGTCATCTTCAATCCAGTGGTGGTATAAGACTTTGATAAAATCGGGTAAGTTCCGGGCATATTCTTCCAGAATCTCACTCTCTGACAAGGAGCTCTTTTCAGTATTGGTGGAAATACTCCCGCTGGCCTGTAACAGTTCCCATATGCCAGCAGCGTGTAATTCTATGGCTTCCTGGGATCCGATCATGCCGCCTTCAAAAGCAAGTGCCAAAAACCCCCTGTCCATAAAATACCGTAACATAGTACCTTTCAGGTATTGATGCAGGTCCACTACCACCGGTTGTTTCAAGGCACGTACAATGGGATGTCGGGCTTCATTTTGAGGGATCACTACAAAGTTGCCTTTTTCTGAACTGGTAGTGTGCAGATCCATTATGATCTTTTCACCTCTTTTATGCTTGTTGCGATAGGATATGATAAGCTCATGCAAGGCAAATAGCTCGATATCCTCGGCTTGTGCGTGTTGCTCCTTGCGATAGACCTGGGCCATTTTTTCTTCAAGCCAACAGCGGTTTAAATCGTAGTCTATAAATCGCTGATTCTTTAAAAGTGCTTGTAGGTTACCGGCAATACCTATAAGTGTACCCTTAACTTGGACCTTATGGGTTTTGATCTCCTGAAATACTTGGTTGATGGCTTTTATTCCCGCTGATTCGTTTCCGTGTATACCCCCCAGTAATATGTTCAATGGCCCGGGCCCCGACCCTTCAATAACTCCTAATACCCGATTCATCTAATAGTAGTACAATTTCCCATTTATTGAAATTTTATAAATCACGCTGTTTCAGGCTCCTTTATACTCCTCAACAACGCCCACTAATTTAGCCCTTTTAAGCATATTATGCACGATTTATTGCCGCAGGTTTTGTGGGGTAAAATATTTACCTGCTCACACATAGAAACCCAAGCATTGCTTATATTTGCCGCAGTTAATACCCAGTCTGGTTTGTAGATGCAAGATTTTATTACAGAATTGAAATGGAGAGGTATGATCCATGATATCATGCCGGGAACCGAAGAGCAATTGCGGAATGAAATGACCACCGCTTACATTGGCTTTGATCCCACATCCGATTCCCTGCATATTGGGAACCTGGTACAGATTATGATGTTGGTACACCTTCAAAGGTGTGGCCACAAACCCATGGCTTTAGTAGGAGGAGCTACCGGTATGGTGGGAGATCCTTCCGGGAAGTCTGCAGAGAGACAATTGTTGAGTGAAGAAGTTCTGTCACATAACGAAGCCTGTATTAAAGAACAACTCAGCTACTTCCTGGATTTTGAAGGGGGAGATAATGCTGCGGTAATGGTCAATAATTACGATTGGTTCAAGGACATCAAATTTATCGACTTCCTAAGAGATGTGGGGAAGCATATAACCATCAATTATATGACTGCCAAGGAGTCTGTAAAGAATCGCCTGGAAACTGGTTTATCTTTTACAGAGTTCTCTTATCAATTGCTCCAAGGGTACGACTTCTACCATCTGTATCAGCACCACGGAGTTAAGCTGCAAATAGGTGGTTCGGATCAATGGGGTAATATTGTAACCGGAACCGAGCTAATCCGGAGAAAGGTCGGTGGTGAAGCGTTTGCCCTGACTACTCCCCTGGTAACCAAAGCAGACGGATCCAAATTTGGGAAGACTGAACAGGGTAATGTGTGGTTGGACGCGGCTAGAACCTCACCCTACCAATTCTATCAATTTTGGTTGAATTGTGCTGACGATGATGCTCAAAAACTGATCCGCATCTTTTCCCTGAAAAACCGGGAAGAAGTGGAAGCTTTGGAGCGGGGACACCAGGAAAACCCCCATTTGAGAACTTTGCAAAAAACCTTGGCCGAAGAAATTACCTGCCGGGTGCACTCTCGAAGTGAATATGAAAATGCCTTGCAGGCATCGCAAATTCTCTTTGGAAAATCTACTGCCGATCAGTTACGAAAAATCGATGAAGCCATGCTGCTAACGGTATTCGAGGGTGTCCCTCAAGTAGATGTAGACCGATCTACTTTAAGTGCGGCACCCAATGTCACGGATTTTCTGTCAGAGATTACCGGCGGTACCATATTTAAGTCCAAGGGTGAAGCTCGAAGAATGATCGTCGGTGGCGGGGTAAGCATCAACAAAATCAAATTAGAAGATGCCGCGCAAGTAGTGGATTTTGAACTCTTACAGGATAAATACTTACTGGTGCAAAAAGGTAAGAAGAACTATTATTTGGTGAAAGCTGAATAAATAGATTCTATTGGGTCTCTACTGCGTAAACATTCACGGGTTGTTTTTTACCCTTCAGATCGAAAGCACCCATATTTTTTCTTTTCAGACCCGGAAGCTCAGGAAGCTCATGATGCAGACTTTCGGAAATTAGCAGGGATTGACCATGGGCATTGCATTGTTCCTGAATTCTGGCGGCAGTATTTAGGGTATCTCCATGAAAAGCAAATTCCCTCTTGATGGAACCAACCTCAGCCACGGTCACGCTGCCCAAATTAATTCCAGCCTTAAATTGCGGACTAATCCCGTATTTTTGCTGATAATAATCGTCTCGTTGCTTTAAATAATTTTGAAAATCGTAGAAAGCCCAAATACAATTTCCCTCATGAAGTCCTTTGGGCAATTCCCAGGTTAGTATGACCTCATCACCCACATATTGGTACACTTCTGCTTGCCTGGGTATTACCACTTCCAGATCTTGAAAGCAGTCCTGTAAAAGTTCACTGAACTTGATATGTCCCAGGGCTTCCGCAATAGTGGTGGAAGAGCGCAGATCTAAGAACATAAATATCCTTTGCTCTTGTTTCGGCCGATGAAATTTACCCGTGAGCAATTTCCACAGGTTGCCCGGTCCTAGTTTTTGATTGATTTGACGCATAAAGTTCATAAAGAAGCTAACCAGGGTTGTGTATATGATGAGCATGATCAACTCTGGGCCGACTAGCGAGCCCATTAAATTGTCTAAGGTAACCTCGATCCCCAAGAACTGAAAGGCCCTGATCCTAACCACGATACTCATGGCCAGTATGATAAACAAATGAAACACCCCCCGCACTAACAATCCGTTGCCGAACGAGAGCTTCCTAAGCCATTTTCGGTCCAGGAATATATCTGCAACACCATAAATCAAACCCAACAGGATGCCACCAACCGTGGAGATACGAGCTATCATAGCCAGGTTAAAACTGTCTTCGATTTCTATAAAAGGCACATCCCACAGTCCTACGAAACGCAACAGCACATAGAATAACATGGTCAACGTCCAAACCACTATGTCGGTTAGGAGAATGGATAGCTTTGCCCTGTGCTGTAATTTCATTCCATACGTATTTTGAAGAGGTATTTACCAACTAGTATGGCCATTAACACTACTATATAGAATTGACCTACTAATCCCAGAAGAATGGAGAGAAAGCGGCTGGCTTCAGTAATGGGAACAATATCACCATAACCCACCGTCAACACAGTTATAAAGCTTAAATACACCAGTTCAGAAACACCTTGTAAGCCTGCGGGCACGTTACTAAAACTGTGGGGGTACGCCACGTGCATTACGGTGAATAGCACTCCTCCGATTATTCCTATCAACATAAAACCAGCCATAGATCCTACTATAGTATGAAGGTCCACCTCATAGTTCAGATGGATCTGCCGGAGACACTCCCAAGTTACTATGGCAATAAACAGCCCAAAAAGAGTGAGACCTATCAATGCTGCTGTGGAGGGGTCAATTTCTGAGCTGGTGAGCCAGCCTGATCCTGTGGAAACCAAACCTAGTAGAAAGACCAATAATCTTCCTCTTCTCATGCCCATGATCACATTGGTACAGCCGAACAAGATCAGGGTGCGGCTGATGGGCCAAATGATCCTCCGGTTGGTATCCGCATCAAAGAAACCCGGAAGGCTCAAGGTGGGGAGTATACAAACAATTAATATATAGAAACGCCATTGGTAGATCTTTTCCCACCAGTGTATCAGCTTATTCGATTTCACGGAATTCATAAGAGGAAAAGTCTACCTTGTATAAAATACTATAAAGTACCGGTATGAATAACAAAGTGATCACCGTGGCAAATAGCAAACCGATCATGATGGCAATGGCCAGTGGTTCCCACATGATCCCGCCACCCAGGTACAGAGGAATTAAGCCCAAGGAAGTGGTGAAGGTGGTCAGGATTATGGGTCGAAATCGCTGTAGGGCCGCCTGCACTACGGCGTCCGGCGGCGGTCTATTATTGTCGCGCAATTCTATTTCGATGCGGTCAATTAGTACAATGGCGTTATTTATGACAATCCCGGCTAAGGAAATCGTACCTAAGAAAGCAAAAAATCCGAAGTAGGATCGAAATATAATCAGCCCCATAACCACCCCTATGATTCCCAAAGGTATAGTAGACACCACCATGAAGGTTTTTCTCCATGAATTGAATTGCACGATTAAAAGCAACAAAATGATAAACATGCTCAGGGGCAAATAAGTGACCACCGCTCCCATGTTCTCCGCCGTACTTTCGTCATCACCTCCAAGTTCATAAAAGTAGTTAGCCGGCCAATTGATCATCTGTTGATCCAGCCAGGGGGTGATTTCGGTCATGATCACAGAGGCATTAGCTCCTTCTTTTAAGAAACTCTGTATGGTAATGGTGCGATTAATGTCGCGCCGCTTGACCTTGGCAAACTGCCATTGGGGAATAATGCCGGCAACCTGCATCAGTGGCACACTCTGGCCGGAGTTTTGGGCGTATATATTCAAGGTTTCCAATGAGGCCAGGGTTTGTTCCTCGCTATCTTCCCCTCTCATCATTATGGGCAAGGTTTTGTCGTCCTCCCGGAACTCACCGGTGCGGAATCCACTGAGTACGGTTTTCAACGAAATGGCGATATCCTGATTGGTCACGCCTGCCCGTTGGGCTTTATTCTGATTGATATCGATGACAAACTTCTTGATCTTAGGGCCCCAATCGTCTTTAACGTTTTTAGTTCCAGCAATCCCATTCAGCTGCGACTTCACCTGATCCGATATGGTCATCAGTTCTTCCGGTTCGGATCCGGATATTCGGATTTCAATAGGGGTGCCTCCCCCACCTTGTCCCAGTCGGTTCACTTTGATATCAGCTTCCGGGAAATTATTAAAGCAGAAATCATCCAGCCGCTCAATCACCATTTGATTATCGTCTCCACTGGTAGTGTTTACCAGCATATGAGCGTAGCTGGAATTAGCTTCATCTTGCGAGTAACCCAGGTCATAGGATTCAGGCCCTTGGCCAATAAAGGAGGACCAATCTACTACACCCCGGGACTGCTGGTCATAGACCCGTAATTGGTCAGCTATAAAGTCCTCAATACTCATCACGATGTTTTCGGTGGTCTCGATCTTAGTACCCAATGGGAGGTTGATGTCCACCGTTATCAGATTACGTTCGCTATCTGGAAAGAAGATGAAAGGCACCAGCCCAAATCCGAACAGGGATAGCACAAACAATCCTACTACCCCTAGAATGAACCAAACCTTTATTTTGAGTATTCTCAACAGAAGTACTCGATACCAATCCTTTAAACTAGCCAAGGCTTGGTCAATACTGAATAATTTGGTTTGCTTGGAAGAAGTGCTTTTCTTCTTTATGCGGATAAAGTAATAGGCCAATAGTGTGACAATGGTAAGCGAAATAAGCCACGATGACAACAGGGCTATACTGATCACCGAGAAAATTGGACCCACTATATCGCCCATGATGGACTCCGCCAGAAAGAAAGACAGGAATGCCGCAGAGGTAGTCAAGGTTGAGATAAGCAGAGGAATTGCCAGCTCGGAACAGGAATCAATAGCGGCCTTTTTAGGGGCAATCCCTCGTTCCATTTTCACCATAATGGACTCTGAAACCACAATGGCATTATCTACCATCATACCCAGGGCCATAATTAGCGCTGCCAGTGACACCTGGTTGAGTCCGATATCTACCAATCCCATGATCATCAAGGTCATGATGGTGACCAGGGGTATTAGGCTGGCAACTACTATCCCGGTACGGAATCCCAGAAATATCAGCATTACCAGCAAAACGATGACGATACTTTGAAGCAAATTGCCGATAAAGTCGTCGATGCTTTGCTGGACGAAGCCGTCCAGGGAGGCTAGTCTGCTTAATTCCAAGCCTAGCGGCAGTTGACTATTCCACTGTTGTACCAATTCATCAACCTGTTCACCCAGAGCGATGATGTTGGCATCTTCCCGCAGGGAAATGGACAGGGCGATGGCCGGCCGGCCGTTTACTCTTACTTTGGTCTTGGGCGGACTAATATAACCCTTAGTGATATTGGTGATATCTTCAAGGTACAGTACCTCTCCTGCTCCCACCGGAATAATAGTCCGTCGAAGGTCCTCCAGCTGGTTGAAATTTCCAGTGGGCTCCAGAATGATCCGCTCTTCCTGAAGGTTTATCTCGCCACCGGAATTGATAATGTTAGTGCTGCCTATAATATTCTGCAATTGACTGGAACTGATCCCGTACTCTGCAAGCCGGGTGTCGTCGTATTCTACGAATACTCTCTCTTCTTGAACACCTCCTAACTCTACTTTGGCAGCATCATCCAATTTGATGAAAGAATCCCGGATATCATCGGCGTATTCTTTCATCTCGGCATAGCTGTATCCATCACTTAGCAAACCCACCATGATGCCGTAAACCGTGCCGATATCACTGTCATTAACCTCGGGCTCCACGCCTTCCGGCAGATCATCAATTTCCTGTATCTTTCGTCGCAATTCATCCCATACAGCCTGCAGATCCTGAGATTCAACTTCAAATTTCAGTTCCACGCTGACTACGGACAACCCGGTTCGGGAGGTGCTGGTAATGGATTTGACCTCAGGTATCTCCTGGGCTTTCTTCTCGATTTTATCGGTTACCAGCAGCTCAACCCGGTCAGGTCCGGCACCTGGAAAACTGGATATCACGTTAGCCACCCGCACTGTGTAAGGAGGCATACTATCTCTGCTGAGGCTTTGGTACATAGCCAGGCCCATAACGATCACCATCACAAGTAAGGAAATAGTGATGCGATTGCGGTCTATGGCAAACTGGGTAAGATTCATGGAGCGGAATCGAATAAGGAAACGGTCATGCCGTCTAGCAACGATTGTAGTCCCGCGGTTGCCACCAGGTCATTTTCCTGCAGTCCTGATTGTACTTCAAATCCATCTACCGTGAGGTTACCTACGGTAACAAGGGTCTTACGCACCTTGTAGCTGGTTTCTTCCGAGGGTTCCAGGACATATACAAAATTACCGTTTTGATCTTCCCCCACGGCAGAGGGAGTTACCATGAGCACCTCCTCGATCTGAGCACCTTGAAAATTAAAAGTAACATCAGCTGACATACCCGGTCGCACCTGATTATTGGATTGGTCCACTTTAATGGTTACAGGATAGATAGCAGTTTCTGAGCTTAAGGCGTAGGAAACTTCCGATACGGTTCCTGCAAACTGCTGGTCCGCAAGTGAGGTAAAACTTATCTGCACCTTTTGACCTTGATTAATGTCGGTAATGAACGATTCCGGTATTCCCACCAGCACCTCCAAATTATCCCCGGAACTCAGGGTTACAATATTATTACCAGTGGCCACCACTTCATTCTCTTCCACATAAACGTTGTTTACAATACCGGAAATTGGAGCGTAAAGCCGGGTGTAGCTCAACTGAGACTCAGCCTGCTTGCGGCGTTGCTTCATAGCTTTTTCATTGGCCTTGGCCGATTCGTACTGAGCTTTAGCAGCTTCGTATTCTGCCAGCGACGTGTTTTGGTTTTCATAAAGCACCGCTACACGTTCAAAGTTGGACTTGGTTTGCTTTTCCTGAGCATCGGCATTCTTAACGGAAGCGTCGGATTCCTCATAACTCAATTCGTAATCCGAAGGATCTAAGGACGCCATTAACATGCCTTTCGATATTTTCTGACCTACCTTAACATTTACTTTGTTGATTATCCCTCCTACTCTAAAGCTTAATTGAGTTTCGACACCGGCAATAGCGGTACCGCTAAAGGTTCTTCCATAGCTACCACCGGTATAGCTCACCTTTTGATATTTGACAGGTCTGACGCTTTCAGTTATGGGCGTCTCCTTAGAGGTACACGCCAAGAGGAACAGAAAAAAAAATAGTAGATGTGGTTTATGCATGATTATTTATCAAAGTTCTCTGTGAATTCTTTAAGACGAATAAAATAAGACTCTCTTTCATCTTCGGTAGACAAGCTGTAGAATTTACCAATGGCCCGATCAACATTCAAGATGTCAATTATGAACTGGTACCCGGCATTAGCGGCGTTAAGCTGCGCTTGTATGGCTTGATTTTGCGCATCAATCAAGTTGATTACCGATACTGTCCCTTGTTTGTAGGCCTCCTGCACCAGATCAAAGTTCAATGAGCTGGCTGTCTTAGCCTCATTGCTAAGTTGAATATTGGCATATGAGGCCCCCACCTGTTGCATGGAAGACCGGATTTGCTGTTCCAGTTGATTGATCAATTGATATTTTTCGAAGCGTAACTGCTCCAATTCAATGATCCCTCGCTGATAAGTAGCCGATCTTCTGCCACCGGTGAATAGCGGAAGACTGGCAGACAAGCCCAGCTGCCAGGTAAGGTCGTTAGGGACCTCCACTCCTGGTCCTAATGAGGGTTGTTCAGAACCTGCTCCGCCCCTATTTAGGGTATAATTGGCCCCGCCGCTCACCCCTATCTCCGGAAGGTACAGATTGCGACGATACAATTTTATCAAACGTTCCTGTGCCTGTAAATTGGCGTCGATTTGTTTGATTTCCGGTAACAGATTCAAGCCCTCATTGACCATAAATGCCGTGAATTTTCGCAGATCCTCGGGATTGTTCACGTATCCGTCTAGCCTGGGATCATTAGTGATCAGATTGGGATCCAGTATATCGGTTTCTATAGTGTTGTACCCCTCATCCATGGGCCGGTTCAAGATACGGTTCAAGTTGATTTCAGCGGTACGGCGATTGGCTTGTGCATTGTTCAGCTCAATATTGGCCAGAGCAATGTTGCTCTGCCAGCGGTAAAGATCGGAGGGTCCTTCAAAGCCCACTTCTTGCCGTACTTCAGCCAATTGCAGGTTAATTCGGTTCAAGCGAATATTATCCTTTTGAATACGCTCTACCGTTTTGGTGATCAGTACATTCAAATAGGCCTCTGCTGTTTCCAGGATTACGTCTAATTGGGTGGTGGCGCGTTGTTGCACCCTAGCGTCTTGGAGTCTTTTAGCCACTTGATAGTTGGCCAGGGCCCCTTCAGAATAAATCACTTGCGTTAGGTTTGAAGATCCCTGGGTTAGTCTTTGAGGATTAAGCCCGGAAGCCGCGGCCGCACGATCTTTATCGATGATACTGGTGGTTGCCGATATATCCAATTGGGGTAATAGACTAGCACGGTTTTCCACCACATCCTTTTGGCCAGCTTCTACTTGTTTATTGGCAATGGCTAAGGTCCAGTTGGTGGCCAGGGCTTCCTCAATAGCCGTTTGCAGATTAAGTGTCCGAGTGATGTCAGTCTCTTCTTCATTCAGCAAAACAGCTTCACGCAGCACGTCCCATCCAGGACTGAAACCTATAGTTCTGGCGGTAGCCATATTAACGGTTAGCTCTTCCTGGTAATTTAAATGTACCGGCAGGTTTGCTAATTTCTTGCCATCCAGGTATCGTTCCAGATTCAATGCGGTCCTGCGCGCAATACGGTCCGAGTTACTGGCTGGCGCTAAACCCCCTAAGATTCCCCTTTCTACAAATTGACGTCCATAAATGCTAAAGGAAGGAAGATTCCTAGCATTAACCGTATTGATCAACTTGTCAATTCCGGATTCATCCAGGCTGATCAGCGGACCGAAATAAACCGCGTCAGCTAATGAGTCCATTTGCGAAATCACCTGATCGGCGCTTTTTCTAACGGGAATTACCTGATATTGTGCTTTCACCTGTTCCATGTAAGCCGCCCCCCGCTTATCGGAGTCCCCAACGCTACGGTAGATGTAATCGTCCACCAAAATAATTAAGTGTTGGTAGGGATAGATATCGTGAAATACTTCCAAGTCCCTGTAAAAATCAGTTGGCAAGATCACATAGGTAAAGTTGTCCAAGCCACTGGTACCTTCCTTATATGGAATCCCCTGCAAATTAGGGTCTATTACGGAGGTGGCGATTACCAGCTTTTCAAAGGGAGCGTGTAAGTGCAAAGTGCCGGAGATCAAAACTCCCGCTCCAATCACAATGTCTACCGATTCATCCTGAAGGATCTGCTGAATGAGTACCGCTGCCTCACTAGAATCATTTACCAGATTCGAGAAGATAATTTTGTCGTACTTAAGCTCATAACTATTACCGAATAACTGATCAATTTCATATTGGATCAATTCCGCAAATTCATGGGCCTCTGCTTGATCGTAGTCAATTAAGATGGAAATGTTAATCTGGTCATCATTGGATTGAGCTGTTGCATAGTATACGAGAAATACTAAACAAAATAGCATGAGGTAGCGCTGGTACATGCTCTTAAATTAAACAGTTTTTGACTAATGTCAAACAACCTATAATTAATTAAAACACCTATCCCTAAAGCATTGAATATGAAGTAAATAAAAAACCCGAGGTGAGATCCGCAAAATTCATGGGCCTCTGCTTGATCGTAGTCAATTAAGATGGAAATGTTAATCTGGTCATCATTGGATTGAGCTGTTGCATAGTATACGAGAAATACTAAACAAATAGGATGAGGTAGCGCTGGTACATGCTCTTAAAACAGTTTTTGAATAATGTCAAACAACCCATAGTTAATTAAAACACCTATCCATAAAGCATTGAATATGAAGTAAATAAAAAACCCCGATGGTGAGATCAGGAACCGATTACCTTGATATAGGTTCCCCGGTTAATAGGATCATTCAAGTTCATGCCGTTAATCACCGCCAGCTCCTCGTGCCGGTCCTGAGGTATTTTATAGTAATTCAATGCTTGAGAAAGGGTCATATTTTGTGGTACTGCGCGTACCGCAATGCGCTCAGGTTTTACATTGATCCTT
>Ga0224508_10004041_pt1 | contig 12049 bp, 11 predicted proteins | sample SF_Jan12_sed_USG_4_FD_170157 | JGI IMG/M metagenome (GOLD analysis project Ga0224508, IMG submission 170157) | Sediment microbial communities from San Francisco Bay, California, United States - SF_Jan12_sed_USGS_21 | ecosystem: Environmental > Aquatic > Marine > Sediment | place: USA...
GGCCTGGCGGCACTGCTGAATCTCGGTCTGATAGCAGTTGCTGTTGCGCGCCGACGGCGGCGCCATGCCGGTGGCTGCGCAGGTGAGACCTGCTAATGGACGAGTCGTGAGCGGACGCTAAGTATTTGTTTAGATGGTGGCTATGGCTGGACTTGAACCAGCGACGTACGCATTATGAATGCACACCATCGTTTTTAAGTTATTGTTTTAATTGAAGTGAATCCGGGCGCCCGTTGCTGTAAGTGCCTGACCGTGCATAACAGTGCATAACTGATCCCCGCAAAATCCACGCGCATGAAATACACGTCCTTTGAGTCAGTCCGTTTCCTCAAGATACAACGTGAGTGCGGTGTAGATGACCCGGGCGATGGGCACGTAGTCACGGTCGGCCACGTAACGCAGACGCTCGTGAATGCGACTGTTAATCCACAGACTGCGATACGCCCCCTCGCGTGTCGGCGCGAAATATTTCGTGTAGGCACGGCGCGCCTTATTTTTCAAAAACCAGGTGCAGGCCTCATCCTGAATCTCGTTCATCGTGACGCCATGGCGCTTGGCGCGCTTGCGAACGTTGTCACGGATCCGGTCGGGCAAACGCAGATGCTGGACCGTGCGTTCGTGTGGTGGCGCGGTCGTGTTCCTGAATGAGGTCTTTTTGGCCACTTTACGTTTTCGCTTTGTGCCTTGCGCAGAAAAAGCGCCAAGCACTGATTATAGGCAGATGTATATAGGGATTACACCCTAATTTTGAGCTTTGACGCCCGGCGCCTCGCTTTGGTACGAGTGGGCGTTATCAGGATACGGCGACGGCATGTCGGCGGAACGTGGGAACCGCATACCGGGATTGGCTGCCAAGCGGCGATGGAGCGACACCCATAATGCGGCTGCGTGACCATTGCCCGGTTTATCGACACGCCACTCACGCTGTATCTTAAGGAACAACACCCACCCAATCCAAGTATTCTGCCTCAATTGAATAGCGGTTATTGCTTGGCTGACCAATTCCTTATTCCAGCGTCTGGTTGAGTCGCTCATCCTTATAGGCCCGTGTGAAGTTCTCCAAGAGTACCTGCTTATGTAGGCAGTTACTCGGCTTGGTAGGCTGTGAGTACAGCGCCCTCTCAAAGTGATTTATACGTAGATACCGAGACACATCGCAATCTGTCGAGTTGCTACTATTAGGAAACGAGGCTGGATTCCCTACCTCGGCCGCGATGGATCACCAAAGGGAGCGACTCATGAAGCGTTTGTTATTTGCTTGCCTGTTTTCTGCATTTTTGTTTGGCTGCGCCACTTTTCAACAGATGGCGACCTATACCGTTAACGCTGTTAAAATCGCACAATCTATAAAGTACGTGGAGGCAAACCTCGATGAGACCTTACAGGAAATCTATGGCGCCGATTTCTACACAGACAATGAAAAGGCTGCTATCAATCAAATGTCCTTGGAAATTGACGACCTTCTCATTGACGTAAAGAAAGTCATTGGACCAGGATTGGATGTAGAGACCTTAGTAGCAGTGTCTGAGATAGACAAACTTATCTTAAGCTCAAGAAACATATACAGTGAAATGTATAGCATCATTTCTAATCACTATCAGGAATTCAGCCCGCAGGCTCAGAAGCAATTGAGCACACTAGACAATAACCTTGTTGCGATGGATAAGACATGGCGGTCAATGGTGGAGAATTCCGAAAGCGGTGATGTAACACCGATTCTGAAGACTATGCTCAATGCGACGAAGGCGGCTGCCACCATTGTTAGTCTTGCTCCTTCAAATTAGAAAAGAAAACAATCCAATGCGGCATAGCGCCAGCAGCTGTCTGCTGGAGGGTCATCCGGACAATAGGCATGAACGGGAGAGATAGAATACCACTTACGGGCGTCTGCGCATTTTTCGGACTGTGGCTAGTTGTGCTGTTGTCCAGTACCGGCTGCACGACGGCCTCGTTGCGGCGCATGCCGCTCGAGAGTCCAGGCCGTCTCGAGATCGACGCGATCCCAGCGGCATATGAGGCTTACGATACCGTCTGTGTTGGTACCGACCCTATCGTTTATTGTAGCGGCGGCAAGCGCCCCGAGCGTATCGGCCACGTGCTGGGTGCGTACCAGGAATACGCAATGCAGTTAACCGCGCGCGGCACGCGCACGCGCAAGCATGACGAAATGCTGCGCGACGCCACCACTCTGATGCAAGAAGCATTCGATGCCCGGTACCTCGACGCTGTTGAGTTTGACGTACACATGAACACGCGCGACGCAGAGGCCAGCGCTGTGTTAGTGCTGCATCATGAGCCACATTGGGAATCGCTGCCGAAGTGGCCCCTTGCTCAAGGTTTTCTACAGAACGATCGCAATTCACTCAGGGTGCTGTTGGCTTCATTCTTTGCACGATATCATCAGCAGCAGAAGCGTCTATATATCGAACTGAAGGCACCGGAGGGTTGCCGTGCCATTGCGGCACCGCCAGGCGCAACCTGTCGACGCATAGCGGGCGAGGTCGCTGCGGCGCTCGTTTCACACGGCGAAGTCCTGGGGTCAGACTGGCGCTCCATTGTGCTCGTGTCGTTCTCCACACAGATGCTTGAGGCAGTCTACGAGGCGTTACCCACTGCGCTGCGGACCCGAATCGACTACCTGCTAATTGTCGGTTCTGCTTCCCGCCTTTTATCGACTGTTGCGTCGCGCAAGGGGTGGGTGGCGCCATTTAGTGATAAGCAACGGCATTGGATGGTCAAGACACCGTGGCTGACCGGCGTGTGGTATTCGCCGCGCGCGATGCGCGACTTTCCGCGACTCATAGCCGACGTAAATGTCCAGCGCGTCGATGCAACACTGCCCTGCCTGGATGTCGGCATCTCCGTTTATCTGCAGCAAGTCAACAAGTTCCTGCGCGACATGGAACGGACCTGGAAAGACGAGTTGGATCAAGCGACGCTGCCAACCTGTGGCCCGCAGCAGCAGCATACTCCAGCTATTGTGCGTTCGCTGATTTTCGATATCGATAGCCGGCGCTAGTGCGGCACTGTAATCTGATCAATGCCGCCGTGTTGTTATCCTGGTCGTGATTGCGTAACAGCGTGCCGTTCGAACAGTGAGTGCAATATCACCATTACCCCCTGAGTTGAGAAGGCGTAAGCTACAGTCTCTGGTAGAACACCAAAACGAAAACACAAGAAACCTTACCCGGTTTATTCAGTTACACACCAAATCGTGCCCTCAGTCGACCAGAGAAGTGTACTTATAGAAGCCTTCCTGACCATTATTGCCGTTACCTGTGAGTTTAAGCGATTCGTAGCGCTTTGGAGGTATCCCGACAGTTTCCTGGGATTTGAATATGTTCCAGTTGGACGTGTCCTTCTTGTCCTTTTTCCAACCGGCCTTCTTGGCGCCAGCCAGGCTTTTGACATGGTCCTGACCTTCGAATGGCGTGAACGCGTCATTGTCCTCCTGCGGGCCGATGATTGCGAGTCAGTCGCACGGGTCATGTACTACATGGTCTTTCTCGACCCGGGAGGGAAAGCACAGCAAGGCTTCGACTGGAGTCAGAAAAATATTGCGAACGCGAAGGAGTGTCGTTGAGGAGTCTTAAAGGAATACAGACATTAGCAATGTATATGACCCTGAACAGACAGAATTCATTGGGCCTTATTTTCTCTTCTTCAATATCTAGCCGGTACTAGGGCGGCAGCGCAGTCTCGCTGCCGCCGCCGTGCGGGCACCCCAGTTGTAAGCACCAAGCATCCCAGTGGATTATTACCCCAGATGAAATGCGGAAGGCAGTGTCTATTGATACCTTCTTCCAACGCACGGACCGTAGGTCTTGGTAAACCTCAAGATCGAAACGACGCCCTTGGCCGCACCCTTGCCTGACGCCTTAAAACTATTTGTGCCTTCATTCAACGGTTTTGCTGTGATCTTTCCCAAACTATCATCTTTGGCGATCCATTTGTTGACTGAGGAACCGATATCGGTAGCGAAATCGGTGGCCATTGAAAGGGCAACCGCGCCTCCAGGTCCTGCTATAGCTGTCCCAATCGCAGCGCTTACTGCGTTACTGCCCGCCGTAATATATTCATCCGGCTCGCCAGTATCAATTTCTGTGAGAACAAAGGAAATATATGGGGGCTCCACTCCTTCGACGCAAGGCTCTCTGTATGTTGCTATCGTCTTGTTCCCGAGGCTCACAGTGAACTTGTGCTTCTTTCTCGCATTGTTTTTACTAAGGGGATTAGTAGACTTTTTCTCGTTGGCATTGAATGGCGTCCCCTTGCGTTGGCCGTATTCGTCTTCGTAGAATACCCCCCCTGTCATCAAGAGTTCTATTTTCCCTATGCCACCTAACTCAGCGTTTTTGAAACCATAAGGCAATTCCCAATTGTTCATTGTGATTGTCACTTCCCTTGACTCAGCCGCAACTGTCGTCGGCGGTTCGGCTGTTGGCCCGGGGTCGGGAAGCAGTATGTCGAGACATCCCGCCACCATAATCGTTGAAGCAGCCAGGACAACACGTAAGGCGCGATTATTGAATTGCATAATTAGAGCCTCCAAGGGGTTAATACCATTCTAAATATAGACGCACTAATCAGTGCCTTAAAATACGTACATGCCACCTAAGTTGAATGACAGCTAATAGTAGCGTCATGAAACACAGTGCGGCCACAAACTATTGATGTACAATAATTTCGCTACCGTCGTTGTTGACAACTCGGTAACGGGAACCGCGCTGTGCGCAACTGGACGGTCGAGCGATCGCCGCCTGGCTCACACAAAATAGCCTCCGGAATACCCGCGGCGGTTCAGGACACCTCAGGGCATGTTTATAGGACAATTCCACGTCACACATGGCTCGGGTCGGGGGTACGATCGCACAAAGCAACAAATCGCAGCGGCGATGCTTTAGAGTGCGACTATCTCATATTTGCTGCCCCGAAAAGGGGGGGCGCGTCCAGACTGCATCGTAACGGTGCCCATACGCACGTTGTCACTGCCGCCGTCAGCACGAAAGCCTGTGTCAAAAGGCCACGGCAAAATCCGCTGCGCTGATCCTTTAGGGTTGTTCCGCCTCAGCAGCGGTCAGATCGCAAATCCATCTGACGACCAGATCGAGGAATTCATCGCGAATCCTGCCGGTCTCATTTTGCACCTCGTGACGCGAACCGGGTACGATTACCAGGCGCTTGTCTTTTGAGCCCAGCGCTTCGAAAAGTTGTTTCGAACCTCGAGGTGGCGCAATCTTGTCGTCGCTACCGTGGACCACAAGGCATGGAATATCTATATCCTTGGCGTGACGCCTGATTTGTCGCATTGCTTTGAATAGTTCAAAAATGAGCTTGACTGTCGTCGTTTTGGTTACGACAGGGTCGTCGCGGTATGCCGCCTGGACGCGATCGTCGTGGCTGAGCAACTCCGGTGCGAGCCGGGAGTTAATGCGTAGATCAGGGAATAGACCGAACAGACGTGCCGCGATGCCGCTCACGGCCATGCCCCCGCGTGGGACGGCAGCCAACGGGCATCCGGTCACGATAGCGCCTTGTATATCAGTAGGCCGCCCAATAAGAAAGAGCAGTGTTGCGATTGAGCCGAGACTGTGGCCCCAGACAAAAAGGGGAAGGCTGGAATGATCTTGTCTAATGGCCTGCACGACGATTGCCATATCTGTCGCGAACTGCGAAAAATCGTCGATGTAAGTGCGTTTCCCGGGAGATTCGCCATGACCACGCAGATCGAAGGTGAAGCAAGCAACGCCATGTTTGGCAAGATAGTCGGCTGCGGTCTGGTAGCGGCCGCGATGCTCGCCGAGTCCATGCACAATTACAAGTGCGGCCCGCGGCGTACTTGTAGGCATAAACTCTTCGCCTGCCAGCCCGGTTTTATGTAGCTTGCCCATTGCTAATGGTATTGGCTAGCGATCAAACTTCAGTTCTTTAAGGGCTTGGCAATCGTAGAGTACGCTGCCGAACTTACACACCGGCTTGCCCCAACTCTCAAACATGCCTATCCGTCTTGGTATGTCTGCCTCGGCCGCGTCGAGCAAGTCTTCAACAACCTCAGATTTGAAATCCATTAGCGAAGGCCAGTTCTCACGAGGCACGGGAGATATCGTCGTGACAAGCATCTTCTCTGCGCTCAGCGCATCCTCGACCTGCGAACGCTCAAACAGATAGGGGAATAATCGTGGCAGATTCTCGACCAATCCTAGCTTGCCGACAACATTGAAGCGCGACATGCGCCGCTTGACATCACGGTGTTGGTGTAGTGGCGAAGAACTTATTACCAGCACGGTGTTTGCGCCTAGCAACTGTGCTGCCTCTATCGGCACGTTGTGCGCATAGCCTCCATCGACGAGCCACTCGTTTTGCTCGTTTGTGTCCGCTAGTCCGGCGCGCGTAGCAGGGAATATGGGAAACGGCGAGCCTGATGCGAACACGATGTTCAGCATTTGCTGCTGCGTCACATCTGCGTCGGCCGCGATCCAGCGCGGGTCCTTCTTTACTAGCTCTTCCAGCAGGCCAGTGGAATCAGGAGAAGGCAAAGCGGTACTTGTACCGCGCCGGATCTTGTCAGGGTGAAACACAAAATAACGTTCGCGCTTGTTTTCGAGTGAAGTGGCTGAGACGACGAAATTCGTCACCGGCGGTTTACTCAGTGGCTGCTCAAGGGACGCGAGGCACTGCTCTTGCGTCGTATCGGGAGCACAGACGAGTTTACCGTACGTATAAGTAAATAGTTCCTTCGCCTGCTCGTTCCCGTAAATGGCAGGTGCCATCACGATATTCCAATAAAGAAACGTGAGCGCAGCCAGCCCGGTTATTCGGAGGTAACGCCTGAGACGCATCATAAAGGTCAGCGTCGGAAAATCCGACATGAGAAAATCCAGTCCTGTCTTGATGAAATTTCTCTCCGGCGGAATGTTCGGCAGGTGGCTCACAGCAACCAGCACGATCGTGATCACAAGTGACCACAGAATAAAACTATTCCAGAATTCCGCCGAGAATTCGAACAGCGATTGACCGGTTAGCCACACCATTATAGTGGCCAACAGTGGTACCAGAAACAACACGCTAAGCGCCCTGATCAACAAGCGCCATTCAACTTTTACCATATCGTCGGTCGCTGAGCGCAGTCCTAGGTAAATGCTGACAGCAACAAGAACCATGCCAATACAGCACAATAAGGTAGCAAGCGTGATTTCCCCAAGATCGGCTATCTTCAATTCGAATGACGTCGTCAACTGGCCTGCGAGTGGCATTAGTGCCATCAAAATTCCAGAGATGAGCATCACGAGTGCGGATCCACCAAAACTAATATTCGCCCAGCGGAAGCTGGGCTTAAAGATCAGGCGATTGTCAGCAACGATGAAAATCAGCAAGCACAGAAAATAAAAGATGCCGGCGATTGCTGGCACGTGTTCGAGACCCTTTACACCATTGACGCTCTTTATTATCCAGGGCGCCACGGCTAGAAGGATGAACCATAGGGCGCGAGGCGGAAGATACGTCTGCAGTTGCTCTTGAAGCTGGTACTTTCCTGGAAAGGTCGTCGCCTCTGTCCAGTTCCTTAGACCGGGAACTCGGCGCGAGACGAAAATCAACAACGAAAAAAGGAGGCCGGCAACCAAAAACGACAGATACCGGGGCATCTCAAAGAAGGGGAAGACATCGAAGCTATCGACGTAGTTGCCCTCCGGGTTTCGCCACAGAGCTTGGCTCAGGTCTGTTTGCTCATCCCCGGCAATGGCTGCGACAAATGTCCCGAGCAATGCGCCACCAGACGTGCCGATGACATGGTCAACACGAATTGGTTTCTTTGAAGATAGCGGCAATTCCGTACTGTTAGTAAGGTAATTTCCCTTGCCGTATAAGTGGTCGATCATGCGCGACTGGTAAACTGCTTTAACGCCGCCACCTGTCAGGATCAAAGCGAGTCCGTCGTCGGTTTTGCCGCTAGTGTTCAGCAGGTGCCAAAGCTCGTTGAGGTTAAACCGAAAATGGCGGTGCTTGCGAAAACCCTCTTCCTGGACCGCATAAGTATCGTCTAGCAGTGCATATAGCGCTTTATCGATGTCGCTCGCGTGCGATGCAGCGTTGCGTAGCCATGCCGGAATCGTATACGCACGCCACACAAACGGTGTGGGGGATTGATTGTTAACGCCAAGCTCTTTTCTCAGCGCGTCTCGAAATACGAACACCTCCTGTAAGGAGTTCTCGCTTAACAACAGCGTTGACTGATCGGACTCAGAAACGCGTTGCGATTTTACAACGACAGTTGTTATCTTGGCCGTAGCAGCAATATCCGCGCCGTCGTGGCTGAGAACGACCCGCTGCAGAAGCTCGCGCCAAAACCTTTGGCTGTCACTGGTCTGCGGTGCGATGGTCTTGCGTCGGTCCTCGATGTAATCGAGCAAAATGGGCAGCGCCGCAGACAGATACGAGTCGACTACAATCTGCGCCCGTGGGCCTCCGGGCGCGTCCATGCCACGGATCACTTCGTCGAATGCGGCCGCGGCATCAACACCTGGTCCGTCCGGACCAAGGACTTGCAGCGTTACATGGTAGGTTGGCAGCGACGCGGCACTGAACGGCCAAACCGTTGTCATTCCAAAGAACTGCCCGAGTGGAACTATGCCCCGCTGCGCAATGATCTCGGCGACGAACGGCGAAACGATGGCAGCGTCTATTTTGCCGTTTTCCAGCCAATCGAGCATCTGGTAGTCGTTGCCGAAGGCAAACGCAGCACAGGAACTCTTGTTTGCGATCGTCGTAGCGCCTGCGGCCCCTGGCGACATTGTCGCCAGCGCACGGTGGTGATTCGTCAACCCTATCGTTACGATGGTTTTGTCGGCGTCCTGACAGTCCTTGAGAGCGGCAGTGTCGGCTTGTGCCACCTGCAAGAACAGCAACGTAGCGCATATCGCCGTGGCAACTTGCCGTCGCCGCCTTGGGCACTCATGTGGATACGGCCCATTAATTTTGTCCCTGATATAGAATAATTATCTTTGCAAAAGCCTAGTAAGCGGTGTTGTCTAGCACTCCCACGTCTATTATCGCTAGTCGACGCAGCTATGCAAAGGAAATACTCGCTAAACCCGCTTGGTCGCACGCTGCGGTACTACGGGTAGGGTCGCGTAATGCCTGGCTAAATCAGAATAGTTCATTTTCGCAGGCCGGACGGAATATCGCCGTGTCGAATAGTGTTCTTTGCCCATTCGCTGCAATCTACCTGGAGGGCGGGATACTGACTGAGCGATAGAAGCGAGAGCGGACAGGCCAGCGCGAATTGGTTAGGCGTTATCTATCTCATCAAATCGAATTTGCACAGCTATCATGAGCCGCACACACCTGGTTTCCTGGTGGGGGAGTTTGGCAACAAATATTCTCGATTGACTTTTTCCAAAATCCCTGGCTCTTGCTCAGCAATCTCGATTGCATTCTCGCAAGCCGGCTGCAGGATTTTCAATGTATTGAACGACAATGGGGGGAGCTAGCGTCTTGACTTGATCAACATGCCGATCCGTTCGAACTGTCGTGGACTTCGACGCCTTGACTGACAAGCTGACAGTGTCCTCTTTGGTCTCTGTAAACACACTTATTTGTTTTGCCATTTTTACTTGCTTCCGTACTTACGAAACCTGGGTCAATTCGTCTAAGGATGAACCCAACTAGGTGCCACACAATACGGTGGTTAAATAGCGCCGCATTGCACGGTCGGCGGACAAAGACAGCCACTCTCAAGGGAGTTGGCTGACGAACAATCTCATAGGCGCCTTTGCTCGCTTCGCTCACCCGGATTTCTTTCACACCCTACGCAGCTGTCGCTGCATGGGTTAAGCCAATGTCTACATTGACAAAAAACGGGCCACGTGCCTCGCTTTTTTTGTGTCCCCCTCACACTAAGCGTCGGATTTCTCTCGTGTTTGACGGGCGACACACTACCGTATGACTATACGTGCCCGTATAAAGTATAATGGTGTCGTTGCAGAACTGATCGGGAGGTCAACATGATTCGGATTGGGATAAGGGTTAACGACGAAAGCGCGGAATTTGTCCGCCGGGAGGCCGCCCCGTGCGGGACTGCTGGATCCGCAATTTGGCGTGAGCTGATCGAACAGGGCATTCATCGAAGCGATGAGGTGCTGTTTCAGCTCGAGCGCTTATCGAAGCCTGTGGTCCAGTCATTGTGCATGGGCCAGCGGGTTGCGAAGCACGTCAAACCGGAGCTTGTTGATAAGGCCAGGAACGATGCGCGACTGCTCATTGCCCGGATGAATTCGGCCAGAGAATACCGGGAAAGGCACTGAGACAACGGCATCCAGCAACCAACGGACGAAGGTCATGGTATGAGCCTATTCCAGAAATCAGCAATCGGTACGTTGACCCGCCGCGGTCAGGCGACCCTGCATTTCATACGCATGATTGCCCAGGTTATCGGCAAGTTCAGCCTGCCGCACGTACCCCCGTTTGCGGCCACCTTCTGGCCAACCGTGGCCAATATGACGACGTCATACGATAGCTTTACGAGGTTACGCGGGGCGGCACCACAAGTGTCTCAAACACAGGGTCCGGGCAGCAATAACCCCAGGGACCACAGGTGAGTAATGACCCCCTACTCCCCCGACTTCTGCGCCTGCGCGATGCCCCGGCGTACCTGGCCATGGACCGCAACCGATTCAACATTGAGGTACGACCGTATGTTACTGAAATCCCGATCGGCACTCAGGGCGTTGCCTTTGACCGGCTTGAACTTGATGAATGGGCGGACCAGTATAAGTCCCGCAACGGGCGTCCCGGTCAACCGAAAGGAGAATTGACATGGGATGCAAAAAGACGCCCGGTCTCGTCAAACGTGGCGGGGTCTGGCATATCGACAAAGCAATTAAGGGATATGGACGCCTATGCGAAAGCTGCGGCACGAGTCGCCTCCAGGAAGCAGAACGGTATCTGACCGCCCGGCTTCAGGAGATTCGGAATGCAGCGATCTACGGTGTTCGACCGACAAGGACGTTTGCGGCAGCAGCGGCGAAATACCTCGATGAGAATCTGCACAAACGGAGCATTGTTCGTGACAAACTCGACCTGGATACGTTGATGCCTTTTGTCGGCAATCTGGAGCTTCGTCAGGTACACATGGGCACACTTCAACCATTCATCCAGCATCGGCAAAGGTCTGTCTCAGACGGCACGATCAACCGGAGTCTGGCTGTGGCACGGCGAGTTCTTAATCTTGCAGCTCGGAGCTGGCGTGATGAGCATGGGCTGAGTTGGCTTGAGACCGCACCGCTGATTCAGATGCGGCCAGATAATAACGCCCGGCAGCCCTACCCTCTCTCGTGGGCTGAGCAGCGGTTGTTATTCTCTGAGCTTCCCGGGCATCTGGCACGGATGGCCTTGTTCAAGGTCAACACAGGGACTCGTGATCGGGAAGTTTGCTCGCTGCGATGGGACTGGGAAGTCGCTATTCCGGAATTGGATACCAGCGTGTTCGTGATCCCTGGGAAGCACGTCAAGAACAAGGGTGATCGGCTGGTGGTTCTGAATAGTGTGGCGAGATCGGTAGTTGACGAGGCGCGAGGTCGGCATCCGGAATACGTATTTACGTATCAAGGGCGACCGATTGATCGCATCGGCAATACAGGTTGGAAATGCGCGAGAGAGGCTGCAGCAGCCTGCTACAAGGATGAACTTGGTATGGCCTGTCCAGACGGTTTTCGGCGAGTCCGGGTGCATGATCTGAAGCACACGTTCGGTCGAAGACTGCGGGCAGTGGGGGTGAGTTTCGAGGATCGTCAGGACTTGCTCGGTCACAAGTCATCACGCGTGACCACCCACTACAGCGGTGCCGAATTGCAGAACCTGATTGCCGCTGCAGAAAGGGTTTGCGTGAAAAACTCACGCAAAACTCCCGCAGTGACTTTGATCCGAACCGCGAGCAGTGCGTAAGTGTTTGAAAAGATGGTGGCTATGGCTGGACTTGAACCAGCGACCTACGCATTATGAATGCGCCGCTCTAACCAACTGAGCTACATAGCCACATTTGTCGCGGCTGGAA
>Ga0224508_10004042_pt1 | contig 12049 bp, 8 predicted proteins | sample SF_Jan12_sed_USG_4_FD_170157 | JGI IMG/M metagenome (GOLD analysis project Ga0224508, IMG submission 170157) | Sediment microbial communities from San Francisco Bay, California, United States - SF_Jan12_sed_USGS_21 | ecosystem: Environmental > Aquatic > Marine > Sediment | place: USA: California...
CAGGAACACGACATGGAACCCGGAGGCTCCTGTAAGGCGCATACGCCGGCCCTCGTTGCTTTTTGCCTTTTGATGCTGGCCCTGACGGGCTGCTCGTCAGTCAAGTACTCGGCGCTCGAGAAGGTCGGTATACACAAACGTGACATCCTCGTTGACAGCGTAGAGGATGCTCGGGACGCGCAAACTGAGACACGCGAGCAGCTGGTCACCGCCTACGAGGAGCTTAGCGCGCTGATCGGCTACGAGGGCGGTGAACTCGAAGAGAAATATGAGCGTCTCAGTAAAGAGGTGAAACGCTCCCGGGACGAGACGGAGAAACTCGATGAACACCTGTCCGACATCGATCGGGTCAGCAAGGATTTGTTTGCCGAGTGGGAAGCCGAACTTGATTTGTACAACAGCGCCTCGCTGCGGGCAGACCAGGCGCATAAACTATCGCTTGCGCGCAGGCAGTTTGCGACGATGCGCGACCGCATGCAAAAAGCGCGCGATCGCGTTGATCCCGTTAATGCGGTACTCAGTGACAATGTCCTGTTCCTCAAGCACAGCCTTAACGCCCAGGCATTGTCCGCATTGCGCGGCCAGGCCACGCAGCTCGAGGGACAGGTTGACGCCCTGATCCGCGATATGCAACTCGCAATTGAAGAGGCCGATGCATTCATCGCCAGGATGCGCGCCGGCTAGCCTGATTCATCCTGGCGATGAGCGCACGTAGCCGAGGGCCAGCTAGCCTCTGTTAACATTAGCGTGCGGAGGACGCTAATGCTGATCAGGCGCGATCACACACTCGGGACCGAAGAGGCAAAGCGACGCGTTGACAAAGTCGCAGCCGACCTCGGAACCCGCTTCAACCTGACATCGCGATGGGAGGGCGATAATCTTCGTTTTACCGGCAGCGGCGCCAACGGACGCATCGCCGTTACTGATGACAACGTCGAAATTCAGATCCGGCTCGGCCTGACGCTCATGATGCTGGAGGGTGCAATCAAGCTCGCAATCGAAAACTCGATAGACGAATACATCACGGAGTAGCGGCAGTCACACAAGACTGCCGCTACTCCGATCGACCGTCTGTTTGCCTGATGCGCTGAGCCGTGTTGGCTCGCCTCAGGCGGCTTTCTTGCGCGTCGACGTCTTTTTCTTGGCGGCTTTCTTTCGGCTTGTCTTCTTTTTCGACGCCTTCTTCCTGCTAACCGGTTTCTTGGCGACCTTCTTCTTCGCAACCTTCTTTTTTGCTGCCTTCTTCTTCGTAACCTTTTTCTTGGCCGCTTTCTTCCTGGCGGGTTTTTTCTTTGCCTTTGGCTTGCTGGACAGCTCGCGCTGAATCTTCGCCAGGGCACGGTCGACACGCAAGGCGTGCGCCAAGTGATTGCGCGCACTTTTCAGATCGTTCATTACCGGAGCGAGATCGTCACGCAATTGAGCAGCATCGCTTTTCGCCCCGTCGATCATCTTCTCGAGATTGCGAATCTGCTTTCTCATTTCCCGCTTGGCTTTATTCGCATTGGTTTTTGCAAGCCGCTCGGTCTTCTTCTGCAACTGCATCCGGGCGCGTTTGGCGCGGGTATTGGCTTTATTGATTTCTGTCCTCAAGCGCTTGCGCTGCCGATCCAGCTCCTTGGTGGCACGTTTTGCAGTAGCCAGGAATTGCTTCTTTGTCTGCTGCAGGGTCTTTTCCAGATCAGTTAATTCGTTGGTCACGGCAACGTCTCCTGAGAAATAGATTAAGTCGCATTGCACACGTTAACAGGTATTGCGTCCTGTGTGTGTAAGGGATACCCGCAAGGGCCCCGGCAAATGAAATCGCGGAGCGATCAGGTCCGTCGCGGACCCTTCAGCTGTCCTTCAGCTTGCCTAAGCAAGACTGTTACAACCCGCGTCGGCAAATCCGCAGCGTGTCGGCGATTCATTGGCACTAAACGAGGACGATAAAATGAATAGGAACAAGACAGCCAAACTGGTCCTGATGGCAACCCTGGCTTCGCTACCAATGACTGCGGTTGCGGACAGCGGTTTCTTCATAGGTGGCAGCATCGGAGCTGCCACGCTCGACGAGGATTTCGAAGGACTTGGCCTCGATACCGACAGCACCTCATTCGGTTTCAACGCCGGCTGGCGCTTCAGCGATTTGCTCGCGCTCGAAGCCGGCTATCACAACTTCGGAAAATTCGAAGAAACGCTCGACGTCGGTGGTCTACTGAGCGACGTGACGGTAGAAGCGGACGGCTTCACCGTGGGCTTCGCTGCAAGTATTCCACTTGGCGGCACGACGTCACTCTTCGGTCGTGCCGGCGCGTTTTTCTGGGACGCCGATACCGCCATTAACGATTTCAACCTGGCCAGGCCCGAAGACAATAATCTCTATTACGGTGCCGGCGCGGACGTATCAATCTCCGCGCGTCTGTCCCTGATCGGTGACTGGACCCGTTATGAACTCGAGGAAACGGAAAGCGACGTCATCTCGATCGGGTTCCGATATCGTTTCTAGAACGACCCGCTGACCCAGCGGCGGGGGCCAGCGAGGGCCCCTGCCTGCCGCAAGACAACCTCGGTATTCACTTATGGATCACCGGGGTGAATCCTGTAGCGTCAATTTCACGATCGGTGTTACTCAAACGAGAATCATGCTCGTTCTAACTGCTGTGGGCGCCCTCGGAGGGCTTACGTTGCTGCTCGCCACTGGCCTGATCGTGGCTAACCGCAAATTATACGTTATCGAGGATCCGCGCTACGATGCCGTCGAGGACATGCTGCCGGGCACGAACTGCGGCGCATGCGGCTATCCCGGCTGCCGTGCATTGGCGGAAGCCCTTGTTGGCGGCGAGGCCCTGCCCGGCAAATGTACGGTGTCGAGCGACGAAAACCGTGCTGCGATCGCCGCGTATCTCGGTGTCGATGTCGGCGCTGAGGAACATCGGGTGGCGAGACTGGCGTGTGCCGGCGGCAAGAATGTAGCGCGCAATCATGCGCGCTACACGGGCCATGCGTCGTGCCGTTCTGCTGCGCTGGTGGCTGGCGGCGGGAAAGGCTGTTTTTGGGGCTGCCTGGGCTTGGGCGACTGTGAGCGCATCTGCGATTTCGATGCGATCAGAATGGACGAAAATGCGTTGCCGGTCGTGGATGAGGAGCTGTGCACCGCGTGCAACGACTGCGTAGAGATTTGCCCGAAGGACCTGTTCAGCATTCATCCGGCGAGTCATCGGCTCTGGGTAGCGTGCAAGAACCTCGAGTTCGGTGACGATATTCTCGAGGATTGCGAGGTTGGTTGCACTGCCTGCGGCCGCTGTGCCATGGACGCGCCGGGTTTGATTCATATGCGCGATAATCTGGCAGTAATCGATTACGGTCGGGCGCACGAGACGAGGATGCCGATCGAACGTTGCCCAACGGGTGCGATTGTCTGGATCGAGAAAGACGGTCATATTGTCAAGGGCGATGCGGCGCGGCCTACGCTGCGCCATGCGCCGTTGCCCGAAGCGCCGACCTGACAACTTAGCCTGATCAATAAAGAGACATGTTGATGAAGAAATCGAAACAGACCGTCAAATATCCGGGGACGCCTGGCGCAATGGATGGCAATACGGCGGTCATTCTCTGCGAACGCGAGGCGAGTGACGCCGCCGGCGCATATCCCATAACCCCCTCCACGCAGATGGGCGAATACTGGGCGGAAGCTGCCGCGGCCGGTCACGTCAATATATCGGGGCGGCCCCTGATTTTTGTCGAGCCCGAGGGCGAACACGCGGCGGCCGCCGTTACCGCGGGCATGTCGATGACAGGTCTGCGTGCGGCGAACTTCTCCTCCGGGCAGGGTATCGCTTACATGCACGAGTCGCTGTATGCCGCTGTGGGCAAGCGGCTGACCTATGTGCTCAACATCGGCGCACGGGCGATGACGAAGTCCACGCTCAATGTGCACGCCGGGCATGATGACTACCACTGCATTGACGACACGGGGTTCTTTCAGCTGTTTGCGAGCAACGCGCAGGGTGCCGCCGATCTCAATATCATCGCGCATCGTATCGCCGAACTTGCATTGACGCCCGGAGCGATCGCCCAGGACGGATTCCTGACGACACACCTGATCGAGTCGATCAAGGTGCCCGAGCGGGCCCTGATCGAAGAGTACCTGGGTCGTCCGGACGACATCATCGACACGCCGACGCCAGCACAACGCATTATTTTCGGCGAGGCGCGACGGCGCATACCCGAGCTCTGGGATGTCGACAATCCGGTCATGGCGGGCCTCGTCGAGAACCAGGACGCTTACATGCAAAGCGTTGCCGCGCAGCGGCCGTTTTTCTTCGATCACGTTCGGCCGCTATCGGAGCAGGCCTTCGACGACTTCGCCCTGCTCACGGGCCGCCGTTACGCGCCGATCATGGGCTATCGCGTCGATGATGCGGATTACCTGATCGTCGGCCAGGGCAGCGTCATTCCGAGTGCCGAGGTCGTCGTCGACTACCTGCGCACAACGCGCAAGCTGAAAGTGGGCGTCGTCAATGTCACGATGTTCCGGCCTTTCCCGGCCGATTTGCTGACAAGGATGCTCAAGGGCAAGAAGGGCGTGGCTGTTTTGGAGAGAACGGACCAGCCGTTGGCCAGTGACCTGCCACTGATGCGCGAAATCCGGTCGTCTGTCGCCAAGTGCCTCGAAAACGGCCGCGACAGGAACGATACGCCGTATCCCGAGCTCGAGACCTATAAGAAGCTCAGCGACGCGCCGCCGATGTACTCGGGATCCTTCGGCCTGGGCAGCCGCGACCTGCAGCCGGAGGGCCTGATCGGAGCCGTCGAGAACATGCTGCCGGACGGCGAGCGCAAGAAGCTCTTCTATCTCTCGATCGATTTTTTGCGCGCCAAGCCGTTTACGCCGAAGCAGGAAATCTACCAGCAGACGATCGAAGATTCTTATCCGCACGTGCGCGGGCTCGCGGTGCACGGCAGCGAGAACCCGAACCTCATGCCCGACGGGAGCATCACGGTGCGGCTGCATTCGGTCGGCGGCTGGGGTGCTATAACGACGGGCAAGAACCTGGCAATGACGCTCTACGATTTGCTGGGATTCGAAATCAAGGCGAATCCCAAATACGGTTCCGAGAAGAAAGGCCAGCCAACAACGTTCTATCTGTCAGCGGCGCCCGAAGTGATCAAGGTCAACTGCGAGTACTTCTATGTCGATGTCGTGTTGTCACCGGATCCGAACGTCTTCAATCACACGAACGCGCTCGCAGGCCTGAAAGAGGGCGGTGTGTTCATCATCCAGAGCGATCTCGGCGAGCCCGCCAAGGTCTGGGAGTCAATACCGATCGCGTTCCAGCAGATCATCGTTGAAAAAAATATCCGGGTTTTCTTCCTTGACGCGTTTCGTATTGCGCGTGACGAAGCGACGGACGCGGATTTGCAGCTGCGCATGCAGGGTGTCGCGTTCCAGGGTGCATTTTTTGCAGCGTCACCCGTACTCGAGCAAAAAGGTCTCGACGACGTTGCTTTGCTCAAGGCGATCCGCGATCAGCTGCAGTACAAGTTCGGCGATAAAGGCGCGCGCGTGGTCGAGGACAACATGCGTGTTGTCAAGCGCGGCTTCGATGAGTTGCAGGAGATTGCCGAGAAGCCTTTTACGCTGAAGAATGGTGGCACATCGGCCGTGCCGCCGGAGCCGGCAATACCGATCATGGTCAAGCGCCTGCCGCAGAGCGAGGCACCGGCGTCGGACATTCACCGTTTCTGGGAGCAGACCGGCAATTTCTATGCCCGCGGCATGGGTTCGGACAACCTGACCGATCCATTTATCGGACTTGGCATCATGCCGGCCGTGACGTCGCTGTTCCGTGACATGACGGGCATTCGTTTCGAGCACCCGGAATTCATTGCCGAAAATTGCACCGGCTGCGGGGACTGCTACACGGTGTGTCCCGACACGGCGATTCCCGGGCTCGTCAACGAGGTCGGCCAGGTCCTCGATACCGTCGTCAAGCGCGTGAAGAAGAAAGGCAACGCGGTCGAGCACCTGCCTGCCGCGGTGCGGCAGATGGAACGACATCTCAGGGCGGAAATGAACGCCGCCAGTGAGACCGACTCTGTTGCCGGCATGATCGAGTACGCGATCGACAAGACCGTCGCCGAGAGTGACGAAGCCAAACGCGCGGCGCTGGAAGAGGAATTCGGGCTTTTTTCCGAAGAGCTCGACGGCTTTCAATTCGCGCTGTCACGGCCTTATTACACGCTGCCCGAGAAGAAACAGGCCGGCGATGGCGGACTGCTGTCGATCACGGTCGATCCGTACACCTGCAAGGGCTGCATGGAATGCGTGCAGGTTTGCGACGACGACGCGCTCAGGCCCGTGACGCAGACACCCGAGACGATCAAGACACTGCGTGAGCACTGGGATTTCTGGTTGGACCTGCCGAATACGCCGAAAAAATACATTCGCGTGGACGACCTCGAGGAGCGTATCGGCGCGCTCGAAACGATCCTGCTCGACAAGGACAACTACCTTTCGTTTGCGAGTGGTGACGGCGCCTGTCTGGGTTGCTCCGAGAAAACCGTTATGCACCTCTTCGTTGCGACCGTCGAGGCGCTGATGCAGCCGCGAATCGAGAAGCATGTCGCAAATCTCGGCGACCTTATCGCCCGTCTTAAGCAAAAGGTGCAGACGCAGCTCGTTGGCGAAATCGATCTTAGCGACACGGCCGAGATAGCCAGAGTCGTGGAAGGCCTTGGCGATAGTGACGTAACACTCGCGGGCATCGCCGACCGCATCGAGCACGACAAGGGCTCACAGCCGCTCGACCCCCAGTGGCTCAAGCGCATGACCGGGCTCATCGGGAAACTCGAAAAGCTCAAGTGGCGTTACGAGGAGGGCACGACGGGACAGGGCCGCTCGCGCATGGGCATGCTCAATGCGACCGGGTGCACGTCGGTCTGGGGCAGCACCTATCCGTTCAATCCGTATCCGTTCCCATGGGCCAATCACCTGTTTCAGGACACGGCATCGCTGGCGATGGGCGTGTTCGAAGGTCATATGACGAAGATGGCGGAGGGCTTCAAGGCGATTCGCATGGCCGAACTCGAGTTGGCCGATGACTACAGGCCGTCGGAGCACGACGAGTTCTTCACCTACTTCGACTGGAAAGCATTCAGCGATGAGGAATTCAATCTGTGTCCGCCCGTTGTGGCTGTCGGCGGCGATGGGGCCATGTACGACATCGGCTTCCAGAATCTCTCGCGCCTGATGATGTCGGGCAAGCCCGTCAAGGTGCTGGTCGTCGATACGCAGGCGTACTCCAATACCGGTGGCCAGGCCTGCACTTCGGGTTTCTTCAGCCAGATCTCGGACATGGCCCAGTTCGGCAAGGCCATCCAGGGCAAGGAAGAGGTGCGCAAGGAAATCGGGCTCGTCGGCATGGCACACCGCACGACCTACGTCCTGCAAAGCACGATCTCGAATGCCGGCCACATGATCGAAGGGTTCATCGAGGGCTTGCTGACGCGACGACCTGCGCTGTTCAACCTGTACACATCCTGTCAGCCCGAGCATGGTATCGGTGACGACATGGGTGAGCAGCAGGCGCGGCTCGCGGTGGAATCTCGCGCTTACCCGCTGTTTAAATACGATCCCGACAAAGGCAGGACGCCGGCCGAATGTTTCGACCTGTCGGGCAATCCGGAACTCGATGCCGACTGGCCGAGTTACGCGTTGACCTACCGTGACGGCGTGCGCGAGGCGACCATGACCTTGCCGATGACCTTCGCCGACTTTGCGATGAGCGAGGTGCGCTTCCGCAAACATTTCCGCATGGCGCCGCCGGATACATGGAACGACAGAATGCTGCCGCTGCACGAGTTTCTCGAGATGAATGCGGACGAACGCGACGGGCGGTTCCCGTACATCTGGACTGTCGACCGCAAAAATCATCTGAGCCGCCTGCTTGTCGATGCAGCCATGGTGAGCTCCTGCGAAGATCGGCGCGATTTCTGGACGATGCTGCGTTCGCTTGCCGGCCTCGACAGGAAGGAACAGCCGGTCGACGAGATCGAAAACCGCGTGCGCCAGGAGGTTGTCTCGAAAATTGCCCGCGGACTCGCGCAGTTTGCGAGTGACGGCGGCGCGGCATTGCCGTCGCTCGATGAGGCGGTAACGACAGCACCGGAGGCCAGCTCAGCCCCTGCAGCGGCCGAGCCTGCAGAGGCGCCGGCCGCCACCGGCGAGTACATGGCACCGTGGCTCGATACTGAAGAATGTACGGCCTGCGACGAATGCATCAAGATCAATGGTGCCGTCTTCGAATACGACGACAGCAAAAAGGCGTTCATCAAGAATGCCGATGCGGGGCCCTACAGCGATCTCGTCAAAGCGGCCGAAAAATGCACGGCGCAGGTTATTCATCCGGGATTGCCGCGCGATCGCTCCGCAAGTGACATCGACAAGTGGATCGCGCGCGGACAGAAGTACAACTAGGCGGGCATGGCAAGCTTACTGCATCGTTACCCGACATTTCGGCACGGCGTGCACCCGCCCGAGTCGAAGCTGGATACGTGCAACGAGAAGATCAAGCAGTTTCCGTTCGCGCCGGTCCTGATAATTCCTTTGGCGCAACACATCGGTGCCCCTGCCGTCGCGGTCGTGCGCGAGGGCCAGGAGGTCGCGCGCGGGCAGCTGCTTGCGCGGGCCGATGGCTTCGTTTCGGTTCCGCAACACGCGCCGGCGTCGGGCGTCGTGCGCCGCATCGGCCTGGTGCCTGGAATTGCGGGCAGGATGATTCCCGGCATCTACCTCGAGCCGCACCCGGGCTCCTCGCAGGAAGTTGCCGAGGGCGACCCTTGTGACCTCAAATCGTCGAGCCCTGACGAGATCATTGCAGCGATTCAGGGGGCTGGCATCGTGGGTCTCGGTGGCGCCGCCTTTCCCACCCACGTAAAGCTCAAGCCGCCGGAGGGCAAGAGCGCCGACACGCTGATTCTCAACGGCGTCGAATGCGAGCCATACCTGACCACGGATCATCGCGTCATGCTCGAGCAGTCGACCGACATCTATATGGGCATACGCTATTTGCTGAAGGCGACCGGCACAGAGCGCGCGATCATCGGCGTCGAGGCGAACAAGCTCGATGCCGCAGCGGCGCTGCGCGCGGCGACACCGGACGATATGCCCGTCACGACCGAGGTTGTCGACGTAAAATATCCGCAGGGCGCCGAGAAAATGCTGATCACCGCGCTGCTTGGCAAGGAAGTCCCCTCGGGTGGCCTGCCTGTCGATATCGGCGTAGTCACCGTCAACGTCGCGACGGCTGCCGAAATTGGGCGGCTGTTGCCGCACGGGCGCGGCATCCAGGAGCGCGTCGTCACGATCACGGGTCCGGCAATTGGGCGTAAAGGAAACTACCGCATTCCGATCGGGACACCGCTGCGCTTTGCACTCGAAGAGGTCGACGTCAGCGATGACGTCAGTCGCGTGTTTCTCGGCGGGCCGATGATGGGGCAGGCGCTGTCGAGTCTCGACATCCCGATTACCAAAGGCACGTCCGGATTCGTGGCCTTTTCTAACGCGGAGACGAGTATGCGGGAGCGTGAATATCCCTGCATTCGCTGCGCGTATTGTGTGGATGCCTGCCCGATATATCTCAATCCGTCGCAACTGGGCCTGTTGGCAATGACCGGCGAATACGAGCGCATGGTGGACGACTACCATCTCATGGATTGCTTCGAATGCGGAGCGTGTTCGTACGTGTGCCCTTCGCACATACCGCTCGTGCAGCGCTTTCGCCTTGCAAAAGCCATTTATCGCGAGAGGCAGTCGGCCTGATGGCGACGCTGCGTAAAACGCTGGAAATCGATACCTCGCCGCATATCTCGAGCGGTGCGAGTGTCGATAGCATTATGCGCAATGTCGTATTCGCGTTGCTGCCGGTCTGCATCTCTGCCGTCTATGTCTTCGGGCTGACGGCGCTCGTCACGCTGGTGGTTGCGACGCTGACCTGCCTGTTGACGGAACAGCTGCTCGGACGCCGGCGCGGCGCGCCTTCGACCCTGGGCGACTGGTCGGTCGCCGTGACCGGCGTACTCTATGGCCTGACGCTGCCGCCAGGCCTGCCGCTCTGGATGGTGGTGCTGGGTGGCGTCGCCGGTGTCGGCGTCGGCAAGGTTCTGTTCGGTGGCCTCGGCTATAACGCCTTCAACCCGGCGCTGGTCGGACGCGCCTTCCTCGCGGCGGCATTTCCGGTCTCGATGACGACGTGGTACCCGGCACTGGGCTCCCAACGCTTTGTCGAGATCCCGTCTTCGATGCTCGCGTTGCCTTTCGCCACGCCGGTCTACGATGCGATCAGCGGTGCAACGCCGCTCGCGGCCATGAAATTCGACGGCGACGTCGCGGCCACGGCGGATCTCGTGATGGGCCTGACGAGTGGATCCACGGGTGAAACCAGCGGCCTGCTGATTCTGCTCGGAGGCGCCTACCTCGTTCTGCGCAAGATGATGAACTGGCGCATTCCGATCGCGATATTCGCTGCCGTATATGCGCTGAGCGGTGTAATGCACCTGGTCGATCCGGGTGTTTACCCAAGCCCGATGTTCATGTTGTTTGCCGGCGGCCTGATGCTCGGTGCCGTTTTCATGGCGACGGACATGGTCGCTTCGCCAATGACGAGCCTCGGCTGCGTGCTCTACGGCGTTTTGATCGGCACCCTTGTCGTCGTCATTCGCCTCTGGGGCGGCATGCCCGAAGGCGTCATGTACGCGATCCTGCTGGCCAATGCCGTGTCACCGCATATCGACAACCTGGTCCGGCCACGCGTCTATGGCACGGGCGAGAGGGGTGCGTCATGAACACGCCGCATGCCGTACCCACGTGGCCGATGTATCGAACGCTCGTGGGCATCGGCATGCTTTGCGGCCTGCTGATCGCGATCGTATTCCAGGGCACGCGACCGGTGATTGAGCGCAATCGCGCCGAGGCGCTCGAACGGGCCGTCTTCGCCGTGCTGCCGGCCGCAAGCCGGCGCGAGACGTTCGCGCTGACCGCCGACGGCAGCTTTGTGGCGGACACAGATGCGGCGGGACAGCGCGTACATGGCGGTTTCGACGCCGACGGTCAGCTCGTCGGTGTGGCAATCGAAGCCGCTGGCATGGGTTACGCTGACACGATCACCTTGCTTTACGGTTATGCGCCGGCAGCGGAAGCCATAGTCGGCATTCGCGTGCTGACGAGCAAGGAAACCCCCGGGCTGGGTGACAAGATAGAGACCGACCCGGCTTTTCTCGAAAACTTCGTAGCGCTCGATGCAAGTCTGGATGCGTCGGGTGCGAGCCTGCGCAATCGAATCGTGACGGTCAAGCGGGGCCAAAAGACCGAGCCCTGGCAAATCGACGGCATAACCGGTGCAACGATCTCGTCGCAGGCCGTTGGCGAGATTCTGGCGACTAGCGCCGCAAGCTGGGTGCCGCTGGTCAATGCGCAACTCGAGGAACTCAAGGTGAGGACGATCGACGATGAAACCTGAGCCGCAGGCGACGATGCCGACCGACGAGTTTATCAAGGGGCTATGGCGTGAGAACCCGGTATTCGTTCAGGTACTCGGCATGTGCCCGGTGCTGGCCGTCAGTAACACCGCGATCAACGCGCTGGCGATGGGCCTGGCAACGACGTTCGTGATGTTGATGTCGAACCTGCTCGTATCTACGCTGCGGAATTACATCCCGAAGCAGGTGCGTATTGCGACGTATATCCTGATCATTGCCACCTTCGTGACGATCGTCGATTACGTGATCGAGGCAATCAGTCTCGAGCTGCACAAGTCGCTTGGCGCATTCATATCACTGATCGTCGTCAACTGCCTGATACTCGGCCGGGCCGAAGCGTTTGCATCGAAGCATCGTGTCGTGGATTCGGTGCTCGACGGTCTTGGCATGGGCGTCGGTTTCACGCTGGCGTTGCTGTGTCTTGGCGCTGTACGCGAGGTACTCGGCGACGGCGCGCTGTTCGGCGTCGCGCTGTTCCCGGCCGGCTTCGAGCCGTGGATCGTCATGATATTGCCGAGCGGCGGGTTCT